>Ga0209121_10001225_pt1 | contig 26875 bp, 29 predicted proteins | sample Cruoilmetagenom3_FD_187292 | JGI IMG/M metagenome (GOLD analysis project Ga0209121, IMG submission 187292) | Oil polluted marine microbial communities from Coal Oil Point, Santa Barbara, California, USA - Sample 3 (SPAdes) (version 2) | ecosystem: Environmental > Aquatic > Marine > Oil seeps ...
TGAATATTTAATTTTTTTGTAAAAAAATCTTTATTAAATTGTTCAACTATATTTTCTGAAAATTTCTTTTTTGCAATTTTTATTTGTTTTTCTTTCTTTCTTTCTTTCTTTCTTTCTTTTCTGTTTGTTTTTTTTAATTTTATTTTCAAGAATAATGTAATATAGAGCAGACACGATAGCTCCAATATCAATATTATTACCTCTTAATGTTGGGTCAGTCAATGCAAGTGGATTTGGCTTGGTTTTTTTATTTGCATAATAGGATGAAAATGGATTTTTCTTTAATTAAAAATGTTCCTAAATCATTACTTATTGAATGTGCTTTACGGGTTAAATTTATAATTTGAATATTTTGTAAAAACACAGAGTCATTTCTAACCCTTCCTTCTAATTCAATTGTAGTTTGTGCATTTGAAAAAAAGGAGATTAAAGTAAACAGTATGAGTATATTAATCTTCAATATTATTAAAATTTTTACTTTCTTCTTTAAGGATTCTAATCACCTCTAATACATTATTAGAATAGTATATTTTTAGTATATCCCTAGATTCACAGTACGATATGAATTCATTTATTCTTCCTTCAGGAATCTTCAATTTATTTGTGAAAAAATCAAGTCCGAATTCTTTTTTAATTTTTTCTGGAAATTTTTTCTTTCTAGCAAGTTCTCTTTTTAATTTTAATTCTGCTAATAAAGCATAATTAGGTATTGTTGCAGAACCTCCAACACCGCCACCAGCCATAGTTGGATCTGTCATTCTACGTGCATCTGGTTCAGATTGTTCCTGAACATAGTTTGGCGAAAATGGATCTTGCTTTAATTGTGAAGGGTCATACTTAAAATTAGATTCTGGAATAGTATCCTTCGGCTTATTTTTCATATCATAATCTAAATCTCCCGTTAAATCGTTTATAAAAACTTCATCTAAAATATTTACATCAGGAATTAGATTAACATTAATTATTCTGTTTTTTAAATGCTCATTAGTTACTATTAATTGCATTCTTTTATATTGAAGTGATGAAAAAAGGAGGGTGTCGTTCAATTTTACGCTAATTACGTAAACGCCTAAATCATTACTAACAGTTCCCAGTCGTGAGTTTAAATTAAAAACATGAACATTACTTACAGCTGTACTAGAACTGAGAATTTTGCCTGAAAGAACCATTGATTTTTCTTGAGAAAATCCGTTCATAGCAATGATAATGAATACAAATAGGTTGGTCAGTTTTAAATTCATTAAAACAAAGAAACTAATTGAAATCTTAAAATTGTATTAAGGCTATCGTAAACTTTTGTTAAACATTATAATTCCTTACTTTTGATATTATAAGCTACTTTTAGAAGGAATAATCATAAACACATTAAACGAACATGTTAAAAAGTTTATCACCCATCGGAATGATGAATTGCGAACTGCATGCTTGTGCTGAGAGGAGTCGAGGTATGACCATTAAAAAACAATAAAAATAAACACATGAAAAAATTATTAATTGCCAGTACATCAACGGTTCATGGGAAAGGATATTTAGAATATATTTTGCCTGAGTTGTCTAATTTTTTTAAAGGTGTAAATGAAATAATATTTATCCCTTTTGCAAGACCAAGTGGAATTACCCACGAGGAATATACTGAAAAGGCAAAAGAAGCTTTTGAAAAAATAAATATTAATGTAAGAGGATTGCACGAATTCGACAATAAAATTGAAGCTTTAAATAATTGTAAGGGAATTTTTACGGGTGGAGGAAATACATTTTTATTGGTAAAACAACTATATGATTTTAAACTTATTTCAACCTTGAAAAATGTTGTTGAAAACGGAACCCCATATTTTGGAACCAGTGCTGGAAGTAATATTACAGGTGTAACTATGGAAAACACGAATGATATGCCAATTATTTATCCGCCAAGTTTTAAAACATTGGGTTTCATTAATTTTAATTTAAATCCTCATTATTTAGATCCAGATCCAACTTCAAAACATATGGGCGAAACACGTGAAACTAGAATAAATGAGTTTCATAAAGTAAAAGATATACCAGTTTTAGGTTTAAGAGAAGGAAGTTGGTTGGCAGTGAAAGGAAGTAAAATTATTTTGAAAGGAGATTTGAATGCACGCCTTTTCCAAGTTGAAAAAAAACCAATTGAATTACCTCCTTTAACCGATTTGAGTTATTTAATGTAAATTTAATTGTATCGCAATTATTTCAGCATCTGGAGAATTCTTTACCTCAGTCGATAGGATTTTATAGCTTTTTAAAATTCTAGAAGTATCGATTTTAGTTAATTTTAGTTGATCCCTTAAAATCATTACTGAAACAAATGAAGATGTGTTTTTATTTATATAGTCATAAGTAAAATCTAAATATTCATTTTCAATAATTGTCATTTCTTTGTTTAATATTTTCAATTCTTCGGCATCGTTTTCTAACCTTGCTTTTTGAAATTTAGGAAAAAGATATTCAATTTTTTTGAATATTTTTTTTGAAGATGTAATGTAATTGTTCATTTCAGTATTAAGACTAGAACCTTTAATTATTGGAGTTTCAAGAGTATTAAAATCAATGTCAATTTTAATAGAATCATTTTCAATAATTAAAGTAGCAACAGAAGCAAAACTGTTAAATGTTAGGGCATATCTTTCGGGATATTCAACACTTCCTTTAAACTGAAATTTACCATTGACGATAGAAGCAGAATCAATACTATAAACAGAGTTTTCAATTATTTTATTAAGGTAAATCGTATTTGGATGAAAATTTTTAACCGAACCTTCAATGACATAATTATTAGATAATTGTGACTTTATAATTTCAGTTTTAGCTAGAGGTTTATCACAAGCCAAAAAGAGGATACTACATATTGAAATAAAAATAATATTCCTCATGAACAACAATTTAATTCTAATAATTTACATACTCTATAATTTCAATCCCATAACCTGTCATGCCAACTCTTTTTCTAAATTTAGTTGCATTTGAAAGAACACTTAACTTGGTAATATTCAAATTATGTAATATTTGAGCTCCAATCCCAAAATCTTTATCATCCATTTTTAAATTTGGTACATAAGCTTCGTCTTTATGCTGACTTTCCTTTAAAATTTCTAATCTAGACAGTAAATTAAACGATTGATTTTCTTGATTGATAAAAACAACAGCTCCTTTTTCGGCAGTATTAATGGCATCAAAAACACCTTTTAATTTATCATCAGGGTTTTTGGTAAGCGTTCCTAAAATGTCATTATTTACCAAAGTAGAATTAACTTTTACCAAAACTTTTTCATCTTGTGTCCAACTACCTTTTGTTAATGCCAAATGAACTTGGTTATTTGTTGTTTGTTTGTAAGCTCGTAATCGATATTCACCAAACCGAGTATTAATATTAAAATCTTCGCATAATTCAATTAAAGAATCGTGTTGCATTCTATATTCAACCAAATCTTCAATAGAAATAATTTTTAAATCGAATTTTTTTGCAATTGAAATCAACTGTGGAAGACGCGCCATAGTACCATCTTCATTCATAATTTCAACGATTACACCAGCAGGATATAAACCAGCTAAACGAGCCAAATCAATAGCAGCTTCAGTATGTCCAGTTCTTCTTAAAACTCCTCCTTCTCTGGCTTTTAAAGGAAAAATATGACCAGGCCTAGACAAATCTATCGGCCTCGTTGTTTTTTCAGTAATTGATTTAACTGTTACTGCACGATCTTTAGCCGAAATTCCTGTAGTAACACCTTTTCCACTATAATCAATGGATACGGTAAACGCAGTTCCCAAAGGGTCTGTGTTTAACCCAACCATTAAATCTAAATTTAATTCTTTACATCTACTTTCGGTAATTGGAGCACAAATTAAGCCTCTACCTTTGGTAGCCATAAAGTTGATCATTTCTGGAGAAACCTTATCAGCTGCACCTACAAAATCACCTTCATTTTCTCTATTTTCATCATCAACAACAATTACAACTTTACCATTTTTAATATCTTCAATGGCATCTTGAATTTTGTTTAATTGTATTTTAGTTTTGGTTGAGTTCATTCTTTAATTTTTGTTTTGAAAATTTTTCAAAAAATGATTTTATTTTATCAATAATATTGTCTAGACTAAATATTCCCATTCCTTTCGCTGCTTTTCTAGTTAAAAGAATACCAAAAGGTAATAAAATTAATGTAGACAGCCAGCTTCCGAAGGTTGCTGAAACGGCACTTTCTTCGGCTAAATTTTTTCCTAATTGTGAAATAAAGAAGTAAACAACAAAAACAGTTATGGCCATTACCATTGGCAATCCAAAGCCTCCTTTTCTAATAATTGAGCCTAAAGGAGCACCAATAAAAAACAATACCAAACAAGCCAAGGCAAATGAGAATCTATAGTTAAACTCGTGATCGTAAAGATTTAATAATTTCCTTTTATTCTTAAATCTTTGTTCATTGTTTTTATTTCGGTCTATTGTTCTTTTTAAATTATCAATACTTTGGTCAACTACAATTCTTTTATTGTTTAAATTAAAATTATCTAAGATTTCAGGTTGTAAGTTTTGTTTTTCGAGGATTGAATCTGGATATTTATAAATTTTGTTTGCATTTGAAGTTATATAGAAATTGTGAGACCTCTCTTTTAAATAATTATCAAATTCAATCTTTTTTTCTTTTGAAATGGAATCTAATTGTTTGGAAGTTAGCATACCGTGGTGTTCTGTAATATCTTCTTTTTCCAATTTATCTGCATCATTAAAAGAAGAAATATCAATATTTATAGTATAAGTTTCAAACTTAGCGGCTGAGGCTGGCATTTTATTTCTTTCCTTTATAGATAAACCATTTTTTATATGTTCTTCAAAATATTCACCATCTTCAAGAATGAGTGTCATGTATTTACTTCCTTCTTCGGTCGTAATTTCACCTTTTTCAGCAGTTATAACTTTTATTTTTCCTTGTGACTGACTTAAATCTGCAATTTGAACATTCTTAAGTAAGTTTTCTTCTTCGCCATATTTTTCATCAAACTTAATGTTATAACCTGGAATTTCTGTATTAAAAGCTCCCGGAACAAGTGCTAATGCGGGTTTCTTCTTTTTCATATTTAAATACAGGTTTTTTTGTTTTAGCGTAGCCCAGGGATAAATATTATTTAAAAACACAAAGTTTAATGCACTTAATAATAGCGTTAGTACTACCAACGGAGCAATGACCCTTTTTAAGGATATTCCAGCCGATTTTATGGCGGCAAATTCATAGTTTTCTGAGAGGTTTCCTAAAGCCATTATTGACGATAATAAAATACCAATAGGTAGAGCAGTAGGAGTTAGGATCAAAGCTAAATACCATAAAAATTTTAGGATAAAGAATATGTCAATTCCTTTACCAGCAATTTCGTCAAATGCTAACCATAAAGCTTGCATTACTAAAACAAAAAGAACCACAAAAAATGTGGCTAAAAAAGGTTGTAAAAAACTTTTTAAAATGTATTTGTCAAATATTTTCAAGAGTTCTAATTTGGTTCAGAAATTGTGTATTTTTTTTGATTTCTATATTTAATTTGGTCAAAGATAAACAGCTTTTCTGAAATAGCTTGGTTGGTTTTAAAAGTTCTTACTTCTAAAGTAGTGATAGTTCCATTGTTTCCAGTTTCAAGAATATTGTAAATGTGTTTTGTTTTTACATCTATACCAATAAGAAAATGATCAACCTCCGAATTGCTATCAATAGGAATTAATTTTACATATTGAATTTTAATACCTTTTATAGTTTTTAAGTCACCCATTTCATAACTGTAGCCGTTTTTATAAAACGAAAACATTTTTGATGGCGTTAAGGTTTCTTCTTCACGGTTACTACTATTTTGAATAATTACTTCTTCATCTTCATGAATAATTAAGTAGGTTTTTTTACCATCATAAATTTGTTCAGTTCCCATATAATTTAAATGATATAAATCACCTTTTAAATGAACATTCCCTCTTGTTTCTTGATGAACATCGGCATCTTCATTGTCGAATTTATGATCAAATTCGATGTATATATTTTTGTAACCATCAACCTTCTGCGCAACTTCGTCTAGCAAAGCCTCGGCTTTATTTTGTGTTTGTGCAACACTAAAAAAACTGGATAATACAATTAGTAAAATTGAAATATTTTTCATTTTAGTAATAAACTTTTTAATTGTTATTTTATTCGTTATCTAACAACTGATTTAAACTCATTTCGTCAGGAATTAATACCTGTCGTGCTTTACTTCCTTCAAATTGTCCAACAATACCAGCAGCTTCTAATTGATCTATTAATCTACCCGCTCGGTTGTAACCCAATTTTAATTTTCTTTGTAATAAAGATGCTGATCCTTGCTGTGCTAAAACAATAACAACTGCTGCTTCTCTAAACAAAGTATCACGTTCGCTTATATTATTATCAAGACTTGTGCCAACTTCCTCTCCAGTATATTCGGGTAATAAATGGGCTTCTGGATAGGCTCGTTGTGATCCAATAAAATCAGTGATTCGTTCAACTTCTGGTGTATCAACAAAAGCACATTGCAATCGAATTACATCGCTTCCTCCTGAATATAACATATCACCTTTTCCTATTAATTGATCGGCTCCTTGACCATCTAAAATAGTTCTAGAATCTATTTTAGAGGTTACTCTAAAAGCAGCTCTAGCTGGGAAATTCGCTTTAATTAATCCTGTTATTACGTTTACCGACGGACGTTGAGTTGCCACAATTAAATGTATTCCAATAGCACGTGCTAGTTGTGCTAAACGAGCAATTGGAGCCTCAACTTCTTTACCAGCTGTCATAATTAAATCGGCAAATTCATCAATTACTAAAACTATGTATGGTAAATATTTATGTCCGTTTTCAGGATTTAATTTTCTCGATTTGAATTTAACATTGTACTCTTTAATATTTCGTACCATGGCATCCTTCAACAAATCATATCTAGCATCCATTTCAATACATAAAGAGTTTAAGGTATTGATAACCTTTGTTGTATCGGTAATGATAGCTTCTTCTGTATCAGGTAATTTGGCTAAATAATGACGTTCAATATGGTTGAACAATGTAAGTTCTACTTTTTTAGGATCGACCAAAACAAATTTTACTTCAGCAGGATGTTTTTTATACAATAATGAAGTTAAAACAGCATTCAATCCAACCGATTTTCCTTGTCCAGTTGCACCTGCCATTAACAAGTGTGGCATTTTTGCCAAATCAACAACAAACGTTTCGTTTGAAATGGTTTTACCCAATGCAATTGGCAATTCCATTTTAGAATTTTGAAATTTTGCCGAAGAAATAACAGATTTCATCGAAACCATTGTTGGTTTCTTGTTTGGAACTTCAATACCAATAGTTCCTTTTCCAGGAATAGGTGCAATAATTCTAATTCCCCAAGCAGATAAAGAAAGTGCAATATCGTCTTCTAAATTTTTAATTTTTGAAATTCTTATTCCAGCTTCAGGAACAATTTCATATAAGGTTACTGTTGGACCAACGGTTGCTTTAATTCTGTCAATTCCAATATTGTAATTACTCAATGTTTCTACAATACGGTTTTTATTGGCTTCTAACTCGTCAGGGTCTACAGAAATGCTTTCGTCATACTCTTTAAGTAAATCAAGTGTTGGAAATTTATAAGAACCCAATTCTAATTTTGGGTCAAATTCACTAAAGTCTTTTACCAACTTATCCGATAAATTTTCTTCAACGTGTTTTTCTTCAATAATTTTATCTACTTCAACACCGACTTCTTTTTCAGTAGATTTCAATTCTATTTCTAGTTCTTTTTTAGTTGCTGTTGAAGAATCATTAGCTGTTGAGTGATGCTTAATAGTGGGCTTTAAATCTTTTATTGGAAGTTCAAACTCCGAATCTTTTGAAGTCTCAGTTTCATTTTCAGTAGTTAAAGTTTCTTCTGAAACTTCAATTGTGGGAGTTAGTTTTTCAGCTCTTTTTGGAAAACTTTTTTTAATGGCTTCAGGGGTTAGTTTAAACCGAACTACTAAATAAACGATTAAAAAGAATAACATGATTAAAATTAAACCAGTTTTACCTAAAAATTGTTGTAAGTAAATATTTAATTCAAATCCGATTATACCTGAAAGTAACGTATGGCTTTTTTGAAAAATTGCAAAAACAATGGAAAACCAAATAATACCTAAAATTCCCCACCACCAAGATTTACGTAATCGCCTTGCAGTTCCTTTTAAAAATATGAGTAACCCAGAAGAAAACAGCAATACTGGAAAATGCAATGAAGCAACTCCAAATCCATCATAAATAAAAAAGTGACTAACACTTGCTCCAATTTTTCCTAATAAATTTTTAACGGAAACATTTTTGTTGGTAAAATTATTTAATTGGCTAAAATCATCTCTCCAATTAAAAAGGTAAGAAATGAAAGAAATTAGCAGAAAAACAGCTAACAATATCACAAATGATCCAATAATGGTTTGTGTTTGCCTATTTCCAAAGAAAGATTTTACTCCTTTAAAACGAGGTTTCTTAACTGATTTCGTAATTGGTTTTTTCTTTTTAGCCATGTAGGTTTACTATGTCACAAAAATATAAAATTAAAGTGATTGACGTTAAAAACCTAAATAAATTTAGGAATGTAAATTATTAAACCAATAATAACGGCAATTATTGCAGCAAAAAATGCAGCTCCTGCTGATATATCTTTGATTTTTCCAATTTTTTTATGATGTTCAGGATGAATAAAGTCAGCTAATTTTTCAATAGCTGTATTTAAAGACTCTGCAACTAAAATTAATCCAATAGCAGCGGTTTGAAAAAGCCATTCTGTTTGAGAAATATTTAGAATAAAACCCAAAATGGTAACTGCTATCGCAATTACCATTTGAGCTATGATACTATGTTCGGTAGAAATTAAAATCCAAAATCCATTAAAGGCATATTTTACGGCCTTTATTCGATTTATTATAAAACTACCAAGTTTAACCATTGATTAAAGTGCTTTTAAAGCAGCTTCATAATCTGGTTCATCAACTATTTCTGGAACTTGTTGTGTGTAAGTAACATCTCCTTTTTCATCTACAATTACAATTGCTCTTGAATGTAAATTTGCTAAAGGACCGTTTTCGATAGTTAAACCATATGCTTTTCCAAATTTTCCACTTGAAAAATCGGATAAAGTTATCACATTTTCTAAACCTTCAGCACCACAAAAACGTGCTTGAGCAAATGGTAAATCACGTGAAATACATAAAACCTTCGTGTTTTCAAGTTTCCCAGCCTCTTCATTAAATCTTCTAACTGATGCAGCACAAGTACCTGTATCTAGACTTGGAAAAATATTCAAAATTACTTTTGAACCTTTAAAATCTTTTAATTTAGCTTTTGATAAATCAGCTTTAATCATACTAAATTTAGGTGCTTTTTTACCAATCTTTGGTAATTTTCCAACTGTTTTAAACGGATTTCCTTTTAACGTTATTTTTGCCATTTTTTTAATTTTTTAATTTATTCAAATTTAGGTATAAAAATAAAAACTCCCGAAATAATTCGAGAGTTTTTAATTTTGAATATTTGATAATCTTAGTTTTTCGATAAATAATCTGCAACTCCTTCGTGTGTTGCTTTCAATCCTTCTTTTTCAGAAGTCCAGTTTGCTGGACAAGCTTCTCCATGTTCTTCGTTAAATTGTAAAGCATCAACCATTCTTAAAGCTTCATCAACGTTTCTACCCAATGGTAAATCATTTACAACTTGGTGACGAACAATTCCTTCTTTATCAATTAAAAATAAACCACGGTAAGCAATTAATTCACCGCTAGCTTGTAATTGATCGTTGTCATCGTAGAAATAATCTCCAGCTAAAACATCATAGTTTTTTGAGATTGTTTTGTTTGTATCAGCAACTAAAGGATAAGTAACTCCTTGAATACCTCCTGCATTTTTTGGCATTTGTAACCAGCCCCAGTGCGATTGTTCAGTATCTGTTGAAACAGCTACAATTTGTACATTTCTTTTTTCAAAAGCAGCTAATTTTTCTTGAAAAGCGAATAATTCAGTTGGACAAACAAATGTGAAATCTTTTGGGTAAAAGAATAAAACAACATATTTTTTCCCTTCAAACTGGTCTAAAGAATAATTGTCTACAAATTCAATTCCGTTAATTACTGCTTGCGCATTAAATTTTGGTGCTTTTTTACCTACTAATACAGCCATTTTTATATTTTTTTAATGATTATTAATTTTATAAAACAAATGTACATAAATATGATTGGTTTTTTAAGAATGTTAATTTGATTAATTTATGTTGAAATAGATTTTTTTTATAGAACTTCCAAAGCCTTTTTTGAAAGCTAAATTCTTGTATATTCGCATGTTTAAAAAATACAAATTGAATTTAAAGAACTATACATCTGAATTTAAAAACAATTTAAAATTGGCGACACCAATTATGATGGGTTCGTTAGGTCACTTATTAGTTGGTTTAATTGATGACATAATGGTTGGTAGACTAGGGCCTATTGAGTTGGCTGCAACATCTTTAGGGAATAGTTTAATTTTTATAGCTTTATCTATTGGTATTGGGTTTTCGTTTGCAATAACACCATTAATTGCCGAATCTGATGGAGAAAAGGATATAGAAAAGGGGAGAGGGATATTTCAGCATGGAATGATTTTAATGACGATTTTAGGAGTTTCATTATATGTAATGCTCTTGTTTTTAAAACCGTTGTTAAACTATTTAGATCAACCAGAAGAAGTGGTTGTTTTGGCGATTCCATATTATGAAATCGTTGCACTATCAATGATACCTTTAATGATTTTTCAGGGGTTGAAGCAATTTACCGATGGGTTGTCGTTGACAAAATATGCAATGTATGCGACCATAGTGACAAATGTGGCTAATATGATCTTAAATTTTGCATTAATTTATGGTATCTGGATATTTCCGAGGTTAGAAATAGTAGGAGCAGCTTTAGGAACACTTTTATCGCGATTTGTAATGATTTCTTTTATGATTTTTGTAATGAAAAAAAGTGGAAAGTTCGATGCGTATTTGGTGAAATTAAAGTTTGTTGAGATTAAAAAATCTTTTTTTCGTAAAATTATGAAATTAGGTTTTCCAACGGCATTGCAAATGCTTTTTGAAGTTGGTTTGTTCACTGCTTCTATATTATTAGCTGGGACTTTAGGAGCATTTTCTCAGGCTGCAAATCAGATTGCCTTAAAATTGACATCAACAACATTTATGATTGCTGTGGGGATAGGTGTGGCGGCTATGGTAAGAGTTGGAAACCAAAAGGGATTAAAAAACTATAAAGAATTAAGAAGAATTGCTTTTTCAAATTTTCTCTTAATTTTAATTATTATGTTTACGTTTTCCATTGGTTTTATAGCCTTAAAGGACGTACTTCCATATGTGTTTACCGATAATTTAGAAGTAATAGAAATAGCTTCAGGGTTATTAATAATTGCAGGATTTTTTCAACTATCTGATGGTTTACAAGCAGTTATTTTAGGAGGTTTAAGAGGGCTTCAAGATGTAAATGTACCATCGGGTTTAACATTTATTGCGTATTGGATTATAGGTTTTCCGGTTAGTTATTATTTGGGAACTATGGCTGGTTTCGGTACTTTTGGAATATGGATCGGGCTTTTAGTTGCGTTAACTTCATCCGCTCTCATGTTATTTATAAGATTTAATTATTTAACGAATAAATTAATAAAAGAAAATAATGAAATTACCTAAATTTTTACTTGGAGATAATACAGATACTGATGAAGATATATTTATAATTCATACTGAATTTCCTCGATTTGTAATAAATTTAATCGATGATGAAATTGAATGGTTTGAAGATTTTGACAATGCAGATCAGGATGAATTAGAAGTTCAAGTGGCTGTACTTATTGAACAGGCATCGGAGTTTTATGACAGAGAAATGAAACGTTACGAAAGTAATTAGTTTTTCTTATTCACTAATTTTATTGCTTGACCAATCCAGTCATCTTTTGCAATTCTACCTGGGAAAAAATTAATGATTTGAGTTAGTTTCTCAATATCGTTACTATTAAGATTGCTAATTTGTTCATAAGTATATATCCCAGCGTCGTTCAATTTTGATTCTGCAGTTTTTCCTATTCCATTTATTTTTTGAAGATTATCTTTCATTTCAATCGAAGTAGTTCCGATTGTTTTAAAATCAAGTTTTCCAGTGTCTTTTTTTTCTTCTGAAAGAATTCCACCTCTTTCAAATGTTTTTTTAGCTCTAATGGATGTTGTATCATCTTCTGTATTTAAATTTTCAAAATCATTCGTGAATTGTTCTTGTTTTGATGTAGACTTTTTTTTTTACCCATTAAGTACCCAAAAAACATACCTATTGCAAAAGCTCCTATAAGCCAAAATAGGATTTCAATTAAATGAAATAGGTTATCGCCAGAAAAAATAGATTCAAACATCTTAATTTATTTTTATTTCAATTCTTTGATTTAATAGTTTTCCTTTTTCAGTGTATTTGTTAGCAATTGGTTCAGCTTCCCCGCGTGAATAAGTTTTAATGTCAATATTAATATTTTTGTTTTTAGTGAAATAATCTTTGAGCGAATTTGCCATATTTAAACCCTTCACTAAGTTTTTATCAAAATAACCGTCATTACACTCGTATGACCAATTATTGCCATTGATTTATCAGTATAATTTTGTAAGTATTGACGTAATAATTCTGAATAAGAAATCAATTCTGCTGTTTCTTTAATTAATCCGCTTTCAATATCTAAATAAAATGTTTTAGTCGTACTTGACTGCTCAATACTGTCAATTAATTGTTTGTTTTTTTCAAAAGTTTAAAGTCAATGGTGTTTTTGTTAATTGTATTGTAATAATTAAATTCTAATGATTCAGATTCTGTGGTTTCATTTTTAATTTTAGATTCAATTTGAGTAATTAAATCTCTTTCAATTGTACTTGTACTAAAGTTTGAATTAAGGTTAATCTTTAATCGTAATCTGTAATCATTTTTAAGACTTTCAATTAGTTTATTTATAAAACTTATGGAGTCAATATCTAATAACTTGCTTTTATAAGCATTATTATTATTATTATTATTATTATTAGGTTGAAATTTAGATAATGTATCATTTAAAGTTGAAACTAAGTAGAACTCAGTACCAATATTGGTTTTAGACTCTGCAAGTTTTGAATGTTTTATATGACTGCAAAAATTTGATTGGTAATTGCTTAAAAGTAAATGAGAAGTTAAAGCCAATAAAGCCCAAACTGAAAATACAATAAGTGCTTTTAATACATTTGGCATGCTTTAATTTTTGCACGTTAAATTTAATAAATCATTTTTAAATTTCATCAAAATAGTTATAAAGCTCTTAAAAAATGTTCTAAATAGTAGAAAAGCATTTATTTCTTTGCCGATTCAACAAGGTCTAAGTTGTTCAATGTAGTTTTTGTAGTGAAGATTCCATAATTAATAAAGGCATTATTTTTTTCAATTTTGTCTATTGTTCCACAAGAATTACTATCAATAATACGAACTTTGTCATTTACTTTAAAAACATAGGAAGCATTTGTTTTTGCTATTTTTTTTGCTTCAACATTTTTCTTTTCGCGTACCTTTTTCACTTCAACAATAACTTCTTTTTCGAGTGTTTTAAGCTTTTGAGTGTTTTTCGTTTTTTCGATTTTAGCAACAATTTTTTGCTTTTTTGTTTTAGGCTTTGGCGGATTTCGTTTTAAAAATTTTGTTTTTTCGGTGGTAATCCAATTATTAAAATCGATATTTAGTTGTTTTTTATTATTGGTTTGAAAGTACCTATTTAACAACTCATTAATTTTTCTTCCAAAAGACAGCATTTTTTGATTGTTATCGTACAATTCTTGAAATCCTTCTAATTTTTCTTTTATTTTTTCTTCTTTTTCAGATAAACTGCCAGTTTGCTCAATAGCTCTATTTTTTTCTTTTTCTAAGGTTTCAGAAGTTTTTTGCAGTTTATTTCTTTCCTTTTGTAAACGTGAAATGGTTTTGTCTAACCGAATTTTTTCACCTTCAACGCGTTTTTTTGCTTTGTTAATTAAGCTAAAAGGAATACCGTTTTTTTGAGCAACTTCAAATGTAAACGAACTTCCAGCCTGACCAATAAAAAGTTTAAACAAAGGTTGTAAGGTTCTTTCATCGAATTGCATATTGGCATTCGCAACATTTTCCAATTCATTTGCCAAAACTTTTAAATTGGCATAATGTGTTGTAATAATTCCAAAAGCTTTTTTCTCATAAAATTCTTCTAAAAATATTTCGGCTAAAGCACCACCTAATTCAGGGTCACTTCCAGTTCCAAATTCATCGATTAAGAATAGCGTATTATTATTGCATTTTCTTAAAAAATTACGCATATTTTTTAAGCGATAGCTATAGGTGCTTAGTTGGTTTTCAATAGATTGATTATCACCAATATCAGTTAAGATTTTATCAAAGAAATAGGATGATGACCTTTCATGAACGGGAATTAACAATCCGCTTTGAAACATAACTTGTAATAAACCTATTGTTTTAAGAGTAATACTTTTACCACCAGCATTAGGTCCTGAAATAACAATAATTTGCTGTTTTTCATTCAATTCTAATGTTTGCGGAATGGTTTCTAATTTAAGTTCTTTGTTTTTTACTAATAAAATTGGATGATACGCATTTTTAAAAAATATTTTCTTTTCCGTAGTTAGTTTTGGTAAACAAGCATTAATTTTTAATCCATATTTTGCTTTAGCTCCAACCGTATCTAATTTTATTAAATAATTTTGAAAAGAAATAATATTGGGTACAAAAACTCGCAAAGTATTGGTTAATTCTTTCAGAATTCTAACAATTTCTTGATGTTCTTCATATGCTAAATTTTGCAATTCTCTTGCAAATTGAAGCGTTTCTTGTGGCGCAATATAAACGATGCTACCAGTTTTTGAGCTTCCTAAAAGACTTCCTTTTACCTTTTTCCGATGCATAGCTTGTACTGCCAAAACACGTTGATTGTCAATAACGGACTCTCTAATTTCATCTAAATAACCCGAACTATTGTATTTACTTAAAGCACGCGTAAAACTAGAACCAATTTTAGAACGAATGTTATTTATATCTTTTCTAATTTGCTTCAATAATGCCGATGAATTTTCATCAACTTCAGCAAAAGGTGTTATGTTTTTTTCAATACTTGTAGTTATTGTACTTTCATACTCAATTTCGAGAGAACTTTGAAATAGCGTAGGGTAGATGTCTTTAAATTTTTTAAAAAACTTTAAAATTTCAAAAACAGTGTTTGCATTGTTGGCTATTTTTAAAAACGAAGCAGGTTCTAAATAACTATTTTCAATATTTAATAAGTGAATTTCCTTTTGAACATCATCAAAATAATGATTCGGAATTCTATTTTCATTCACAAACGATGATAAATATTCATTAACAGTATTTAATTCAACAATTAAACCTTCTTTTTTTGAAAAAGGTTTGATTTCTAAAGTAGATTGTTTTCCTAAATCTGAGATGCAATTTTCACTTACCGTTTTTAAAACCGTATAAAATTCTAAATCAATTAAATTTTTTTCTGAAATGTTGCTCATAAAAATTGCTACTTTTGAAAAGTTAAGCAAAAGTATAAATTTAAGGCGAATTAACATATGAAAGTTAACATTGCATCCGATTGGCAAGAATTATTACAAGAAGAATTTGAAAAACCCTATTTTCAAACTCTAATAAAGCAAGTAAAATTAGACTATTCAAAGCATAGATGTTTCCCTAATGGAAATCAAATTTTTGAAGCTTTTAATTTATGTGCGCTAAAAAATATTAAAGTTGTTATTATTGGACAAGATCCTTATCACGGCTTTGGACAAGCACACGGTTTGTGTTTTTCGGTAAATGATGGAATCAAACATCCACCGTCATTAATAAATATTTTTAAAGAAATTGAATCAGATATAAATGTTCCGTACCCTAAAAGTGGAAATTTAACCCATTGGGCAGAACAAGGTGTTTTATTATTAAATGCAACTTTAACAGTGAGAGAAAGCGAGGCGGGATCACATCAAAAATTTGGTTGGGAAAACTTTACCGATGAAGTTATTTCATTAGTTTCGGAACATTGTGAAAATGTTGTTTTTTTAATGTGGGGTGGTTTTGCTAAGAAGAAAGCAAAACGAATTAACACTTTAAAGCATTGTATTTTAACTAGTGGTCATCCATCTCCTTTAAGCGCAAATAGAGGTTACTGGTTTGGAAATAAGCATTTTAGTAAAGCAAACGAATATTTAAAAAGACACAATAAAAGTGTTGTAAATTGGTGATTATTATCATAGAATATTAAAGGTACTTTAGTTACATTTGAAGTATAAATAATAAAGAAAATGAAAATTTTAAGAACAATAATACTAGTCGTTTTAGTAGGCTTAACTTTGCAAAGTTGTAAAGAAAACAAAGAGTATAAAAAAATGGAGCAAGCTCCTAATCAAGCTCAAATGCAACAAACAAATTCAATTCATGAAATTAAGGTAAATGAAGTTTTAGATGGAGGCGGATATACCTATTTAAATGTAACTGAAGGAACCAAAAAATATTGGATGGCGATTACTTCTGCAAATATAAGAGTTGGTGAAACGTATTATTATTCAGGAGGAATGGAAATGAAAGATTTTGAAAGTAAGCAATTAGGAAAAACCTTTGATTTTATCACGTTTACGGATATGGTAACTACTAGTAAAAATGAGTTGAAAAAAGATGAAGTTAAAAATCCTCATAAAGCAGCAACAGAAGCAAAAGAAAATAAAATGATAGATAAACTAGCAAAAATTGCTGGCGAAATTTACCTTGAAGATTTATTCAAAAATAAAAATTCTTATTCAAACAAAGAAATTGAGATTACAGGAGTTGTGGTTAAAGTGAATAAAAATATATTAGATAAAAACTGGATTCATATTATTGATGGTACCAAAACTGAAACTAATAGTAGTTTAACAATTACTTCAACCGAAATGGTGAAAGTTGGAGATACAGTTACTGTTAATGGTAAAATTGTACTCGATAAAGATTTTGGGTATGGTTATGTTTATGATATAATTTTGGAAGAAGGAAAATTTAAATAAGAGTTTTTAAATCATAAAAAAAAGCGCCATTGGCGCTTTTTTTATTAACTAACTCAAATTTTAAACAATGAAAACAAAGTTTACAAGTCTTTGTTTACATAAATACTATTAGCAATACTTATGCCAAAAAAATAACTTCATTGTTAATAAAAGGTTAAAATAGTATTGGTTTGAGTTTTTATTTTAAACTAAATGCTTTTGAGCTCTATATGACGATCTTACCAAAGCACCACTTTCTACATATCTAAAGCCCATTTCCATTCCAATTGATTTGTATTTCTCAAATTGTTCAGGAGTAATAAATTCTTTTACTGGTAAATGCTTTTTACTTGGTTGCAAATATTGGCCAATGGTTAAAATATCAACTTTAGCATTTGCTAAATCTTGCATTGTTTCAATAACTTCATCTTCAGTTTCACCTAAACCTAACATAATTCCAGATTTAGTTCTTTCTTGACCTTGGTCTTTCATGTATTTTAAAACTTCAAGACTACGATCATATTTTGCTTGAATTCTAACTTCACGAGTTAATCTTCTAACGGTTTCTAAATTATGTGAAATTACTTCAGGTGATACTGCTAAAATTCTATCAATATTTGTTTTATTTCCTTGAAAATCAGGAATTAACGTTTCTAAAGTAGTAGTAGGGTTTGCTCTTCTAATAGCATTAATTGTTTCAGCCCAAATAATAGAACCACCATCTTTAATGTCATCTCTATCAACCGATGTAATAACTGCGTGTTTTATTTTCATCAATTTTATCGAACGCGCTACTTTTTCAGGTTCTTCCCAATCAACATTCTCTGGTCTTCCAGTTTTAACACCACAAAATCCACAAGAACGTGTGCAAATATTTCCTAAAATCATAAAAGTGGCTGTACCTTCTGTCCAACATTCTCCCATATTAGGACAACTTCCACTTGTACAAATTGTGTTTAATTTATATTTGTCAACTAAGGTCCTTAGTTCTGTATATTTTTTACCAACTGGCAATTTTACTCGCAGCCATTTTGGTTTTTTAGTAGTAGTAATTTCTGACATAAATCTTAAAATTGGTTGCAAAAATACGAAGTTTTTACAAACTCAAAGCATACCAGATACTAAAACCTATTAAGAATACAATTCCAACCCAACTTAATGCTTTTATAAAAGTTGATGGATGATGTTCTTTTGGAGTATGTTTTCCTGAAATAAGTATAAAATTAGCAATTGCAAAAAATGGTGCTGTTAAAAATGAAAGTATGGTTGCAATTTTGATTAAAATGCCCATTTCTCCAATAAAATAAATTAGAATAATCATAGTTCCAGTAGCTAAAAAAAGCATCCATAACCAGTACATATTTTTATAGGGCTTATTGGTGAGTAAATCAAAGGCTTTTGTCATTGCTCTAGGAGAAGCGTCCAGCGTAGTTATAGTGGTGCTAAACATAGTCACAAACGCTGCACTTGCAATTAAAATAAACCATTCACTTCCTAAATTTTTAGTATATAAGTTAATAAGTTGTTTGGAGAATTCAGCAGCTTTCGGGCTGAATGTTTCTCCTGAATTAAACATTACAAATGCTCCTAAGCCAACAAAACAAATACCTAAAAATAGGGTGCCGAAAAAACCAATATTAAAATCGAAAATAGCTTGTTTTGTGTCGAAACTGTTCGACTTATCTTTCTGTTTTTCTAAGGCCCAAAGGGATTGCCAAATAGATACATCTAAAGGTGCGGGCATCCAACCTAAAAAAGCAATTAAAAATGTAACTTCAACAGTTCCTTTTGGGATTATTTGATGAAATGTGTGTATTGTGTTACTTTTTGAAAAAGCGGTGAACAAAGCAATAATTGTACTAATTGTTAATAGAATAACAATTAATTTCATAAGGTTATCAAGTAGTTTGTATTTGCCTATTATTAACAAAGAAAAGCAAATAATAGTTATAATTCCACTCCAAATGATTGGATTCGTCGTGATTCCAAATAAATTCGCAGCTAACCCAGCAGTTACAATAGTTACTGCAGCCTGAATGGTAAACATGGTTGCTAAATTCAATATAAAATAAGCGGTTAAAACGCCTTTTCCTAATTTTTTATAACCATCTAATAAACTTTCGCCAGTTGCAGCTGCATATTTAGGGCCAAATCTAAAAAATGGATATTTTACAATATGAATTAAAACCAAAGCCCATAATAAGCCAAAGCCAAAATCTGCCCCAGCTCTCGTTGATTGTACTAAATGTGAAACTCCAATTGCCGCACCAGCAAACAACAATCCTGGACCTAATTTTTTTAACCAACTAAAACTCATTGTAAATTTGACGATGAGTTTTGAATAATTTCAGAAAGCAGTTTTTTAGCTCTTAAAAGTTTCACCTTTACATTGTTCATTGGTTCGTTTAGTTGAGCAGACAATTCCTTGTAACTCATTTCTTGAAAATAACGAAGGTTTATAATTTCCTGATAATGCGGTTTTAATTGCTTTATATAATATTTTAGTTGCGCTAAATTTTGTTCAATAATTAATTGATCCTCGGCGGAAGGTGTTTCATCAAAAATTTTATAGGCTTCCGATTCTTTTTTATTTATCGAAATTACATCGGTACGTTGTTTTCTTAAATGATCTAGAAAAATATTTTTTGAGATGGAAATTAACCAAGTTTTAAAGTTATAACGGTCGTTATATAAATGAATTTTATCAAAAGCTTTTGAGAACGTTTTAATGGTAATATCTTCCGCTTCGTCTTCATTGCTAGCTTTCGATAATTGAAAACGAAACACATCGCTCCAATACGTGTTTAGAAGCGTATTAAAAGCCTTTTCATCTTTTTTCTTAGCTTTTTCAATTAATTCTGGAATGTCATTCTTTTTAATTACCAATGTGTAGGTTTTGAAATACTATTTTTTATAAAGATAGTGAATTGAGATAAAATTAAGAAAATTTCAAATAAAGGAAAGAATACAACCAAATCTTTTTCTTTGAATCTTTTTGCTAAAATAGCCAACGTAACATATAAAATTAAATATCTAAAAACGATGAAACCAGTTGTAAGTTGCCAATTATGCTGAAAAAGTAAGAGCAAAATTGCTAAAAACCAGAACCCTATTTGGGAAATATAAAACAATCCCAATATAAATTTATGTGCTGTTTTATAATGTTTTGCTGTTGAAACATGCCTTCTTTTTTGTAAAAACCATTCTTTAAATGTTTTTTTAGGAACTGACTTCGTAAAGCTTTTTTTAGAGATACAAATAGCTGTATTTTTTGAAGTTGCAACGCTATTTATAAATAAATCATCGTCACCCGATTTTATGTTCATATGATTAATAAACCCATTAACGCTAAAAAATAATGATTTTGTGTATGCTAAATTTCTACCAACTCCCATATAAGGGGTGCCGATTTTTGCGTAAGAAAAATATTGAATAGCAGTTAGTAGAGTTTCAAAACGAATAATTTTATTTAAAAAAGAGTTTTTTACTTTTTCGTAGGCACCGTAGCCTAAAACAATCTGTTTTTCAGAAGAGAAAGTTGAAACCATTTCTTTAATCCACTTATTTGAAATTGGTTCGCAATCAGCATCTATAAAAAGAAGGTGTTCGTTTGAAGCAGCTTTAATTCCTAGCGTTAAAGCATATTTTTTATTTCCCCAAAACTGCTCAACAAGTTCAACATCAACAATTTTAATGTTTAATGAAGAATTTTCTTTAAAACTTTTTAAAACGTTAAGCGTATTATCTGTGGAGCAATCGTTTATTAGAACTAGTTGAAAATTTTTATAGGTTTGTTTTTCAAAATAGGGAAGAAGATTTTTTAAGTTGTCTTCCTCATTTTTAGCACAAATTAAGACTGATACGGGTTTGTTAAAAGGTTTTTGGATTACCTTAGATTTTTTTAAACCCAATGAAAATAGAAAAACTAAATAATAAGTACATTGAATAAAAATAAGAACAATGAAAGCAATAAAAATGTAGGTAAGCATTCAATTTACCTATTTTCACACTCATCAGCGGTTTTACCACAATAGCCACAAGGCTCACCATTCTTATTTAAATGTGGATTCTGACTTGCGCAAGTTCCTGCGAATTTTCCATCTTTTTTTGCCCAAATTTTTATGGCAATTCCTGCAACACCCAAGGATAATAAAGCTAATGTGATAAAAAATAATTTCATGTGTTTATATTTATTGTTTTTCAATGGTTACATGCAGTTCGCTATTAATCATCCTCTTTGGGTGATAAGCTTTTTAGCATGCTCGTTTCATGTTGTAAATTTTGATTGCAAATATAAAGAATATTCAAATAAAATTGTGTAGCAATAGTTCACAAAATTTAAATGGTAATAATGCAATAAAATATCAAATAAATAAAGATAAATTTAAACAAGATGTCAATAAATAACGATTTTTCTTTCATATAAGAATATAAAACGATAAATTCGTAATAGTTAATATTTTATTATTTTAAAAAATATTAAAGTAGTTAGTTATTAAAAACTTAATTTTTTAAAATTGTTTGAATTAAAGCGTTAATTGTTAATACTAACTGAAAAGAAAGGCTCTTTGATTTCTATCAAAGAGCCTTCTTCTTTTATAAAAGGTTTAAATTAATCTTCTTTCTTTTTAATTAGTTCTTCTTGTACATTATTTGGTACCAATTCAAAACTAGAAAACTTAGTACTAAAACTTCCTCTACCTTGTGTTATTGAACGTAAAGTAGTTGAATATTTATACATTTCAGCTAAAGGTGTTTTTGCTTTAATAGATTGGTATTTCCCATCGCTATCCATACCTAAAATAATAGATCTACGTGATTGTAAATCGGTCATAACATTACCCATTAATTCTTCCGGTACTTTTACTGTTAATTCGTGAACAGGTTCTAAAAGTTTTGGTTTTGCTTTTAAAAATGCATCTTTAAAAGCGTGTGCTCCAGCAATTTTAAATGAAATATCATTTGAATCTACCGAGTGCATTTTACCGTCAAATAACATAACTCTAATGTCTCGTGCGTAAGAACCAGTTAAAGGCCCTTCTTCCATCACTTCCAAACAACCTTTAAGTACAGCAGGTAAATAACGTGTATCAATTACACCACCAACAATACAGTTGTAGAATACTAATTTACCACCCCAATCTAGTTCAACTTCTTCTTTTTTACGAACGTTAAAACCTTCAGGCTCTGGCATTCCTTCATAATAAGGTTCAATTTTTATATGAACTTCACCAAACTGACCTGACCCACCAGATTGTTTTTTGTGTTTGTAACTTGTAGTTGCTGAGCGTTGAATGGATTCTCTATATGCTATTTTTGGTTGATCAAATTGAGCTTTTATACCATATAGGTTTTGAAGTGTCCAATCAATAGTTGCCAAATGCAATTCACCTTGACAAGATAAAATTTGCTGTTTTAACTCTTTTGAATATTTAACAATTACAGTAGGATCTTGACTGTGAATTTTACGTAAAGCATCGTTTAATTTTTCTTCATCATTTTTATCAACAGCCGTAATTGCTTTGTTAATTCTAGGAACAGGATATTGAATTGGTTTAATGGTAATATTACTATCTTTTGTTCTTAAAGTGTCATTTGTTTCGGTATATTTCAACTTCAAGGTTGCACCAATATCACCCGCAACTAATTTCTCAACAGGTTCACGGTTTTTACCATCCATGATATACAATTGATTCAAGATTTCAGTTTCTTCGTTTCTTGAATTTTCTAGCTTGTCGTTTTGTTTTATCTCACCAGATTTAACTTTGAAAAAACTAATTTGACCTAAATTTGGTTCGTACAACGTTTTAAAAATGAATAATGCTGTTGGAGCATCAGTTTTACATTCAATAGTTTCGCCTTCAACACTTTGTTCCGATTTTAAATCTGCAGCAGAAGGGGCAACATTATCAATGAATCCCATTAAACGACCACTACCCATATCATTTAAAGCAGAAATACAGAAAACAGGGAATAATTCATGATTTAGCATTCCTTTTTTAATTCCTTCTCTCATTTCATCTTCGTTCAATGTTCCTTTATCAAAATAAAGTTCCATTAGTTCTTCATCATTTTCAGCAGCTTTTTCAACCAAATCATTGTGTAATTTATTGGCTAGTTCAATTTGATCCGAAGGAATTTCATGTTTTTCAGGTCTGCCACCTTCAGGGCCAAACTTGTACATTTTCATTTTAAGTACATCAATAATACATTGTGCGCCACCATCCATTAAAGGGTATTGTATTTTTACAGCATTGCTTCCAACTAAATCAACAATACTTTTAAAGCTTTCATTAAAATCGGCTTTAGGGCTGTCTATTTGATTGATAACAAATAAGGTTGGTTTACTGTAACGATCAATATAATTCCATATAATTTCAGTTCCTACTTCAACACCATGTTGAGCGTTTATAACAGTAACAACTGAATCGGCAACGTGCATTGTAGAAGCAATTTCTCCTATAAAATCGTCTAATCCTGGTGTGTCTAAAATGTTTATTTTGTAATTACGCCATTCGGTGTGAAGTGGAGTGGCGAAAACGGAAGTTTCTCTTTCTTGTTCAATTTCGTGATAGTCAGAAACAGTATTCTTGTTCTCAACGCTACCACGACGTTTGACTAAGCCAGCTTCAAAGAGCATTGTTTCTGCTAGCGTGGTTTTACCACTTTTATTTGCGCCTACAAAAGCAACATTTTTAATGTGTTTGTCATCATATATTTTCATAATCTATCTGTTTTTGTGAAAAGTTTTATAAAGTTACAAACTTTTTATTATTAAAATATGACGAATGTTAGTCTTTTTTTAAAGTGTTTTTGTTAGTGCTTTTTTCTAAATAATATTTTAGGATAAAAGCATTCATCTGGTTTTTACAATTCAGCCTAAAAAAATGACAATTCAGTTATTTAAAATTTTATTCAGCTAGTTCTACTCGCATATTTGTACTGTTAAAAATTATTAATTAAAACTATATATTATGCAACATTCAATTATTACACTAGCCTTATTGTTCACTTCATTTTTATTTGCACAAACGTCAAATGAAATAACTACAATTAACGGACAAACAGTTACAGTATCATTAATTAATGCTTCAAGCGATGCAGGAACTATTAATTATGCTTTTTATGACAAAGACTCTTTTATGAAATCAGCACCATTATTTACTAGAGTTGGAAAAATTATAGAAGGAAAAAGTACTGTTGTTTTTGAAAACGTACCAAGCGGAGAATACGCCATTATTTGTTACCACGATGCCAATAGCAACGAAAGAATGGATTTTATGGATAACGGAATGCCACAAGAAGATTTTGGAACTTCAAATAATGCTTTAAATTTTGGACCGCCAAACTATGAAGATTCTAAATTTGAAGTAAAACAAGAAGCTCTTACTTTAGAAATTAAGTTTTAAATTGCAGTTATAAACAATTAAAATATATAAAATGAAAACCGATTTTAAATACCTGTTAAAAATTTCGCTGATTATTGCGGTTATCATCTTTATTATTGAAAGATTGGTTTTTAATGGTGGATTTAATTTACCAATAAACGAATTGTTTAAAGTATTTGGAATTCATTTTATGTATGCCTTTGTTTTATCAACTATTAATGGTTATTTCTATGAATTTATTGAAACTAAATTTACTTGGAAAGGACACTCTAAAAAGAGGTTAATTTATGGAGCTGTTGGCTCTATAGTGCTAACAATGTTAGGTTTAACACTTTTGAGGTTTGTGACATTAGTTGTTATTTTAGGACAACCTGTCACTAATTTTTTAAATGACAAAAATGCTAATAGTTATTATATTTTCGGTTTAGTAATAACCTTAATAGTTAGTCTAATTTTTCATACTATTTATTTTTATAAAGCCTTAACCGAGAAAAAAGTTAAAGAGCAACAAATTGTAGCCAAGACTGAAACAGCAAAATATGAATCGTTAAAAAGTCAAATCGATCCACATTTTTTATTCAATAGTTTAAATGTTTTAACTTCATTAATAGGAGAAAATCCACAGCAAGCTGAAAAGTTTACAACTAAATTATCGAAAGTTTACCGATATGTTTTAGAGCAAAAAAGCAAAGATTTAATTGATTTAGATGAAGAGTTAAAATTCGCAAGAGCTTATATGGAATTGTTAAAAATGCGATTTGAAGATGCAGTGACATTCGAGATACCTGAAAAATCATCAAATCCAGAATTTAAAATAATTCCGCTTTCGTTACAATTGTTATTAGAGAATGCCATAAAACATAACGTGGTATCAGAGACGAACCCGTTAACAGTTGTTATAAAAGAAGAAAACGGTTATTTAACAATTACCAATAACTACAACCCTAAAGATGTGTTGGAAAAGGGAACAAAAGTAGGTTTGAAAAATATAGTAGAAAGATACAATCTACTTACCTTAAAAAAGGTTTTTATTGAAAAAGATACATCAGATTTTATGGTAAGATTACCATTGTTAACGCAAAAAACGAATATTATGAATATAGCAGATACAAATAAACAACAACAAAGTAGTAAGTATATAAAAGCAGTAGAACAGGTAGAAGAGATTAAAGGTTTTTATTCAAGTCTAATTGCATACTGTATTGTAATTCCAATTTTAATTTATATTAATTTAAGATTTGTACCACAATTTCATTGGTTTTGGTTTCCTGCAATGGGATGGGGAATTGGATTAACTTTTCAAGCATTCAAAGCTTTTGCTTACAATCCATTTTTAGGAAGAGATTGGGAGGAAAGAAAGATTCAAGAATTTATGAATGAAGACAAAAAACAATATTGGGAATAGGTCACTGAGGTACTCGAAGTGACTTTAATCAAATTAAAAAATAATTAAAAATGAAAACATATTATACAGAAGAAGACAAGTATTTAAGAGCAAAAAAAAGAGTTGAAAATATTAAAGGGTTTTATGCTAATTTATTATCATATTGTTTAGTAATACCTTTTTTATTCTTTATCAATTACATGACATCACCAGGGTATTATTGGTTTTGGTGGCCAATGCTTGGTTGGGGAATAGGAATTATTTTTCATGCATTGGGTGTATTTGGAAATAATATAATTTTTGGAAAAGATTGGGAAGAAAGAAAGATTAATGAGATTATGAATAAAGATAAAAACAGAAAATTTTAGTGTCATGGAAAATTCAAATTTAGAAGAACAAAAGTATATAAGAGCAAAAAAAAGAGTAAAATCTATTAAAGGATTTTATTCACACTTAGCAGTGTATTTAGGAGTTAATCTATTTTTAATAGTTTTAAGAGTAATCTCAGACAGCAATGGCTTAGAAGAACTGTGGGAATGGCAAACATACAATACAGCAATTTTTTGGGGAATAGGAATTTTATTTCACGCCTTAAGTGTTTTTGGAATGGATTTTATTATGGGATCTAATTGGGAAGACAAAAAAATTGAGGAGATTATGAATAAAGATAAAAGCAAAAAGCAATATTGGGAATAACTTTTTTTAAGTGAAGAGTGAAGAGTGAAGAGTGAAGAGTGAAGAGTGAAGAGTGAAGAGTGAAGAGTGAAGAGTGAAGAGTGAGGAGTGAAGATTGAAAAGTTGAAAGAGAAATGTGAAGTCGTAAATGAATAGTGAAATCCTCTTTAATTCGAAAATATGTCACACTAGCTTGTCGAAGTGAGTAAGGTCTAAGAATCAAGAACAAAAAATTGATTAAAATATGAAAGTTATAATTATAGAAGATGAAAAACCAGCTGCTAGGAGGTTGGATAGAATGGTTAAAGAAATTGGTTTAAACCCTGTA
>Ga0209121_10001228_pt1 | contig 26832 bp, 25 predicted proteins | sample Cruoilmetagenom3_FD_187292 | JGI IMG/M metagenome (GOLD analysis project Ga0209121, IMG submission 187292) | Oil polluted marine microbial communities from Coal Oil Point, Santa Barbara, California, USA - Sample 3 (SPAdes) (version 2) | ecosystem: Environmental > Aquatic > Marine > Oil seeps ...
GTGGTGTTCAGTATCGGCCTGTCGCGTTCGACGGCAATCTGCGCCGATATGAGCTTAGTGGTAAAGGCGGTGCGGGCAGCGGCACGGTTGGGCTGGCGGTCTTTGCTTTAGACCGGGATGTTCTGCCGGCGGATCAGGTCAAATATATCGGTGTTGAAAAACTCGAACAGCAAGCCGGCAAGGAACCGGCCTCGCTAACAGGTACGCCGTTACCTGACTTTTTGAACATCGGATTTAATTTTGTTCCAAAGCGGCCGGATGATAAGATGTTTCTTGTTTGCTTTTTCGATATGAACCAGCGGCCCTCACGAAACTGCATAACAGAACTAAAAGGCAAGGCTGAGCAGTTAAAAGAAAAGGGGCTGGCCGTCATCGGTATACAGGCCTCAAAGGTTAATGAAGATGAGCTGGATCGCTGGATAAAACAAGCCAATATTCGTTTCCCTGTCGGCACGATTAAGGGCAATATCGAAAGAAAGCTTTTCTTATGGGGTGTCCGATCTTTGCCATGGCTGATTCTGACAGATAAACAGCACATTGTCCGGGCGGAAGGATTTAGTTTGTCGGGGCTGGATGAAAAGTTAAAGGCGAATAAGTGAAAGGTTAATGTAATGAGACGATCGATCTGGGTTACTGTTGTGCTCTTGTGCTTGGCGCCTGCTATCGGAGCAGGACGAACTGATTCTCGTGTTATACATTTTCCGCCGGACCGATCCATCGGGATGCTTTATGTGCAGGATTGGGACAGCTTGGAAACGAGCAGCTATTCGGATTGGGAGCCGCTCTGTGAAGCTGCCGGTGACGTGACAGTTCCGGCGGGCAAGGCTCTGAGACTCGATTGGAGCAAGGAGGCGGGTGACGACTTGTCAGCTTTATCTGTGCTGGCTTCCGACGACCTGCAGGAATTTGGTTTGGCAGATATCCAGATAGCGGATGACCAGCTAAGACACATAGTCCATCTGACCGGCCTTCAGGAATTGGACCTTTCCGAAACAAACATACTCGGCACGGGATTGAAATATCTGGCCAAACTTGATTCACTTAAAAAACTGTGGCTGGCCAATACTCACGTTGGCGACAGAGAGCTTGCTTATCTTCTGGAATTGCCTTGCCTGGAAGGTCTCGGCCTGCGGGATACTCCGACAACCGACGCCGGTATGGTTGTTGTAGGAAAGATCACATCTTTGGAGGTATTGTCCCTGAGTGCTGGCGTGGGTGACGAGGGTCTCGAACAGCTCAAGGGCCTCAAAAAACTGCGATGGCTGTCAACCGGGGATCGGGGTGTCACAGATAAAGGTCTTGAGTACTTAGCAGGTCTTACAAATTTGGAATATCTTGGCCTCGAAGGAGCTCAGGTGAGCGATGCCGGTTTGGTTTATTTGAGAAATATGTCAAAACTAAAGAAACTCAGACTCTATGGCACTCCAGTTACAGAAAAAGGATTTGTTCATCTGGAGAGTCTTAAGAATCTTGAAGAGCTATACGTACTTTATGGTGTCACCGAAACAGGTTTGACGACTCTGTCGAAATTAGCTTCGCTTAAAAACATAACGGTCGATGGAGATTCGCTCGGCAAAGAAGGGTTAAAACTACTGTCAAAGTTCAAATCGCTTGAGCACGTTTACATTGACAATACGGAGAAGATGGATTTAATTGTCAAAGAGCTGGTAAGCCTGCGCGGACTAAAAGAGCTGACTATCGGCACAGGTCTGACCGATGAGGGAATTGTGGGACTGAGAAATATGCATTCTCTGCAGGTTCTCACAATAGGCCCATCACAAATCACAGGTAAGGGTATCTCTGTATTAGCGCAACTTCCCTCATTGCATACGCTAATGCTCCACAAGGCAACGCTGGCCTCAGAGGACGATTGGGCGGCGCTCGGCAAACTCTCGGCCCTGCAGACTCTGAGCTTGCGATACTTGCGGTCTGAGGTGACCGATGCCCATATAGCACACCTGACCGGTCTGCAATCACTGAAGGAACTCTCTATTGACGCTGTCATCTTCAAGGACCGAAAAGCGTTTATTTCCATGGACGTCACCGACATAGGATTGGGATACATTTCAAAACTCAAATCCCTGGAGCGACTTAGCCTTCGTGGCGCTAAAATCACAGATGAAGGACTTCAGCAGTTGTCTGAATTAAGGGGACTGAAATGGATTAGCCTCCAGGGCTGCAATGTCAATGAACAGAGCCTGCAACGGCTTAAAAAGAAGCTGCCGGCATTGCGATGGTTTTTGTATAATTTTCCCGATTCTCAGGGCGATTGATTATTTGTCGCAGGAGTTGTCATTCTTGCTCTGTGCCCGCTCGAAGATACTGCCAAGATTCAGGGCGTCCGGGCTGCAATTGGTGCATTCGAGGCAGCGGATACATCGCAGATCGTTCGGCGTCTTTTCCGGCTCTATGCCGTATTCGCACAATTTGTGACATCTTTCGCAGTGCGTGCATTTGTCGGCGTCGAACCGCAGGAAGAAGGCAGAGACACGATTGAACAGCGAGAATATTGCCCCGAGCGGACATAACATTCTGCACCAGGGCCTTCTGATAAAGAAGATGGCAATCAGGAACAGAACGAGAATCGTTAGCTTCAGCACACTCGGCCAGATTATTGTTTCACCTGCAATGGCCTGGCTCACCATACTCGGCACTGCCGCTTCGAGTGCTCCGGCGGGACAGACCCGGCAGATAAAAAGCGGGTGTTCCTCGCCGAAGAGGTAGGGGATCGCCAGCACCGTTACTATCAGCATGACGTATCGCAGGTACCCCGTGACTTTGGGCAGATCGAATTTCGGCGTCGGGACCTTGGCTGCCAGATCCTGCAGAAATCCGAACGGACAAATCCAGCCGCATATAAGAGTGCCGAATAAAGCTCCTACCGCAATGAGTAATCCGACCGCGATAAAGGGGAAAACGTGAAGCGCGCCGAATTGAGCGATTATGCCGATAGGGCATCCGAATGTCGCTAAGGGGCATGCATAACAATGAAAGACGGGCGAGCACATAGTGTGCATACGCAGGCCCGCCGGATCCAGCCAGACCATAAGAAATGCCGCCTGAATCCACATTCGCCAGCCGAGCAGTTTGGAAGTGAAACTGCCTGTTTTGTTTTTTTTGATCATGGCCACCATGATCTGCCTTTAACTGCCTCACGTCGAACAGGCTTCGGGAGCCTTCTCGCCTACTTCGTATGTTTGCTTGATCTTGCCCGATTCATCTCGCTTGACGCCGCTGACTGATGCTTCTTTGATAAGAGCAGGTTCCGACTTGGCAAGCATAACCGGCTGGCCGTCCTGACGGGCCGAAACCGTTGTCGAATGAAAGAACGCCCCGTATGCCAGCAGGGCCGCCCCGAACAGGACCAGCAGGCCGAAGATTAAGCTTTTTTTGTTTTTATTTATCATAAAAGCATTCCTTATTGCTTATTTTATCAACCAGACATATGCAAACGGTTAACCTGTGCCGGCGATTCAAAAATGGCGGAGGCGAATGGGAATCGAACCCACCCGGGACCTCATCAGCCCCACACTGGTTTTGAAGACCAGGGGCACCACCAGGCACCAGTCACCTCCGCGGAGGATTATCTTTTATTTTATCAGATTGCATAATAATATATCCGCTTCTTCCAGTCAATAGATACATTCTGTCCTCTGCTTTTTGCCTGCAACCGAATGCAAGTAACATTATAAGCCGACTTATCATCATATTGTATAAGACGAACTGCAAAGTAAAATGTTACAGGAAATCTGAAAAATATTCTCTCCCTTTCACTATTGAGACATTTCCTGCCATATCCAACTGTTTCCCAGTACTTTTGGTGTATAAAATTGGCTTTGTTTGGGTTTGTTTTTTCGCTGCCTCGATTCGTACAAAATGCCATAAAGCATTATTATTAGTGGCATAACATAAATTTTTCATCAAACAAATTGGCTTTGTTTTTTCAAATCACCCTTTTTTATCAGCCATAGGGCTGCGGGTGGCAGCCTCAAAGCCGCAGGCTTTGGGGATGGCTTGGGCAGGTTCCACCTTCCCAGCAAATTGGCTTTGTTTGGATTTATTTTCACCAAGTTTTCAATCCAATGTATTTCTCGTATCTTCTTATTATAACTGATGTTGCGTTTATCTTGCCCTTACATAAATTGGATTTGTTTTTTCAAATTAGCTGCGAATTAACACCATGAAATAGTCAATAGTCGTGGATACCTATACCTATGGCACAGGTGGTACAAGTTTCGTAAATTTACCTGTGAGATGACGGTTTTGCCCCCTAAGGGAAAAGCTATCTCACGGGATTAACGCGGAAGAAAAGAAACAATCGTAAATGTCATAGTTCTCAATTCATAATTCACCATCCCATAATCGTATGTTAACTATATATTATATCACATCTAAAGTATGATTTCAAGTGAAAATCCCAAAAAAATCTCCATGAGACGAAGCTCTATCCCTGATTCTCGATGCTCGAATCCTGAATTCCGTAGTCATTTCCCCCTTTTTTCCTTGCTCAACAGACAATCACATCTATAATTAACCATAGTGAATAGGACAACTCCGAAGCGGCAACATCGTACCTTGTGTTCTCTTGCATTATACGAGAGACTTGGAATGTTATACGTAAATAATATAAGAATCCTAACGGAAAGGAGAACCGGCCTAAGTCGTAACCAAGAGATTACTAACAGACTTCAGACAATGCGGTATTATATTGACACATGGAGATGTCTTGAGTCTCATACGTAAACCATATAAACATTGTTAGAAGAAAAATAAAACAATGAAAATAAATTCTAATTTTTTCAAAACGATAAACGGCATAAAGACAAACGTAAAATTACTGGAAAACGTACAAGAATATGTTGATGTCATAGAGTATTTGCGAGAAACTTTTGATGTTGACAAACCGTGGTACAGAGGTGTTTCCCACGCAAAATACGAACTAATCCCTAAAGTGTACAGAGATCGCCTCTGGGAGCGCCACGAAAATTACGAATGGTGGCTATTTGTAGACTTCGAGAATAGAGCGAGACCGTTCATACCTAACCACTATAATTACTCTGAGTGGGATTGGTATTTTACAATGCAACACTATGGATTGCCTACAAGACTGCTGGATTGGACCCAAGGATCATTGATCGCCCTATATTTTTCAGTGAGAAAACCCGAGAATGCATATATCCCATCAGTTTACTTTATGAATCCATATTGGTTCGATGAGTATGTCTATAAGAAGAAAAAAGGTGAGGGCATGGTTTATAACACAGATGTCAGCGCCATTTCAGAAGAACATGAGTCCCGCATATCATCATACTTAGGGCCACGGGGAGAATCAACACCTTTCCCACTTTGCATTGAGCCCGCGTCAATCGACACTAGAATTCATGCTCAGAAAAGCGCATTCACCATTCATGGGAAGCACATTAACCCATTTAAAATCGTAGCGAGAGCCAATGATAAGGCTCAAATAGTAAAGATTAGGTTCTCCACAAAGAATGCTGCATATCTTAAACATCAATTGGATGGTATGGGCATTACAGAAGGAACATTGTTTCCGGGGCTTGAAGGATTATCTCAAGATTTGATATGGGAACGTGGGATCGAATGAATTTTTCTAATAACACCTTCTAACAATTCGCTTCAGCGGATCGTAAACGTTGCGCATTTCCAACTGATGAGTTACAACGTTAGACGAAATGATATAATAAATTAAAAAAGAGGTTAAGATGGATAAAAAGAAGAAAATGTCAATACCCATTTCAAATCGTGTTTCACAAATGCCAAAGTCAGCCATCCATGAAATGACACGTTTATCCAAAGAAGTAGATGATGTAGCATTTTTGTCGTGGGCGAAACCAACTTCCGGTACTCCGGAACATATAAAGAAAGCAGCGATCAAAGCAATGGAGGAAGGAAAAACAGGAGGTTATTCTGAACCAGAAGGTATTTATGAATTACGAGAAGAAATAGCGAAAAAATTAAAAAAAGTAAACCATATTGAAGCATCTCCTGAGGAAATCATCGTTACTGTAGGAGCTATAGAGGGCCTTGCTGCTGCAGTAATGGCTGTTATTGATCCGGGAGATGAGGTAATCATTCCCATACCTGGATATTCCACTCATATCAGACAGGTTATAATGGCCTCTGGTAAGCCGGTCTGTGTCCCTACTATTGAGGATGAGAGCTTCGGCCTGGATATTGAAAGGATAAATGATGCCATTACGGAAAAGACAAAAGCTATTTTGTTCAGCGATCCTAATAATCCCACAGGTTCCGTTTATTCTCATGAAGAACTGGAAGATGTTGCTGAAATGGCACGTAAAAATAATCTTATTATTATTACTGATGAAGCCTATGAATACTTCACGTTCGATGGATACAAGCACGATAGTATAGCTTCTTTTCCTGACATGAAAGAACGGGTTATTAGCGCGTTCACTTTTACAAAAACTTATGCAATGACAGGATGGAGAATTGGTTATGTTCATTCTTCAAAAGAAATTGTACCACAAATTAAAAAGGGACATATACCGCTGGCAATTTGTGCACCTGTCGTTTCACAATATGCCGTACTTGAGGCACTTAAAAGTTCTCAGGAATGTATCGAGAGTTTCCGCGAGCATTACAAGAACATGCGGGATTTGATGTGCCGAAGGCTGGACCGCCTCAGTCACATATTTAAGTACCAGAGGCCCAAAGGTTCATATCTAATGTTTCCGAAAATAAAAATAGAGGAGGGCAAGGATTCACTTGCTTTCGCAAAGCGCCTCCTAAAGGAGGCTCGCGTTTCTACTACGCCCGGTGTGGCTTTCAAGAGCGAATCCCATTTACGAATGTCGTTCTGTGTTCCTGAAGAAATAATCAATAAGGCATTTGACAGAATGGAAGATTATTTTTAATGCGTATTTATTTACGTTTAACAGACCGATTGAGCGGACGGCTAAATTACCGCGCTCATCTTTTACGTTAGCATGAACTGGTATGAGATTACAGTGAAAGAAGCTGTATGTCTGTCCATATGCGGTCTAAGAGCGGATCATTTACGAATCATACGTATTGAGAGTTCCTGAGCTGCTCGTACAAAATCATTGTCGGTGAGCCGCCGAAGCTAATGCCCATCCGGGCGGCCTCGTCGATTTAATCACAACCTATCGGTTTATCAGGTCAATTGTTACGGCATAGTCCAAATGGCTTTGTCATTTTCACCAAAGAAGCCGACCTTGCCATCCTCCTGGTTAACGCGAATATTCGCCGATTTGCCTTTCTCCCCACCTAATAATAAAGATGCGCCCTTGTCATTTTCAAGCATTAAAAGGCCGGCTTGAATATCTGCCTTCCGCGGCCCCTTAATCAAATTAATCATTGTCCCGCCCGGATTGTCATCGCCCGGAGAAGTGCTTCTTAAGACAATACTTCTTGGCTTTTGACTTGGCTCACGACCGTCAGATATTAATACAGTCGAGCCGCTGTCATTAACCCTCGCTAAAAACAGTGGTGCTTCAGCGTGTTTCATTAACACCAGTTCAACACCTTCTCTATAAGCCCTCAGCGCAATCGCCCGCTTATGGTCTTTGCCTTGAGCAGTTAGTCCTATTGCTGATCTGTTAGCGTCGGCGCTAAGTACGATACCCGGCTTTCCATCAGGGGCAAGGACCTCGATCCGCCTGGCCTGCAGCACTTCCGGTATCGAATCGGGAAGTTTTGCACCGACAGTTAATGATATGACCAGTAGGGCTGCGAATAATCCTGTCATGTATCGCCACCGACGGTTTATTCTTTCAAGCGATTCTATTCTTTTTTCAATTTCTGACATGGTTATTTCTCCTTGTACTGCTCGTAAAAGACCATTGCCGGGGAGCCGGCGAAGCTGATGCCCATCTATGCGGCTTCGTCTATTTCATCCTGGGTAAAGCCTTTCTCTTTAGTTTTTTTCAGGTGCATTTTGAGGCAAAGGAATTATCCTGAGCACTATGATTCCCAGCGCAGCGCCTGCTGTGTTACATAGAATATCGAGTGACGATGGTGTTCGCGTCGGCAGGCCCATCTGAACAGTTTCGATGATGAGGCTCAGGGTCGCACCGGCCAGTATTGTCAAAAAGGCGGCCCGTCTGGGGGATATGTGTCTATTTCCGGCCAGAAATATTAGCATGCACAAGGCAAAGGGGACAAAACCGAGAATGTTGACGAGGATATCCCTCACGGTTCCTTCATCCCAGTACATGTCTCGCCAAAACCGCACAACTATTTCCCTTCTGAGGGCCTTGAATGTCGAAGGAATGATCAGGTGGTTTGTATTGCCCATTTGGTTGTGCACCCAAGCGCCTGTTCGCTCTGAAAAAGTGTACAAAATCATCGGCTCAGGCTCAATAGCGGTGGCCCCGTCCACCAATCCGTCAGCCCATAACTCATAGTGTTGTCGAATTTGCTCGGATGTCAACAGGGTATCATATAGGGCTACACCATACAGATTGCCGGCCCAGGCATTATGACCAATTGACGAATTCCCCAGATTAAGGTAGCCACAGAAATGCTCCACTCCGATCAGTGACCGAATGTCGTACGATTTGGCCAGCTCTCCGTTGACATAAATCTCGGTTCGCTCGGGCCCGGAGGCTATTGTGAACAGCTTTTTTTCATTTGTGATGAGCCCGTCGTCGAGCTCGGTTTCACGATAAGTATCGCGAGCATCAGTCTGGTTGTTTCTGCTGCGTATAACCAGTTCGGTCTTCCATTGGCCAATGACCAACGAGGAGCGAGGATAGCCGTCATGGAAGGATATGATATGCGCCAAACCACCACCTTTTCTCTCGTGCGGTTCGACAAAGATTTCGATCGTCGTGGGTACAAACATATCCGTTCTCGTTCGGACATCGATAGGTGAATCGCTGTAACAGACACCGCCGCTTGCTCTTCGATTTGAAAGGCCTTGCTTATAGAATTGGATGCCATCTTGCCGGCCCAGCCAGCGGACCTGATTTTCTGAAAAAAAGTTCAATGGCCAGAGGCCGAACAAGAAGGTCACAATACTGACCAATATCAACAATAACACGCTGAGCTTGCGACTTACCATTTCCAGATTGGCTCCGAGTATTTCCCCATACGGATTTCCCAAATACAAATCTGCGGACAGCTTCTTATTTCTCCCTTTATCATAGGCTTTATTACATCTCACCTGGATTGTCTGTCAGGAGTTCTTGAATTGCTCATAGAAGACCATGGCCGGGCTTCCGGCGAAGCTGATGCCCATCCAGGCGGCCTCATCTATTTCGTCCTGTGTGAAGCCCTTCTCTTTGGCGTTTTTCAGGTGCATTTCCAGGCATGGCTCACATCGTGTCGCGACTGACAACGCGACGGCCATCGCCTGCTTGGTATAGGCATCAAGGCCGTGCGGAGAGCTTGCCGCGCCGAGAAAACTTGTGAACCTGGCCTTTATCTGGGCGATTTCTGAGCCTTCACTGATGCCTGCGGCTGAGGATACAGCATCAGAGCAACATGCCACTTCTTCGCTTGCTGCCTCGGCTGGAACTGGCTGCGATTGTTGCTTGGCCGGGGCTGGTTTTGTTGTCGGTTTTTTTGGGCTCGGGGCGGGTATTTTCCGCCTGCCGGTGGTCTTGATGTGAACGAGACCCGAGCCTTTTGCGGAAACTCTGCCGACGATTGCTGCGGCGGAAATTCCTTCGATATGAAGGGCTTTCATGAGACTGGCGGCATCATTTTCCGCGATAGCAATCAAAAGGCCGCCGGAGGTTTGGGCATCGTAGCACATATCGACTATCTCCTGCGGTAGGGTATCGGAAGGCACGATGCGGTCGCCACACGATTCCTTATTTCGTTCGATCGCGCCGGGCAAAATTCCCGCCGCAACGTATTCCAGTACACCGGGCAGTAGCGGAATATCATCCCAGGTGATTTCGACGTCAACGCCGCTCGATAGGGCCATCTCGGCCAGGTGGCCCATCAGGCTGAAACCTGTCACATCTGTGCATGCGTGCGCGCCGAATTTGACCATGAGCTGCGAGGCCTTTTTGTTAAGTGCGGTCATCGAGGCGGCTGCCGCTTCTATGCTGTCCGAATTAGCCCTGCCTATCTGAGCGGCGAATGCTACGATTCCCGTGCCGAGCGGCTTGGTCAGGATGAGCACATCGCCGGGACGAGCGGCTGCGTTGGTTACGATTTTGTCCGTTTTGATTGTGCCGGTTACGGCGAAGCCCGCTTTGATTTCACTATCGTTGATACTGTGGCCGCCTATGATGGCGACTCCGGCCTCGTTCATTTTGTCGATGCCCCCGGAGAGGATTTTATTCATCGTGTCGTCGGGGACCTTGCGAACGGGAAAACCGAGCACCGAAACAGCGGTGATCGGCGCGCCGCCCATGGCGTAAATGTCGCTGACCGAATTTGCCGCCGCCACCTGCCCGAACGCGTAGGGATCGTCCACTGATGGTGTAAAGACGTCCACGGTCTGCACGAGGGCCGTGCCGTCGCCCATATCATACACGCCGGCATCGTCTCCCGCCGGTACGCCAACCAGCACGCGGGGATCGTCCACGGCGGGCAAATCCTTCAAGACCTGTTTTAGAAAGGCCTGGTCGATTTTCGAAGCGCAGCCGGCCTTTTCCACGAGCTTCGTCAGTTGCACTGGTCCGGTAGGGGCTTCAGGCCGCTCTCCGGCACAAGAACAGATGTTCTTTTCCTTAAAGACATCACAGGGACACGGTAGCCTGTGATCGCAAATGCAGTGCCCAAGTCGTATCGAACGCTTCATGACTCGTTTTCGTCTTTCCACATTTATCATCTTTATACCTCTAACTGTTATTGAATAAAGCGCGGTTTGTTAACTGATTGAGCGCATGCCAAAATCGACCGCTTATGCCTTGGCGATGAGCTTCCCTGCGTTTTTGCCGCGGGAAGCATCATATACCTCCGTTGTCTTGATAACTACCACACCTTTGAAGTTCTTATCAGGTTTTTTTCTGTGCAAATTGGAGTTGGCAAACTCGTAAGCTTCGCCTGATGTTTCGTATGTCGCCGTCCCGATGAACTTATAAGACTTGTCCGTATTTTCGTCCCATACGCAGAAAGATGCATAATTATTTTCCTGTATGTTTCTGCGTGTTGCATTCATAAAAAGGTCTCCAACAACAAGAGTGTCAGGCCGATACCACCAGTACATGAGCATATAAACAACGTTCGGAACAGCCTCTTTTGAGGCGGTTGCCAATGCAATGATTTTCTTCTGATTCATAAGTTCTTTCACGTCATTCGGTATTTGCATTTTTTTGTGTTCCTTTCCTGAATTATTAATTTGTCCAATATTTTTTAATCGAGCTGCCCGGATAGTGCCGTGCGAATCCGGATAAACAGATCCGTGAATTCCTTTGCCATTCTGTCTCTCGGCCTGGGCAGGTCTATTTTGAATTCGCGTGCAATCCTGCCGGGCCGCTCGCTGAAAACCAGGACCCTGTCGCCCAGGACGATGGCCTCATCAATATTGTGCGTAACGAATAAGATGGTAGCCTGGTTTTCCTGCCATAAATTAGTTAACATCTCTTGCAGTTCGTTTCTGGTCGAATCATCAACAGCTCCAAACGGTTCATCCATAAGCAGCAGCTTTGGCTCTATTGCCAGCGCCTGGGCAATTGCGGCCCTTTGGCGCATTCCGCCGGAGAGCTCGTGAGGATACGCATCCTCAAAGCCCTCGAGTCCTACGCTGGCAAGCAGCTTAGCAGCTCTGGCCTGTCTTTCTGATCGCGGCACACTCCGCATTTGCAGGCCGAACGATACATTGGAAACAACCGTTCGCCACGGAAACAAAGTGTAGTGCTGAAAAACATGAGCAATATTGTCACCGAACCGCAGCCCCTGCCCCAAACACAGATTTCCCTCATCTGCCGTATCCAATCCTGCGATAAGATTGAGCAGGGTGGTCTTTCCGCACCCGGTCGCACCGACGAGTGTAACAAATTCTCCCTGGAGCACGCGAAGATTCACATTCTCGAGCGCCCTCAACTTGGGGCCCGTATCTGACCGGAAGACCTTGCCTACCTTGCGAAGCTCCAGGGCTATTGGCTTTTCTTTCAGAAGGTTGTTAATCTTACCATGTGTCATGACCTCAGATTTCCTTTCCATGCCAGCGGACGAGGCCGGACATGATTTTACGCATTACGAGACTCAGAAACGCACCAATGCTTCCGATGATTAGCATCGCTGCAATCACAATGTCCATCGCCGCATTGTCTGATGCGTACATAAGCAGATATCCGATCCCGCTCTCAGCGCCCGGCAGCATCTCCGCGGCGATGATCACAAACCAGCATAAACCAAGACCCTGTCTCAGGCCTGTTAGAATCATCGGCATCGAGGCGGGCAAATACACGTGCCGGAAGATCTGCCTGCGCTTTGCTCCCAGCGCTTGTGCAAGAAGCAAGTAGTTCCGCCTGACGCCCCTCACACCGTCGAGTGTGTTTGTCAATACAGGAAAGAAGCCGCCGACGAAGATCACAAAAACCATTCCCAACTGGACCTGGTCGAACACTGTGCGGGTGTATCCGAAGCCGAACAACTGCGGCAGCGTCCCTCTCTTGAATACGGCGATGGCAAAGGGCAGCCATGCAATCGGACACAAGGGTCTCAATACCTCGATAATCGGTTCCAGGCTGCTGCGAATGATACGAATTGAGCCCATGGCGATGCCCAAACTTATTCCTGCTACCGCCGCCAGCAGAAAGCCCAGCAACACCCGCAGCAGGCTTATGAGCGTATTACTCAGAAGCGAGCCTGATGCATAGTGTTCTCGGAACGGATGCACAAGCTGGCCAATCACTCGCGACACCGGCGGGAAAATCCACGGCTGGTTAAGCCATTGGGCCGCAATCTGCCATATGATAAGCAATATGACCGGCACAACAATCCAGCCTAACGGCGATCCGATCCGGAAGATCCAAATCTCACTGGAATTCCCAGTAGGCGGACATCCCAGCCATCGAGACATACGCCATAAATTTCTATTTTTCTGCGCGTCTCTGGGCAAGTTTGTTCCTCGCTTTCTCTAACAAAGACAGATCGTACGCAACTCGCGGCACGTCACTCGGTTTGAGATTCTTGAGCTTATCCTTGAAAATACCAAGGCCATTCATCGCTTCAATCCATTTGCCCATAGTCTGGTGCCATTGTTCGGAGGGATCCATGGAGTAACCGCTCGTGGGAATGCTCATTCTCTCGACGGATTCACTTGTCCCGAGCCATCTTACGGCCGCCGTCACGGCTTTGTCCAAATCTGAGTTGATTGTTTCGTTTGCCTGCTGAAACAACACTAACAGATTCATAATAGCCTCAGACTTTGCCTCTATGGCTTTGACGTTGGCGGCGATACAGCAGCAGGGATGGTCGCGAAACGTTCCCGGCGGCAATTCCTCAAGATCACAGACGATCCGCCCGATTCCGGTCTCGACGGCGATAGCCGGAAATGGATTATTGCCTGCATAGCCGTCGATTAAGCCGCTTCCCAGAGAAACGTTGAGCTTGCTGCCGCCTTTGACGTTAATCATTTGCACCTGGAGGCCGGTTTGCGACGGATCTCCCCCGAACGTTATACCTTCGTGTTTCAATGCTTCCTCGAACACCAGCTTGGCTACGGCCACCGGATTCTTGTACCCAATACGCAGCGGCTTATCAGTGGCTTTGGCTATGGTTACAAATTCTTTCCAGGTTTTTGCCGGAAAGTCAGGCTTAACGACAAACATATCCCCTTTATAGTGAAGCGGCGCAATGAGCTTTACCGGTGCCCCGCTGTCGGCTGAAGCAAGCACCGGAGCGACACCGCCAAAACCTACTTCAATGACATTTTGCGCCAGAGCCGTCGGCATCTTGGATGCGCCGCCCACTTTCATTATTTCAAGGTCTGCGATTTTCCTGCCCCGATCCAACAGTTCATAGAACTTACGATCCTCGACGACCTTCACACTAATCCCGCTTTGCCTGGCGAATTCGGAGGCATTATCCAGAGCGACGAATAAAGCTGTGTGGTGGTCATGGCCGACATGCCCGATCTTCAGGCTTGTTATCCCTGTCGATTTTCCTGTTTCTTCTTTTTGTTTGCAGCTTGCCAGAAAGACTGTGCAGATCAGCAACGCAACAAGTATGAATGTCACCTTTCTCATAATCGATCCCTTTCAGAATCATTGTCTTATTGCTTTACATTTTCTAAGAAATCTAATCTTCAGCTACCACCGACGGAAAAGCTTGAGAACAAGTCCAATCTCGTCTCTATCTGTAAATGTAGAATCAAGGTTGATGGGGATACCGGCCTTAAACGACCATCCCTTCCTGAATTTCCAGATTACACCAGGCACAAGATCGTGACTATGACCCTTACTCTCTTTGTCAAGGTAGTTGTATTCGACTACCGGCCAAAAGCTTGGATCGAGCTTGTAAAGTACAGCGCCATTTATTTCTCCAACCTCTGCATTATCATCCTCGCTCCATTTGTAGTTTGGATTGAAGTGCAGTGAAAAATCCTTCCACGCTTTCGAAATCTCCGTGGATATCTTGTAGGCGCCGTTATCACTTCCCAACAACCGGTCCGGGTCTCCCGAAGGAAAATAGTACCAAAAATCCACGGCAATTCCCGGGAAATTGTTCGTTTCCTTAATGAGGTTCCACTTCTCAAATACGAAGATGTTCGCAAGGCCCTGGCTGTCATTTTCCTTGCCGGGGATGTCGAAATCGTTCATAAAGTAGGGAATCCCGAGTGCAATATGATGGTCCTCCGCCCAGCCATATTTTGAGCAGAACACAAACACAGACTTTTGTTTCTGTTGCCCCGATGTTCGGCTGTGATAGTCTTTATCAGCTCCTCTTACCTGTGTCCAGTCGAAGTGCTGATACTTGAGCGATACGGATAAATGATCCTTGCCGACTGTTTTGGCGCTTCTTGTTTTTGTAAAAAAGCTCATACAATACTTGCCACACCATGGATACAATCCATCCTCCTGTCCGGTAAAGCCTCCTTCACTTATTGCGGCACTTTCTGTAGAGACCGCAAAAGTGACTGTAAAGGCTAAAAGCACTGAAATCTTTTTCATACTCATAGTAACATTCTTTCAAAATGGTATTATCCCCCATTTATTTTGACATTACATGTAACTTTATTATGCTGTTTGACTTCAATTTATCTGTATCTTTCATTTTTTTCACCGTTTCGTTTTCCCCAATAAAAAAGGCGGGTAAGAGAAGTTGTCTCTTTACCCGCCGGTGCTCGTGGCTCGATCTGACTTTACCCTATCAAGTGCCAGGTTTCCTCCTGCTTGATTTCAAAAGGCCCCAGATCCATATCTATTTTAACCTGGTATTTGCCTTTGAAATCCTCTGGCACTCGCCACGAGTACCGGCATACGCCGCCTCAGCCATACTCGAATTTGCCCACAGCAAGCTTCTGTCCGGACTTGTCGACAATCGTAAACGCCGGTGCCGGCAGGGGGCCGTTATGTGTCAATACTTCGGGACTGTAGTGTTCGCAGGCCTGGCCAACCAGTGCAAGACCGATTGATACTGTCCGATTCCTGCGTTGTACATCAGTGCGAATTTCCAAAGGCGGGCCAAGTTTCAGGGTAGTAGTATTTCCTTTAGCTACGTTAATTGTCGCCAGCTTTCCCCATGGCTCCCTGCGGCAGAGAATTGACCACCACTGATCGCTGGTTTTTGTCAGCCTGACGACGATTCGCTCCGGCTTGTACGTCCCGGTGCGGATCCCAACCGGTTCGCTTGCCGATACAGAAATTGCCTTACTGCCCCATCTGCCGATCAAATTCAGGTCTGTCTCAAAACCGGTGGCCTCAATCTTGATATAGCCGGTCTGCTGCGAATAGTAAAATATGATCAATCCGATTAAAACGACAATGATAACCGGTATGACTATTATTTTCTTCATGGACACGCCGTCCTGATATCGTTCTCAGACTACTATGTTTTGATCCTTTTTAAGAATTAGACGTCAAAGCAATGATTATGTTACAAACTTTCCTGCAAATCCCGTTTTATTACTGTTACATTATTGCTGCATTACTGAAATACGCAAGGTAAAAGCGGGATTCCGGGATTTTCTACTTGCCTGAGATTGGGAACAATTAAACCTTTCCAAACCATATTTCTTCGATATTTTTCTCAAAAGGCCCCAGGTCGATATCCACCTGAACCTGGTATTTTCCTTTGAAATCCTTTGGTACTTGCCACAAGTACTGCCGGCAGGTACCGCCTCAGCCATATTTGAATTTACCGGATTCTAGTACATTTCCAGTTTCATCCACGATTTTGATTTTTGCTCTGGTGACGGCCCAATTGTTTTTTGTAACGTTTTTATCGTATTTCTCCCCGGCCCGGCCGATAATGGCGTAATCTATCGAGAGGTTCGAGCCGTTTTTTTGAACTTCCGGTTTAATCAGAAAAGGCGGTCCGAGTTTTAGTGCAGTTGCCTCTTTGTGTCGAACTTTGATTTTTGAGAGGTCTCCCCAGGGGCCCTGGCTTTTGATCCGCCATGTGTCGCCGCCTTGTTTCATTGAGAGGCTCAGGAGCTTGGGTCTGTAGATTCGTGCGCCGATTTTGGCCGGCTCGACGGCTGAGGTAATTGTTGTCTGAGCAATCCAGCTACTTTTAAGCTCCAGTACAGCATCAGCCCCGCCGGCATCGATCCCGACAAATCCTTTCCGCTGTGTATAGAATAGAAGTACAAGACAGGCGGCCGTTATAATGGCTAAAGAAATCCATATATCGTTTTTCTTCATGTACTTACTGCCTCAGGTTGGTTTTGTTCTATATTAATTCAGATGCAGAGATTATGGTTTTGTTACGTTCTTTTTTGGAATTTTCTATGTAAAGGATAAAATTTTAACGATTTGCTCCGATTTTCCAAACAAAACAGAAACAAGTGTTCGGACGAACCATAAGTCTTTATTTGCTGCTGTTCTTTACAGCTTATTTTCAGCTTATCGAGTGCCAGGTTTCATCCGGTTTTGTTTCGAACGGTCCCATGTTGGCTTCTACCTGTACTTTGAATTTTCCCTTGAAATTACTCGGTGCTCGCCACGAGTACCTGCATGTGCCGCCTCAGCCATATTTGAATCTGCCGGTAGTAAGAGTTTTTCCGGCCTCGTTGACGATTTTGAAGCCCGGTGCAGGCTGCCATCGCTTGTTCTTTTGGACGCCGCCGGCGTATTTTTCTCCGGCCTGTCCCTCAACGATAAGACCGATGGAAACGTTACGGCCTCTGATCTGGACGTCGGTTTTGACCAAAAGCGGCGGTCCGGGTTTGGCGCCATCCTTTAAACCGGACACAGACTGTCCCTTAGCCAGATCCAGAACCCATTTGTCGCCGTTGGCGTCCGTCATCGAGAGTGCCGAAAGGCCCATTTGCCGCCGGGATGTTTTCGGAGATGAGAATACTCCTCGCAGCAATGCCCCGATTCCGACAACCGATACCACTGCTATGGAGATAATTACGATGATTTTCTTGTTTTCGGAAGGATTGTTATTCATTACGAAACCTCATTATAGCCACAGTATTTTCTACCTGATTCGATCCTGCTTATACGACGAGCCGCCCGGAGATATTAATCCGTATATATTCATAGTAAAACTTTTCACAGGGATCATACGCTTTGGGGTCATTATAGCAATTCGGGAGTGAAATTCGAGTGAAATCGATAAAATTTCACGTTTTCGCAGGAATAATACAGAAAAATTATAATGAAATTGCCATGCATGCGTATCTATATATAGAGAAAATGCCGTTCGATTTATTGGGGATAATCGTTTGTTAACGAGAAACTCACAATGAACTGAGGTGATTATCTAATAGTAAGAAAGCAATGTTTTCTTGATTTTTGTTTCACTAACGGACTAAAAGAAGTATAATGAAAAAACAGCATCAATGATGAGCAGGAACAAGGAAAGTTTATTTGCCAGAATGGAAATAATAGCTTTGGGAAGTTATTGAAAGAGACTTTGGCAATGCGAAGGCGAACGATATCTGCGTTTACACTTATAGAGTTGCTGGTCGTTATTTCTATCATATCATTGCTCATGGCCATATTACTGCCTTCCCTTGGTAAGGCGCGTGAGCAGGGCCGAAGGGCGACATGCATGGCTAATTTGCGGTCGATCGGTCAGGGCATATATCTCTACGCCCATGACAATGACGGCAGGCTTGTACCCGGTGATTGGAGGGTCTCGTGGGATGTATGGGGACAGGTGGCGGAGTATCCCAGGGGCTGTCGAATTCCTCCCGTGCTGGAATCAAGAGAGGTCAATCTGGGGCATCTTATCAGGTCCGGAATTCTGCCGATGCCCGGTAGCAAAGATAATGTGTTCTTCTGTCCTTCAAACAAGACACCCGATGGTAAGCATTGTTACGAAGACTTTGCACAGGGCTGGGGCAGCATCGATCACGTTGCCACGACAAGCTATATGTATAATAATGCCCTTGATGGTTTTGACGGCTTTGTTCAGGATGGCCAGTTTGCCGTTCTTTCGCACAAGAATAAGCTTAGCTTTCTTCGAGGAGACGGCAGCGTCGATACTTTCAATGTGAAACCGCTGGATTTCGGTTCGCCATGGGGCCCGGAATTATTGCAGGAGGCCTCGCTCAGATACGGCGTGTGTTTTCCCACCGTTATGCTGCACAGGTGGCTCGCACGAGGCCAGGTCAATTTGGATGAGGCGATGGAATTTCTGAGCAATCCCCAGGGCTGGGCTGACAGCCACAGCACATTGATGAACGATCCCGCGTGCAGGGCGGTCTCGGAGCCGGTACTTCTTGCAAGCGTCGGCACTGCATCTTTGGCTTGTGACGTAGTGGGCGTGTGGGGCGCTGCGCCGCCCTCCGGGTGATAACAGATAGCCGGCGGTCGTGTCGACCGCTTTTCAAAAATCATCGGAAAGAGCTTTTGTCGGATTGTTTTATCTGCACTGCAGATAATATATTGTTTTGCTGAGGTCCGCCGCCAAAAGCTGTCATGGTTTTTTTCGGGCTTTGATTTATGGTGTATTACGCGTACCTGTAAAAGGTGATGAAATGAGAAAAAGGGCAAATTTCCTTTCAAAAGAGCTTGATTTTGTTACTTTTCCGCGGTCTTTCTTTCTACCGGTTATGTTTCTTTCTCTTATGCCCTTGCCTTCGGTGGCGGTTTGTGCCGAATGGCAGCCGATTGGTCCGGAAGGTGGGAATTTCATCTTTTCGATGACGAATCCTGCGAACGCCAACGAGGTGACGGCGATTACGACCAGCCCTTCACCTTCGAACGTATACAGGAGTACGGACGCAGGGGCGAACTGGAGCAAGATCGGTGAAATTCCCTATGCATACATATATGACGTGAGCGCCTTTGATTTCTCGACGCTCTATGCGATTTCGAGTTCCCGCTGCTACCGTTCTACGGATGGTGGGGTAAGCTGGACTATGGCGTCGATGCCTTCCTCAACGGGATGGGCTTATCGTGTTTGTGCCGATCCTGCGGACAGCAGTAAAGTTTACGCCGCGGGATACATATATGACTATCAGAATTACCCCTACACCTACAGCATGGTATTCTTTAAGAGCACCGATGGAGGTCTGAACTGGAGCGCTTCATCGTTCTTTACCTTTGATTCCTTCTATCCTTACGACATGGCGATCTCTGAAAGCAATCCGAGCGTTATGTACGTTTCCGGTTACAAGCAAGTCAATAAAGAGTCTTTTGGTGCCTTATTTCAAACATTAGATGGTGGAAACACCTGGACGGACATATCCAGTTCCGTCGATACCGAACGTTACAATTATTTCCAATCAGTCGCTATTGATCCGACAGATGAAAACAAGGTCTATGTCGGAGGCACATATTTTTATCGCTCAACAAGAGAAGGACGCGGCAACGAGTTATCATGGGTACGTAATGCAAGGCGTTTTAATGCCTATTCTATTGATATTGACCCTGTCGAACCATCCAGGATTTATGCCGCTGGTTACGAAAGTGTGAGCGTTAGTACCGACTATGGCCAAACCTGGATGGTTCATAGTGGTTGTATACAAAGATCAGGACAGCATATTGAAGTTGCTCCGGCCGACCCCTCCATGATTTTTATCGCATCCTATGCCGGTTTCTACAAGTCATCAGACTCGGGCATAACCTGGAACTCTGCCTACGAGGGCATCTATGCCGCGAGAATCGCCGCCCTTGCGGCAGCTCCCTCAACGGTGATTATCCAGAACAGCGGCTTTCTGATGGCATATAAAATAGTAAGGACTGCCGAATGGCAGGAAGTCGTTACACCTCAGTCCTGCGGAGAGGTTTGTGATATTCTGATTGATCCCGACAATCCGGATACCGTATTAATTCTTGAGGGCTCCGGGTGAGGCGGCGCAGAGCTCTTCAGGAGCACAGACGGATGTTCCGTCTGGTCATTAGTCGAGCAGTATTTTGATGACGGCAGTTGTCTCGCTCGGGACCCTTATAACTCAGACGTTATTTATGCCGGTGGAGGTTACTACAACAGTTCAACACGTCAGTATTCGATGTCGATCTTGAAATCAACGAATGGTGGGATCAGTTGGCCGACTCGTAGAAGCATAGGACAAGGAAACTATGGTACGTCTTGCCAGTCCATCGCCGTGGCGCCGAGTGATTCAGCCATTGTGTATGCCGGCGGCCAAATCGATCGGTACCCGAAGATATTCCGCTCAAATGATGCCGGCAATACATGGAATGATATCACCGATAATCTGGTTCCAATGCACAGACAAGGCGATGCCGTAAATGCGATTTGGGTCAGCCCTTACAATCAAGAGATGCTTCTTGTGGGAACTCCCGAAGGCGTGTTTCAACGAACGGTTGTCGGCAGGGGCCAGAGCAGTACATGGATCCCAACAACTATCGAGATCCCGACTGTTGCCTTTGCATACGACCAGGCTGAGGGAACTGTATATGCGGCTACCGTACAGGGCGTCTACAGCACAAATGACGCCGGTACCACCTGGCAGCAAGTGAATGACGGCCTGGGCTGTCTGGAGATATTGTGTATCGATTTCGAGCCGGAAAATCGACTGCTCTACGTTGGTACTGACGGCGGCAGTGTTTGGCGCCTCGCACTCGGTCCCTCAAGCTCTTCGGGACAGGAATATTTTGTTGTCGTGGAAGACTTTGAGGATTACACCGACTTCGAACCCGACAGAATATTTGATATATGGCAGGATGGTTGGGACATCCCCGCAAACGGAGCCACAGTAGGTTATCCCGAGCCCGATTTTTCTCAGGGCGGGCATTTCGTAGAGACTACTGTTGTTCATACCGGTCTTCAGTCGATGCCGTATTTATACGACAATAGTTCCGGCTACTCTGAGGCGGCCATGCCGTTGAGCTATCCCTATGACTGGACCATGCAGGGTGTTGGATTATTATCGCTGTGGTTTCATGGCGATCCGTCCAACGCTTCTGTGCCGATGTATGTCGCTATCGCCAACAGCCGCAGCACGCCTGCCGTGGTGTACCATGATAATAACGATGTGGCGAAGATAGCCGACTGGACGCAGTGGTCGATCGACCTGAAAGCCTTCGCCGATCAAGGCGTGGACCTGACTAATATCGACAAGCTCTATATTGGTTTTGGTGACAAGTACGGTCCGCAGGCCGGTGGTTTGGGTCTTGTGTTCTTCGACGACATTCGGCTATATCGACCGGCTGAACCATAGAACGGTCTTAGCGACAATTAGTTGTATAGTTGTATCAAATCACACAGTTTCAGCCAAATTAGATACGTTTGGTCTGCTCTGACAAATAAACTGCTTGCTTTCCCTTTCTGATGATGTAAAATGAGCTAATGTATAGTTCGTTTGAACGGCTCCCATTTTACAAAAACCGAGGTAGCTTATGGCAAAGCAGAACGAATCCACCACGGCCATGTTGAGGATGTTGCCCGCAGTAGATGAACTTCTAAAAGAACCTGATTTTGAAAAAAGTACCGCTGAGCTTGGAAGAACGGTTGTCGTCGTTTCAATACGCCGGGCGATTAAGGGAATTCGAGAGCTTATAATGTCCCAGGCACTTGCCGAGATGGATGAAGATGCAATTCGTCGGAAAATCGTTGTGGATGTCAAACATTATCTCGATGCCATTTCCCGGCCGCACTATCGAAGAGTCGTCAACGCGATGGGGATTATTTTGCATACGGCTATCGGGCGGGCAGTTCTTTCCGCTCAGGCGCTGCGCCAGATTCAGGATGAGCTGTCGGGATATTCACTGCTCCAGGCAAATATTGAAACCGGCAAACGCTCACAGAGAGATGAGTATATCGAGCAGCTTCTGCGGCGGCTAACCGGCGCTGAGGCTGCTACCGTGGTTAATAATAACGCCGCCGCCACCAGCATCGTGCTCAATACCGTTGCGGACGGCAGGGAAGTCATCGTCTCTCGCGGCCAGCTCGTCGAAATCGGCGGGGCGTTTCGCCTGCCGGATGTGATGGCTTTCAGCGGGGCAAAACTCGTTGAGGTTGGAACTACGAACAAAACGCACCCGCGCGACTACTTGAATGCCATTACCGAAAACACCGCCGCGATTCTCCGCGTTCATCCGAGCAACTACAAGATCCAGGGATTTTCGTCGGAGGTATCTCTCGATGAGCTTGTCGAGATAGCCCATTCTCACGGCCTGGTTATGATCGATGACGTCGGTGCCGGCGCTCTCATTGATTTTTCCCAGTTCGGATTCGAGCCTGAGCCGACTCTGAGCGAATCGATTGCCAAAGGGGCCGACATTGTCACTTCGAGCGCCGACAAAATGATCGGTGCTTCCCAGGGCGGTATCATCCTTGGCAGGACGAAACTGATCGACACCGTGCGCAAGAATCAGTTCGCAAGAATTGTTCGCGTCGGAAAACTTACCCTTGCGGCTCTGGAAGCGACGCTGAAATTATTCCTCGATGAGGCTGTCGCTCTTCGCGAATTGCCGACGCTGAAAATGCTCAGGCGGGATGCCTCCGAGATAGCAAAACAGGCTGATGTTATGGCGACGGATTTGAAAAAGAGTGTTTCCGGTGCTAAAGTCACGACGATGAGTGGTTTCTCTCAATTGGGCAGCGGTTCCCTGCCGGGGCAGAATTTACCTACGACGCTGGTGGCCTTGCAGCCGGAGATAATCGGTGCTGAATCGCTGGCACAAAAACTTCGACAATACAGCACGCCGATTTTTACGCGTATTCAGAACGACCAGGTCCTTATCGACCCGCGAACGATGCTGAGCGGGGATGATAAGATTATAATCGAAGCAGTAACCGAGATTTTCAACCAAAAGTGTTAGAAGCTATGGAGACAGAGCAAAAGAATATCACGCTCGGCACTGCCGGCCATATCGATCATGGTAAGACGGCGTTAATTAAATGCCTGACCGGATGCGATACGGACCATCTCAAAGCCGAGAAGGAACGCGGAATGTCCATCGATCTCGGGTTTGCACCGTGCACGGTCTCCGAGCTGGAGGTCGGTATCGTCGATGTTCCCGGCCATGAAAATTTTATAAAGACAATGGTCGCCGGGGCTACCGGTATTGACGGTGTAATTTTTGTAATCGCCGCCGATGACGGCGTTATGCCCCAGACTCGCGAGCACTTCGATATCCTCACGCTGCTCGGCGTTAAATACGGAATAGTGGCTTTGACAAAAGTCGATACTGTCGAGCCTGAACGCGTTAAAAAAGTGACCGCCGAGGTAAAAGAATTTCTCGTTGGTACATTCCTTCAGGACGCTCCTATTCTCCCTGTATCCAGTATAACAGGCGAAGGCTTCGACACTTTTTATGAAGCTCTCAAGAGGCTTGTCGATACCATCGAGCCGAAAAAGACCGATGGTGTGTTCCGGCTGCCGGTCGAGCGGACTTTCTCAGTCAAAGGCTACGGGACGGTTTTAACCGGTATTCCGGTCGCAGGTTCGGTCAAAATCGGCGATGAGGTCGTCCTTTTTCCTCAAGGGACGAAAGGCCGGATAAAGGCTATCCAGGTTTACAAGAGAAACAGCGATATCGCCATGGTTGGCCAGTGCGCGGCGTTAAATGTCCCTCAGTGGGATTACAAGGATATAGATCGCGGATGCAGCGTTACGCTCGGCGATTATTTCTCGCCTCAGCAGTGGTACCTGTGCAGCCTTCGGATTCTCCCTCATGTAAAATCCCCTCTCAAAAACGGCGCGGATATAAAATTCCACACCGGCACCTCCGAAGTTGTCGCTACGGTATTCCTGCTGGAAGGCAGCAATGTTGCCGCCGGCGGGGAGTGTCTCGTCCAGATCCGATTGAATCGGCCGCAGCGAATTGTTGCGGCCCCACGTGGCCGGTTCATTCTGCGGAGTCTTTCACCGGTTCAGACAATCGGCGGGGGGATGATTATCGAGGCGCTGACTAAAAAGCTGAAGCGAAAAGATCAGAGTGTATTGCAGGATGCAAAGGATAGGGCAAAAGCCGTAGTGTCCGAACGTGATTTCGTCGAGTATTGCATAAAGACCGCCGAAGATTTCGCCGTCGACGAAGGCGGGATTTCGGTTCGTGCCAAAATGCTGCCGGGGCCGCTGAAGGAAGTTCTTGCCGTTCTTATCACCGGGGGCGAGGTCCTGAATTTAAGCCCGAAGCTGTTTATACATCGTGATACTTGCCGGGATGTCCAGCATAAGCTGCTTGATATTGTCGGCGAGTTTCATCGCAACAAGCCCGAAAGTCCGGGACTCAGTTCCGAGCAGTTGCTCGAAGCATCCCGACTTAAAAAAGATGTTTTCGATGGCCTAGTAAAAATGCTCGTCTCGCAGGGAAAACTCGCCGAAAGGAAACATCGCCTCGCGCTGCCCGAGCATCAGGAGACTTTCAGCGACGATGAGCAAAAACTGCTCCAGAGCATCGAATCACTTTTCAAAACCCGGCCATTCAATCCGCCCAAGCTCGATGAAGTCGCCAGGGGCATAGCAACAAAACCGGAAGATGTTCAAAAAGCTCTCAAGATATTGCTCGAACAGGAGCAGCTTGTCCGTGTCGATAAGGACCTTCTCTTTCACCACGAGGCTGTTGAGCGAGCCCGGGAATTACTGACAGAATACATAACGAAAGAAGGCGGCCTCGAAAGCGTCAAATTCAAGTACTTGCTCGATACCACCAGGAAATTCGCCATCCCGCTTCTCGATTATTTTGACCGCATCGGAGTTACCAGGCGTGTGGGTTACACTCGATTATTGAGAACTTAGACAATGAATGACAGTGGTACAATGCGTTTTGGAAAAATATCAGCCACGCTGTTGATTATGGCCGGGGCGACGCTGGTTTTACTATTCCTATGCCAGCCCGGCTGAGGTAATCCTCTCAGCGCCCTTGGAGGGCTGCTTGTCATATTCTCGTTTCCCGCCGCCCTGATATTCGGCATCGTGGGGATTATTAGCGACCGTCACAAGCTGCTCGCAATTACTGTAACGCTCATCGCCGGCGGACTGATGTTACTCTGGTCATACATGATCGGAATGTAAATCGTAGTAAAAGAACCATCCACAAGCGCCATAAGGCGTCCCCAAGGGACTGCTGCTTGAGGCTGCCACCCCGTTCAAATCTGTATCAAAATTCCCATTTTACAAGTCATTACTAATATGAATTTAACTTAATAAATGCGCCTTTCGAGTCATTTCGAGCGCAGCGAAGCGGAGTCGAGAAATCTGTTCTTTAATAGATTTCTCCACTTCGGTCCACTTCGTGGACCTCCAGTCGAAATGACAAAGGCACACATTTTAATCATAATTGGTATAAGCCTGTTTTTGGCTGAAAATCGTGGTTTAAGACTGCAATCAGAAAAAAAACAGGATTTTTTTTATTTTTCTATTGACGTTGGATTACATATGTAATATTTTGAGTATAATTACAAATGTAATCTGTGGAGATTCAATTATGAGAAAGCTGCCAAAAATATCCGAATCGGAGTGGCTGGTCATGCGTGTTCTCTGGTCGAAGAGTCCGCTGGCGGCACAGGAAGTCTTCGAGCAGCTCGATGCAGCGACAAAATGGAAGCCCAAGACGGTCAAGACACTGATAGACCGGCTCGTCAAAAAAGGTGCCGTCAAGTATGAAAAGGATGGAAGGCGATACATGTACTATCCTGCATTCGGCCGGAACGAATACGTTCGGAAGGAACGACATTCATTCGTTAAACGTGTCTACGGCGGCATATCCAAGCCCATGCTTGCTGCGTTCCTGGAAGATGCGGAGTTATCTTCAGAAGATATAGCCGAATTGAAAGAAATCCTTGAGCAAAAAGCGGAGGAATAAACATGGAATCATTTAGTATGCGATTGCTGCCGCTGTTCGACTGGCTGCTGCGAACGACATTGCAAGCCGCTCTGCTGTTTTGCCTGATAATGCTTATAAAGATAATCATCCGCGGTAGACTTCCGATTCGCTGGCATTACTGTCTCTGGCTGCTATTGCTGATACGCATGGCGACACCCTGGTTGCCCGAGAGCAAGATTAGCATCTTTAACTGGGTACCAAGGTCAATTCAGCATGGAGGGATCATCGAATCCATCTCTCAATCCGGAGATTCTCGCGGCATGGATTTCTATATGCGCGCCGGCATCCCGGAACAGCAGGAAACAGAGGCCGAAGCGGCAATTGTCAAATTCGCGAAAATCTTGCCCTTGCTCTGGCTGGCTGGAGGGGTAGCTCTGGCGGCGTACGTCGGAGCGTGCAACTTTCGTCTCTGGTGGCTCGTGATACGCGAACGTCCGTTGACCGACCAGAAGATTCTTGATCTGCTGGAAGACTGCAAGACCGAGATGGGCATCCGCAACATCCTGGG
>Ga0209121_10001229_pt1 | contig 26832 bp, 24 predicted proteins | sample Cruoilmetagenom3_FD_187292 | JGI IMG/M metagenome (GOLD analysis project Ga0209121, IMG submission 187292) | Oil polluted marine microbial communities from Coal Oil Point, Santa Barbara, California, USA - Sample 3 (SPAdes) (version 2) | ecosystem: Environmental > Aquatic > Marine > Oil seeps ...
GAGCTGATTTTCTTGCTTTCATACTCTTATCTTACAAGAAGATGCAGGAAAATGCTCTCATCCCCGCCCTTACAGGCGGGGATTTCCCGCTGAATTAAACAGTTTCATCAAAACAACTTTAATTTGGCAATTATCAACCATTGATAAATCGGTAATTTATTGAATTTGTTTATCTTTATTAAAACAAAAAAGTGCTATTTAACTTTGATTTTAACAAAATTAACACAGGATAAGAGGAAAGTCAAACATTCCTATGGGAAACCATTTCAAGAAAAACCGGAAACGGTTAATGTATTAAATTTTACCATTTAATACATTTAAAATATCGGCCCGATTTGCACCATAAAACAAAATTCTTTTTTGACGGGATGTTCTTCCGGACAAAATAGATACTTTAGATTTTGGAATCCCGAAAAGTTTAGCTAAAAGCTCAATAATTTCTCGATTTGCTCTTCCTTCTTGAGATGGCGAACATACTTTTATTTTTAGAGCATTGTCTCTAATCCCAGCCAACCCGGATTTCGAAGAACGAGTTTGAACCCAAACATTTAAAACTACGCCATCTTTATTCTCTTTTATATCAAACATTAAAACTACGATATCTCCTCTATCTCATCACTTTTATCTTTTAAAAAGCCTTCTCTTGGTCCCTCTTTTAAAAAAGAAGGAATTTCTGTATCCTGTTTTTTCTTTTGGTCTTTACTTTCTTTTTTGTTTTTCTTCATTTCTGTTTCATCGGGGGATTTTGTTTCCGCCTCAACTTCCTTCGCAAACGCCTCGGAAACCTCTTCCGGCTCCTCGTTAATTACAATCGCTTCATTGTTTAATTGTCCGGCTGTCTCTTCGCCCTCCTCGATAAATTCTTCAGTTGCCAGTTCACTCGACTCTTCAACCGAACTTTCTTCTTTAGCCCCAATCAGTTTTTCTACCTTCGCTTCAATTTCTTCAATGCCACCCGTCTCATCCAAAACACTAAGGTAAGAGTCAAGAAGGGATTTAAATCTCATTCTAAACTCCTCTTCCGCTTGCTTTAATGCATTTATGGTAGCTTGAATTTTTAGTTTCTCATTTAAGGCTCCTTGGATTATCTCCTTGGATTTCAGTTCCGCATCTCTAATTATTAGTTCAGCTTCCTTTTTAGCATTAGATTGTACTTCCTCGGCAGATTTTTGCGCTGTAAGCAAAGTGTTTTTTAGTGTTTCTTCGATGTTTTCATATTGCTTAATTTTTGCGTTGATGTTTTCAAGTTGCTCTTTAAACTCAGTATTTTCTTTGTAAAGTAACTCAAAGTTTTCAGCTACTTCATCAAGAAAAACGTCGACATCCTCTTCATTGTACCCTCTAATCGCTCTCTTAAATTCCTTATGATGAATATCCAGGGGTGTAATAATCATTCCCATCTTCCTCCTTAGGTTAGATAACTAAAAGTATATAAAAAGCTGGAAAATAATTTTTAAAACAAAACGGTGCAAAAACTCAAGCACCACCAATACAATTATTGGTGAAAAATCAAACCCTGTTGAGCCAACACTTAATGATGGCAACATTTTTCTAAAAAAAACAAGTACGGGTTCCGTTAACTCATAAATAAACTGATAAATACTATTAAAAAATTCTCCCGAAGGAATTGGAATCCAAGATAAAATAACCCGTGCTATTATTAACCAAGTATATAATGTAAACGCTAAGTCCACAAATTGTAAAACGAGTTTCTTTGCTACTATTATTAATCGGCCTCCTTTTTCCCTAACTCAAAGGCTCGATTCATGGCTTCTCTAACCGCTTCACTAACCCCTTCTTCAAAATTTAACTTCTCAAAAACCGTTAAAGCTGCCTCCGTTGTTCCTCCGGGGGAAGCGACCATCTTAATCAATTCTTCCGGGCTTTTCCCTGATTTTTTGACCATCTGCGCTGCGCCAAAGATAGTCTGTTTTATCAACTTTTCGGAAACGTCCGTCTCTATGCCAAATTTGGTTCCCGCTTTAATTAACGACTTCACCAGCAAATAAAAGTATGCAGGACCGGAGCCGCTTAAAGCAGTTACTATATTTTGATATTTCTCATCGATAAAAACCACCTCACCGACACCAGAAAAAATACTTGAAACATAATCAAGAATTGATTTTGAAACACCGGCTGAAGTGCTTATAGCAGATACTCCCGCTTTTAATAAAGCAGGATTATTTGGCATTACCCTAATTATCTGAGGTCTTTTATAAAGTTTATGAGCAATCCTCTCTATGCCGACACCAGCCACAATTGAAACAACTGTTTTATTATTATCTGTATATTCAGCTATTTCATCCAAAACATCGTCTATGCCTTGGGGTTTAATGACAAAAATTATAATATCAGCTACTTTTACGGCACTGACGTTATCTTTAGCAATTCTTACCTTATACTTGTCTTTTATTTCTCTCAGTCTATTTTCTCGAATGTCCGATATATAAACACATTCCGACTTCAGACTACCCGAATCTAACCCTCCACTTAAAAGGGCTTCTCCCATTTGTCCTGCTCCGATAAAAGAAACTATCAAATTTTCTCAACTCTCCATTACTTAAATTGATTAAAAAATCCTTTTTCGCGAAGTCTCCTCTTTTCTTCAGCCGAGACCTGAATATTTGTCGGAGTTAACAAAAACACTCTTTCAGCAATTTTTTGCATACCGCCGTTTAATCCATAACTCAAACCGCTAGCAAAATCGACCAGGCGCTTGGAAAGTTCTTGATCAACCATTTGCAAATTCATAATAACGGGAATATTGGCTTTAAACTTATCGGCCACGTGCTGCGCATCGTTAAAAGATTTTGGTTCAACTATATGAACTCTTGATTGCGGAGTTGAAATTGATCTTAATTGAGGAGCCCCAATATCTTCAGAAGATTCAAATGTCGATTTATTTGCTGCTCGTTTTATTTTTCTTATTGAGCTTTTATTTTTTGAATAAATGTCATCATAACTATAATCTTCTTCTTCGATTGCATCATCCAATTCATTATATGTATCCTCATCATCAATTAAACCAAAATAAGTCAAGGTTCTTCTCCATAAATTGTTCATTTTTTAACCTCCCGAAATCCAAAAATTCCTGTCCCTATTCTAACCATGTTTGCCCCTTCCTCAATGGCTACCTCAAAATCATTGGTCATACCCATTGAAAGATAAGACATATTAACATGAGGAATTTTCTTTATCTTTATATTCTCAAAAATATCCCTCAGTCTTTTAAAAAACTTTCTTGCGGCTTCTTTTTCAACTTCCATGGGCGGCAATGTCATTAAGCCTTCGATTGAGATATTTTTCAATTCGCTCATTTCTTTTAACTTCTCGAGAATTTCATTTGATGAAAATCCAAACTTGCTTTCTTCTCCCGAGATATTCACTTCCAAAAATATTTTTTGAATTTTATTTATTTTTTTTGCCTGTTTATTTATTTCAAATGCCAATCTAAAACTATCAACAGAATGGATAATCTCGGTAAATGGCACAATGTATTTTACTTTATTCCGTTGTAGATGCCCTATAAAATGCCACTTTGCAAGATTTCCGATCTCACTAAATTTCACAACAGCGTCTTGCACCCTGTTTTCGCCAATATCTATAACACCCGCATCTATTGCCTCCATAATTTTTTCAACGGGAACCTTTTTAACCGCCGCTATAAGTTTTACATCCTCTGGTCTGCGTCCTGATTTTAATGCCGCTTTTGATATTTTCTGCCGTATTCTTAAAATATTTTCATTTATATTCTCGCTCATTTGATGATAGCAACCAAGGCCCCTTGCCTGCCGGTCAACCCCTTTTCTTTTCTGTATGAAAAAAAATCGGAATTGCAACTTGTGCAAATATTTGCACAATAAATTTTCTCTAATTTTACCTTATTTTCCACAAGCTGTTTAATGTTTATTTCCACAAGATTAAGGTAACTTTTGCCATAACGAGTGTCAAGCTGAAGAGCAAATTTTTCTTCAAACATTCTTGCAAGAGAAGTATCTATCTCATAACAACAACTTCCAATACAGGGACCGATAAAAAAAAGGAGCTCTTCCGGGCAAGAATGAAATTTGTAAATGAATTTTTGAACGGTTTTTACGACAATCCCCGCATAAGTTCCTCTCCAACCAGCGTGCACCACACCCACAACTCGTTTTACCGGATCCACAATAATAATAGGAACGCAATCCGCACAAAAAACAGTCAGTGGAACTTCCGCAATATTTGTAATAAGAGCATCCGTTTTCGGAATCGCACCGGAATGCAAAAAAGCTCCACGTCCAATCGAACTATCATCATCAACAATAACCACTTTATCGCCGTGTGTTTGCTCACAAGTTGTCAAACGATCTAAATTTAAATTTAATTCCGAACAGAGAGTTTCCCTGTTCTTAATCACGTTTTTTATTTCGTCGCCGACATTAGGAGAAAGATTTAAAAATTCGTAAGGAGGCTCACTTACTCCTCCCAACCTGCCGGTAAATACAACGAGAACATCCTTCTTACACAAAAGACCTTTAGGAACGTAATAAACAACATTATCTTTTTTTATGCGCTCTATATTAAACAATCGACATTACTTCTCCGGTTATTATTTTCCTATTTCTAATCTCTCTTCTTAAGAAAGGTTGGAATATCTAAATCGTTTGTTTCAAACGATTGTACCGGTTCCCTATCCAACGCAAACTGCAATTTTTCTTGTTGTCTTTTTCTGTCAAAACCCGTAGCAATAACGGTTACCTTAACTAAATCTTTTAAAGTATCATCTACAACAGCCCCAAAAATTATGTTCGAATCAGGATGGGCGGCATTTGCTATAACCTCAGCTGCCTCGTTAACTTCAAATAACCCAAGGTCGCTTCCACCGGAAATGTTGAGCAAGACCCCCTTCGCGCCTTCAATAGAGGAATCAAGTAACGGACTGGAAATTGCAGCCTTCGCGGCTTCAGCCGCTCTATTTTCTCCGGAGGCCTCTCCAATTCCCATCAATGCTGAGCCCGCTTCACTCATAATTGTTCTTACATCGGCAAAATCAAGGTTGATTAAACCGGGCATCGTTATTAAATCAGTTATACCTTGAACGCCCTGTCTCAACACATCATCAGCCACGCGGAAAGCGTCTAAAATTGAAGTCTTTTTTTCAACAACGTGTAAAAGTTTATCGTTTGGAATAATAATTAACGTATCAACTTTTTCCCTCAATTTTTCAATTCCTTCATTTGCTTGCATAGATCTTTTTCTTCCTTCAAAGCTAAACGGTCTTGTTACAACACCAACGGTCAATGCGCCTATTTCTCTTGAAATCTCCGCCACTATAGGTGCGGCACCCGTTCCCGTGCCCCCACCTTTGCCTGCCGTAATAAACACCATATCGGCTCCCTGCAACATCTCTTTAATAGACTCCCTACTTTCCTGAGCTGCCTGAAAACCAATTTCCGGATCTGCCCCTGCTCCCAATCCTTTGGTTAATTTTTCTCCAATATTAACTTTGTAATCAGCATCCGACATTAAAAGAGCTTGTGAATCAGTATTGATCGCAATAAACTCTACACCCTTTAGTCCCGCTTCAATCATTCTGTTAACAGCATTTGTCCCGCCACCGCCAACACCAATAACTTTAATTAAAGCTAAGTAGTTATTTCCCGTATTTACCGGCATTATAATCCCTCCTTACATAAAACAATAAATAAAACCCTCAACCATTAGTTGATAGTTATCCCTGCTTAACCTTAACAAAAACCTTATATTATTAATTAAAAAAATGCAACCTTAATTTCAAAAATTATGAAATGTCATCGAGAAACTTGACGGCCGGATTTGAAGCGACCCTAACATCAATATAAATTACATGCTTTTCGCTTTCCTCGAGAATTTTTTTAATAATGGCATTTTTAGTTAAAACACCTTCAGCCTTACCATAAAGAATTTCGACGTCGTGGAAACTTTTATCATCATCTTTCAAAGACAACATAAGAGTAAGTTTTTCTTCGGAAGGAGCATTAACCATTGTCACGGATTCCCTTAAATTTTTATCTAAGGATACAAGGCATTTCATAGCATTTTTTAAATTAACTAAATTTATCTTTTCTCCAATTTTTGCTTTGATTAATCTAATATCTAATATTATCGGCAAATTTAAATCCTCTATAAATTCCCTTGATTCTAAAACAACAGCATCTTTGTCGATAAGTAAATAAATATCTTGAAATGGCAACGCGGCAATTGCTTTTCTTTCAACCACCTTAATTTCGACAGAATTTGGAAAATGACGAGTGATTTCCGCATCTTTAATCCAGGGGTTTTTGAGAATTTTTATTTTGACTTCGTCTAATGGTAACTTTAATAAACTAATATTGGAATCTATCCCGCTTTGCTTAACAATTTCTTTCTCAGGTATGTGATGATTTCCTGTGATAACTACTTCTTTAACATTAAAAAAATTCGAATTATAAAGAGACGCAACTCCGGTAATCATAAGAACAATCAACAATAAAAGAACGAATATGCCTAAACGCCTTCTCCTTTTTATTTTCTTAACTTTTGCATTTCTTCGAATTGCTTTTTCTCTAACTATTTCTTTGTTCATCCTCAAACTCTCCCAATATGATAATTTCCGGTTCTAATAAAATTCTCTTTCTTCCGTAAACACGGCGTCTAACTTCTCCAATCAACGAATAAATATCTTGGGCTTTAGCGTTTCCCAAATTTACTATAAAATTACCGTGCTTGGAAGACACTTGGGCGCCTCCAATAGTTAACCCCTTACATCCAACCTCGTCAATAACCTTACCGGAAGAAATGCCCGAAACATTTTTAAAAATACTGCCGGCGGTAGGATACTCAAATGGTTGAACTTCTTTTCTTCTTCTAAAATATCGTTCCATTAAAAAACGAATTCTATCGGGGTCACCTGGCTCCAATCTTGTCATCGCTTCCACTATAATTCCATACGACAAAAGAGAGCTTGTCCTATAGCCAAAACCCAGTTCTGTTTTGTTTAAAACCCGAAGTTCGCAGTTAGGGGTATAAACAGTAACCGTGTTAACAATATTAGCCATGCAGCCACCGTGAGCCCCCGCATTCATAACTAAAGCACCACCCAAACTCCCGGGTATACCAACCGCAAAAGCGAAACCCTTCAAAGAATTTTTCCACGCAACTTGTGAAAGAGTCGAAAGAGCTGCTGCCGCACCGGTTTGTATATAACGACCATCTACTGAAATTTTTTTAAAATTGGGACCGAGTTCAATGGCTATTCCCTTAAATCCCTTATCAGACACCAAAATATTTGAACCTTTGCCTAACACAAAATAGGGAATCCTATATCTTTCAACTATTTGGAATAACAATCTCAAATCGCTTATTGTGTCTGCAGTTGCAAGGATTGAGGCGGGACCTCCTACCCTAAAGGTTACACGTTTTGCTAAAGAAACGTCTCGAAAAACCCTCCCACTCATCTTCCTGCTTAACCCAACAAACGCTTTTTCTATGACGCGTTCCTCGTTCAATTATTCACCTCAGCAAATCGACTTTTATTTGTAAATGAAGAAAGAAAATCCTCACCCACAACATGAATATCACCCGCGCCCATTGTCAAAACCAAATCTCTTTCTTCAACAAGTTTACAAAGGAAATCTTTTATGTCAGCTTTTTTGGGTAAATAAACTGCATTTGCGCGCGGGCAACCCTCCAAGATAGAGTCCAAAATAAGCTTCCCGCTAATCCCGGGCTCGGGCATCTCTCCGGCACCATAAATATCAGTTATTATAACCATATCGGCTTGGTTAAAAGAATTTCCAAAATCTTTGGCCAAAAATTTAGTTCTTGAATATCTGTGGGGCTGAAAAACACAAATAATCCTTCCCCATTCACCTTGTCTTGCTGCATTCAAAGTAACTTTAACTTCCGAGGGGTGATGTGCGTAATCATCTACAACCGTTACCTCTGAGGACTTACCAATAAACTGAAATCTTCTTTTAACACCATTAAATTCGCCCAGTGCACCCGTCATATTTGAAAACTTAATGCCAACCAAATCCCCAACTGCAATTGCAGCGAGAGAATTACAAATATTGTGACGACCGGGAATTTTTAAACTTACACTGCCTCCTTTTTTCTTCTTTGCGAAGGCATCAAAGGAACTGCCGAATGAATTAAAACTTAAATTTTTAGCCTGATAGTCATTTCCATCTTCAAATCCATAGGTAACACACTTTATTTGACTACAAGCAGGGTCACTCTTAATTTTTTCTATAAACTTTTTATTTGTGGGATGGTCTCCATTAATAATGAGACGTCCATCAGGAGGGAGTAACTTAACAAACTTCAAAAAAATGGACTCAATATTTTTTAGAGATTTGAAATAATCTAAATGATCTTCTTCAATATTGGTAATTACTATTGTGTCCGGTTTTAAATAAAGGAAAGAACCATCGCTCTCATCTGCTTCGGCAATAAAGAAATTACCTGTTCCATATTTTGCGTTGCTTCCAATATCGTTTAGTTCCCCCCCTATTAAAAAAGTGGGTTTCAAACCATTTTTTTCAAACATGCATGAAAGAAGAGATGTAGTTGTCGTCTTTCCATGGGTCCCCGCAACAAGTATGCCGACTTTCCTTTCGCCCAACTTCGATAACATCTCTGCTCGTTTGAGAACAAGGATGCCTTTTTCTTTTGCGAACTTCAACTCCGAATTGTTTTCCTTTATGGCAGATGAAACCACAACCACATCTGTCGAATTTAAATTTTCAGGGCTATGACCAATTGTTATAGACGCACCTTGTTTTTTTAAACTCAAGGTATTGCGTGATTCTTTAATGTCTGAGCCGGAAACATAATAACCCATCTCCAAGAGAACTTTTGCAATGCCGCTCATTCCGGCTCCGCCGATTCCAATAAAATGTATCCTTTTGTAATCCATAACCTTCCTTTTTCTTAGTCTTTAGCCTTCTTGAAAGTTGTTAGTCTGTTGGCTTGCTTGCTTTCCCAACTCTAAGCTCTATGCTCCATCAGTCGGTAGTGGGGATCATATTAGTTTGCTGGTTTGCTGGTTTTTCCCTTTACCCGTTACCCTATACCCTTCTTTTCCTTGCTCTCTACTCTTTTGCCAAACCTTTTATCAATTTTGCCAATTCAAAAGCAGCTTCCGGCTTTCCAAATTTAAAAGAATTTTTTTTCATGTCGGCCAGTACCCTATTATCAAAAATTAGGTCGATTACCAAATTAAAAACGGCAACACCATTTAAATCTTTATCTAAAATCAGCCGAGCAGCTCCCTTCTGTTCCAAAATACGAGCATTTTTTTCCTGATGTCCGCCCGTAGCGTAAGGATAAGGAACCAAAATTGAAGGAATTCCCCTCGCCGTAATTTCGCCTATCGTGGTTGCTCCCGCGCGGCAAAGGACCAAGTCTGAAATTTCATAAGCTTTATCGATATTATCAAGATAAGCGTAACAACTATATAACAATTTATCCTGGGGTTTTTCCTTGCTCTTTATGTCATTAGAAATTTTTCTGAAATTCATCTTACCTGTAACGTGAATTATCTGCAAATTGTCGAAATTTCTAAATTTATCGTAAGCTTCAAATAGAGACTCATTGATACGTGCTGACCCTTGGCTACCTCCAAAAACTAAAAGATTTTTTCTTTTTGGCTCAACGGAAAAAACATTTGAGCTCTCTTTTTGATTTGACTTTAAAATTTTCTTCCTTACAGGATTTCCTGTTATCACACAATTTCTTTTAAAAAACTTTTTCGAGGTGGGAAAGGACACAGCAACAACATCTACCCATTTCCCCAATACTTTGTTAACCAACCCGGGTACAGAATTTTGTTCATGAACAATCGTGGGAATCCTAAATAAAATTGCCATACTAACCAGCGGCGCGCTTACATATCCACCGGTGCCTACAACAACATCGGGTCGAAAACTTCGTAAAATTTTAATGGATTTAAAACATGCTCCGAAAAAAATAAAAAAGGTTGCTAAAACATCAAGTGAAATTTTTCTCTTAAACCCTCTAATATTTATCGTTTCAAAAAGATGCCCTGCCTGAGGAACAACCGTGGCTTCTAAGCCCTTTTTTGTCCCAACAAATAAAATATCGGATTCCGGGTCAAGTTTCTTTATTTCCTCAGCTATCGCTAACCCAGGGTAAACATGCCCCGCTGTTCCTCCCCCAGTTATAATAACTTTCACTCTAAACCCCCGAAAAAGATGTTCTCTTTGATGATTTTGCAATGTTTAGCAAAACACCGACACCACATAGGTTCGCCAAAAGAGATGAACCGCCAAAACTTAAAAAAGGAAGCGACACACCCGTAATCGGCAAAAGACCCGTAACCCCACACATATTTATAATAACCTGAAAAGCGATTACGCAAATTATTCCACATCCTAACAATTTCCCAAAATTATTTCTTGATCTAAATGATATTGTTAAACCAACAACAATTAACGCCACAAATAATAAAACGATGGAAAGGGTGCCCAATAAACCAACTTCCTCGCCAATTATTGCAAATATAAAGTCCGTATGCGCCTCAGGAAGATATAAAAACTTTTGTCGGCTCATCCCCAACCCAATCCCGGTTAATCCACCTGAACCAAATGCAATCAATGATTGAATAATATGGAACCCTGTGCCTCTTGGATCTTTCCAGGGATTTAAAAAAGCGGTAAATCTTCTTAGTCGATAAGGTTCAGTGAAAATAAATATGGCTATTGAAAGCAAACCGAACATTCCCAAACCTACTAAATGACGCAATTTTGCGCCGCCTAAAAACATAAGAAAAAAAACAGTCGAACAAATAATTAATATAGCTCCCAGATGTGGCTGTAAAATTATTAAAACAACCATTATCCCAATCGCCGGCACGATGGGAATTATTAACTCCGAAAATTTTTTAATCCTGCTGCTTTTTTTTGATAGGATATCGGCCACGTATAAAACCGTTGCTAACTTTGCAAACTCTGAAGGTTGAAATGTAAAACCTCCGATAAAAAGCCATCTGCTTGCGCCTCCGGCCGATTGCCCTATTCCGGGAATTAAAACTAAAAAAAGAGCAACTACAGATATAACAATACTCGCTAAAGAAAACTTCCTTAAAAAACGATAATCCAAGCCCGCAAATAAAGCCATTCCCATCAAACCAACTAAAATTGACAAAAGCTGCCGTTTAAAATAGTAACAACTATCCCCCGTTTTTGAAAAAGCCATAACAGAGCTCGCATTTAAGACCATAACCGCCCCAATGAAAAGAAGAACCAGGGTTGTTCCTAAAAGAAGCCAAGATAACCTCAGATTAATTCTTCTTCGAGCCATAAGCATCTTCCTTTATCTTTAAAACAACCTTTTTAAAAGCTTCTCCTCTCTCCTTGTAGTTAGAAAACATATCAAAACTAGCACAAGCTGGAGAAAGAAGAACAACGTCCCCGACCTTTGAAGTCTCAAAAGCCATCATAACAGCATCAGCCAAAGAAGGGCTGCCTTTAACCGGTATATTTAAATTTATAAATGAGGATTTTATCTCATTTGCCGCTTCACCAAAAACAATCGCGGCCTTTACTTTATCTTTGGAGGCCTCAGCAACACTTTGAAAACTGTTTTTCTTGTTGCGACCACCCGCAAGCAAAATTATAGGTTTATCAAAAGCCGTTAACGCCTTAATTACCGCATCCGGATTCGTTGCCTTTGAATCATTATAAAACTCAATTCCATCAATGGTTGCAACGTACTCGACTCTATGCTTTAATCCTTTAAAGTTAAAAAGCGTCTCCCTTGCAAAATCCAATGGCACACCGCCAATCAAAGAAGCGGCTACAGCAGCCATAGCATTATCTAAATTGTGTTCACCTTTTATCTTTAACTTATCCACCCCGCAAATTTCTTTACTGATTCCCTTACTGTTAAAAAAAATTTTCCCGGATTTAATAAAAATTCCGGTATCAAATTCATTTGACTTACTAAAAGGAATAACTTTTCCCTTTATCGAGGAAGCAAAATTCCGCGTGATGGGATCATCGTAATTTAAAATCGCATAATCTTCTTTGGTCTGATTTAAAAATATCCTACCCTTTGCTTCAGCATAATCATCAATATCGGCATAACGATCGAGATGATCGTCTGTTATGTTCAAAAGAATGCTAATGCGCGGGCGAAATTTCACAATATTCTCAAGCTGAAAACTACTGAGCTCTACAACAAATTTTGTGTCTGAAGAAACATTCTCAAGATTGCTCACCAACGGATTTCCTATATTGCCTCCCACAACGGTAGGAAAACTTTTCTTATACATCTCGCCAATTAAAGTGGCGGTAGTTGTTTTACCATTGGTTCCCGTAATGCCAACAATAAACGGACTGGGGCCGGCAAGCCGATAAGCAAGTTCCACCTCGCTCCATATCGGAACTTCAAGCTCTCTCGCTCTTTTAAATAAAGATATATCACTTGGCACGCCGGGACTGATAACAATAAGCTCTTTATCTTCTGCATAACTTGGTGGTTGCGAACCAATATGAGTGGAAATACCTTGTTGTTGAAGTTCTGTAGCTTTTAATCTTAATGACCGATTATCGGCACAATCCACTACCAAAACTTTTGCGCCTAAAGAATTTAGCTTTTCAGCAGCGGCGATACCACTCCGTGCCATTCCCAAGATTAAAACATTTTTATCTTTAAAATTCACAAAGCTCTCCATCCTTAAACACAATTTGTTTTGCGCCGCTAAGCTGCCGACATAAAATAAAAGGAAAAACCCATACCGGCAAGAATACCGGTAACTATCCAAAATCTAATCATAATTTTTGTTTCAGACCAACCGAGCATTTCAAAGTGATGATGAATGGGAGCCATTTTAAATGCTCTTTTTCCGAAACAGCGGAAACATACTACTTGAGCTATGACAGAAAGACCTTCAATAACATAAATTCCACCTATTAAAATCAACAACAACTCAGTTTTTGTTAAAATTGCCATTGCGGCAATGACTCCACCCAACCCCAGGGAGCCGGTATCGCCCATAAAGATGTCGGCAGGGTAAGAATTGTACCACAAGAATCCGATACAAGCTCCACCAACTGCAGCACAAAGAATTGCCAGGCTTAAATGATCCTGTCGAAAAACGATTCCGGCATACGCCAACATAATTATAGTTACAGTGCCGGCGGCAAGACCATCTAAACCATCAGTCAAATTAACGGTGTTCGAGGTACCGGCGATAATCAAAAACAAAAACCCAAGATAGAGCCAAGGAATTAAAACCTTCGTTCCGCCGAGCATTAAATTAAACGAAAGGCTCCCAAAGGGAATGCTTAGACTTGTAAACGGCAAATTTACATTTGTTGATATTCCAATGCAGTTCACAGCGAACAATCCAAATATTAACGTAATTAAAAATTCCAAAATAAGCTTTGTTCTGGCTTTAACTCCAAGAGATCGCGCCTTAACCACTTTAAGATAATCATCAATAAAACCAATTAACCCACACGAAAACATCAAAAAGATGGCTGAGACACTGAGATTGTCCGTGCGGGAAAAAACCAAAAATGAAAATACTACGGTAAGCAATATAACCAATCCCCCCATGGTCGGGGTCCCGCGCTTAATCAGGTGATTTTGTGGCCCATCCGCACGAATTTCCTGTCCGATATTCTTAGTTCGAGAAAGTTTTATCCATAAAGGAGTCAACGCGCCGGAAACAACCAAAGCAAAAACAGCTGTAATAAAAATTTGATATGTGGGAAATCTTTCAATATTGAATATGTTTGAAAATATACGGATTAACATTTCTACCTCAACTAATCGAGTAAACTAAATTTTCCAATTTCATAATTCTAGAGCCTTTAAATAAAATAATATCGCCTGATTTGATAACCTTTTTAATTTTTTGTTCAGCATCTTTAAGATTACTGCAAATAAAAATGTTTTTTGTATCCACACCTTTCTCAATTGCTCCTTGTGCAATCTGCTTGGCCTTTTCTCCAACAACAAACAATAAGTCTACACCATTCTTTTTAACAAGAGCCCCGACATCCCGGTGTGAAACTGTAGAAATTTTTCCAAGTTCAGCCATATCGCCTAAAACAGCAATTTTTCTTCCTTCCCCTTCGATATCTTTTAACGTCTCAAGCGATGCTTGCATCGAATCCGGGTTGGCATTATAAGCATCGTTAATAATTGTAACACCTTCGGAATTTTCGAAAACCTGCATACGCATCTCTGTTATCGTACAACTTTCAAGTCCCTCTTTTATATCGCGCAGGGACAATCCCAATTTAATTGCCACCGCTGCCGCTGCCAACAAATTACAAACATTATGCCTACCTGAAAATGGAAAATTTACAAAAATTGAATCTCCGTTTGAAATAATTTTAAAAGAAGGGCAACCGTTGGCGCTTACGCTTATATTTTCGGCTCTTACATTTGCTTCATTGGAAAAACCGTAGATAACTATCTTGGCTGATGTCATTGCCTTGAATTTATCCGTCCAAAAATCATCATGATTTAATACTACTGTTCCATTAGACGAAATAGATTTAATAAGCTCAGCCTTTGTCTCTGCAATTGCTTCTTCCGAGTTTAATAATTCAAAGTGGGTTTTGCCTATATTTGTTATAATGCCCATGGTAGGTAATGCGATATCACAAAGCTCTGAAATTTGGCCCTTCCCTCTCATTCCCATCTCCAAAATTACAATATCGGTATTTGGAGTTGCTTTTAAAATGGTTAAGGGAACTCCTATTTCGTTGTTATAACTCTTTTCCGTGCAAACCACAGAAAATTTTTTCCTTAAAATACTGTTTAATATATCCTTGGTGGTTGTTTTTCCTGTACTTCCCGTTATACCTATAACCTGAAGGTCAAGTTTTCTGCGAACCAACCCGGCAATTGACTGTAAGGCTTTTAGAGCATTTTCAACCTTTATAATCACAAAGTCTTTAGAAACACTTTCAATTTTCGATTTAATCTCTTCGTCCCACCGTTCAGTGAAAATTCCTGAAGCTCCCTTTTTTATTGCGTCACCAATAAAATCGTGGCCGTCAAAATGTTCTCCTTTAAGCGGAACAAAAAAATCGTTTCTTTTCAATGAGCGAGTATCCGTGCAAATTGATGAAATTGCAAAGTCTTTGGGGCCGGATATAAGTTCTCCCGATGGCAATATAGATATCAGCTCAGATGCAATTATTTTGAGCATAAAGTCAACTCCCGCAAAGCCTCTCGGACAATTACCCTATCGTCAAAAGGTACTGTTTTATCGCCAAAAATTTGGCCCTTTTCATGTCCTTTCCCCGCCACCAATACAACATCACCGACTTTTGCTGAAGAGATAGCGTGATAAATTGCCTCTTTTCTATCAATAATTATGCGATAATTTGCATTTGGCGTTTCTTTCAACAAACCGCCTTCAATTTCTTTAATTATCTTTTTCGGTTCTTCGCTCCTCGGATTATCAGAAGTAATTATGGTAAAATTGCTAAGCTTGCCCGCGATTGCCCCCATTAAAGGCCTCTTTTTTTTATCTCTATCCCCGCCGCAGCCAAATAGGGTTATCACTCTATTTTCAGTTATTTCTCTTGCGGCACTAATTAATTTTTCAAGACCATCCGGGGTATGCGCGTAATCAACAAATACGCTAAAATCTTGACCGCAGTCTATCGCTTCAAATCTTCCCGGGATTGTCGAAACGCTTTCAATTCCAACCTTTATGTGCTCAGGCGACAATCCCAAAGCAAGCCCAACCCCAACAGCAGCCAACGAATTATATACGTTAAACAGACCCCTAAGTTTAATTGACAAATCTAAAGTTAAGGTTGAGGTTAATACTTTAAACATCGAACCTTCTCTATTAATTTTAAGATCTTCCGCCCTAATATCCGCAGGTTGAGTCAACCCGTAACAAAATATCTTGCCTCCTTGAGAGACAATTTGCCTTCCGTACGAATCATCTACGTTTATAACCCTAACAACGTCATCATTGTCGTCGAACAACTTTTTCTTTGTTTTAAAATAATCGTCCATGCTTCTATGATAGTCTAAGTGATCCTGACTTAAATTTGTAAAAACCAAGGCGTTAAAATGACAGCCGTCGATGCGATGAAGGTCTATGCCGTGAGAGGAAATCTCCATTGTCGCGCAAGAAACCTCATCATTAACCATATCTCTGAACAACCTTTGCAAATCATATGATTCGGGTGTGGTTTTATCTACAGCTAAAACCCGATCGCCAATTTTGCATTGAACGGTGCCCGTTAACCCCGTTTTTTTCCCCGCCGTCCTAAACATACTATCTACCAAATAACTGGTAGTTGTTTTACCATTTGTCCCTGTAATTCCAACAAGTTGCAATTCCGAGGTGGGATTCACGAATAAGGTGTTTGACAAAACTGCCAACGCTTCTCTTGTGTTTAGAACCTGTATTTGAGGAATTACAGAGGACAAATTAAGCCAACGCTCAGTCACAATTGCAGAGGCCCCCGATTTAATTGCATTTTCCGCATATAAATGACCGTCGGTTTTAAACCCTTTTATACATACAAAAAGACTCCCCGGTTTTACTTTCCGTGAGTCATATGCAATATTCTTAACATTAATATTTACTTCTCCCCTTACCTTTTTGAGTTTTAAGGAAGAGATGCACTTGTCAAGTTCAAACAATACCATCACCACATTCCGGCACATTTTATCATAGCTTATATAGCTCGTCCAAAACAATCAAATCGATAACCATAATTAATTTTCGCTCGGTGGAATTTTTAAATGTCGCAAGCCAAACTCTGCCAAGTTTTTAAACACCGGTGCGGCAACAGAACCTCCGTAAATTGAACCTTTGGGTTCATCAATAACAACAATGATTGCCAACTGAGGGTTGCCAACCGGCGCAAAACCTACAAATGAAGCAACATATTTCCCCTTCTCGTAACCCTTCCCGTCCTTTCTCGGCTTTTGGGAAGTTCCTGTTTTCCCGGCTACTCTATAACCTTGTACTTGTGCGTTTTTCCCGGTTCCCTCAATTGTTGCTTTCTCCAATATTTGCTTCATTTGTTCAGCGGTCTTCAAAGATAATATTTTTTCGCCTTGCTTTGGTTTTGTTTGTTTAATTATTTTTCCGTTTAAATCGACAACTCTGCTTAATAAGTAAGGCTTTACCAACAATCCATCGTTAGCAATAATCGAAAATGACTGAAGTACCTGTAAACTTGTTGCGGACATCCCTTGTCCAAATGGGATGTTCCCAATGGTTGAGCCGGACCATTTTTCAGGAGACGGGATATATCCTTGCGCTTCACCTGGAAAATCAACTCCCGTTTTTTGACCAAAACCAAAGACCGATAAATAATTACAAATTCTTTCTTTCTTAAGCTTTTGCCCAACAACAACGGCACCGACATTGCTCGATTGTGTAATTATATCCGTAAAAGTGAAATTTTCTGTCGGTCTTTTATGAGATTCTGTAATTATCCTGTCAGCAATTTTAATTTCATCGGGCAATCTAAAAACATCTTTCGGTTGAAAAATTCCTTCCTCCAAAGCCGCCGCCCCTATAACCATCTTTATTGTTGAGCCCGGTTCAAAAGAGTCGGTTATAGCCCTATTTCGGAAACAAGCGAAGTCTGCTTTAGAATATTCATTCAAATTGAAATGAGGATAATTGGCAATTGCCAATATCTCTCCGGTATTAGGTCTCATCACAATAACGTTTCCCGCTTTAGCTTCAAATTTTTCTATACAACGGTTTAGCTCTACCTCAGCTTTAAACTGCAAGTCTCTATCTATAGTTAAATCAATATTTTTCCCGTCAATGGAAGGCAAAAGATTCGAAACACCAGTGGATATAGATCTTCCCATTGGATCTTTTTCAACTATAAGATGACCCGGTATCCCCCTTAAAACATCATCATAAAATATTTCTAATCCTGTTAGTCCTTCATTGTCTACCCCGGCAAAGCCAATGGTATGAGCCGCTAATTCATCGTAAGGATAGCACCTTTTGCTTTCGCGCAAGAAGCCAATTCCTTCGATTTTGAGAGCCTTTACACGCTCTGCCGTAGACTCATCAACCTTTCGAGCTATATAAACAAAACCGCTGTCCTTCTTTAGTTTTTCTAAAAGAGTTTTTTCATCAAGCATTAAAATAGATGAAAGTTGAGAAGCCGTATTTTCAGGGTCTCGAACAAGATAAGGATTTGCGTATACGGTAGTAGCATCGATGTTTGTTGCTAAAATATTACCTCTACAATCATAAATATTGCCTCTTTTAGGCGCAATCTCAATTGACTTAAGCCGCTGTTTTTTAGCCAATGACTCATACCTTTTTGCCTCAACAGCTTGAACATTTATTAACCGTATTATTATTGCAAGAAACCCCAGCAAGAATGTAAAAAAGATAAAAAAAAATCTTGCATTGCCCCGCTTCCGAGACTTAGCAGACACCTAAACTCCTCCTTTTCGCTTAAATTGCCGCCTGTTATGCCTTATGGCTTCCGCCGTTCTTGCCAACAAGAAAGTTATCAAGCAACCGGTAGGTATTAGTCACGTAAATCAAATTTAATCTTTGTAATTTTCAAAATATTTTTTACTCATTGCTAACTTATCTTGAGATATGTTTTCATTTGTTACCTTTATATAGTTTACTTTTGCGGGAGCAACCATGCCAAGTTTGCCAAGCGCAATCTCCTGAATCCTCTCCGGCGATTTAAGCCGCGCCACCTTAACCATTAATTTCTGATTATACGCTTGCTCCTCCTGTAAAATTTCTCTTAAATTTTCAATCTCAATAGCATTTTGAGTAACCAAAGTCCTCTGAACCGAGTTGAGCATAACCGTTGCCGGTAAAGCAGCAACAATTACAATAATAATACCCACAGAAATGCTTCTTTTCTGTTTATTGGTTATTAATCTGAGACGATTTTTTACTTGCTTCTTATTTGGTTCATGCGTTAGCTTCCTTGCTGTTTGCATTGGCCTCGCACTCCTTGCGTAGACTGTTAAAAATATTTTTTAAATCTTTTCCGCAACTCTTAACTTTGCGCTTTTAGACCTGGGATTTCTTTCTATTTCCTCTCCCGTCGGTTTTGCTGGTCTCTTTGTTAGCACTTTAATTTTGGGACTTTTCCCGCAAACGCAAACCGGTAACCCCGGTGGACAAATACAGCCTTTTGAATACTCTTTAAAAATATTTTTCACAATTCGATCTTCTAAAGACTGATAAGATATCACCACCACTCGGCCTCCGGGCTTAAGGTGCTCTATGGCGCTTTCCAAACCATTCTCTAAAGAAACCAGTTCCTGGTTAACTTCAATTCTTAGAGCTTGAAAAGTCCGTTTCGCAGGATGGCCGCCCTTTCTTCGCGCGCTTGCCGGAATAGCGTCTTTAATGATATTGACCAGTTCAAAAGTCGTTATAATCGGTTTTCTGTTTCTTGCTTCTACAATAAATTGCGCAATTCTACTTGCCCACTTTTCCTCTCCGTATTCATTGATTACCCCGGATAGTTTATTTTTAGGGTACGTATTAACAACATCGTATGCTGTCATTCTCTGCTCCAAATCCATTCGCATGTCGAGAGGGGCATCAAACCTATAACTAAAACCCCTTTCGGGTAAATCAAACTGAGGTGAAGACACGCCTAAATCAAATAAAATCCCATCTACTCCAGAGAGATTAGCCTCAGATAAAATTTCACTTAACTTCGCAAAACCGCCCTTAACTAATTTTATTTGCTGGCTAAAGAGCGCTAATTTTTTTTCTGCTTCTTTAATGGCTACGCTGTCTTTGTCGATTCCTAACAAAAAACCGCCTGGTGCGATTTTTTTCAAAATTACTTCCGCATGTCCTGCCCCGCCCAAGGTACAGTCAACTATAACGCTGCCTTTTTTTAAATTTAAAAATCGCACAACTTCAGCCAGCAAAACTGGAATATGTTTATGTTTCATAAAAAATCCTTACTTTTGTCGGCTGAAGCTTTTGCTTCGATGCTTGCTGCGCTTAATCTATGGTTCCTAAGCTAAGTCTTGTTAATCTATATGCTGCCCCGCCCAAGGTGCAGCCAATATTGTTCAAAACCGCTTCAGCCGACAAACTTATAAACAATATTTAATTATCAATGAATCAAAACAAAAGCTTTTCGGCTATGTCAGAATAAGAACCCTCAGCTTCTTTTTGATAAGCTTTCCAGCTATCTTTATCCCAAACTTCCAATCTGTTTGAAACTCCAATAATCACGATATCTTTATTTAATCCGGCGTATTCCCGTAGGCCGTTTGGAATCGATATCCTTCCCTGCTTTGTAATGCTTTCTTCACTTGCACCGGCAAAGAAAAAACGGGAGAACTTTCTCGCATCCCTTTTAGCTAATGATAAGGCCCTGATTTTGTCTTCCCACTGTGGCCATTCCGTTTTAGGAATTATAAATAAACATTTCTCCATGCCTACGGTTATCACAACACCATCAGCAAGAGCTTTTCTAAACTTGGATGGTAATATTGCCCTGCCCTTTTCATCTAATGAATGTTGAAACTCTCCTAAAAACATCCTTGCTCCTTAACTTAAGATATTTCCACTATATTCCACTTTGTTCCATTTTTCAACACCATTGACTATATTTTCGACAAAAAAGCACTAAAACTTTAATTTTTTTACAAAAAGATTATTGCCGACTCATAGATAGGTAAAAAGAGGTAGCGTCCAAAGCGGTCCGTTTCCCCTCGGTTATTGTTAAACAAGGCCACCATTTGCCGACGACACACAGGGAAACAATCTATAAATTAAGAACAACAAGATTGCCACACTCCACCGTTAGCGACTCGATAATCTCAAATTTAAGTTTTATTCTCAAATGACGATAAATAAAGTATAAGGACCTTGACAAACGAAAATTTGATTTTTCTCGATAAAGGCAAACTCATCGTAAGATGAGGACGCAAAACTACGGACCCCGTAAAACATGGGGTGGCCGGGTTACCGAAAGAAGAGGAATTGTAAAAAACCTGTTCTCAAGCCTTTTCGAGAGAACAGGTTTTTTGTTTGCCCATCGGAAACCAACGAGTCACTGGTGATGGTTATGCAAAACCAGATGGCCATAAAAAATAAGGGGTGAAAAAAATGAAGTTGAAAAGCAAAAAGAAAGGGGTTTTGGTTGGTTTTACGCTTATTTTAGTTGTGTTATTCACGGGAAGCGCTCTGGCAAACCCTGTTCAAGGCCTGTTGACCAAAAAGGTAACAAATCCTGTTAGCTCAACCATTGAAAAATCTGTTGCCGGATACCAACTTGCAAGCTCAGCAGCAACAAAAAAGATGAATTCGGCAAAAAGTGCCATTAAGGTAGCTAAACAACAGGCGGAGAAAAAAATAAAACAAGAAGCAGAAGCGAAAAAGAAAGCGGAAGAAGCCAAGTTGAAAAAACAAGAAACGCCCGCTATTTCAGAAAAGAAGATAACCACAACTTCCGTCAAACCCAAAGTTGCAAGTACTCAAGCAAAAAGCGCAACGACCACAAAAACTAAAACCAGCGCGCCTGCAACTACAACAAAGACCGAGCCCGCACCCGCCAAAGTCAACATCGCTGCCAAGCAAGCGCAGGCACAAAGCATGCTTAACTCCTACATAGCCCGGTACCCAATACTTAAGGGCTGCACAATTAAAGTTCAAGTTCCTTCGAACCCAAAATGGCAAGGATGCACATACTATGCGCTTGGGTTAATCATAATAAACCCCAATCACACCGCCTCTTTACAGAAAATAATCTGGCACGAGTGTGAACACATAATTGACTGGCGGGAAGACCAAGACATCGATCACGACGACTATTGGGAGTAAGAATAGTAAATAACTATCCCATCCCACAAGCCTCACTGGATTAAGAAAGCCAGCGGGGCTTGTTGCTTTATTGATAACCAATATCCTCGCTCTAATATAAAGCCCGTTCCTCATCAAAATCAGCAAAAATAATCAATCTTTCAGCGGCACTTCTAGGCGGATGACAAGTTGTTAATACAAGTGTGGGCGTTGGAGTTTGTTTAACTACCCATGTATCCGTGGGTTTGACAACTTTTAATTCTCTAACATAATAGGTATACCTATTATCAGGTGTCTCAAGAATTATCTCATCCCCTTTTACAAGTTTTTCAATCTTGTTGAAAGAAGCTCCGTAAGTTGTTCGATGACCCGAAATAACGCAGGTGCCATTCTCCCCGGGATAAGCAGTCCCCTTCATATGGCCCGGTCCTTTTTTTAAATCAGCTTTTTCGGTTCCCTCAACAACCATCACGTCTAATCCAATTTTTGGAATTATAATCTTCATGCTTGAGGGAATTTTTTGAGGTTGAGTTTGAGTTGTTATTTCCGTGGGAGCGACTTCGGTTATCTCAATGTGAATTACGGGGTCTTCCGCATCTTGATTGTTTTTTTTCTCTTCTTCCCACTCCTGGCGCAGTTCCCTTTGTCCATAATTTGTATATAAATTTGTGAGGAGAGGGTAAACTAAAAAGCAAATCCCAAAGACCATCAAAAACAAGCCAATCACTTTCAAATAAAGTTTTTTATTGCGCCTTTTTATTTTTCCTTTTTTTCTTCCGTTGTATTTGTCCCTGCTCATAAAAATTTATATCTCTGCCTCTCCTAAAAATTAACACGCAAGCAACCCTAAGCTACTTCCTTAATTATTAACAGATAAGGATTGATTATTTCAACTGTTCTGATAAAAGAATAACGGATGCAATGAAATAAGTCCCTTTTCCATCACATCCGCATAAAATTATCCTCTTACAAATTACTGCAATTTATATACGTCTAGCTCTGCGGACCATTTCGATACCACCCGCGACCAATGTCAATCCAAACGCAAACAAACAGTAACCTGTGTAAGGCAAGACAGGTGGAAGCCCGGAATCGGACGTATAAGGAAGAACTCCCCTTGTTGGGTCAGGGGTATATGGTAGAACTGCAGAAAGCAAGCCGAAGTTAACAACGCTATCAACACCTGCAATTACATCTTTTGAAATTACTACAGGAGACGTTGGATCATATGGGTCAGGATAAATTGTCAAAGTAACAGTGTATACTCCTGGTGTTAAACCATTAAATGAATATGCTCCATTTTTACCTGTGGTTATTGAATCTAAAACAACCCCATTTTGACTTAACTCAACAACTGAATTGCTAATCCTATGTGTCTCATTTATATCAAGAACACCGTCGCCATTGAAATCCAAGAACACAACCCCACGAATGGAGGATATCTCTACTACGGAAGTCAGAGGGTTATCTGGTGTTGGTTTATCTGGTGTTGGTTTATCTGGTGTTGGTTTATCTGGTGTTGGTTTATCTGGTAGTGAGCATTTCTGCTCTGTATTACAGTTACAACAGCAACTTACATCACAACAACAATCACCGGTTGTGTCATTCTCAAGCCCTTCTTCGCATCCACATCCGGTTTCTTCTGGTTCAATGGTTAAACATGGTTTTTGCTCTTCTGATTTTTCTGGCTCACAACATCCTGAGTTACAAGGTGTATCTTCTGGCTCACAACATCCCGAGTTACAACAATCACTACCACCCGGGGACCTTGCTCCCGATGTTGTTGATTTTGCATACCCATTAGTTCCAAATAACAACATGAAAGTAAGAAATAAAATGGTCAAAACCGCAAGTTTTTTTCTCATCTCTTTCACTCCCTTTCCCCTCTATCTTCCCTATTAAGTCCTTTTCTCCTTCTTCTTCATTTAGCATTAAGTGTTCTTATTTTTTACCAATTTATATCACTCACTATTAATATATACTAAAAAAAGAATTTTTACCCTATCCTCAAGATGTGTTTCAATAAGCCAAAAGTTCAATTTTTGAATTATACTTTTTGAGCATACCGAGGATAGCCGATGGTTCGTTCACTATCGTTCGCTCGATAGCTTATGGCTGATAACATATGGCAGTTGCTTGCCCGCCGCTGGCGGGGCTGATAGTTAGGGTATAGGGTTAAGGGGAGCTGGCGACATAGCGACTTAGAAACCAAGTAGCCTCGTAGCCAAGAAACTAAGGAACCGGATGACTACTCCCAACTACCCACTAACAAACTACCAACTAAGATTTGGAGGTAATAAACAAATTCTTGTAGAATATAAATATATCTTTAAAAGGAGAAAAAATGCTCAAAAAAATTTTACCTGTTCTAATAATATCGATTCTCATACCCAGCTTCATGATTTTAAATATCGGTTGTAGCAACCAAGAAACCGGTGCACAAAATGTTGTTCTTTACGGAATCATCAACGAGAATGCGCCCTTCCCTCAAACCATAAAAGATGCAATCATAACCATCGGTAAACAGAGCGTAAAAACCGATGAGCAAGGCAACTATAAAGTTGAGGGATTGACAAGCGGCTCTTATAAAATCCAAGTCGAGGCATTAAACCACGAAGTGTACGAAAAGACAATCAAACTATCGGAAGGAAAAAATAAAGCCGATATCCCACTTTCCCTAACTCCGGATGAAACTATGAGAAGATTGCTTGAAATTCAAAAAGCAGGTGAGTATGAGAAAGGATACGAGTACCTGCATCCAGATGAAAAGGAGAGCATCTCTAAGGATGAATATATTGCTAAGATGAAAAAAAACTATGAAGAGCAGGGTGTAAAAATTATAGATTTTGAAATAAAGCCCGCAAAGATGCTCGATAAATGGACAGACCCCGAATCAAAAAGAGTCTATCCCAATACAGCAGAGATGGAAACTTCTATATTGGTCGAGATTAAAAAGCCAAACAAGTCTGAGAGATATCAAATTAATTGGAACACACACCTCGTGAAGGTAGAAAATCAATGGAAGGGATTCTCGTAAAACATCACCTATCTTATAAGAAACAGTAACGAGGATGCTTAATTGGAAATTGTAAGTTGAAGACTCAAGGCTTCAAAATGTTTTCAAATTTGCACTTTACAATTTTCATTTTCCAATGGAGCGTTAGCGACCAGGTGAGATTGCCACGCCCTTCGGACTCCTAAGTAACAAGCTCACCACTCTCCATACCAAAACCTTGTTTCTTTCTTAAATCACCCCAGTTAGACTGGGGTGGGGTGCTCGCAATGACGAACCTATAAGCCATATCATTTAAATACAGACTCCAGCTGCCAGACGCCAGTCTCCAGGAAAATCATTAAAAACAGCTTCCAGCCACCAGTCTCCAGCCGTTAGCCTTCAGGAAAAAAATAAAAGCTTTCATTGATTTTAGTTTTTAAAAACCCGGGTGGGTTGTTTGTTTCACCCTCCCCCCGCCCTTCCCATCGAGGGAGGGGTGAGAACGAGATTGCCACGCTTCCTGCCATATCATTTTTAGGCGGAGAAATAGGTTGTTCAGGAAATAAGCCGAAGCTGTTTGAGTTGGGCTTATATCCGTCTTACAACTTAGTTGGAAGCTTTGGCTTATAAAAAGCCAAAGGGAAGGATATAGTTTAGCCTAACGAGTTCTGCAAGCGCCTGAACAACCATACATTTTGGAGCCGTAAAAAAATGATCGGCCGCCCTTCTTTTGCTTCGTTTTCTTGGGCGAACAAGAAAACGAAGGAGAATAAAGTTTCGCAATGAGAAAATCGACTGAGTAGGCACGCGCAATCCGGAGCTGTTGCCCGACCCACAAAAAAATATTCTTTGGGCGAGTAAGAAAATTAAACCGGTGGTTTATGACGTTATTGAAAAGGGAGAGATTCTCATCTCTCCCTTTTCAATATTTTAAAACTTCTGTTACCTTCAACTGGATCTTAAAACTTGCCTATCCATCAGATAAACTATCTTTACGGTCACATGTGGGAGAATCATCGTTTTCTTCTGAATTCTCTTCTGAGCTACCTTCGTCTTCATTTGAGCATTCATTTTCAGAAGAGCAAAAAGAGCTGGCTCCCACCATAGACATCTCACCGTCCTCTATTAACTCTTCTTGCACCTCAATATCTTCTTCGCCACCAGCGCAACCGCCGCTTCCCTCTCCATTCTTTGAACAATAATCTTCAACGACCACATCTTCGGTATTCACATTATCTTGTCCTTCTTCTTCAAGATTCAAGTTCTCGGTCATATTTACAGAAGCTTCGCCTTCATCAGAAACATCAAAAAATAATTCTTCTTCAAGCGCATCTAAAGAATTTTCACATCCTTCATTCTGAGAAGCTTCTTCGCAACAAACATCCTCAGGAGATATTTCATCACAGCAATCTTCGCAATTACAATCTTCTCCATTGGTCACGACTGCCTCAGAAACACTTTCCATCTCCGTTTCGGAAACTTCTCCTTCAGCTTCCGCATCGCCAGTAACAGCAGAAGAGACACCGGTAACAATCTCCTCAGAGTTGCAATCATCCGGACAACCTGCAACCAAGCCAACTGCCGTTCCGTCACCGCTTTCAGCTTCAGCAGAACCATCATTTTCAACTTCTACTTCAATTACGCTTACGCTACATGCTTTTGCTGAATCACCCTCACAATCACCATCCTCACAATCATCGCATCCATCACAACAACATTCATCATCGCATTCTTCACATTCCATTTCTTCTAAATACAAATCTACACAAGCCAATGAATCGACCTCGATACTTATGGTAGCGGAATTTCCTAAAGCAACGGCCTCACCGGTTGCAACATCAGCGGAACCATACAAAGCTGCGATACAATCGTAAACTATATCGATTGCAATATTCGAAATAAGCCCATCTCCCTGGATATCACCAAGGATACTTAAAATCAATTCGTTGTTGATAAGATTTTGGGCAAGAACTCCGATGGCCAAGGCATCTCCACTCTCGGCATTTGCATTACCGTTGTTCTCAGCATCGATACCGACTAAACT
>Ga0209121_10001230_pt1 | contig 26816 bp, 25 predicted proteins | sample Cruoilmetagenom3_FD_187292 | JGI IMG/M metagenome (GOLD analysis project Ga0209121, IMG submission 187292) | Oil polluted marine microbial communities from Coal Oil Point, Santa Barbara, California, USA - Sample 3 (SPAdes) (version 2) | ecosystem: Environmental > Aquatic > Marine > Oil seeps ...
AATCATACCCCGCTCGACATCTGGCTTGACACATAAAACCCACATTTCTATACTCACTGGTTGTGCGAGGATGGCGGAATTGGCAGACGCGCTGGATTTAGGATCCAGTCCCGTAAGGGATGGGGGTTCAACTCCCCCTCCTCGCATCTGTTTGAGAATCTGCAACCTGTTGTCCGAAGTCGAAAATAAAGGAGTTTGATTGGAAACTAACATAATCGCACCAAAGGAATGGTTGCGTGAAATCGATGTGGAAATCGAGCCTGAAAAGCTCAAATCCAAAACTGACGGCCTGCTGGAAGATTATAAGGACAAAGCCGAGGTTCCTGGTTTCCGCAAAGGCCGGGTGCCCCGCTATATCCTGAAGAGACGGCTCGGCTCTGCTTTGGAATCGGCTGCGGTTGAAGAAATCATCGAGCAGGTCTCCAAAGAAATCCTTGAAGAGCACAAGCTCAAACCCGCGGCCCAGGCAAAGATTACCGACCTTGAAGTGACACCGGACAAGGCGATTCGATTCCATATGAAGCTTGAAGTCCTACCTGAATTTGACCTGAAGGATTACGAAGAGTTAAAGCTTAAAAAGCATGAGCCTGCCGGTTTTGACCAGGAGTTTGAGAAACGACTCCGGGCCCTGCAGGATAAGTGTGCGACATTCAAGTCCGTTTCCCGGCCAGCCAGAGAGCACGACTACCTGACAGTGAATTACAGGACGTTTAACAACGGTAAGGAAATAAGTAAACCCAAAATAAATGTAATGCTCGATGTCGGGGACAAAATGAACTTTGAGGAAGTCAACCGAACATTGACCGGGGTCAGACCTGGCGATGAAAGGTCGGCCGAGGTTGAAGTCGCACCAGACAATCCTGAAAAGGAAATCGCCGGTCGCAAGATTACTTTCAAATTCACTGTGCTCGAAGTCAAGGAAAAGACCGTTCCGGAAATCAACGAAGAGTTTGCCCTTGATTTGGGCTATGACAGCATGGATGCCTTGCGCCAGGATGTCAACGAGCAGATATTGGCGGACCGTGCCCAGCTCGTGGAGAATGAACTCAAGAATCAGATATTCGATTACCTCACCAGGGAACACGATTTCGAACCGCCCCAGTCCTGGGTCAACGCCAATGTCGAACGGATGCGTCGGGAATACAAACTATCCGATAATGAAGAAACCCACAAACGACTTTTGCCCGGTGCCGTCAAACGGGCCAAGTTCGACATCATTGCCGCACGCATAGCCGAAAAGGAAAAAATCGAAGTAACCGAAGAAGAAATCCGGCAGCAGATAGAAACCCTGGCTGAGAATGCAAAGCGCCCTGCCAGTGAACTGGCCCCGCTTCTTGACAACCCGGCCTATCGTACCGAGATGCTGCGGGAAAAGGTCATAAAGTTCATCCTGAACAAAGCGGATGTTAACTGAAAAGGAGGTCCCTTTGCTGGTTCCAATGGTAATTGAACAAACCGGCCGCGGTGAGCGGGCGTATGATATCTATTCCCGTCTGCTCAAGGAAAGGATTATCTTTCTGGGTTTACCCATTGACGACAATATCGCCAATATGGTTGTCGCCCAGCTTCTATTCCTCGAGGCCGAGGATTCTGAAAAGGACATCCACCTTTATGTGAACTCGCCCGGTGGAGTGGTATCATCCGGACTTGCCATCTATGACACGATGCAATACATCAAACCGAAAGTTGCAACTACTTGTATCGGCATGGCTGCTTCAATCGCCGCCTTGCTTCTGGCTGCGGGCGAAACGGGCAAACGCCTTGCCCTGCCTTGCGCAAGGACGATGATTCATCAACCCACGGCTTACGGCGTAGGAGGGCAGGCAACCGACATCGAAATCCACGCCCGGGAAATCATTACTCTCAAGAAAAAGCTGGCAGAAATCCTGGCCAAACACACCGGCCAGACGGTCAAACGGATACTCAAAGATTCAGAACGCAACTTCTTCATGTCTGCCCAAGAAGCCAAAGCATACGGTCTCATTGACGAAGTAATCGAGAAACGCCGATGAGCACAAAACCGCCGGTCAGAAAACGCCCGAGGCCTAACCGATGCTCTTTTTGCGGTCGCTACACAATTGAAACCGGACAGATGGTCCAGGGTCAACACGCGTGCATTTGCGAAACCTGCGCCAAACTGGCGGTTGACCTTTTTGAAAAGAAAAATCAGAACCTTCATCTCGGGCTCCAGCGCGACCTCCCATCCCCGTCCAGAATAAAGGCCTACCTGGATAAGTTCATTATCGGACAGAACCATGCCAAGAAAGTCATCTCGGTTGCAGTCTACAACCATTACAAAAGGATTTTTGCTCGCAAAAAAGAACCCGAACTGGAAAAGAGCAATGTCCTTCTAATCGGCCCCACGGGCGTCGGCAAGACCCTGATGGCCCAAACTCTTGCCCGGTTTCTGCGCGTGCCGTTTTCAATATCAGATGCTACGCCGTTAACTGAAGCCGGTTATGTCGGTGAAGATGTCGAAAACATCCTTCTCAGGCTTCTCCAGGCGGCGAACTTCGATGTGCCGCTGGCCGAAATCGGCATCATCTACATAGACGAAATCGACAAGATATGCCGCAAGTCCGATTCCCCTTCAATTACACGGGATGTATCCGGTGAAGGCGTTCAACAGGCACTCCTGAAAATCCTGGAAGGTACCATTGCGAACGTTCCGCCCCAAGGTGGGCGCAAGCATCCTGAGCAGCAATACATAAAGATAAACACCCGCCATATCCTGTTCGTCTGTGGCGGTAGCTTCAACGGCTTGGAGAAAATCGTCGAACGCAGGGTTCGTTCCTCATCGCTTGGTTTCGGCGGCAGCACCAGCCGAAAGCGCACTATCGATGAATTACTGCCACTTGTGGAACCGGACGACCTCATCAAGTATGGCCTGATTCCTGAGTTCGCAGGCCGGGTGCCTGTAATCGCCGCACTTCAAACCCTTTCCAGAAAGGCCTTGATTGAAATCCTAACCAAACCCAAAAACGCTTTGCTGAAGCAGTATGCCTATTATTTCGAGCAGGAAGGCATAAAACTGACCTTGACCCCTGAAGCTTTGGAAGCGGTGGCTGACCTAGCTATGAAGCGCAAGACCGGTGCCCGCGGACTGCGTTCGGTCCTGGAAAGGGCGATGCTCGATATCATGTTCGAGCTGCCTTCGCTGAAAAATGTCACCGAGTGCATCATCACCCCCGCTGTAATAGCTGAAGGTGTCCCTCCGGAATACCGCTCTGCAAAGGCAATCCGCCGGGCTCAATAGCCCGCTAGTCCTGCGGTTCGAATTCGGCTTTGGCCGCACCGCAGACCGGGCACACCCAACCATCAGGCAATTTCTCAAAAGGTGTGCCAGGCTTAACACCGGAATCCGGGTCACCTTTGTCCGGGTCATATACATACCCGCAGACAGAACAGACGTACTTCTTCATCTTCTTATCTCCTTTCTCAGTCTCACTGTTATCCTTCGCAATACTGGCCTTGTACCCGGGCGCATTCTTACCGGTCTTGCCGCCTTTTACCTGATGGTAATATGCATAAGTCAGCGGCTCACCCTTCTTCAGGTTCTCAGCCCTGACAACTTCACCGATGAAGACCGTATGACTGCTGCAGTCAATCGCCTTCTCTACTTCGACCTCAATGCTGGCCAGGGTGTGCTCGAGCACAACAGGACAGCCGGTTACACCGTCCCGGAATCTAACCTTATCAAACTTATCATAATCCCTGCCGGATCTGAAACCGAATATGCCGATGAGCTTCAAGGGTACATCCTTTGTCAGAACCTGAGCTGCGAAAAACCCGGTCTTCTTGATGAAATCATGGGTCAGGTTCTTTTTACTGACACTGACCGAAACCAGACATGGCTTGCTTGCAACCTGCACAACGGTATTGACAATACAACCGTTGCGCTTTCCCCGGTCGTGTGCGGTCAGGATATACAGCCCGTAAGTCAGGTATCTGAGTGCTTTCAGGTCAAGGCCGGTTGTGCTCATCTTAGCTTCTCTGCTATTTTCTCAGCCACCTGTCTGCCCAGGACTTTACATCTGGCCAGGGCCGTTTCGTCCGGCACATAGTTAACCTTCGCCGGCTCACCTACCAGTTCCACTTTCATCTGCTCCAGTTCCCTGACCAGTTGGTTCACCGATTCACCGCTCCATCCATACGAACCGAACGCCTGGCCCACAAGGTTCTTCGGTTTCAGGCCCCGGACATAGCACAATAAGTCAGCCACTGTCGGAAACATGTTATTGTTCAGCGTTGGGGACCCGACCAGAAAAGCACCTGCGTCGAGCAGTTCTGTCACCACTTCACTCCGGTCCGAGGAACCGAGCGGCATAACTTTGACCGTTGCCCCGCCTTCAACAAGCCCTTCACTGATGGCCCGTGCCATCAGCTCGGTGCTGTGCCACATCGTGTCAAAAGCAACAACCGCCTTCATAGTCGGCTTCTGCTTGGCCCATCCTCCATACCAGCCCAGAATGTCAAAATCCTTGCGCCAGACCGGTCCATGGTCCGGAGCAAGAACCTTAATGTCAATACCGACTTCCTTGACCGTTGCCAGCAACTTGGTGATTAGTGTCGAGTAAGGCAACAGGATATTGGCATAGTACTTTGCTGCCTCCTGTTTCAGGATGCTCGGCTCAATCTCATCGGCGAACCGTTCGCTTGACGCTAAGTGCATCCCGAACCCGTCCTGGGAAAAAAGCAGCTTATCCTCGGCCAGGTAGCTGACCATACTGTCCGGCCAGTGAAGCATCCTGGTTTCCCAGAAGCGGAGATTCAGGTTACCGAGGCTCAGTGACCCGCCGTTCTCGACCGCTTCAATCTCGACCCGGTCCAGGTGGTGCGCAGCCAGCGCCTTGTTCCCCATCTTCGAAGCAAACACTTTCTCCGGCTTGACCGCATCAATAACCGCGGGCAAAGAACCGGTGTGGTCCATCTCCGAGTGGTTCGACACGATGTAGTCAATCTTCTCCGGGTCAATAACCGACCTAATCCGGCCGAGCAGTTCGTCCAGAAAAGGGGCTTTGACTGTATCAATCAGGGTCACTTTGTCGGCAAGAATCAGATAAGCGTTGTAGGTAGTGCCACGGCTGGTGGTATAGCCGTGGAAATTCCTGATTCCCCAGTCAATCGCCCCGACCCAGTAAACGTGCTCGTTTACCCTGACCGCTTCAAAGTGCTTAGCTTTCACTTTCCTCTACCTGTCCTTTCCACAGACCGTGGATATTGCAGTACTCACGCGCAGTCACCTTCTCCGCATTGACATGAAACACCGCTTCCGGCGCTTCGCCCGAGTTCAGAAACTGCCGGTATGCCTTACCACCCGCCAGCAGTTCAATCCACTCGATGTAATGCCGGTCTTCCATCGGATGGGCAACACTACCGACCTTGACCTTGTAACCCTGGTTAAGCTTCTCAATCACCGGCACGTGCTTCTCCTGGACCGCATCGGTCGTGTTCTCGTCCTGGAGCTTCATCGGCTTACCGCAGCAGACCAGCGAACCAGCGCCGCTGTGCAGCACCTCAACGATATTACCGCACACTTCACACTTGTACACTTCCAGTTTCTTTGCCATACTTCACCTCTGTTTTCTTCTGCTTAAACAACCTGACAGCCTGTCTTGATTATTCCTGCCGGAGACAGTCGCCGCTACCAGTTCTCGCCCAGCAGCTCGAAATGGGCCTGGGGATGGGCACACGCCGGACAAACCTCAGGTGCCTCAGTGCCTTCGTGCAGGTACCCGCAATTCCGGCAGCGCCAGACAACCGGTTTGTCCCGCTTAAACACCTTGCCTTCGACCACGTTCTTGCGCAAATCAAGATAACGCTTCTCGTGCTGCTTCTCAGCCTTCGCAATCGAACGGAAGACATTGGCGATTTCGGGAAACCCTTCTTCGTCCGCAACTTTGGCAAATCCCGGGTACATCTCGGTCCACTCAAAATGCTCACCCCCGGCCGAAGCCTTGAGGTTCTCCTCGGTGGTGCCGATAACCCCAGCCGGAAAAGCCGCCTGAATCTCAACATCCCCACCTTCCAGAAACTTGAACAGCCGCTTGGCATGTTCTTTCTCCTGATTGGCGGTCTCCTCAAAGATGGCCGAAATCTGGACAAACCCTTCTTTGCGTGCCGTGCTTGCGAAATAGGTGTAACGGTTCCTGGCCTGAGACTCGCCGACGAAAGCGGTCAGCAGGTTCTTCTCGGTCTTGGTTCCTTTCAGGTTCATGGTTGGTTCCTCCTATAAGTTCACTTCCTGGCTGTTTTCCTCTTACAATGCTTGACTCCATGATAGGTTGTTTTCTTCCTTGACTTTGTTTCCATTCGGTCTAATCTTCCAGCATAAAGGAGCAAAGTCAATGTATGGCGTAATAATTTTCTTGCACTTACTGGTAGCAGTAGTTCTGGTTCTTGTCATCCTGATGCAGCAACCACGAAAGGGTGGAATGGCCTCGATTATGGGAGGCGGTGAGACTATCTTTGGCGGTGGCGGTGCGGCCCCTTTCATGACCAAAGTGACCGCAATTCTGGCGGCCATTTTCATGGCCACATCATCTGCGCTCGTTCTGCTCTCTAAGAAAAATGTCAGGCCTGCCGCTCGGACTCGCCCTGTGCCGACCCAGCCAGCCCCGAACATACCTGAACCGACAGAACCCAGCCCCTTAGGAAGATGATGTACGCAGTTGTCAAAGTCTCCGGATTTCAGTATATAGTCAGGGAAGGCGACACAATAACGGTTCCGCGCCTGGCGGCTGAACCCGGTTCCAAAGTCAACCTTGAAGAAGTCCTGTTCCTTCGTGCCAATGACAAGGTTGTAATCGGCCGCCCGAATGTCCCAAAAAGCTACATCGAAGCTGAAGTAATCGACCACCCGAGGACATCGAAAATAACTGTATTCAAGTTCCGCCGCCGTGAGAATTACCGCCGTAAAAAAGGACACCGGCAAGCGCTGACCCGCGTACGGATATCAAAAATTCTTTACGAAGAATAAAGCCAGCATACTGGCACATTAAAATAAGGAGGAAAAGATGCGGCCTGGAATTGGACTCGTAAGTCTGGCGGTCCTGCTTCTCTCGGTTCCTGGCGCTAAAGCCGACCCCTTGGAAAATGGCGACTTTTCCAACTGGTCAACTCCTACCCAGCCAACAGGCTGGACAGTTGAAGACACCAACAAAGCCAGGATTGAACAAAGTACAGACCCGGTGCGTTCGCCGGTCTATGCGGTAAAAATCACGCGAAAGGTCGCCGGCACAGGCAACAACAAAGGTATCAAACAACTGGTTCCGGTAAATCAAAACCAGGGCTATACCTTAACAGCCTGGTACTTTGATAATGACATAAACGCCGGCGGTGGCATCGGCATAACCTGGCGCGATGCCGACACCAATTACATCAGCTCCTCTGGTAATGCTTACACAGACTCTGGAATACATACCTGGCAGATACTGACCAAAGCTGATACATCACCACCGAATGCTGCATTCGCCGACATACTGCTGAGGGTATATGGTTTCAGCGGCAGCGATTCGCTCGGGGTCGTCTATGTTGACGACGCTGTTTTTATCGCAGGATGCGGCATAGCTGAATATAACCAATCATCAATCCATTCTTCTATCAGACTCTCAGTTGAACCAAACCCATTCCCTGGTTACGCAACCATTTTTCTTGAACTACCGCATCCGGTTCGTGTCAATCTCGATATTTACGACATAACCGGGATGAAATGCACCACCATTTACTCGGGAGAACTATCCCAGGCCCATAACACCTTTGTATGGAACGGCACCGGCAATTCCGGCCAATCGCTTCCCGCCGGGCTCTATTTCGCGGTCTTGAATCAGACCGGCAATACAACCGTCAGCAAGCTTGTTTTGCAGCGCTGAACGAAAATGGTAAGATTCATCTTACTGAGTGTATTGGTGCCGATTCTCATCTTTGCCCAGCCTCAGGGACGGATTCTTTGGTCTCGTCACGGCACCGACGGCAGTCCACTCTGGTACTACAACTTCAACGAAAGGGTATATGATGTCACCGGTGCTCCTGACCTGAATGGCGACGGCAATGCTGATGTCGTCGTCGGACTTCAGGACCAGGGACACGAACCTGACCACCTGTTCTGCTTCAGTGGACTACCACTGTCAGCAATTGACGCAAACCCGGCTTATCTCCCCAAAAATTCGCCAAGCCTCTTGACCTTTGACCCACTCAACCGCACTATTCTGATACAAACCCCGGCTGGCAGCAGCTACCGGCTAAGACTATTTGATGCCAGCGGCCGAATCGTCATTCCGGCGGTCACGGGTAAGAATCCAGACTGCAGGCCGGCTCAGGTAGCACTTGATAGTCACGGTTTTCTTCCCGCCGGTACCTACTTTGCAAATCTCGTGTTATCTGATGGCTACAGCAGTACTCTTAAACTGGTCCTTCCTACAAAAAACAAGTTATGAAAAAAGCAAAACAAACCTTGCAGGAGAAATGAAAAACAAACATCAAACCGCACTTGAGAATATAGAAAAGCTCGGTAAGAAAGTCGCTACCATGACTCAGGCCGAGCTTGCCAGGACTGTCGGTTGTTCCCGTGAACGCATCCGTCAGCTCGTGCCACGCATGAAAATTAAACCGGGCCGGCGTATCCGTGCCTGGCATCGGACCGTGTCCCGAAAAGTATGCGCCGAGATGGCGAAGTTCCATGACAAAGGGGAACCCCTCGCCGGTATCGGTAAGCATTACGGGGTAAGCGACTACCATGTCCGTGAAGCTATCCGCCTCGTGAGACCCAAGCTTGAACCGGCAGGCCGTATTCAACGGCTGCGCCGACTGGACGCCCTCCGCAAGCTGCTCAACAGAAGCCTGACTTTTGAACAGGCCTGCGACAAACTGGGTTTCAGTGCCTTACAACGTCGCCGCTACCGTAAACAACTGGGATTGCGTTGGGACGGTAAAAAGACAGTTCCTGCGAGGAAAAGAAAATAAAAGAATGGGCGATACAAGATTTGAACTTGTGACCTCTGGTATGTGAGACCAGCGCTCTAACCAACTGAGCTAATCGCCCACCCCTGATTTTATTCCGGCAGGATAGCAAGTCAACTGACTCATCAGTTTCTGGCCAAATCATCCAGAAATTGCACTCCGGTCTCCGAATGCGGAATACGACCTAGTTCATCGCGAACCTGCTTCAACTTCTCTTCCACGCTAAGTCTGGAATAAATCCGCTCAGCCTGCTCAAAACACAAGCGCGCCTGGTCGGATTCCCTCTCGGCCACGCACAACCTTCCGAGACCTAAAAGACAATCACCTTCCTTCTGGGCATCGTCTGCTTCCCGTGATAATTCAAGTGCCCGGACCAGATTCTGTCGGACCGAACGAAAACGCCCGGCGTGCATGTGCACTTCGGCAAGCGCGCACAAAGCCCAGGCCTCATCGGTTTTGGCACCGGCAGAATGAAGCTCGCGCAATCCATTTTCAATACTGCTCCTGCCACCATCAGCTTTTCCCTGGCCCTCCAGTGCGACGCCCAGATTAACCAAGTCGCGGCCAAGTTCGGTTTTGCTGGACAGTTTGCGACGGAGGTCTATAACGGTCTTCAATTCACTTACCGCAAGGTCATGACGATTCAATGCCAAGTAACTAAGCCCGACCGCAGAGTGCAGGGCCGCCTCTAGTTTCGGGTTATTCAAGCCGCGTATCCGCGACTTGTGCTTTTCGAGGAGTTCCAAAACCTCGGTATCTTTACCCTGACCACGCAGTGCCCTGGAAAGTTCAAATATGCCCGGTATCCCGGCATGAGCCGTACCGATATGGCGAGCAAGGGTCAATGCCTCTTTCAGACATTGCTCTGCCTTCAGAAACTCGTGCTGCTCCAATAGAACCTTTCCAAAAGCCACAAGGTGATTAACAAGATTCGTGGTGCTTTCGGTTTCCCTGTCAAGCTTGATAGCCTCTTCCAGCAAGGGCAGCGCGCGTTCAAAAGCACCCTGCGTTACGCAGCCGCTGGCTACCCCTTCAAGGTTACGCGCCTGGAGAACCCGGTCACCGATTCGGCGAGCAAGTTTGAGTGAATACTCGTAGTATTCCAGCGCAATACCCTGGTCGCCCAACCGCCTGTGCACCACCGCTAGCTTGTATAGCACGCGCGCCTGTCCATAGGGCTTGTGCACTTCACGATAAATCTTGAGCGCACGCTCAAACACATCAAGCGCCCGCTTCAAACTGTCCTGACTCAGATGAATATCACCAATTGCTGCAAGCCTTTCCGCTTCGGCCAAACGGTCACCAGACTGCCTGGCCAGATGCAATCCGTCTTCGTGAGCGGCCCGCGCCTGGTCCATATCACCTTGCCTAGCGAAGATATCGCCTATTGCCCCATATTGAGCGGCCATGCCTTTTTTGTCACCCGATTTCTCCATTAACCGCAAAGTATGACGACGGATTTCCAGGGCCCGATGAGTATCACCCAACTTCTCTATTACTTCAGCCAATCGTGTCAGCGAATTGGTCTGTTCATGAACCTCGCCCAGAATGCGCCACAGCTCACTGCTGGCTGCAAAATGGAACCTGGCCTGACGATACTGTCTCTCACCTTCCTCAAGACTGCCCAAAGCAAACAAACAGCTTGCCTTACCGGCCCTGTTACCCTGCTTTGAAGCCGCCTTCAAAGCAGTAACCATTATAGTCCGAGCTTCCTCTGCACGGCCTCGCAAAATATGACAACAGCCACACAGAAAATCCAGGGCTACTGCTTCGCTTCCATCTGCACTTTTTCGCGCACCACCCCAATTGTTCAGTGCCCGGTCCCAGTTTGCGCGCGCCGCATCGTGCAAACCAGCACTGAACAGTCTGGCGACAGCCTTATCACTCGTAAAAACCAAACCGTCAAGGTAAACAGTTCCCACTCGGTATCGCATGGTCCGCAATTGGTCCAGTGCTTCACGACTGGCGGTCCTTTCCAATTTGGTCAGTCTGGACTCGAACCGGACAATCCGACGCTGAGCTGCCGCCCGGCTGACAAAAAATACTATCAGTGTAGTCAGTGCACAAACTGCCAGGCATAAACCTATTGTTAACATTACTGTCATTTTTGCCTCAGACTATATCGAACATCTTTGTCAAAATGTCCGCTATGTCAAGATGAAAAAATAAGCCATCTCAAGCGCTAGTGCTGCACCACGAGTTTACTCGTAGTCGCAAATCTGTCCGTATCAAGTCGCACGAGATAAACACCAACACTCAGAGTCTGCAAATCGAGATTCGCCGCACCATTGCGAGCCGCCATTATCATCTGCCTCTGCACCACACGACCTGCTACATCAAAGACGCTCAAGCTCACCGGCCCGGCATCGGGCAGGCTGTACCGCAGGGTCGCACCCGTTCTCATCCTTAGGTACATAAGCAAGCCTCTTCCAACTATCCTTCACCGGGTTATAGCAGTAGAACTCGTAGGTCTTGTAACCCTTGGTAGCGTAAATCATACCGGTGGTATCGATTGCCATCCAGGCACCACGCTTTACAGGCCTTGTGCCCAAAGGTATCGAAGCAACCTCATGCCAGCCACTCAGAATCGGGCCGTGGACGATGCAGTTTCCATAGGCAGTATCGTTACTTAAGTCCGGGTCTCCGCTGAAATTGACAATCGCCTGCAGGCCAAAGTCGCCTTCGGTCGCTGTCCATTTATTGAAAATAATGGTATCGGTTTCCCCGGGCAGCAGTTCGGGTATCACCTGTACAACATTGTAAACAGTACTAATCCTGAAGACAACCGGAACATTGGATGCGCCCGTTGTGGAACTCAGATTCTTTACAACGGCGACAGGTGAAACCGTATCACCAGGGACAAGAGATGAAGGTGGAGCGAGGATTTCCAGGGCTGTAATATCAACTATCGGGATAATATCCTCTTCTGTTCCGGCAGGCAGATAACCTGCGCCGTTTCTGCAAACCGACCACGCTCCAGCGCTGGCTATTGTTAACCCAGCAATCAGCACCAGGGCGACCGATACTGCTGTTTTGTTCTGTCGCATCTAGCCTCCTTAAATATGCTTTGTATAACTCTGTTATCTGATGCAACCCAGTCAAATTCAGTACAGAACAGTGCAACTACCTGTCAATGAACAGACTTCCTTGACACCAGGCACAGAACACAGACAATAATCGTGATGCAACGGCTCTTGCAAGTTATCGTAATATCCTACCTTGTATTCAATTGCTGCGGGTATTCAGCCCGTTCGCTCTTACCTCCGCACTTGCATACTGTGGCCGTGCCACCGGTGGAAAATTCAACCATGCAGCCAGGACTGGATGATGAACTGACTGAACTGCTTATTACCGCATTTAATAAAGACAGAAATCTGCGGGTAACTACGCTTGACAATTCTGACCTGGTAGTCTTGGTAAACATCACAACCTATTCCCGCACTGCCACAGCCTACGACGAGAAACAGACCATTTCCACTTACGACATAGCCATATCCGCGCGGGTTGAAGCAGAGGACAGAATCCGGGACGAAACATTCTTCAAGGGCATGGTATCAGAGCGTATCAATTATGACCCGGACTCGGAAACCGAGGAACAAGCAGCAGCAAGGGTCCTGGAAAATCTTGCTCGTGAAATCGTCCGCCGCATCATAACAACATGGTAGTAGAACTCGTCATCAACCGCATCGTGGCTGGGGGTAATGGACTTGCCACCCTTGACGGGCTTAAGGTCTTTGTACCATTCTCGGCTCCGCAGGAAAAGGTTCGGGCCCGGCTGGTCAACCGCAAACACGACTATGCTGTTGCCGAAATTGAGGAGGTTCTCGAACCATCACCCATCAGGGTCAAACCGCACTGTCCGTGGTTTGGCAGGTGCGGTGGTTGTCAGCTACAGCATATCAGTTATGAAGGCCAACTCGTAGTAAAGAAGCTTATTGTCAATGATGCACTCCAGCACTTAGGCCACATCTTTGTGCCGGTCAGCAATATCACTGTTGAACCTGAACAATGGCACTATCGGAACAAAACCCAGTATCCGGTCAGATTCAACAACGGCCTGAAGCTCGGTTTCTTCAGGCAGGGTTCACATGACCTGCTCGATATCCCGGTTTGCTTCCTTCATCCAGAATCCTTCGACCGTCTGCGCAAAGCGGCATTGAACGCAATCACCGCAACCAGAGAAAAACCATATGACGAGAACCGGCACAAAGGTAATATCCGTCATCTCGTCCTACGGAAATCCGAATCCAATGACCAAACCCTGGTCATAGTGGTAACCAGAACCGGTTCCCTGAATCCTACCTTAGTCAAGCGACTTGCTGAACAACCCGGGGTGGTCGGGGTTATCCAGACCACAAATCCAGACAGGACCAACCGGATTCTTGGAAAAAGGAAAAAGACATTAACCGGTCTGGACTACATCTTCTATCATGTTCTCGGCAAGAGCTTTCGGGTATCAATGCAATCCTTCTTCCAGGTGAATACCTATCAGGCTGCCAAGCTGTGCCGAAAAGTCCTGAAGCAAGTCGCTCCGAACGGTGACGAAACAGTGCTCGACCTTTTCAGCGGCGTGGGCATGATTTCACTCATTCTTGCCGATTTCGTTAAAAGCGTCACCGGTATAGAAATAGAGCCAGCCGCGGTTGCCGATGCCGTGTTCAACGCCGAGCAAAATGGCGCTGACAATCTCCGATTCATTACCGGCGATGTCGCAGCAGTAATAGATAGCATCGAAAAAGCGGATATAGTAGTCCTTGACCCACCCCGCAAAGGCTGCCAGGCCAGAATCCTCAAAAGTATCACCGAACTCAAACCGAAAAAGATTGTTTATGTATCCTGTAACCCAGCAACCCTTGCCCGGGACCTGAAGCTCCTGGACGCAATGGGCTACCAGACCAGCGCGGTAGAACCGGTAGATATGTTCCCTCAGACATCTCATGTAGAAGCAATTACCCTGATTGTACCCCAAAAATAAAAGGGAATGGAATTCACTGGCCGCATCATCCAAAGCCCTGATGCCGAACCGTTCTATGGCCGGTTGGTTCTGAAGAACGGCAGAATTACCGAATTGGTCAAGCTCAGAGGCAAACCTGGGCCCGGCACCTTGTTTATTGCACCAGGATTTATCGATGCCCATACCCATCCACTCGAACTGGGTCTGCAGCAGCTCTTTGTCAACCTGGAAAAAGTGAAGTCGGTTGACGAACTCCTGACCGCACTTTCGGCCCGAACCGAAGCAATGCGGGAATCAGGAATACTCTTGGGTTTCAACCTGGACCCGGAAAATCTGGCCGAATCCCGTTACCCGAATCGCTGCGAACTCGACCGCGTCACCCAAAAAATCCCGACGCTGGTATACCGTATTGACGGCCACTCGGCCTGCGCGAATTCTGCAGGTCTCGAACTCGCATTCGGACACCAAATCGGAAAGGAAAACTCCGGAATTCTGTTCGGCCAAGCATATGAGCAGGCATCACAGGTATTCAAACGAAAACTTGGCCCAGAAACCATCATGGCAGCACTGGAAAGTGCGGCTGACATCGCTGCATCCAATGGTGTTACCACGCTTGCAGCCCTTGTCGGCACCAACGACACGAAAGAACAGAAATGGCAGATTCTGCTCGATGCCCTGTCCGGACTAAAAATAAGGACCGTCCCTTTCATGCAGACACGAAACCCGGAACTGGCCTGTCGTTTCGGGCTTCCACGGGTAGGCGGGTGCGTGCTTGTGGACGGTTCTTTCGGTTCCCATACCGCAGCCCTCACCAGGAATTATCATGATTCACCCAACAACCGTGGCCTCTGCTATTTCTCGGACAAAGAATTACTGGCGTTTCTGAAACAAGCAAATGAACTTCAGTTGCAGACCGCACTTCATGCCATCGGGGACCGGGCAATCGAACAGCTCGTCCGGTGTCATGAAAGCCTGGCATGTCCTGGAAAGAAAAATCCCTTGCGCCACCGTATTGAACATACTGAACTGCTGGATGCCAGCTTGATTGAACGCATAGCAAACCTCGGGCTTATTCTTTGCGTCCAGCCTGCATTTGAGGCCCGCTGGGGCGGACCGAACCGTCTCTATGCCAAAAGACTTGGCAACCGGTGGCGCAAAACAAACCCTTACCGTTCTCTGCTCAATGCCGGTATCTTGCTAGCCGGTGGCTCTGATGCACCGATTACCCCGATAGACCCGTTCGGAGGCATCTGGGCCGCAATCAAACACCCGAACAAACAACAGGAAATCACCGGCCAGGAAGCATTCGCAATGTTCACAACCGCGGCCGCATACTCGCTCGGCCTGGAGCTCACGATTGGTCGGCTTGAGCCGGGTTACCAGGCCGATTTCGTATTGCTGACAAAAGACCCCAGGTTTGAAAGTGACAGCCGGTTGATTGCCACTTATCGGGCCGGAAACTGCCTGTATCAGGACAAGAAACAAAAGAAGTTTTCTACCTGACATGCCCGCAAAAAACAAGGAACTTGCCAGCATATTCACGCAGATAGCCGATGCCATAGAACTGAAAGGGGAAACAGGATTCAAAGTCCTCGCTTATCGCCGCGCTGCCCGTGCGCTCGTTGACTCGGCAGAGGATGTCGTAAACCTGGACAAAGAGAGCCGGCTTGAGTCAATAACCGGAATCGGTTCTGGAATCGCACGCAAGATTCATGAGTATCTTGCTACCGGCAGAATGAAAAAACATCAAGAGGCTATCTCCGGACTGCCGGAAGGGCTCTTTGCCATGCTCGAACTTCAGGGCCTGGGTCCCAGAACAGTCCGGCTCCTGTACGAAAAACTGAAAGTCAACAATCTGGAAGACCTGAAGCGCACTATTGCGGATGGGTCGGCTGCATCCCTGCCCGGAATGGGTGTAAGAAAAGTTTCCACCATCCTCAAGTCAATACAACTCAGTGAAAAGTCGGGTAAGAGAATGTTCCTGAATGAAGCGGCCGAACTTGCCGAAAGCGTAATCCACCGTCTGAAGAACGACCCGAATATCAGCAACATAACCGCGGCCGGCTCACTACGCCGGGGCAAGGAAACGGTCGGAGATATCGATATTCTGACTACGGGCAAAAACCCGAAAGAGATTGTCAAAAACTTTACTTCTCATCCATCGGTCAGGCAAATCCTTGCTGCTGGCACAACAAAGGCATCGGTCCTTTTTGAAACCAGAACCGGCTTGCGACAGGTTGACCTCAGAATAATCGATGCATCCTCCTATGGTGCTGCGCTCCAGTATTTCACCGGTTCCAAGGGCCATAATATCGCACTGCGTTCCCTAGCCCAGAAAAAAGGACTCAAAATCTCAGAATACGGTGTTTTCCGAGGCAAGAAAAGGGTCGCCGGGAAGACCGAAAAGGCGGTCTATACCTGTGTAAATCTTCCGTATATCGAACCGGAGCTGCGCGAGGACCGGGGTGAAATCGAAGCGGCAGCCAAAGGCAAACTGCCACGACTGGTGGAGTTAAAAAACATCAAATCCGACCTTCACATGCATACCCGGCAATCAGACGGTAAGAACTCTGTTGAAGAAATGGTAGCCGCTTGTCAGAAACTTCACTACACCCACATCGCGATTACCGAACATTCGGTTTCGGCCGGCTATGCCGGCGGCCTGACTGCGGACGAACTCATGCGCCACTGCGACCGGGTAGACAGATTCAATGCCCATTCAAAAGGCTTCAAAATACTCAAAGCGACCGAAGTAGATATCACAACATCGGGGAAGCTCGACTATCCGGACAAAATCCTTGCCAGACTTGACCTCGTTGTGGCATCAATCCATCAGGGTTTCAAGAAAAATGTCACCGAAAGGGTATGTGCAGCACTAAAAAACCCGCTTGTCCATATCATCGCCCATCCCACCGGCCGGCTCATCGGCAAGCGTGAAGGATACGACATCGACCTGGACAAAGTGATTGAAACCGCTGCCCGCTTCCGTAAAATTCTTGAGATAAACGCTTACTACGGCCGGCTCGACCTGAACGACATCTGGGCACGCAAAGCAAAACAGGCCAATGTCAAACTATCCATAAACACTGACGCCCATGCGGTGAAGAACCTGGACTGGATGAAATACGGTATCCTCGTCGCACGCCGGGCATGGCTTACCAGAAACGATGTCATCAACTACCTTTCAACCTCCAAACTGCTCAAATTTCTGAAGACCGGCATCTAGTTATTCGGAATCCTTGATTTGTGCTGCCAGCCATCGGCACCCAGCAAGAAGCTCTTTGCGACTACCGGGTCCGTGTTCACCAGAGGTGGTTTTCAGCTCGGTAACCAGTCCTTCCATATTAAACCGCCAGAGCATCATTTCGTTCTCAGCCCGGTTCCAGTCATGGGTTCTTGTCACAAGATAAGCGAAATGGTTACCCAGAGTTTCCCAGACAGCGAACGGCAGCGCACCACGGTGCGCGCAAACCGCGACCACACCCCTCACAATGTCCGGGTGAAGAAACATCGAAGCCAGCGCCTGCACACCCTGGCCCGATAATCCGAAAACAAAAATCCGGCTTGAATCAACCGGATACCGCCTAATCAATTTCCCTATCGTCTTTACGACATCAGCATCATTAAGCAACATATTTCGATGATTGCGACTCGCATGGCAGGAAGCAAGAATCCAGCCGAGCGAATCTCCGACCAGCCGGAACGAATCCAGGGTTGCGGGACGAGCGCCGTTGCAGTGAAGAATCAGCATGGCTGGAAAACTGCCCCTTCGGGTCGAAACCGGCACATAAAAGCAGTCCGTATCAGAATCACACGAAACCCGACTCTCCTGGCTGAGCGTTACCGAAAAAACGGCCAGAGCCACACCGAAAATAAATCCCTTATTGCCGAACATTGAATATCAATATTACAGCTACCGCTCCGAATACGATATCGGGCAACCATGCGGCAAGCGCTGGACTTATCATATGGGAAGTGCCGTAAGCACGGCTTGTCTGGATTGCGCCCCAGTATAAAAAGGAAACCAGCAATCCGAGCCCAAGCCCGAACATCACTCCGCCTCGCCGCAACTGTATTGAGAGCGGCAGGCCCAAAAGCACTACCAAAAAACCGACAAGCGAATAGGAAAACCTGTAGTGGTATTCAACTTCTTCTTTGGCCACATCCTTACCTGCCCGTCTCATCCGTTCAATAGACTGCCTCAAGGCCAGAGTCGATGTTTCGCACACCGGTCTCGGGCTCTGCACAAAGTCGGTCGGCGTTTCGGTAATATCCTTCATGACAAGGGTATCATAGCGGACGAGTTTTTCTATCCCGTCGATTCCAAACACGCGCACCGTAACATCGTGCCCGACCCAAGAGCTGTCTTGATAAAATGCTTCCCGACCGTCTATCCGGCGTCTCAATTTCCTGTTCGGCCCCAGTTCCTCCACACTGAAATTGTGCATCACACCGCTCGACTTGAACTCCTTGATAAAAAACACCCTTCCGCCTTCGCCAACAAAATGGACATCGCCCCGCTTCTGCGCCTCAGGAACAGCACGCTTCTCTATAGTATACTTTCGCAGGTCACTCAGCCGGGCATTGCAAGGAATAGCCACGAACTCGTTGCCGACAAGATAAACAAACACGGTAACCAGACCCAGTGCGATTGCCGGTACAAAAAGCCGGACCGCTGATATCCCGGCGCTTTCAAGTGCGTGGAGCTCCAGGTATCGTGTAAGCTGACCATAGACTAGGAAAACCGCCAGCAGCAGGCTGACAGGATAGAGCAAAACAACTGCCGACGGCAGACTGTAAACATAGTAAAGCAGAATATTGAAGAAACTCACCTTTCTTGTTGTAAAGTAATTCAACTCTTCGAACAGGTCTATAAGCAGGTAGATAACGACCACTGACAACAGGGCCAGAAACGCGAACTTCACCATTTCTTTCAGAATATGCCGGTCGACTATTTTCATCGTTTTGACCACCGCCAGACAACCGGCTGCTCAAAAAAGGCACGGCCGAGCATTTCCACAACCGGCACCACCAGGAGAATATTTGGCAACCACATCCCGACAAACGGTGACAGCCGGCCTGAATTTGCCAGGTTCTGGCCGCTAAGAAGCAATATATAATAAATTGCAAAGAACACCAGCCCGATGATGAACCCGGTGCCGATACCGCCCCGGTGCAAAAGAATCCCCAAAGGAGCGCCGAACAGCAGGAAAAAGAAACACGAAAACGCCAGGGACAACTTCTTTTGAAATTCAACCTGATACCTTGCAGCTTCAAGTCTCTTATAGCGCAGCCGTGTCTGAAGCTCATCCAGCCTCAACCTGCCCGCTTCGCTTCCGGAATTCGTGTGCGTCTCCCCGACCTTCTGCGTAATCCCCCCAATTTCTTTGTGCAAATGACCGATTTTGCCCAACAGTTGAGGCAGCATCATTTCCTGGCTACTCCGGTACTTACGGTCCCGTCGAATCAGGTCTGTGTTCATCTCGATATTTATTACATGGCGCTTGAATGAAAGCCGGCGATATGTATCATTCTCCTTGAGTTCGTGCATTTCACCGTTATAAAGGGTAAGAATCATATACCGGTCATCCGGTGTATATGAAATCTCGCCCTCGGGCGCAGTGATAAAACCTGGTGGCTGCTTTCTCTTCTTGCGCTCAAAAATGGCAACATCCTTTATTCTTGCTCGCCGTTCATCAATCGAGCCGATGTAAATCCTGTAATTAGCAAAATCGGTCATAAAAACCCCTTCACGCACGCGCATCGCTGGTTTCTTGCGCGCCACATCGGTAAGAAGGTTACGGACCCGGTGCTGAGCCTCAGGGACAATGAAACTGTTGAACCCAACCATAATAAACATCAAGAACACACTCGCTATTACAGTCGGAACAAAAACTCTTGCCATCGGAATCCCGGCCGCACGAATCGCCCCAACCTCATTATCCTCCGACATCCTACCGAAAGTAACCACCCCGGCAATCAGACTGCCCAGTGGTGCGGCTACGCTGATTACGAAAGGCAAAGACAGAAGCATAACTTCGTATACCACCACCGGCGCCACCCCTTTACGCACCAGCAGGTCGGCCAGAAGGAACAGCCTGTCCATCAACAGAACAAAAGCCATAATAACAATCGCAAGGAAAAAGGGCGGGAAAAACTGCCTCAGCGAATGCCGCTGGAGAATCGTCACTGGCAAATGATACCTGTTGACTTCCTTGAGTCAACGCAGACCATGGGACTTCTCCTGCACGGCCAACAGTGCCGTGATTGACACCGGTTCAGCTCAGGCTAGATTGAGAACCGAGATTGACTGAAGAATCCAACAAAACCGATGCATTTATTGCCTCAGGCATGGGCCTGCTTGTGCTGTCAGGCTATCTTATCTGCCTTTGCCACCTAATCGGGCCCGGTGATTCTGCCGAGCTCACCCTGGCCGCACTCAAACTCGGGATTGCCCATCCGCCCGGCTACCCGCTCTTCACCTGGCTTGGCAGGATTGCAACATTTATCCCCCTGAGTGAACCGGCCTTTGCCACAAATCTCCTGACCGCACTCATCGGCGCAGCAGCGATTTCTTTTCTGTATCTCGCCGCACGAATATCACCGATTTCCCGAATCGGCTCAATTGTAACATCCCTTTGCTTCGGATTCTCAGCAACATTCTGGCAAAATGCAACCAGCCATGAGGTTTATACCCTGACCATACTCTTCCTAGCCCTACTCATATTCTTTTGCATACAGTCCGGTTCTGGCCGGCCAAAAATGGCAATCGCAGCGGCATTTGTTCTGGGTCTTGCCACAAGCCACCAGCCAACCGCTCTCTTCTGGCTTCCAGGACTGGCATTACTTTCCTTCTCCAGACAGAGAAAACCCGGATTAAACCTGATACTCCCTTGCATCCTGCTGTTCCTTCTTGGATTCTCTGCCAGCCTGGGCACACTGATTCGAGCAACCGCCAGGCCTGAAATCAACTGGGGCAATCCGGTCAACCTGTCTGGTTTCTTCAGGCATATCACTGGCGCTCAATACAACAGCCTGTCATTCGGTGTAAGCAAAGCAACTGCTCGAACACACCTGTTCGGGTTCCCGCTGCTCTGTGCTTCTGAACTGGGTATACCATCGGTACTATTGAGCCTTACTGGTATAGCGACGCTGTTCAGAAGGAATCGTTCCAGTTTAATCGGTTTCCTGCTTATTCTTGCCACAGCATTGTTCGGGATATGCTACAATGTGCCGGATTACAAACCTCATCTTCTGGCATCGTTCATGGCAGTTGCATTTCTGGCCGGAGCCGGGACTGATTTCATAATAAACAAGTCCCGAAAATACTGGAAACTGACAGCCCTGTTTCTTATTATTCTTGGCCCAGGTTTCACCATATTAAACAATCTCCGCCTGAATCTTGAAAACAGAACCACAATCGTCCATGACCTAGGTATTAACCTGCTTGCCTCTTTGCCTGCCCACGCCGCATTCATTTACGGGTCTGATGTTACTGGCAATGCAGTCCAGTTCCTCCAGGCAAATGAAAATACAAAACCGGATGTCTTTCTCATATCCGCGGAAATGCTCTTCTCTTCTACATACTGGAAAACACTGAGACAGAAAATCCCGCTTCCTGACTTCGAAACGGCCCTCCTCCGGGCCGGAAACAGGCCGAAAGAACAGCGCAAACAACGCTTGGTATCGGTTCTGGCAGAACACCTGATTATTTTGCGGCCGGTTTATCTCGGCACCGGTCTGCTCACACCGGAATTCTTCCAGGGCCCGCTTGTAGAAAAATTCCAACTGGTTCCGCTCGGCATTGTCAACTGGCTCTTGCCCAAACAGGAAACAACAATTCCCAAAGACACAATCCTGCACAAGAACCAGGAAGTCTGGAATTCATACAAGCTCAAGTCGCTCAGACGCACATACCGACTTCCAGAATTCCAGAACATCCAGCTCATCTATGCGAGCAGCCGCAACAACCTCGGAATGTTCTGTCTGGAGCAAGGCTGGCACAAGGAGGCACTTAAGAACCTAAATGCATCCCTGTCCATACCTGCACCCGAACAGTTCAAGGCGGTCGTGCGCCAGAACCGGCAGAGGGCGATTTCACATTGACTACCGTTCAGATATGCGGAACGATTATTTAAGGATGCCTTGCTTCAACTTACCGGATTGACTGATACCAGCGGAGCACAGCCTGAGCCTCTTTGTTTCGCGTCCTGGCACGCAATGCCTGAATACGCCGCTGCGCAAAAAACCCGTAATGCTCCAGATTGGCCTGGGTGCGCATATCCGACCTCGGGCTCGGCCGCACCTTGAGTTTGGAATAGTTAAACTCCGGCACGATAGTATCAGTCCGGACCTGGAATAGAATCCCTACCGGCACCCACCGATAAGAACGAAACATCTGCTTTGCGTCCGGGCTCGCATCCCATGCAAATGTTGTATATGCGGGCCGGTCCGGATTATTGACAGCAAAACTCTCAAGCAATCTTATAAAAGCATGTTGTATCCCGACCTGGTCATGCAGACGACCGTGCTCGAATCGGTCGAGAAATCCAAGATAGCGCTCAAGCTCAGACCTGGAATTCTTAATCAGCCATGGATACTCCTCAGCAAGATAATTGAAATACCAAGAACGGCGGACCAACTCTTTATCAATGATGCACACATCCGGCCTCACATACTCAACATGCTGAAGATAGAAAACCGGTGCGTGCAAATCCCACCAGTCGGTCATGATAATGGCATTCTTTTCAGCCGAAGCCAGGGTATTCATTGCTTGATCATATGCCACATAATCGCCTCTTCTGCTCGCACCGGAGAAATTAAAGACCAGTGCCAGGACACCGGGTACCCACAAGAGATGCCGCCACCTGCCGACACGCCGGGCAATACCGTCCAGCCCGACTGCGCAGAAGACGGCCAGAGCCAGAATACCGGGTATATAATATGCCTCAATATCCGGAATGCTGTAGTTGATTGCGTAAAGAAAAGAAAGCAATGCAGTCACACCAAGACCGATCGCCAGGTTGCGCCTGAGCCTGAAAAGCCGGAAAGCACCATAGAATACTACCGGCACCAAGACATAAACAAAGCTGCGTGCAAGAAGCAGTAGTCCTTTGCCCGCATTCTCCATGACCTCTAAGAAAGGCAGGGAAAACATCCAGACCTGATACTGCTTTCCTGTTACATGCCAGAAGAATCGCTCGAGGTTCACGGGATTGCCCCAGGCAAGAAGCGGCCCGGCCCTTGCCCTGAGCACAAGAAACAGATAAGGCGAAAGCCCGAGCATAAACAAAAGAACCATCGCAGGAACCCTTCTGCGCACATACTTTCCCTCTTCCAGAACCAGAGCCAGACCTGCACCCAGGATAACGCTCACAGCAGACATATGATTAGTGAGCACCAGACCTGCAGCATATCCGAAAAGAAGCAGATAGCGCCTTGCTACTGTAATCCAGACCAGAACCGCAAGCACCAGAGTGAATGCATAAACCTCAACATCAACACTCACTGACCATACCGTATGGGAAAATGCAAGAACCAATGCAGTGCCGAACCCCGCGGCCATTCCAACACCCATAAATCTCAGCAGCAGAAAAAACAGTCCGATTCCTGCTGCTCCAAACACCGCACTCAAACCTGCCGTCCTGTTCGCTACACTCCCTACAGGAACGATGCTTGAAAGATGCCCGATAATAGTATATAAAGGATAACCGGTCGGGTGCAGAATATTCAGGAAATAACAGCCTGTAGCCAGCTCACCCGAATCAATCAAACCTACAGTCGGTGCCATTGTATACAAATACACCGCAAGCACAAAAGGGAAAAGAAGCCAATAACCACGGCTCACAACCTTCAGAATACGACCATAAGATATGGTGTCAAACAAGGATGCCGCTACGCGGCAGACTTCTATGAAAGGAGTCTTCCTTTCCGACTGGGTTCGGGCTCAGCGCCGTCCTCGGATGATTTCCTGACAGACCCAGGCAGTTCGGCTTACGCTTGACAATGTCCGAGTGAACCCTAAAATTTAATAGGCGTAAATATAGGAGGTTATATAAAGAGTTTATTTGTATTTTTCACCATCGGGGCTGTGCTGATGCTTGCCAGCCCGGTTCCGGGCCACAACCTTCGGATTGATGCCCGTGAAATCCCGCTTGTGATTGACACCTATGGCCGGTTCCAGCAGAACACAAGCCTTTTCATGTGGACTCCGTTCGATTCGACAAAACAGGTCTGGGACCTAACAAACTATCCTGCAGGGCTCTGGACAAAAGTAGGGCTGCGCGATTATACAGAAGGCCGCCCCCCGGCTCCCGACTCAATGGAAGACGACCCGCCCGACCCGGATATCTGCGAAATGGACACCTTGGGTGACAACTCTGAGCAATGGGTTTACTTGTATAAGACCGACTTCGGACTCTACACCGATGGCATTGGCTTCTCCCAGCAGACCTCCCGTTTCATCGGCAACTACCGGCCTGACGGCGTAACTTATACTACCCCGATGTATTATGGTGCCGGCTGGATGAGCGCAATTTCCTGGCAGTATGAAATCATCCCTGGTATCCCGTATGTCGCCAATGAACAGCATATCAAACATATTGTAGCCAAAGGCAAAGTCAAAGTCCCGATGTCAGGCGATTACTACTGGCCCTGCCTTGTCATCAAAGACCATATGTCATATTCAGACAATATGAGCAGGAGTGACTCCCGCTGGATATATGAATGGGTCGTGCCCGGACATTTCCTCGGGGCCAATGGTGTGGCCGCGGCCATGAGCCAGAACGGTGCTTCCCCGGACTTCATCAATGTTGACAAAATGTTCAAAATCTTCCAGGCCGATATCCCGGACTGGGACATCATCCCGCCGGAATTCTCCGATACCCGACAGTGGCCTGACACCAATTATGCCGGGCCTTATGTAGTCTGGTCAAATATCACCGACGACGATGCGGTCGGTGCTGAATCGCTATTCTACCGGGTTGACCAGGATACCTGGCTTTCGGTCGGCCCGGACTCGTCATACAGCTCCACATACTATTTTACAATCCCCCAAGTAACAATACCGGCGCAAATAGACTACTATATTTGGGCCGAGGATGAGTTCTGTGTAGACGAAGATATTGACTTCTGGACAACCTGGCCGGTCTGCTCGCCTGAAAGCACAATGATAACATTCCGCATCACCAGTTCGGGCATGAACAGCAGAACAGAACCTGCACCTGAAAAACCATTAAGCGTTTATCCAAACCCGTTTAAGCGCATGACAAAATTCACCCTTTCCCATCCAGGCACCGACCACGCCACAGTCAGAATTTTCTCCTGCACCGGACAACTGGTCCGTACCCTTACCCTTGAACCCTTGAACCTTGGAACCCTTGATGCCGTTTGGGACGGCTGTGACCAGAACGGCATAAAGCTTCCTGCGGCAGCGTATATGTTCCGCGTTCAAGCCCCGGGATATACTGAAACCGGCAAGCTACTGTTCAAACATTAGAACAAGAAACATGGAACTGAAACAAATCAAACTGGAAAAGCCCGAAGACACAAACCTGATTCTTGGCCAGACCCATTTCATCAAATCAGTCGAAGACATCTATGAAGCGATGGTGAATGCAGTTCCCGGTATCAAATTCGGCCTTGCATTCTGCGAAGCATCGGGCCCCTGCCTTATCCGCCGGACCGGCAATGACAAAGGGCTTGAGCAACTCGCAACAAAAAATGCCCAGGCACTCGGCGCAGGACACAGCTTTATTATCATCATGCGCAACGCCTTTCCGGTAAATGTCCTGCCCCGGCTCAAAATGGTCCCGGAAATATGCAATATCTTCTGTGCCAGTTCCAACCCGGTCACAGTAATTATTGCCGAGAACGAAACCGGCCGCGGCATCCTGGGCGTGATTGACGGTGAAAAACCCAAAGGTATCGAGGCCGAAAAAGACCAGGAAAACCGCAAAGCATTCCTGCGCAAAATCGGATACAAACAATAATTCTTTCCTTCCTATGATGCCGGGCACCGAGGATGCCCGAGTCTAGTTGAAATTTGAGATGGCGGTTCCTCAGCACGGCGCTCGGCATGGGTCGCACCGGTAGGCTTCTGGGATTTGAGTAACTTACTTCATAGACAAGCCTGCTCCATATCATGGTCGCACTTTGAGTGCGCAGGTATTATCGCTGCAAGCAGTTATGGTTTTGGCCTGTTATGCGAATCAGACAGAACCAAAGGAGCAGGCATGGACATTGCAGGATAACCAAAGGTTAAGCCCATTTTTAATGATGGATATTGAACAAGGTGTGCAGCTTCCAAAGAGCTTGGGTAAGGTATCTGGTAGTATCACAATTCCCCGACCATTTCCCCAGATTTCGGGAAGTCTTTGGGCTGGTCTGACCCGGCTGCAGAAAAGGGTTGACCAGCATATCAGAATTACCGGACGCAAGAGGGATATTTTCTTTGTCATCGGAGACGGGGCAGTAACGGTTCTGGCAACATCGCTCATCTGCCGGCTTGCAGTAAACGGTTTCTTACTGACCAATGCCCTGATTCTGTCTGGAATCGCCAGTCTGCTTGTTCTGCTGACCAATCTGTTATTCGGCAATTATCGCCTGGCCTGGGTAACATTCTCACTTTCCGACCTGAGAAGGTTATTCGGTGCGGTGGCGTTTGTAACCATAACCTTGATCCTGCTTGACCAAACCCATGTGCTTGCAGCCTTTTCCCCGCCCAATCCGCTCCTTTGGGGAATGACGCTATTCTTTGCGCTTGCCACTTTCAGGGGCAGTAAGAGGTTACTTATGGAGCCTGTGGTCAACAGAGCCCAGGGCAAAAGAACCCTGATTGTAATGTCTTCCAAACATGCGTATTTCCTGCCCAATGTGCTGCGCCGTTTCAAGAGCTTTAATTATC
>Ga0209121_10001232_pt1 | contig 26805 bp, 27 predicted proteins | sample Cruoilmetagenom3_FD_187292 | JGI IMG/M metagenome (GOLD analysis project Ga0209121, IMG submission 187292) | Oil polluted marine microbial communities from Coal Oil Point, Santa Barbara, California, USA - Sample 3 (SPAdes) (version 2) | ecosystem: Environmental > Aquatic > Marine > Oil seeps ...
GGGATACGTCTCGATCAACTCGCTGAATACTTGCAATGATCGGAACGTGTTTCGCTGATCCCGCTCCACATCGACAATCTGGTCATAGTAAGACAAGGCGACCAAATACATCGCCAAAGGCGCTTCGGCGGTTGTCGGATAGAAATCCAGATACCGCGCAGCCGCAGCACGGCTTTCCGGGTACATACGTTCTTCGTGATACGCCTTGGCAGCACCGATAATAGCATATTTAGCTTCAACAGAATACGGGTGCAGGCGTTCGACTTCGTTGTAGAAATCGGCTGCATCTTCAAAGTCACCCTTTGCCAGCTCGGCCTCGGCTAGTGCCATAATCTGAGTGACGGGCGTACCCTCGCTAACCTGCTCGGGCCCACGGCCTGAACATGCTGCAACCAGCAGAACTGAAATGAGTGCTAAACCGCGAATACCTTGAAATACGCCTGACATACTAATCCTCGAAATTAAGCGGCTTCACGTCTGAAACCATTTCCTTGCATCAGGATTATCACAGGATTTCAAAAGGAAAAAGGATTCTTACAGAACAAACGACACGTATGACGTTAAACCGCCAATTCCAGGTCCTTATAGCTTAGGCCGACACCGGGAAGTTGTGCGGATTGCCGGAGGTTTACCTCTACAATCTCGAACGAATCCGAAGCCTCGAAGACAGCGCGTAACAACAGGTTCGTCATGCGGTGCCCCGCCTTAACCCCATGATAACGCCCGATAACCGGCACTCCCGCAAGGGCCAAATCCCCAAGTGCATCCAGCATTTTATGACGGACACATTCATCCTCGCGCCGATAGCCTTCGGGGTTCAGAACTTTGCCATCGTCAATGACAACAGCATTGGCCAAGGACCCGCCACGTGCCAAGCCGATCGTTTTCATATACTCAACATCCGAGAACATGCAAAACGTCCGGCAATCGCTAAGCTCGCGTACAAAATTGCCGTTTTTCATGTTCAACGAGTGTTGTTGGTCACCAATAGCCTGATCTGAAAATGCGATTTCAAAATCAATTTCGAAGTCGTCACTTGGCGAGAGTTCAGCAAAGACATCCCCATCGGATACAGAAATAGGTTTCAAAATTCGCAAAACCTTAACCGGCTTACCCAATGCGACAACACCAACAGAAAGGATTTCTTCAACAAACCGTTCCGAACTGCCATCCATGATCGGCACTTCCGGCCCATCAATTTCGATAATCGCATTATGAACACCGCAACCCGCAAGCGCAGCCATCAGATGTTCAACCGTTGCAATCTCGGCACCGGAATCGTTGCAAAGGCGGGTGCAAAGTTGCGTATCATTCACCAGATCAAACCGCGCCGGAATGCGGTTATCTTTGTCGGTAATATCTACCCGTCGAAACTCGACCCTGAAATCTACCGGTGCAGGCACAACGCGCAGCCGCGCAGGTCGGCCAGAGTGAAGCCCCGTACCGACCAACGTAAATGATGCTTTCAGTGTCGTTTGCACGCGATAATCCAATGAATAATTCGTTAACGCGGGGTTAAAGCGGATTGACGTGCAGGGCAACTCAATCTTTGTGACGTTTTGCAACATCCGTAATACTCAGCAAACTCATACCTATAAACGAAAACAGGCGCTTGAATATCAAGCGCCTGTTTTATTGAAAATAATGCGATATCTAGTTGGCTTGACGCCGCAAAAATGCTGGGATCTCTACGCGATCCACTTCTTCTTCGTTGATATCTTCATAAGTCCGAGGCTCTGGCTCGTGAAACGATGGCTGGCGCCGTACTGGTGCAACATCCGTATTCGGGCCATGGCCTGTCATGCGATTGATCAGATTGTTGATCGCAAACCGTCCCTGCACTTCGGCCTCTGGTTCTTTCTCGACCTCAGGTTCATCTTCTTCAAGGGGAACCTTGGCAACCGCTGCTCGTAAACGTCGCAGTGCATCCGACGAAGAATCGTTAACCTCGGAAATCTCCACGGTGTCACCTACCGGTGCTTCATCAAACAATGTTCCAAGGTTCTCTTCGGGGCTATCAGCAACCAGTTCGGCTTCAGGTTCGGCAACAACTTCAGGTTCCACCATTTCTGCCGGAGCTTGATCCAGAACCAATGGTTCCGCCATACTGCGCCGCGGCGCATGCACCGGGTTGACACCCTCGGCCACATCAATACCCGTTGCCACAACAGAAACGCGCATTACCCCCTCCATAGAAGGGTCAAGCGTGGAGCCCACGATGATATGGGCATCTGCGTCCACCTCTTCACGAATGCGGTTTGCCGCTTCGTCCAATTCGAACAATGTCAAATCGTGGCTGCCGGTGATGTTGATCAACACACCGCGCGCGCCGCGCAACGAAATTTCGTCCAGCAATGGGTTGGCGATTGCCTTCTCGGCGGCCTGAATGGCGCGATCTTCGCCAGAAGCCTCGCCAGTACCCATCATCGCTTTGCCCATCTCGTCCATTACGGAACGCACATCGGCGAAGTCGAGGTTAATAATACCGGGGCGGATCATCAGGTCGGTCACCCCTTTGACGCCTTGGTAAAGAACATCATCCGCCAATGCAAAAGCCTCGGTGAACGTGGTTTTCTCGTTCGCAAGGCGGAAGAGGTTCTGGTTTGGAATAATGATCAGCGTATCAACAACTTTTTGCAAAGCTGCCACACCTTCTTCAGCTTGGCGCATCCGGCGCGCACCTTCAAACTGGAATGGTTTGGTTACAACACCAACCGTCAGAACACCTAATTCACGCGCCGCCGCCGCGATAATCGGCGCAGCACCCGTTCCGGTACCCCCGCCCATACCGGCGGTAATGAAACACATGTGTGCGCCAGCCAGCATATCGACGATTTCTTCAAGGTTTTCTTCGGCAGCAGCGGCACCGACTTCGGGCCGCGCACCCGCGCCAAGACCTTCGGTCACCTTCGTGCCAATCTGAAGCTTGGAAGTAGCATTGCTTTGTTGCAACGCCTGCGCATCTGTGTTCGCGACTACAAAATCCGCGCCCTCCAGTGCTTTTTCGATCATATTATTAACTGCGTTACCACCCGCGCCACCAACACCAAATACTGTAATACGAGGCCTCAGATCGGGTTGATCCGGCATGCTAAGATTCAAAGCCATGATATTTTCCGCCTGTTATGCTTCCCCTTGATGTGGGGATTTCAAATTTAGTTCTGCTGATTCCTGACCGTACCCCAAACTTAGCTGTCCGTCACCTTTTTTTGTGGGTTTTCCTACAATATCCTGTAGGCGCCCCTCTATTTAGTATAATTTGGCGACATTACGCCTAAACACTGTTTCACCAGTTATTACGAAACCAGCGCATAGCACGGCGCACTTTGCGTTTGCCGATCCGGTCGGCTGGCATTTCGAAGTCCCAACATTCGTCTTGCGGATGGCTGGCGTGCAAAGCCAGACCAACAGCCGCCGCAAATCCCGGCCCTGTTGCGGCCTGTGGCAACCCCATAACCCGTATCGGTTTACCAATCCGGCAACGTCGTCCAAGAATGCGGGTAGCCAACTCGTCAATACCTTGTATTTGACTAGAGCCGCCAGTCAGGACGATCTGTTGACTTGGCAAATACTCGAAACCAGATGCATCTAGGCGCTCGCGTACCTCTTCAAGAATTTCCTCGACGCGCGGCCGCATAACGCCGATAAGTTCGGAACGCGAGACATGCCGTCGGTCATTTTCCCATTGCGCCATCGGGTTTGGAACCTCGATCATTTCGCGATCATCCATTCCAGTCGCAACAACCCCGCCATGCAGAGTTTTGATGCGCTCGGCTACGGTGCCGTCAACCTGTAAACCTTGGCGAATATCGTTGGTGATATGATCGCCACCCAGCCGAACGGCATCTGCGTAAATCAGTTGTTTCTTGATGAAAACCGAAATTCCTGTGGACCCTGCCCCCATATCGATACATGCCGCGCCGAGTTCCTGTTCGTTTTCGACAAGGCTGGAAAGACCACTAGCGAAAGAGGAAACCGACAAGCCCGCCAATTCCAGGTCGCAGCGCTTCACACAATGCAAAAGGTTCTGCACAACCGTGTCGTTAACAGTCAGCATATGCATATCTACGGCCAGTTTGTTGCCAATTTGCCCGCGCGGGTCAGCCAAGCCTGGCTGATGATCCAGCGTAAAACTGACCGGCATCGCCGATATCGGTTGACGACTTTCACCATAAGGCGGCACATCACACGCAGCCATTGCATGGCCAATATCGCGCTCGCTCACTTCACCGTTTTCAACGTTAATCTCACCACTTAAACCGTAAGACCGTGGACGCCCGCCAGAAAAGCTGACAATCACGTCATCTACCCGAACGCCTGCCATTTTCTGTGCCCGCTGCACCGCCGTGCGAATAGCCTTTTCGGTTTCGTCCATCACCGCAATTTCGCCAAAGCGCACACCACGCGACCGCGTCGTACCAACGCCGACCACCCTAAAGGCCCCCATCGTCGGCACCGTCACGGCATCCGAAATACTTGGCTCCGCATTTACGTTCGGGGCAAATTGCAAGACCAGACAGGCAACCTTGGAGGTTCCGATATCCAGAATGGCAACCACTCCACGCCGCACGGCGGCCTCGCGGCGGGTACGCATCTCGCGCTGCATTTCAAAAAGACTTGGGGTCATGCGTCCTCTCCTCGGACTTGGGTGCGCAAACGGCGCAACTCGGTAATGGCTTCGTCAGTCAGGCGCAAAACGGGGCGTTCACCGTTGCGCATATCTACGGTTACTACATCTCGGTTCAGCAAATCTTCGGCTTGGTGCAGGGCAATTACGCGACGCATTGCGCTGACGGCACCGTGTTCTGGCAACATGATCGTTTGCCCGCGATCCAACACCAAATCCCAGCGCCGCTCGCCAACACGAACCAGCCCACGGACACGATCAGAAATCGGGTCGGCCACGCGCACAAGATTCATGGCTTCAGAAACATTCAGTCCAGCCCCAAGGCCCACAATCAACGGAAGGTCCCCACGAGCCGAGCGCCGAGCAATATCCGCCACACGATGCCCCTCGCCATCAACCAGACGCAACGTATCGCCATCACGCCAGACCACGACCGGATCACGCTCGACCGTCAGAATTTCAAGCGTCCCGCCCCCCAGCACCCGAACCTGTGCCGCTTTAACAGCGTCCAGCGTTTCTACGGCTTGTTTAAGCGCACCAACGTCCAGCTCCAGCGAACTGATCGGCAATTCCACCCCTGTAACCGTCAAAATCTGTTGCTGCAAATCATCGGAGACATCAGAAAATACCACATGCGTTACCTGAAGCTCCGGTCGCGCTGCCAGTGCTTCATACATTTGGGCACCCTTCACTTGCACAGTCTGACGAACCGCAGCATTATTGAATGCCATCCAAATCGACAAGCCAACAACACCGAGGGGCAGCCACAAGCGCATCAACTGGCGCACAGACGGCTTCAACCACAGACGCTCAAATCGATACCGAAGCAGCGAGGGCGATGGATCTGCGTATGAAACTATCGTGCGCATGATGCATCCTCCACCAACCAGCGGCAAAACGCTCCGAAGGAAATCCCATGGTGCGCCGCCTGTTCAGGGGCAAGTGATGTAGGTGTCATACCGGGTTGGGTATTAACCTCCAGCAAGATCAAGCCATCAAGCCCGCGCTCGTCATCCCAACGGAAATCCGCGCGGCTAACGCCCCTGCATCCCAATGCCTTGTGGGCACGTTCCGCAATATCCAGACAAGCGGCGAAAATATCCTTCGGCAAGTCGGCAGGCACTACATGCGTAGAACCACCGTCCATATATTTCGCGTCGTAGTCATACCAGCCAGTGGTAAGGATATCCGTGACTGTCAGGGCTTTGTCGTCCATAACGGCGACAGACAATTCACGCCCTCGTACATATTGTTCGACCATAACGACATCAGGCATATCGTCAGACAAATTTGCAGGTCCATTGGCCCTTTCGTTAACGAGGTACACCCCGACAGACGATCCTTCATTATTAGGCTTAACAACATAAGGAGGGTCCATCGGGTGTGCACTGCTGGCGGCAACTCGATCAACTAGAATACTTTTTGCTATGGGTAACTTGGCGTTCGCAAACGTCCGCTTGCTGCGATCCTTGTCCATCGCCAGGGCCGATGCCAAAACGCCGGAATGTGTGTAGGGAATTTGCAACCATTCGAGCAAACCTTGCACGCAGCCGTCTTCCCCCCACCGACCGTGGAGCGCGTTGAATACAACATCAGGCTGAACATCAAGAAGCCGCGCCGCAAGGTCTTCCCCTGCGTCGATCTCGACAACCTCGAATCCTTCTTCCCGCAACGCAACTGCGCATTCACGGCCCGAAACAAGCGAGACTTCCCGCTCGGCGGACGGACCACCCATTAACACTGCGATGCGGTTGACTGTCCTGCTCGACATAACCGCCTCAATCTGCCCCGCGCCTTACGGCTTTTTGGGGTCAATTACGTGGATGATTTTTCACCTACACGCATAATTTCCCATTCTAGCGTTATTCCGCTGTTTTGGGCAACCTTTTTCCGCACCAGTTCACCTAAACTTTCAAGGTCAGCCGACGTGGCATCCCCTGTGTTAATAAGGAAATTCGGATGCATTTCAGACATTTGCGCCCCGCCAATCCTTGCCCCACGCAATCCAGCGTCTTCGATAACCTTCCACGCTTTCAGGTCATGCACATCATCCGCTTGCCCTGTAGACGAGAAACCTGCCGGATTCCGGAACGTTGAACCGCAAGAACGATCCTTTGTCGGTTGGCTTTCTGCACGCCGCGCCAGCGCATTTTCCATCTTTTGATGGATCGCTGAGGGTTCCCCTTTCGGGGCTTTCAACACACATTGCACAATCATCGTATCATCCGGCAAAGCCGAGTGCCTATACCCGAAATCCATATCTTCCGGTTTTAGCGTAACGACTTGCCCTGCCCGTGTAACCGCCGTTGCGCTGACAAAAACATCCGCCATATAAACGCCGTAACACCCGGCGTTCATCTTGATCGCTCCGCCGATACTGCCGGGGATCGTGCGCAAAAACGCCAGATCAAACCCATCATCCGCCGCCTTCTTGGCTACCTGCGCATCAAGTGCCGAAGCCCCCGCACGGATATTGCCGTTCGCCATAACCTCGAAACCATTGAACCCACGCCCAAGGCGAATTACAACGCCCTTAATGCCGCCATCGCGGATTATCATGTTGGAACACACGCCAATCGGCAAAACGGGAATGTCCGCTGGCAAGTTTTTCATAAACGCCGCCAAGTCCGCCATATGCGCGGGTTGGAAAAGCACCTCGGCAGGGCCACCGGTTCGCAACCAACTCAGCGTATCCATCGCACGATTTTCAGTGTATTTGCCCTCAATTTCGGGCAGACGGGAAAGGAGATCACCCATCCGCAAGCCCCGCAGGCAAGTCATTCGCCCAAGCCGAAATCGTCCCGGCCCCAAGACAAATCACGATATCGCCTGGCTGCGCATGTTCCCGGACAAAATCGGCAAGGTTGGTTATCCCTTCAAGCGCAACTGCATTTCGATGGCCATGGTTAACCAGTCCAGCAACCAATGCATTACCATCCGCCCCTTCGATATACTCCTCGCCAGCGGCATAAACATCGGTGATTGCAACAATATCAGCGTCGTTAAAACAACTGCAAAACTCATCAAACAAATCCCGAAGACGCGTGTAGCGGTGCGGTTGGTGAATGGCGATGACACGCCCTTCAGTGGATTCACGTGCGGCCTTCAACACGGCCGCGATTTCGACTGGATGATGGGCGTAATCGTCAATTATCAACGCACCGTTCCACTCGCCGACGCGTGTGAACCGTCGGTTAACACCGCGAAACGCAGCAACAGCAGTTTTAATATCCTCGGTGCTAATCCCCAGATGTCTAGCTACAGCAATTGCGGCCAGCAGATTCATCACATTATGTTCGCCGGGCATAGGCAAACATAACCCGTCGATCCGTTCACCTTCCGATTTCAAATCCACATCGAAACAGGCAGAGCCATTCTTGTAGATCAAATTTTCCGCCCGAACGTCGGCTTGCGGGTTGAACCCGTATGTGACAACGCGGCGATCATTGATCCGCCCGACAAGGCTTTGAACCTCTGGGTGATCCGTACAACAAACCGCTACACCGTAAAACGGAATGTTGGAAACAAACGTATAGAAGGCCTCGCGCAGGGCGTCGAAACTGCCGTAATAGTCCATATGCTCGGCATCTATATTGGTTACGATAGCAACCGTCGCAGGCAAGCGAATAAAAGTTCCGTCACTTTCATCCGCCTCAACCACCATCCAGTCGCTTTCCCCCATCCGCGCGTTGGACCCATATGCATGGATTATTCCGCCGTTAATCACCGTTGGGTCAATCCCGCCACCATCCAGCAAGGCTGCAACCATTGACGTCGTCGTGGTTTTACCATGCGTGCCTGCCACGGCGATATTCGACTTTAACCGCATCAGTTCAGCCAGCATTTCAGCCCGCCGCACCACAGGAAAACCTTTCGCCCGTGCGACATCCAGCTCGACATTGCCGGGCTTAATGGCGCTAGAAATCACGATAACCTCAGCGCCCTCCAGGTTCTCGGCTTTTTGTCCGATAAACACCTTCGCACCCTTTTCCTCAAGGCGTTTGGTAATATCACTACTTCTCAGATCAGAACCCTGCACCGTATAACCATGACTAAGCAGAACCTCTGCAATACCGGACATGCCAATGCCACCGATACCAACGAAATGGATCGGGCCGATGTCCTGCGGTAAACGGGTCTGGGTATTCAATTCATTAATCCTTTTTCAGGCTTTCAACCAAAGCGGCCAGCTCTTGTGTCGCCTCGGGCTTCCCTTGCACAGCTGCGGCTTGCGCCATCGCAATAGCACCCTCGGGGTCGGACAGTATAGCTTTGATATGCCCTGCCAGTTCTTCTGGCGTCAACTCTGGTTCAGGTATCAAGAACGCACCACCGGATTCAACCAACGCCTTAGCATTCGCTGTTTGCTCGTCCCGAACAGCAATCGCCAATGGTATCAGGATGGATGGTCGACCGATAACTGTCAAATCCGCGATCGAACTGGCCCCTGCCCGCGATATAACCAATTGCGCAGCATCGATACGCACGGGAATATCGTCAAAAAAGGGTTGAACATCCGCCGTGACACCCATCGCGTCATAGGCAGCCACAACCGCGTCCAGATCAGCCGCCCGTGCTTGATGTGACACATTCAGGTGCATTTTCATAGCGTCAGGCAGTAATTCTATAGCCTTGGGAACAACGTTGGAAAGAATGCTCGCCCCTTGCGAACCGCCAAAAACCAACAGGTTCATCGGATAGTCACCGGGGACATGATAAGGTGCTGATGCGTGGTCCAGAACCACGCTGCGAACCGGGTTTCCCGTATGTACAGCTTTGGTGTTCGCGGGCAATTCTGTCGGCCAAACGCTGCACGCTACGACGTTCACCCCCTTGGCAAACAATCCGTTCACGCGCCCTAATACGCCGTTTTGTTCGTGGATCATCCGTGGCAAACCCAACAAACGCGCGGCCGTCATCGCTGGAATCGCTGGATAACCGCCAAATCCAACAACGACAGTCGGGCGATCTGCTTTCATGCTACGCCACGCCGAAAACACACCGCTGGCGATGCGAAACGGCATAGCCAGTTTTGCCAAAGGACCACCACGCGATGGCGTCGCCGAAGAAACGACCTCGCGTTTCACAACATCGGGAAAGCCACCGGAATACTTGTTGCCACGCGCATCTGTTGACAGTTTTACCCGCCAACCCCGCGTTAACATCTCTTCAGCCAGGGCTTGCGCAGGGAACATGTGCCCGCCTGTGCCACCCGCCGCTATGATCAATAATGGAGCCATCATTGCGCCCTCGTCAAAATATCGCTCATTTCATCTTGCGGACGGCGCCGTGTTAGCGCCAACAACATGCCCAGCATCATGCCCGCCGCAATCAACGAGGACCCCCCGTAACTAACGAATGGTAAGGTCATGCCTTTGGCTGGTAGCAATCGAACCGCAACGCCCAAGTTAATTAGCGCCTGCATTGCCAGCAGTGATGCAAGCCCAACACCGGCGATCCGAACAAACGGGTCACGTTCGCGCACAAGACGCAAAAGCGAGCGTATGGTAATAACCATGAACAAACCAATGATGAACAGGCAAAAAACCAGCCCGTATTCCTCGGCAGCAACAGCGATAATGAAATCGGTATGCGCATCAGGCAACGACCATTTAACCGAGCCCTCGCCAACGCCAACGCCAAAAACCCCACCCTCCTGGATGGCATTACTGGCGAACCCCATCTGGGATGTAGGGTCAATGTCAGGGTTCAAGAACCCGTCAATCCGCCGTGCGAAGTGTTCGGAGTTATTATAGGCAAACGTAGACGCCACGGCGATTCCGAGGGCCAAAATAATCAGCAGCAACATAGGCGCACCCGCTATGAAATACATTACCATCCAGCTCCCCAGTACAAGCGCCGCTTGCCCGAAATCTGGCTGCAACGCCAGCAATAGCGTTAAGGCAACAACAACGAAGAACGACATCAACCGCCCCGGCGGGCCGTCAAGATCAACGCTCGCAGACATCAGCCATGCGGAAAACAGCACAAATGTTGGCTTAACAAATTCGGAAGGTTGCAAAGATACAAACCCAAGCGAGTACCAACGCACCGCGCCTTTGCCATAATCCGTTCCCAGAAACGGCAACATAACGATTGCGAAAAACACCGCGATAAATCCGACCACGGCCAAACGGCGAACCGTCGTGGGTGTTTGCATCGAAAGGACAACCATACCCGCCAGCGCAGCCGATCCAAAGATCATCTGCCGGTTCACATAATGAAACGCGCCCAGCCCGTTACGTTCAGCCAAAGGTGGCGATGAGGCCAAGCCCAGCAGTACGCCGATCGCGAAAAGCAAAAACACCGCCAGTAATGAAACACGGTCAACCGTGCGCCACCAATGTGAAATAATCGGCTCGCCTGACTTGGCTGCGACCGTTCCAAATACCATTTCTGTCATGAGAGACTGCTCCTGCTCATGTATACGCCTGAATTTCGGCTTGTCGTCCGTTTACGGATCTTGCCGATATTAAGGGCAGTATAGCGCGTAATACGTTACCTTGCCAGATTTTTTCTGGATAATTGCAGGATGGGCGCAACCCCGCCCAAGAGGGTTATTTACGAACCAAATCCTCAAACGCCTCACCGCGTTTCTCGAAGTTTTCGAATTGGTCAAAACTGGCGCAAGCCGGGGCAAGCAAGACTGTATCACCAGCCTCGGCTTCCGCTTTGGCGGCTTTGACGGCGGCCTCCAGAGTTTCGGAAATTTCGTAAGGAGTCTCCCCCAATTGCGCGGCAAACATCTCGGCTGCTTCACCGATCAGATAAGCCTTCGCGACTTTGTGGAACAGCGGCGCAAGTTCGGCAATCCCGCCCTCTTTCGCCTGTCCGCCAGCAATCCAGCGAATGCGCGGGAACGCCCCGAGGGCCTTGCCAGCAGCATCCGCATTCGTCGCCTTGCTGTCATTCACAAACTTCACACCGTCGGTATTCGCGACCGCCTGACAGCGATGGCGCATGCCGTGATAATCCCGGATATGCGGCTCGATTTGTTTTGGCGCCAAGCCTAGTGACCGACAAACCGCATAGGCCGCACACGCATTCTGGTGGTTATGCGCGCCGGGCAAACCGGCCACATCGCGCAAGTCGATCGAGGCGACTTGCCGCCCTTTGCGCCACTCAACCAGGAAACCTTTGCGCGCAAAAACGCTCCACCCTTTGCCCTTCAACTGCCGCGCCGTCGAAATCGAGATGACCGGATCCGCAGCTCCTGCACCTTCGCGCATGACACTGGCCAAAAACTGCCCCTCGGGCTGATCAACACCAATCACCGAACGTTCCGGGCCGCCTTGTGTGAACAACCGCTTCTTGGCCGCAAAATATCCACCAAGCCCACCATGGCGATCAAGATGATCCAGCGACAGGTTCAGGAATACAGCGATGTCAGGCTGCAAAGCCCGCGCCAATTCGATCTGGTAAGACGATAACTCAAGCACGACAACTTCGCCATCGCGCGCGGGCTCAAGACCAAGCGCTCCAACGCCGATATTGCCACCTAATTGCGTCAGGCGCCCGACTTCCTCAAGGATGTGATGCAACAACGCCGAGGTCGTCGATTTCCCGTTGGACCCCGTAATACAAACCACACTCGGATACTTCTCGAAGTGATCCCATTCCGGCGCAGCAAACGACTGGAAGAACAAACCGACATCGTTATCAACCACAACACCGTGTTCCCATGCCTTAACGATTGCCGCATGAGGTGCAGGGTATAAATGCGGAATGCCCGGCGAAATGATTAACGCCGCCAAACCCTCAATCGATCGGTCCTTTGTAAGGTTCGCAATCTCGTACCCCGCCGCTTCAGCCTTGGCGCGAGCCCCCTCGTTATCATCCCAGCAAACAGGCACAGCCCCGCCAGCTTGCAATGCCGCAGCCGTCGCCAAACCCGAAACCCCGAGCCCCAGAACCCCGACCCGCGCGCCGGCATATCCCCGAACAGGTATCACCGAATTTTCAACGTAGCTAAACCAACCAACGCAAGGATTAGCGAGACGATCCAGAACCGGATCACAATCTGGCTCTCGCCCCAACCCGCTTTTTCAAAATGGTGATGAATTGGGGCCATCAAGAATATCCGTTTGCCGGTTTTCTTGTAGTACAGAACCTGAATGACAACACTCAGCAATTCGATGACGAACAGCCCGCCGATTATCGACAAAACAATCTCGTGTTTGGTAGCAACGGCGATTGCACCCAATGCACCGCCAAGCGCAAGCGAACCAGTATCGCCCATAAATACCGCCGCAGGGGGGGCGTTATACCAAAGGAAACCAAGCCCGCCGCCAATCAACGCGGCCACGAAAATTGTCAACTCTCCGGTACCGGCCACATAGTGAACATCCAGATATTCCGTAAAATCAATGCGCCCAACCAGATAGGAAATGATCCCGAACGACCCAGCGGCGATCATCACCGGCATGATCGCCAAACCGTCCAGCCCGTCGGTAAAGTTCACAGCGTTCGCCGTGCCTACAATCACGATCATAACGAACGGAATATACAGAAAACCAAGGTTCATCAGCGTATCTTTCAGGATCGGGAATGCCAGATATCCAGACAAATCATCGGCCTGTATCGACATCACCCAAACACCCGCGATTGCGGCAATACCGAAACCGATGGCCAAACGGATCTTCCCCGAAACGCCGTCATGGTGTTGCTTGGCAACCTTTTGGTAATCATCTGCAAAGCCAATCAGGCCAAAACTATACGTTACGAAAAGCACCATCCACACATAGCCGTTATCCCAGCGCGCCCAAAGCAATGTCGAAACCAGAATTGCACCCAAAATCAGCACCCCCCCCATCGTTGGCGTGCCTGCCTTGGCCAAAATGTGGCCCTCGGGACCATCCTCGCGGATCGGCTGTCCCTTGCCCTGCTTACGGCGCAAAAGGTTAATAAGCGGTTTACCAAAGACAAACCCGAAAATCAGTGCCGTAAAGAACGCTCCGCCCGCGCGAAAGGTGATATAGCGGAATAGATTAAAGAAATCCCCGCCGTCAGACAGTTCGTTCAACAGATAGAGCATTAAGCGGCGCCTCCGGTTTCGTTCAAAGGACGTGCATCGCCCAATTTTTTGATCGCGTCAACAATCAACCCCATTTTAGCCCCGAGCGATCCTTTTACCATCACAACGTCACCGCCCGTTAACATTTCATCGACCTGCGCGGCCAGTTGGTCGGAGGTCTCGAACCATTCACCACGTTTTGCGGCGGGTAATGCTTCATAAAGATGTTTCATCAAGGGGCCGACACAGTGAACCTTGCCAATATTTTTCAGGTTTTCATTCTGTGAAATCGCGCGGTGTAACTTTGCCTCTTCCGGGCCAAGTTCAAGCATATCGCCCAAAATCGCGACCCTACCCCCTTGGCTGTGCGCCAACACATCCAGCGCCGCAGCAATCGACAGCGGGTTCGCATTATAACTGTCATCAATCAGATTGATATCACCCACGACCCAGCGTTGCCCTCGCCCCATCGGCGGCCGCCAACCTGCAAGTGCGTTGGCCGCAGTCGCGACATCCGCCCCAACAGCGTGAACCGCAGCCAAAACAGCCAGCGCATTCATCGCCAAATGCCGACCCGCCGCTCCTATGGTGAAAGACATCTTCTTACCGAGGATCATGGATTGAACATTCGTTTCAGATACCCCGACTGTGACACCGCGCAATTGGAAATCCGTTGCCGACTCTCCAAACCAAAGCACCTGCGTGTTCTTCGCAACCTGCGCCAGAATCCCTGCCGTTTCCGTGTCCGCGTTCAAAATCGCCACACCACCGGAAAGCCCCTGGATAACCGAGGCCTTTTCTCGCGCGATCTGCTCTATGTTTTCGAACGCCGCCATATGAACCGCAGCGACATTCGTGACAACGGCCACATCAGGCTTGGCCAAACGCGATAGCGGCGCAATCTCTCCGGCGTGGTTCATGCCAATTTCGATCACCGCGTAATCCGTACTAATCGGCATTCGTGCCAAAGTTAACGGAACACCCCAGTGATTATTGTAACTCTTTTCGGCAGCATGAACATTGCCCTGATCGGACAACGCCGTGCGTAGCATCTCTTTTGTGCCTGTCTTCCCAACCGACCCGGTTACGGCGATAACCTTGGCATTTGTCCGTGCCCGCGCCGTCGTGGCCAAAGCCTCCAAGCCTGCCAGAACATCGTCCACAATCAACAACGGTGCATCCGGCGCAACCCCTTCGGGCATACACGAGACCATCGCTGCCACAGCACCTTTTTCCAACGCCTGCGCAACAAAATCGTGACCATCCCGTACGTTTTGCAGGGCCACAAAAATATCGCCTTTCCGAAGCGTTCGCGTGTCAATTGAAACACCAGACGCGCTCCAGTCCCGATCACATCGCCCGCCCGTCGCCGCAATTGCTTCGGCCATAGTCCAAAGCGCACTCATCGCTGCAATTCCTCTAATGCCGCAACCGCGATACTTGCCTGCTCTGCGTCGTTGAATTCCAGAACATCCGTGCCGACAATCTGCCCCGTCTCGTGTCCCTTACCCGCGATCAGCAATGCGTCACCGGGTTGAAGAGCATCAATGGCGGTTAAAATCGCTTCGGCCCTATCGCCGATTTCATTAGCGTTCGGACATGCGGTCATAATCGCCGCACGAATCTCGATTGGGTTTTCTGTGCGTGGATTGTCATCCGTCACGTAAACCACATCGGCAAAGTCCGCCGCCGCCTTGCCCATTAACGGGCGCTTGCCCTTGTCACGGTCCCCGCCGGCGCCAAAAACGACGAACAGACGGCCCATCACATGCGGGCGCATCGCTTGCAGCGCCGTTTCTAGCGCGTCAGGTGTGTGGGCAAAATCGACAAATACCATTGCACCGGTACTGCGTGTCGCCACCAGTTCCATGCGTCCACGAACGGTTTGCAATTTGGGCAACACATCAAAAACTTCTGATGCTTCGGCACCACAGGCAATCGCCAGCCCCGCAGCCAGCATAACGTTATCCGACTGGAACCCACCGATCAGATCAAGCGGCACCATGTAGCTGTTACCATCGTAACTGACCAGCACATCCAGCCCGTCCGCACGATACCGCGTATCCTTGATACAGATGTCGGCATCCCCGTGCCCGACGCTCAAGACCGTGTCCAACTCGTCAGCCAGCTCTGCACCGCGCGCATCATCGATATTAATCACCGCCGTCGCGCCATCAGGCAATACCCGCCGAAAAAGGCCGGCTTTAGCGTCAAAGTAACCCTCGAACCCGTCGTGATAATCCAGATGGTCACGGCTAAGATTTGTGAAACCTGCCGCAGTCAGGCGAACCCCGTCTAACCGGCGTTGCTCCAAACCATGCGAAGATGCTTCCATTGCAGCATGGGTAACACCCTTCGCGGCCAGATCTGCCAATAATGCATGCAGCGTAATCGGTTCAGGCGTCGTGTGTGACAACGGCGCTGCCACAGCCCCCTCGACCCCAACCGTGCCGAAATTCACCGCCACCAAACCCAGTTCTTCCCATATCTGGCGGGTGAAATTAGCTATGGACGTCTTACCGTTGGTTCCCGTAACAGCCACGATCGTTTCAGGTTGTCCATCAAACCACCCCCCCGCCGCCTTCGAAAGCGCCATACGCGGATCATCTGAAATCAGGAACGGCACATCGTAACCACCCTCGATCTGCGTGATTTCATACCCGGCCTCGTCGGTCAGCACCGCAGCGGCCCCCATACGAACGGCAAACTTAACAAACTCCGCCCCGTGCGCATTGCTGCCGGGCATTGCAGCAAACAGATGCCCCGGTTTTGTCTGCCGACTATCGACAGAAACACCCGTAATTTCAGCAGGCAAACCGCCAACCAGCCGGAATTCCAGCCCAAGCGAGTCGATTGTTTTGAGAGTGTTTGTCATGGCCCCTATTGGCCCCTCGTTAGTTCCGCGTCAAGGTCAACGCACTTGGCGAGACCCTATCATCGAAATGCTCCGGTCGCATACCCATCAGCGGCGCGATCCGGCGAATAATTTCGGCACCCACAGGCACTGCGGTCCAGCCAGCCGTACGACGAGGTTCGTCACCCGAGCGTTCTTCGGGTTCATCAAGGCTGACAATCAACACATATTTCGGATCATCCATCGGGAATACGCTGGCAAAAGTCGCGATCACCTTGTCCTCGTGATAGCCACCCTGCGGGTTGGGTTTATCCGCCGTTCCGGTCTTGCCGCCAACTTGATATCCTTCGACGTCCCCCAAAGACGCAGTTCCCCGAACAACGACCTGTCGCAGCATATTGCGCAAATTAGCCGAGGTTTCCGGCGATAGAATCCGGTCTTCTTCACTTGGAATATCGCCACTTTTCAACAACGTAGGCGTGACTTTCAGCCCCCCATTCGTAATCGTCGCATAAGCAGCCGCCAGATGCAGCGGTGTTGCGGCCAGACCGTGGCCGTAAGAAATCGTCATAGTCGACAGCTCGGACCAATTCGGTGGTAACAAAGGTGTGCTGCGGCGCGCCTCTTTGATTTCAAGCGGTACTGGTTCAAAGAACCCCAAATCACGCAGGAACTCCTGTTGTGCTTCGGTTCCCATCTCGACCGCCAAATTTGCGGTACCAATGTTGGAAGACTTCACAATAACGTCTGTCAGGCTAAGCCGCGCGCCGTAATTGTGGAAATCCCGAATTGTGTATTTTCCCCACCGCAATGGCCCGCGCGTAGGAACCATCGTATCAGGTGTAGCAATGCCGGTTTCCATCGCCAAAGCAGCCGTGAACAATTTGAAAGTCGAGCCAAGCTCGTACTTCCCTTGCGCCACACGGTTAAACAATGGGCTGTCCGCCGGATCGCCACTAACAGGCGGTGCGGGTCGATGGTTCGGATCAAAATCGGGCAGCGAGACCATCGAAACGATTTGCCCCGTATCAACCTCCATCAATACCGCCGATGCCCCTTTTGCGTTCATCATGGCCATGCCACCCGCCAAAACGCGACGCATGGCGGCCTGTACAGAAATGTCGATCGACAACTCCAGTGGCGCACCGTCTTCGCCCGGGTCACGCAGGAAAGTATCGAACTGCAACTCCACGCCCGCTGTCCCGATCACCTCGGCTGAACGCACACCTTCACGGCCAAACGTCGTACCGCCAAGGATGTGTGCACCAAGGTTGCCGTTTGGATAAAGGCGTATCTCACGAGGTCCGAACTGCAAGCCGGGCTCGCCAATATCATGGACTGCCTGCCGCTGTTCAGGGGAAAGTTTGTGCTTAACCCAGACGAACTTTCGCTCGCCGCTGAACAATGCATACAGCTTTTCGGAATCCAGATCAGGGAAAACCGCCACCAAACCATCCGCCGCCGCACGCGCATCAACCATATCCTGCGGATGCGCAAAAAGAGAGGTGGTCGCGAGGTTCGTCGCCAAAATCTCACCGTTGCGATCAACGATATTCGCACGCTGGCTAACAATCTGAACCGAGCGCCCATGCGTGACCGGTTCGACTGGTGCAGTCGTTGCCAATACCGTCATCTTCCAACCTACAGCCCCGAAACTTAGCAAAAATGCAAACGCCAACAATACCAACCGGAATTGTGCGCGAAACCGTTCGGCATTGCGCTGCCCGTGCATCCGCGCGGCTTTCTCCTCGGCCTCGATCAGGTTTGGGTCGACACCGCTTTCGCGGGCTTTCAAAACACGTGCTATCGGGCGCAACGGGCGGCGGATCATCAGCTGCCCCCCTGAATTTCAAGAATAGCCGCCTCGACCAGCTCTGCCAGCAACGGGTCTTCCGGCGTTGGATAAGCTACCTTCATAGGGTCCGAAAAATGGTCGGGATGCAGCGGCATAAGGCGCAATTCGGTGAAATGCTCCTCGGCAAGGGCCAGCAAACGGTCAGGGCGGTTCAGATAAGCCCACTCGGCCTCCAAAACAGCGATAGTTTCACGCTCGGCACGGATTTCACGTTGCAAGCTGGCCACACGGCCCATCGCATCACGCGTATCGTTATTCACACGGTACGCCCACGTTGCAAAAACCATCACCATGAAAACACCAAGGATCAACAGAAGGCTTCTCATAACCAAGCCCCCTTTGTGATGTCTAATTTAGGCATCCCGATTTCACGCGGATCAATAACACCGGCCACCGCATCCGTGCGCCGTGCGATACGCAATTTTGCGGACCGTGCCCGAGGGTTGGCATCAAGCTCTTCCGCATCGCCAACCACAGCTTTGCGTGTAACCTTTGTGAACGCAGGCTCTTCGTTGCTTTCGATCGGGGTGAACCTGCTGCCCTTTGGCCCAGCACCCGAACGCTCCTGCATGAAGCGTTTGACCATACGATCTTCCAGCGAATGGAAGGTCACAACAACCAGCAACCCACCTTCTTTCAAGGCAACTTCCGCCGCAGTCAAGCCGCGCGCCAATTCGCCCAGCTCATCATTCACAACAATCCGCAAAGCCTGAAAACTGCGCGTCGCTGCATGCGGCTGGCCGGGTTTGGGGCGCGGCATGATACGTTCCAGCATACTGGCCAACTGCCGCGTGGTAGTGAACGGTTTATTCTTGCGATCCATCACAATCGCCTTGGCAATTTTGCGCGAGGCGCGTTCCTCGCCAAACTGAAACAGAATATCCGCCAGCACAGCCTCGGGCGCTTTGTTCACGATATCCGCTGCCGATGGGCCGGATTGCTCCATCCGCATATCCAGCGGGCCATCCTTCATAAACGAAAACCCGCGCTCCGCCTGATCGATTTGCATGGAAGACACGCCGATATCCAGCACTACGCCATCCAGCGTTCCAGCACCTGCAATCTTGTCCAGATCACCAAACCGGCCTGAAACCAGCTTCAACCGCTCCCCATATTCGCCAGCCCAAACAGCCGCACGTTCCAACGCTTCGGGGTCACGGTCAACGCCGATCAGACGCTCTGCTCCGGCATCCAGAATTGCGCGCGCATACCCGCCAGCACCAAATGTGCCGTCAAGCCAAACGCCTGTTACGGGTGAAATCCGCTCCAAAATCGGAACAAGCAATACGGGCACATGTGGCGTTTCGGAATTTGCGGGGTCAATCGAGGGAACGGCCATGGCCTAACCCTCCGCCGCGGTGCGGTACAACTTCGCCTGAGGGTTGTCCTGCGAGGCCCCCCACTCCTTTATCTGCTTGAGTTCGTTTTCATACGCGGAAGGCTCCCAAATCTGGAAACGGTTCCCTTTACCAACAAACACAGCATCTTTCGCCACGCCAATCATTTTGCGTAGCGCGGCGGATAATACCATACGCCCGTTCTCGTCAACCGAGGCGTAATCAGAATCCGTACCTAAAATTGTCTCGAAGTATTCCCGCTCGGCCGAGAAGTGCGGCAACGCCTCGATCAGGTCATCAACCTCGTCCATAGACTTGATTGAATACCCCTCGACGCACTGCCCGTCTTTGGATCCGTGTACAATTACCAATTGCGGGTTTTCGCCAGAACGCCAGTCAGGATCGCCTTCCTCAAGCACACGCCGAAAGGACGCGGGAATTGACACCCTGCCCTTTGCGTCCACCTTATGGACCGATTTGCCTCTGAAACGTCTAGCCACGTCTCTCTCCTGTTTGACGCCCCCTTAAAACGAGTGCGGCGGATCGTACTGCCTATAGTACGACCCGCCGTTTGCCCCGTGGAAGGAGGTCGACTGCGCCACTTCCGTGTCTGCTCACTTGCGCGTCTTTGCTCTCACCTATGGATAAATGCGGTGCCTGTATGAAACCTGCTCGGTTTTCGTTTTCCGGGGCTTAAGCCCTCTAAAAAATGTGTCCGATCTATCCGTGCATTTGGAGTAGCATGGGATTTTATGGAAATCAATGGCTTTTTTGTGGTCAAAAATGGTCAAACTTGCTGAATTCATGTATTTTCAAGCTGCTTTTGGTAAGTTTGGTGGCCGTAAAAATCATTGCCACTATATGTAGTATGAAAATTATTTAAATATTTCCCATGTTTTCCCAAGCACATCCATAAAATACCAGAAAATGAGAAAAACGGCGTTTATTCACCCAAATGGTTGACAGTCATGGAATCGCAGGTTATTCACCCTTATGGTTGAACAAAACATAAATACTCTGTCCGAAACCTTGAAAGCTGTGGGCGACCCCACGCGACGCTCGATTTTGACGACACTGGTACAACAAGGCCCTACCCGCGTGACGGAATTGGCCGCGATGTACGATATGTCCCTGAATTCGGTGTCCAAGCACATCAAGGTTTTGGAAAAAGCAAATATGGTATCCCGCAGGACCTTGGGACGAGTGCATTTGATCGAGGCCAACCTCGCTCCGGTTAATGAAGTCGAAAACTGGTTCAAAGAACTACGTTCTATCTGGGACATTCGCCTTGAGGCGCTGGAAAAAATTATAACAAAGGAGAATACCGATGACTGAATTATCTCTATCCGTATCACGCGTAATTAACGCCCCCGCCAAAGCTGTATTTGATGCATGGCTAGACCCGGAAACCCTTCGCCGGTTCATGATACCCGGTGACAGCATGATCGTGCCGTCTGCAACCACTGATCCAACCGTTGGTGGCCGCTTCGAGATCGTCATGCGAAACGGCGATCAGGATTTGCCCCACTCTGGCACCTACACAGAAATTTCGCCGCACAACAAAATTGCCTTCACATGGGAAACTCCGTTCTCGGAGACCGCCAGCAACGTCGCGATAACATTCACCCCGAACGGCGACGGTACGACCGTCGATCTTTCACACGTCAAATTCGAGTCAGAGGAATCACGCGACAACCACAAAGCCGGTTGGGGTAAAATTCTGGAGGCACTCGCAACTGCGCTAGAGTGATGACAGCCATATAATTGGCATTAAAAAGGGGAAAGTGATGAGCGAAATAACAGATATCAACTGGCTGGCAACGATTGCCGGGTTTGTGCTGTCCTTTGGATTGGGCATGATTTGGTTTTCGCCAAAACTGTTTGGCAAGCGATGGCTTGAAGACAGCGGACTTGATCCAGCTGGGCCAAGCGAACCACCTACGTGCGCCACACAGACGCGGGTTTTACGTTAGCAACGGTCGTTATCATGATCATTTGCCAAGGCATATTATAAGACATAACGGGCGCGGCTTATCACCGTGCCCGTTATCAATTTATGCGGATGGCCTATAAGCCGAATTTTGTTCCGGGCGTTAACCCTTCGATGACCATTCGTCTGGGCCTGCTGTTGCCAACAGGCTCTTGCAGCCAACCCGGATCGCTCGGTTGAAGACCTGTCTTGCGACACGCGATCCCTATTTGGCCTTGCTCCTGACGGGGTTTACCGTGCCGTCCTTGTTGCCAAGAACGCGGTGGTCTCTTACTCCACCGTTTCACCCTTACCTACGCGAACGCAGGCGGTCTGTTTTCTGTGGCACTTTCCCTCGGGTTGCCCCGGCCGGCCGTTAACCGGCGTCACATCTCCATGGAGTCCGGACTTTCCTCACCTTAAAAGGTGCAGCCATCCAGCCATCCGCATATCGGTTAGCTAGGCGTTTCAGGACCGCGCGTCAATGGCCGTTGAACCTGCGTCTGATTGCGCATAAAGGGGCAACATGAAAAACCTGCCATTACATTTGTGGGATATCCCCGCCGACGCCACAACCACCCTGATAAACGTCTCGGAAAACGAAACCTATATGGTGGAGAGCGACAATTTCAAAGCGGTTCTGCGCGTCCATCGCCAAGGGTATAATTCCGAACGCGCGATTGAGTGCGAACTGGAATGGAGCGCCGCCCTGCCCCTGAATACACCCACCGCTATTTCTGGAATTGATGGAAAAACGGTTCAGGCCGACGGCGGGCGATTTATGGTTTTATTCAACTATATCAATGGCAAACACCCAGACCCGACCGAAGACTTAACCGCGTCGTTTACCGAACTTGGCCGCATCGCCGCCCAAACGCACAACCATAGTCAAGGCTGGCCACGGCCTGAAAACTTCGAGCGTTTGACGTGGGGATTGCCCGAAGTCTTCGGCGAAAACGCCAATTGGGGTGACTGGCGCGCAGCACCAAATGTGACGAATGACATTCGCCGTATTCTGGAACGGGTGGAGCGCGTGGTGCAACATCGCCTGAACGCTTTTGGTCAAACGGCGGAAAATTACGGCCTGATCCACGCCGATATGCGGCTTGCAAATATACTGGTTCACAACGGCGAAACCCGCCTGATCGACTTTGACGATTGCGGGTTTGGCTGGTTTTTATACGACTTCGCCGCCGCGATTTCTTTCATCGAGGACGACCCGCAAATCCCCGCGCTTCGCAAGGCATGGGTGAAGGGGTATCGCGAATTCCGGCCCCTGTCGGACGACGAGATTTTCGAGATCGACAGCTTCATCATGCTGCGGCGGATGGCCCTGCTGGCATGGATCGGCAGCCATATGGAGGCGACAGAACCCCAGGCCCTCGCCCCCGATTTCGCGCGGGTGACGGCGGAACTTGGCACAGAGTATCTGGCCAAGATGTAGCGCGCGACGCTGTTAACCATTTGGGGTTTTCGCCAGAAAACGGGGTACACAATGCGTACACAACCCGTACACAACTTGTATGTACAAACTTGCGACCGGTTTTCATTAACCTTTGAGTGTAAACCGTTGGAATGGTGCGCGGGGACCGCACACCCTACGAAGGGGCAACGCCAAACAGTAGGTCTACGAGGTCGCTTACGTTATCGACCAATGTAAAGTCACCCTTGTTAAGGACACGAATCGAGCTTCGCTCGGCCTTAAATCCGGATGCATTCCCTTTCGAATGTTTCGCGACTTTATCCCCCAAATCCGACAAAGGTTCGCCGGGGCGTTCGCCGAGCCAGAGAAAGCTCGTCAAACTCAGGTCAGTTTCGTCAAAGCGCACCCAAACCACGCATCCGCCAGGCTTTGAACTTAACTTTATGTTGATTTTTTGTCTGCTGGTCTTTGCGCCATCAAAGCTGGATTTAAGCTGAATATGCCTTTGGATGCCCATCGCATCCAAAAGTATATCATAACCACTTTGGTCCGTATGGCTACGCAGGACATCCATTTCGATGTTGCGTCGCCATACCTCTTGGCTGATTGCCCCTAAGAAAACATGCTCAATATACTGCTCCCTAAGGCTGGAAGCGCTTGTATGATCGAGTTGTTTTCCCGATGGAATCACGGCTTACGTTTAACCTTGGAACCAGCCCGCTTCTTCCCGCGCAATGAAATGCCGGGACTGGCCGAGCCGGGGCGGACTTGCCGAACGCGCGGGGCTTTGGGTTTCTCGGTCGGGGCGACTTTGCGTTCCACCTCGGGGGTGCGCTCAATCCCAAGTTGGTCACGCAAAACTTTCGGGCGGATTTCCTCGACCTCGCTTAGCTTCATTTCACCCAACTGGAATGGGCCGTAGGAAACGCGGATCAGGCGGTTCACGGTCATGTTGATGCTTTCAATCGCGCGGCGGATCTCGCGGTTTTTACCTTCGCGAAGGCCAATCGTCAGCCAAGCGTTTGCACCTTGTTGGCGATCAAGCACCACTTGCATCGGTTGGAAGCGTTCGCCGTCAATCGTGATACCTTTACGCAATGGCGCCAAGGTTTCGTCGGTAGGATAGCCGTTCACGCGGACACGGTATTTGCGCACCCACCCGGTTGAGGGCAATTCCAGTTTGCGTTTCAGTTCGCCGTCGTTCGTCAGCAACAACAAACCTTCGGAGTTCAAATCCAGCCGTCCAACGGTCATCACACGCGGCAGATCATCGGGCAAGCGATCAAAGATCGTCTCGCGGCCTTTTTCGTCGGAATTCGTCGAAACCAGCCCTTTGGGCTTGTAGTATTTCCACAGCCTCGCAGGCTCCGCTGCCGCAACAGGTTTGTTATCAACCAAAATCCGGTCACTAGGCACAACGTTAAATGCCGGAGATTCCAGCACTGTGCCGTTAACACTTACGCGTCCAGCAGCAACCATTCGTTCAACTTCCCGTCGCGAGGCAACGCCTGCGCGTGAAAGACGCTTGGCGATACGCTCGCCTTCATGTTTCTTTTCTGTCATGGGTGGGGCATACACGATGCAACACACATTTGACTAGGGCCGAAATGCGCGATTTCACAACATATATGGACATAGCCTTGGCCGAGGCCAGATTGGCTGGTGATCGCGGCGAGACACCTGTGGGGGCTGTGATTGTTGATTCAAACGGTAAGGTTCTGGCCCAAAACGGCAACCGCACCCGCGAGCTGTCAGACCCGACGGCGCATGCTGAAATTCTGGTGATCCGCGAGGTTTGCGCGGCGGCAGGATCGGAACGCCTGTCGGGGCTGGATTTATACGTCACACTGGAGCCCTGCCCCATGTGCGCCATGGCGATTTCATCGGCCCGTATCGCGCGGGTCTATTACGGCGCGACAGACCCGAAATCCGGTGGTGTCGAGCAAGGCCCGCGCATTTTCAGCCACCCGCAATGCCACCACAAACCCGAGGTTTACGGCGGCATAAGCGAGGCCGAATCCGGCGCGATATTACGGGCGTTCTTTGAGGGGCGTCGCTAGGCTAGCCGCCCATCGATTTCATTTCGGCAACTTCAACAGCCCCCATATCCAGATAGGGACACCCTTTGGCGATCTCGACAGCGGCATCCAGATCAGGCGCTTCGACAACGGTATATCCCGTCAGCCCCGTATCCGTTTCTGACACGCCGTCAGAACTAACCATCATGGATTTCCCAAGCGGTGTGCCCGGATTGATCATGGCGTCGCCCAGTTCCCTGGTCCACTCCATCCATTTGGCCTGATTTGCTTTGCCCTCTTCGGGCGAGGATGGATAGCTTGTTGCTGCGTGGTAGATTATAATAAAATTAGCCATTGTTGATACTCCCTTTTGATTTTTATCGGGTCACTTTACGCCTAAATACCCCAAACACAACATTCGCCAGTTGCATATTGTTCAACGCACATGTGATTATACCTCATGTCTAAAATCATCCTGTTTAACAAACCGTTTAATGTCCTCTCGCAGTTTACCGATGCGGGAACGGCTGAATCCGCGCGTAAAACATTATCGGAATTCATTGATGTGCCGGGGGTATATGCGGCTGGACGGTTGGACAAGGACAGCGAAGGGTTGCTGGTTTTGACCGATGACGGGCGGTTGCAGCACCGGATTAGTGATCCCAAACACAAGACCGCGAAGACCTACTGGGTGCAGGTCGAAGGTGTGCCGGATGACAACGCATTAAAAGCGTTGCGCCAAGGCGTTAAATTAAAGGATGGCATGACGGCCCCGGCAGGCGTGAAACAAATCGACGAACCTGCCGGTTTATGGCCACGCGACCCGCCTGTGCGGTTTCGCAAAACCGTGGCGGATAGCTGGCTGGAAATAACGATTAGCGAAGGTCGCAACCGCCAAGTCCGGCGCATGACCGCCGCCGTTGGTCACCCAACCCTGCGCCTGATCCGGTACCGCATAGGCGACTGGACGATCGACGGGATTGCCAACGGTACTTGGCGAAACGCATAACAAACCCCACAACCGCCGAGCCGTAGGCGAGGCCACGCCCAACGGGAGGGGTTTCGTTTTGCAGCGCAAAACGACGACCCTGACGGGCGGGAGCACCTATAGCGTGATTGCCGCCATCACCTCGGGCTCGATGACATTGGTTTCCGCCAACTCCGTCTTCATCAAATCTGCGCTTTGTTCTAACAACGGGAAGGTGCGGTAGTGGCACGGAATTACCGTCTCGAATTTGAAGAATTTCTTTGCGGCGTATGATGCCCGCTGCATATCCATCGTGAAATGCCCGCCCGCACACAAAATACCGATCTGTGGTGCATGCAATTCCTGCATCAGCTGCATATCCATGCAAATGTCCGTATCACCCGAGAAGTAGATCGTCTTCCCTTCCCCCGAAATCATGAACCCTGCCTCGTGCCCCGCATAAACAGGCCCGTTATCGGACGCGATCGAGGAACTATGCACCGCGTTAACCATCGTTACCGCCACATCCCCCAACTGAACCGTGCCGCCTTTGTTGAACCCGACAACCGAAATCCCGTGCTGCCCTTCCCACCACGACATCAAGTCAAAGATACCGGCCACTGGAATCGAGAGTTCCTTTGAGAGGGCTACCGCATCACCGGCATGATCCGCATGGCCGTGGCTGAGCAGAATATGCGTCGCCCCCGCAATTGCCTTTTCACGGTGGAATTCCGGAAACATC
>Ga0209121_10001233_pt1 | contig 26798 bp, 20 predicted proteins | sample Cruoilmetagenom3_FD_187292 | JGI IMG/M metagenome (GOLD analysis project Ga0209121, IMG submission 187292) | Oil polluted marine microbial communities from Coal Oil Point, Santa Barbara, California, USA - Sample 3 (SPAdes) (version 2) | ecosystem: Environmental > Aquatic > Marine > Oil seeps ...
GAAGCCTGTCGAGCGGCAGTTGTAATCCCTGCTCTACAAACACAAAGCTCGTATTAGCCATGCTCAGGAATTCGCTGCCGTCTCTTTCCTGCATCGGGGAGATGATTACCAGCGGTTGAGGATCCTTGTGATCGCGATTATCGAAACCGTTGTTGTTTCCATTGCTAAAAGTGGCTTTTCTTATCGCTGCTCCTTTGGCACTTAATTCCAACTGAAACTGAAAGCCACCGTCAGGATCTTCGGTCATTGGATCCTTGGCGCCGAGTGTAATGGTTCGGGCTGAAGCATTGTCGGCGGTAAATTTGATTGAGTCGGACGCTTGCGGCTGTTCGCCCTCCGGTACGGGCTCGTTTGGCGTTTCCGCTTCTTCATCAACCGTCACATTCTGCAGGAGGATAAAGCCCTGCCCGGTTTGTGATGTATCATCGAAAAGCCCGGATTCGACTACAAGCCAGCCGCAAAATAAAACAAAAGCTATCACAAAAGAACTTAAAGCAATTCTCATAATCTTATATCTCGTATTAATTATTTAGGGTGCAATTTCCGGGCAGGCAGGACTCTATTTTGTTATCATTTTCCGGATTCCCGATTTTCGCCCAATTTATCTTCCGCTCTGCAGCCGCTCTGCATGGAAGTTATCTAATTCTTTGATTGCGAATATCTTTTTCATTGTGGCTTCAAAATCGTATTCGAGCCGTACAAAATGCACTTCGTTTTCCTTTACGTGCACATAACTTGCCCGGTTGTCCTTATCTCTGGGCTGCCCGACGGAGCCGATATTAATAATAGCCTTTTCGGAATCTATAATCGGGTAGACGTCTCCAAGCTCAGCCGGCAGATAGAAGTCCGGCTCATCAAGAAAGACGCCGGGCATATGAGTATGGCCTACGAAGCAGATATGCTTGACGCGCTCGAATAGCAGCCGAACCTTTAGCGGATTGGTGTAAACGTCATCGGGAAAGATATATTCGTTGATCGGCCTTCTTGGCGAGGCGTGTACAAAATCTATTGTTGCCGAGCTTGTTCCCGCTTTGGTTTTGAGTGTTCGTCTCATCGGCAGCTTGCCAAGAAAGCTCCATCGCCTGTCTCGATGCTGCTTGTCTTGTTCCGACTCCAAAACCTCCCGAGTCCAGAAGCTTGCTTGCTCCGCCCCGTAATTGAAATTTGTCGGCTCATAAAAGACTGCATAATCGTGGTTGCCCAGAACACACCACTTGGTCTTCTCGATAATCAAATCGAGACATTCCTTCGGATTTGGCCCGTAGCCGACCACGTCGCCCAGGCAATAAATCGTCTTTATACCCCTCTTCTCAATATCGGCCAGAACCGTAGTTAAAGCTTCGAGGTTCGAATGTATATCGCTCAGCACCGCAAACATGCACGTCCCTAACTTAATAAAAAATAACTCTTTTTTACGCCAAAAACCTATTGATAACAGAAATATCACAAAAACGCCAGAATATTTATTGGCTTTTCTCGTATCCACTTTGTGTTTGGACGGATGTGTTATTTATTTGCGTTAGCGGCTGGAATTGTTATAATGTCGGATTGCTATATGCTATATGAGATACGAAAATGATAAGCATGACTCTTTTTGAAACTTGCGGGCTGGTAAAGAAGTATTCCGGCAGGATCGTCGTTAACGAGGTCTCGATTACGATTGAGAGGCAAAGCATTGTCGGGCTTTTGGGCCGGAACGGAGCCGGTAAGACGACCTCCTTCAGAATGATTATTGGGATGATTACCCCGAACAGCGGCGAGGTCATCTTCGAAGGCCAGGATATCACAAGGCTGCCGATGTACAAACGCGCCCGATTGGGCATTGGCTATCTTTCGCAGGAGCCGAGTATCTTCCAGCGGCTTACCGTGCGTGAAAATCTCCTCGCGATTCTCGAAACGATGTCCATCAGCAGGTCCGAGCGCAACTTCAGAGCGGATATGCTTATCGAACGTTTCGCGCTGACCGAGGTTGCCCGCAGCCAGGGCAGATTTCTGTCCGGCGGAGAGCGCAGAAAACTCGAAATCGCCCGGGCCATGGTTACCAATCCTTCGTTGATTCTCCTGGATGAGCCGTTCAGCGGCGTCGATCCCATCGCCGTGCAGGACTTGCAGGAGGAAATCCGGCAGCTCGTTTCTTCCGGCGTGAGCATCCTTGTGACCGACCATAATGTCGAAAGGACGCTGGAAGTTGTGGACAAGGCCTACATCATAGACCACGGCAGGGTTATTGGAGCCGGCCCGCCCGCCGAGATCGTCCGTAACGAAATCGTCATAAAATCGTATCTCGGCAATACGTTCGAGGGCGACGAATTCGACGATTGACAGTCCCTAACGTGAAGTATAAATCAAATTACTTATCGCGGGCTATGAAACTTATAAGTCGGCTTTTATCTGGTGGATATGAGAAATGATAGATATAGAAAAATGCCAAATTACGCGTTACCCGGCCGGGGTTTTGGGCAGGCGGGCAGAGTCGGTCGAAGAAATCAATGACGATATACGTCGGCTTGTGGATAAGATGTACGATATCATGCTGAAGAACAAGGGTGTCGGCCTGGCCGCTCCGCAGGTGGGTTTGTCGCTGCGGCTTTTTATTATCTCACTTGACGGCAGCAGGGACAATGTAAAAGCGTACGTGAATCCGACGATAAATCCGACGGGGGAGCTCGAAGGGATTGACGAAGGGTGCCTTTCGGTACCGGGTATCTATACGAAGATTCGAAGATATAAAAAATGCGAAGTCACCGCCACCGACCTTGACGGCAACGAATTCACCGACCAGGCCGAGGGACTCTATGCCAGGGCCCTGCAGCATGAGTACGACCATCTCGAAGGAATTACGGTAGTCAATCGTATGGGTCAGGCCGCCAGAATCGTGCATCGAAGGCAGCTCAAAAAGCTCGAAGGAACCAAAAAGTAATTAGTTTCTGTTGCGGAAAGCAAAAACCCTCAATGCCGCCCCTGTGAAAGCAGGGATCCGGCTTCGGTAGGGTGGGCACCACCCACCGAAAGAGTTTTTTCCAAATAGAAAATAGTCAATATTCAATAGAAAATGCTTGTGTTTGAAACAATTGAAAGACCGGCTTGATGAAAATCGTATATCTCGGCAGTGGCGAATTCGGCATTGAATGCCTTGATGCTCTTGCGCGGTCGGGTCACAGCCTGGGATTTATTGTAACGCAACCTCCGCTTCCTTCCGGCAGGGGCAGGCAGCCAAAACCGACGCCGGTCGCACGCTGGGCGGATGCACATTCGATACCGTATCTGGAGACTTCCGACGTAAACACCGCCGAAGTGGTCGGAAAGATAGCGGATTACCGGCCGGATTTGATTGTGGTGATTGCGTTCGGACAAAAAATCGGCAGCGAGTTGAACAATCTGCCGCCGAAAGGGGCTGTAAACGTTCACGCCTCTTTGCTGCCCAGGTACCGCGGTGCCGCTCCCATCAACTGGGCTATAATAAACGGCGAAACCACAACCGGCTTAAGCATAATTACATTGTCCGAAAAAATGGACGCCGGCCAAATCCTGGCACAATCGCAGACCGATATAGCAGCCGACGAAACTGCCGGGCAACTGCACGACAGGCTGGCTGAAATGGCGGCTCCTCTGCTCTTAAGAACAATCGATAAGATCGTCGGCGGCACCGCGGTCTATACAGAGCAGGATCACGATAAGGCAACTTGCGCACCGAAGCTGAAAAAATCCGATGGTTTTCTGGATTTTGCCGAGCCGGCGGAGGTCCTGGCGAGAAAAATCCGCGGCTTCTGGCCCTGGCCCGGTGCCTCGGTGAATTACGTCTCGAAGAAAACCGGCAAGTCGGTACGCGTAATTATTGGCGGGGCAGAGGTCGTAGTAGGGGCAACCCTGTGTGGTTGCCCAGGGCAGGCACACGGGCCTGCCCCTACCGAACCACCTCTCATATCACCCGGAACGTTCGATGAAAACCTGAACGTCATTTGCTGTCATGATGCCTTGAAGATCACGCGAATCAAGCCGGCGGGCTCGGCTCTGATGGATTTCAAAGAGTTCGCCAACGGCCGACAAACTCAACCGGGCGATTTTTTACAGAAAATAGACAGGTAGAGCATGGCCGGCCAAAAACTCAAATCTGCGCGAGCTATTGCAGTCCAGGTTTTGAACCGGTGTGTTCCGAAGAGAAATTACGCCGGCCCGATGCTGGACAGGCTGCTGCACAAGACCGACCAGAGGCAGCGGGCGACGGATCTTGTTTTCGGGACGCTGCGCAACCGCCTGGCTATTGATATGGTAATCGCAAATTTCTCCGGCCGGCCTGTCCAAAGGATTCAGCCCGAGCTGCTCAATATCATCCGCATCGGGACCTATGAGCTTGTGCATTCTCCTGCGACCGGGCAGTATGCTATCGTCAACGAAGCTGTCGGCAATACGAAAACCATAGCGGGCGAAAAGCAGGCCGGTTTTGTAAATGCGGTCCTCAGGCAGATCATCCGGCACATAAGCAATCGCCAAATCCCGTTGGATCAGGCCCACATCAGCCGCACGCTGCCTCAGACGCCTTCGACCGGCTGCGAATTCGATACCGACTTCTTGCCGGATAACGAAGTTTCTGTTGGCGGGTATCTGAGCATGGCTTTTTCGTTGCCCGAATGGCTCGTTGCCGATTGGATCGGCGAGTTCTCAGAAGAATCCACTCGACAGATTTGCTTCGCGTCCAATCGCAGGCCGAGCATCTACATCAGGCCTAATCTTCTGAGAACAACAATGGATGCCCTGGTTGAAAGGCTTCGAGAAGCCGGTATCGATTTGGAGACGGATGCTGACAATTCGATGATAAGAATCAAGAGCCCGCAGGCGGTTCCGCAGCTTGGCGGCTTTAAAGAGGGCCAGTTCACCGTTCAGGATATCACGGCCTCGCAGCCTGTTCGGCTACTGAATCCTCAGCCGGGCTGGACGATTCTCGACCTCTGTGCCGCACCGGGCACCAAGACCACGCAGTTGGCCGAGCTGACCGATGATGCGGCGAAGATTATTGCTACCGACATCGACGCCCGCCGGCTGGAAATGGTCAAAGAAAACATTGCTCGGCTCGGCGTAAATAGTGTCGATATTATCCCGTATGATGAATTGCTTGGGATGGCTAATGTTCAAATCGAAAATTCCTTTGATTGTGTTCTGCTGGATGTCCCGTGCTCGAATACGGGTGTCTTGGCCAGGCGCATCGAGGCCCGCTATCGCATAAGTCCGACGAAAATGCAGGGCCTGACCCGGATACAGGCCGGGCTGCTCGACAGGGCGGCGGGAATTGTCAAACCGAACGGTAAAATCTGCTACAGCACGTGCAGTATTCAGGATATCGAGAACGAACGGCTCGTCGAAGACTTCCTCAAAAAAAACAAAAACTTCACCCTCGAATCCGAGCGTTTGACACTGCCCTCGGCGGAAGGCCTCGACCACGACGGCGGCTATGCGGCGATTCTTACCAAAATTAAAGCGTAGAACCGTGTTTTATTCCCATTTTGGCCCTTCGGCGTCGATTTCAGCGTGCAGTCCAGCCAGTGTTTTCTTCATCGCTGCGAGCCGTTCGGTTTGGATATCGGCAAGATTATGCTTTTCCGCAGGGTCCGTCTGCAGGTTATACAGCTCGAATTTTGTCATTTCATTGTCGGCGAGTATCTTCCAGTCGCCCTGTCTCATTGCCACGGTAAAGGGCTTGCTGAGAGCTTGGTCGTATCGCCAGTACAGCGGGACTTTGCGTTTGAGTTTTTTACCCTGCAAGAGCGGCAGAAAGCTGGTGCCGTCGATCGGCCTGCCTGTTGGCACTTCGACGCCGGCCATCTCGCACAGGCTCGGCAGAATATCCGTGCCGTTAACCGGCTCGTGACATTCCGAGCCCGGCTTTGTCCTGCCGGGCCAGCGGATAATTCCCGGCACACGAATCCCGCCTTCGTACATGTGCAGTTTCATTCCCCGCAGCGGACCCGGCGAGCCGAACGAGCGGTTCGCACCGCGATAACGGTTCAGCGTTTCCGGGCCGTTGTCGCTGGTGAACATTACGAACGTCTCATCTCGCAGCTCCATCTCATCGAGCGTTTTCATCAATCGACCAAACTCATGATCCATCTGCGTGACGTTGCCGTAGTAGATGGCCTCCTTTTTGCCCTCGTACATATTCATAAACTGAGGCGAGGTTGCGATCGGCTCGTGTGGAGCGTGAAACCATACGAAAAGACAGAACGGCCTGGAGCGGTCCCACTTTGTACCGAGCCAGTCGATGGCTTCCTGAACGATAAGCTCGGAAGAGTATCCCTCCAATGGGCCGACGCGCCGGCCGTTGCGAACAAAATTCTTCGGATTGTGGTGCGTCGGGCCGGCGTTGTTTTGCGTGGAGAACCAGTGCTCGAAGCCGTGGTCGCCCGGCTGGGGCTGCTCGGACGAATTGAACTTGCCATTGCAATGCCACTTGCCCGAGTGGCAGGTGGCGTAACCGTTGTCTCTCAGCAAGGTGGCGACCGTTTGCTCCTGCCTGCGTAGATGCATCGGACTGTTGGAGGGAATCCAGTCGTAGATACCGCAGCGGTAGGGCGTTCGACCGGTGAGCATGCCCGCCCGGGCTGGCGAGCAAACCGGAGCCGCCGCATAGCAATCGGTTAGCTTCATTCCCTCGGCGGCAAGTTTGTCCAGGTTGGAAGTTTTGATATGAGGATGACCATAGCAGCTCAAATCCCCAAAGCCCAGGTCGTCGCACAGAATGATTACAATATTGGGCCTGCTGCCGGATATCTCCGGCAAAGACTGGCCGGAACTCATCGCACATCCCGGCAAAACTACCGAGGCGGCGCTCAGACCCATCATTTTTAGAAAATCACGTCGGTTCACATGGTCCATTTTTTGCTCCCTTTACATTAATGCTGCCATACATTCAATTTTGCGTATTCTGGATAAGATAGGAGATGCGAAGGGGAAAGTAAAAATAAAAAACCATTCCTTTTATGCTGACAACCTGCTATACTAAAACAATTTAAGGTTTTTCGTAAAAAATGGAAACTTTACCGATATGCACCTGCACATTAGATTGGATTTTTGAGTAGTAATCCTTTTAGAGAGTTTTTGATGAGCAAGCTTCTGGAGCAGATAAATAGTCCGGCGGATGTTAAAAGGCTGTCAGTGCCTGAGTTGAAGGCCCTGGCGGAGGAAATACGCCAGTTTATTCTCGAATCGGTCAGTAAGACCGGCGGGCATCTGGCGAGCAATCTGGGCGTGGTGGAATTGACGCTGGCACTGCACTGCGTCTTCGATTTTAAGCGGGATAAGCTGATCTGGGATGTCGGGCATCAGTGCTATACGCATAAAATAATTACGGGGAGAAAAGATAAATTCGGGTCTCTTCGCCGGCCCGACGGGATCAGCGGTTTTCCCAATCCCGCCGAAAGTGATTACGACCCGTTTACCGTGGGGCACGCGGGCACTTCGATTGCCACGGCAATCGGAATGGCTCTCGGCGAGCAATTGAAAACCAAAGGCAAAAAGGAGCATTCGCAACACGCAGCGCGCAATACCAACAAAATCGTATCGGTGATCGGCGATGCCAGCATTGTCAACGGTCCGTCCTTTGAGGCGCTCAATAACCTCGGACTGGTCAAGAGGCAGATGCTTATAGTGCTCAACGATAACTCGATGGCGATCGATGCAACGGTAGGTGCAATGGCGAAATACTTCTCCAGAGTCCGGCTGAGCCAGACCTACGAGGGTCTGCGAAAAACGACAAGAAATATCCTGGAACACATGCCGGTTATCGGCAGAAGCGTCGAAGATACACTTGAGAGAATTAAGAAAAGCATCAGAATGGTTCTGCCGGCAAGCCAGATGTTCGAGAGCTTTAATATTCCGTACTTCGGTCCCGTTGACGGCCACGACATCGGCTCATTAATAAAATTGTTCGAGACCATCGGTGAGTTGAATCACCCGGCAATCCTGCATGTTTACACGAAGAAGGGCAAAGGTTTTCGTCCGGCGGATCAGGGTCCCAGCAAATTTCATTCGACCGGTCCTTTCAAAATAAATGGAGACAGTGTCGAAACGGCTTCCGGACCGAACCAGCGCAGTTTTACATGCTCCTTCGGCGAGCATCTCACGGAGCTGGCCGAGACCGACGAGAAGATTGTCGCAATCACCTCGGCGATGTGTGACGGTACGGGGCTGATGGAATTCAGCAAGAAGTTCCCTGACCGCTTCTATGACGTGGGGATTGCCGAAAGCACCGCCGTCGATGTTGCGGCCGGTATGGCCAGAGACGGCTTGAAGCCTGTGGTTTGTATTTATTCGACTTTTCTCCAAAGGAGTTTCGACCAGATCTTTCAGGAAGTGGCTTTACAGAACCTTCCGGTAATTTTTTGTATCGACAGGGCCGGATTCGTCGGCTGGGATGGACCGACGCATCACGGGTTGATGGACATCGGCTTTTTGCGAATGATGCCGAATATGGTGCTGACGGCGCCGGCCAATGATATCGAAATGAGACGGGCCCTGGAATTTGCTCTAAGCGAGGATAAGCCTGTCGTCATCAGGTATCCGAAAGAAATCGTCCCGCCGAAGGAGATGGTCAGGGCCGCTTGCGCCAAGCCGTTCAAGTTAGGAAAGAGCGTGACGGTCAGAAGGTCGAAAAATTCTGCTGTTGCGGTTGTCAGTTACGGCAGCGTCCTGACGGAGGCATTGAAAGCGGCGGCGCTCCTGGCTGAGGATAAAATCGCAGTCGATGTTGTCAATGCCCGGTTCGCTGCTCCTGTCGATGATAAAATCATCTCACTACTAAAGCGTGGCAAGGGACTCGTAACCGTCGAGGATCACGCTGTTGCCTGCGGATTCGGCTCCGCCGTGCTCGAATCGGCCGCCGCCAAAGGCTGTTCGGCCGAATCGATACGCCTGCTTGGTTCGCCCAGGAAATTTATCGGGCATAATGCTCGTGACGTTCAGCTTATGCAGGCGGGAGCAAATGCCGATAAAATAACAGAGACGGTACGGAAAATGTTGAAGGCATAAATGGCGGTACGAGAGATGAAATCTCTGCCCAAACTTGTTATTTTCGGGGACTCTCGGAGGCGGGGTGTCAGCGAAGCTATCGAGGAATTTGTCAGCTTCGCGGAGGGTAAAGCCCAAATCGTGGCGAGTTACGGCATCGAAGATTTGAAGGGTAACTGCAAGGTTATCCGGTCTCCCGTCGAGGCCGGGATTCTCAAAAAATGCGATTTTGCGATAGTTTTCGGCGGCGACGGCAGCATTATCTCTACGGCCAGAAAGGTCAGCGAAGCATCTCTGCCGGTTATAGGTGTGAATGTCGGCAAGCTTGGCTTCCTGGCGGAATTCAGCGTCGGCGAGCTTGAGGATTTTTTCCCCCGCTTATTGGATAAGGGTAAGGTCCCGGTAGATAAGCGTATGATGCTCAAGTGCAGGGTTTTCGGCGATGGACAGAGAAAGAACCGGAAGGAGAAATTTTGCTCGGCGGCGATCAACGATGTTTTCATCACGGCAGGTCCCCCCTTTAGAATGATTGAATTGAAGATATTGGTGGACGGTCAACCTCTGGCCGGCTGCGTTAGTGACGGGCTGATAATCTCCACGCCGACCGGTTCTACGGCCTATAACCTTTCGGCGGGGGGGCCGATCATATCGTCAAAGATGCAGGCCGTGGTGATTACGCCGATCTGTCCTCACTCGCTGAGCTTCAGGCCGATCGTTATTAACGCCGACAGCAAAATCGAGGTTTTTGGCGTAAGAGTCAATAAAGGAACGACTATTTCCATTGATGGCCAGGTTTCGTTGAAGCTGTCAATTAATGATGTGGTGCGAATCGAAAAGCAAGACAGCGATTTTTTGATTGTGAATAACCCGCTTCGGAGCAAGTGGGATACTTTAGCTACTAAACTCAGTTGGGCGGAAAAGCCGAAGTACACGGAATACCCGAACGTATAGTCGAATTGGACGGTCGTTGACGACCCAATCGGGCAATAATGAGGTATTTTGTGTTATGAAGAATCGGGTTTTCATAATAGCGGCGTTATTGTCGGCTACGTTTTTTACGCCGATAAGCTGGTCGATAGAGAATCCCGGAATCGGCAATCCGGTCGGCCCCAGCACTATCCCCCCGAGCACTATTCGCAGCGGGCTGGTTAGCACTCCAGCCCCGATTGATACGACTGGAAATTTGCTAATTACCGGTAATGTGCGTGGCGGCAGGTATTTCCGCGGTACGGTGCCCTATCGTGCGGCAACAAGCTTCAGCTCGACTCTCGGCTCATCTTCGCTGAATTCTTTCCTGAGAGATACGGCCGGCTCGGAAGATTTCAGGACATATTCCCGACAGTACGGCACTCGCCCGTATTATTCTCGTAGCGGAACTGTCACGACCATGATGCCGGGCAGGTCCGAGATTCTCGCTCCGACAGGTACGATGATGAACACTCGCGCACAGCAGGACACCCGCTCGGCGGGAGCCGGGGTATTTGGTATGGAGTCCATGCCGCAGGAATCGGCTTTGTCCGGCCGGAGTGTCGGCGCAGACGATTCAGGTTTGCGGGGACCTATAACGCAATATGGCCGGCTGGCCGAGTCGCAGTTGACGTTTCAAGACACGTTTCCGTCAGGCATGTCACCTGGTCGGCGGGACAAGGAGCAATTGACGCCGGACCGGGCCGGTATCCGCCGGCAGGACCGGAGCTCGGCGGTCGAACTATTTAGGGAGCAGACACAGGACTCGACGACATTGCTGTTTCCGGAACGGCGGCAAAGCCCGTCAGAAACCATCGATGCTCTTAAATACCTGAATCGACAAACTAACAATGAGAATCTAAGGCCGGACTTCGAGAGCCGGACAATCCCCTCCCGGCAGACTGTCGAACGAAAGCAGAATACAGCCGTTCCTTACGAATTTTCACCTTCGGAGAAATTTAAGCCTTCGATGGATTCCAGGTTGCAGAAAAATCTCTTTTTGCATAAAGATACGAATTGGTCTGCAGAAAGCCTGGAGTCAAAGTCGATTCCGGAGAGGCGTGTCCCCGGTACACTCGGGGTCCCCGAGGCGAACAGGCTTGAAACCTCCGGCCTAAACAGAACTCAGCAAAATCAACAACAGGGCGACGTTCTTGACCAGATAAGAAAGCAGCTCGATGATTTGACGAAGTCAATCGATGAGAATATACAAAGGCGAGAAGCTCGAAGGGCCGCGGGCACCGATCAGGCGGTAATACGCGAACGGACACCTTTAGGATCCGAGCAATACATGCCTAAATCCCGCGAAGGGATCATCTCTCCGGATCCGATTAATTCGAGCGGGGCTTCGAGCTATTACGAACAGCGGGGAGCCGAACTCCGCTTCAAGGGAGAGGAACCTTCCCTGCCGACAGGACGCGAGCTAAGCAGAACCAAAGGTGGCAGGGGAACCGGCCTGGAATTTTCAGGTGTACCGGGCTACGAAAGCCCTCAAAAGAAAAGTTCTCCGCTGGATGAGCTGAATAAACTTTCACAGGCCGACATATCCGCTGAAGCAAGCCGAATTATGGGCAAGCACCGTAGCCTTGAGTCACTCTCGGATTCCAAGTTCGATCAGCACATGCGGGCGGCCGAGCATTATCTTAGAGCGGGCGAGTACTATCGTGCGGCGGGCTGTTTTTCATTGGCGACGATGTATCAGTCGGACAATCCTCTGGCACTTGCAGGCAGGGGACATGCGTTATTAGCCGCCGGAGAATACGTCAGCAGCGCGCTGTTTCTTTCCAGAGCGCTGCAAGTCAGTCCCGAATATCTTCAAATGAGAATTGATCTTACAGCAATGCTTGACGATGAGAGGAAACTGGCTGGCAGAGTTGAAGATATCGAGCAATGGCTGGCGCGCAGCGGTTCGAGCCAGTTGCAATTTCTGCTTGGTTATATTTATTACCGAACGGGCCAGCTTCTCGAGGCGAAAAAGGCGATTGACGCCGCCTATGAGAAGGCGCCGGACTCGCCCGCTGTGCAGGTAATGAAAATTACCATAGACAATGCGATATTACGACCGTGACGAGCGAAGGCCCCTGGCTTAGCGTGAGATATCTTTTTCAAGCTGGGCAAGTATGGCTTTGGCCTTTGAGATTTTGTTCCCTCCCGGGCCGTTCCAGCGAAGCTCAGCATTTTGCTGCATCAGCGCTTCGATTTTCTTGCAGGCCAAAAGAACGGTGGCGTGATTCTTATTGCCCATTACCCTGCCTATCTCCGAGGACGACATTTTCGTATGCTTCCTGGTCAGGTACATGCTCAGGTGGCGGGCCAAAGCCACGGTCCTGTTTTTCTTGGAGGAGTGAATACTCGTAGGCGTGATTCCGAAGTAGGTCGCCACGGCCGATTCGATATCCGATACGTGAACAATCGGATCGCATCTTTCCAGATGTTCGACCAGAACGGCTTTGGCCATCGATGGGGTGATCTTTTCGTTTTTCAATGCCGTAAACGCAATTAATTTCAGCAGGGCACCTTCCAGCTCTCGCACGTTGGTACGCATATTTTCAGCGATGTACCGTATGACACTCTCGGGAACCAGCGCAGGGGCGGCCTTTTTATGGGCGGTTCGCGAATTGGACTTACGGATGTTCATGGCGTACTGTCTGCATATCTCGCAGCGGGTTTCCAGGTCGGGGCTCTCAATCTTGACAACCATTCCCGAGACGAACCGGTTCACCAGTTTTTCGGACAGTTGCCCGATCATCTTCGGATGTGCATCGGAGGCCAGGACCACCTGTTTGCCGGCCAGATTGATTGTATTGAAGGTATGCAGAAATTCTTCCTGCATTGAAGGCTTGCTGGCCAAAAAATGAATATCGTCAATTACCAGCAAATCCGTTCGCCGCATTCGCTGCCTGAAAGTTTCCAGTTTTTTTGTCTTGAGTGCCAGGATGAACTGATTGGCAAAATCCTCCGCCGACAGATACAGCCATTTCGTTTGGGGCCGCTTCTCACATACTGCATTGCATATTCCCTGCAGGAGGTGTGTCTTGCCGACGCCGTATCCTCCGTGAATAAAAAGCGGATTGAACGGGCTCTGCTGCTCGTTGACGACGACTGTGGCGGCATTGTAGGCCAGTTCATTTGAAGAGCCGACGACAAATGTATCCAGACTGAGCTTGAGTCTTTTCTTTTGATTTCTACCTGCTGCGGATCTTTTAGTTCCCCGGTCTGTTACGAAACGGGATTGGTGCCGGTCCTTTTTCGCCGCTGTTGAAGAAGTGGCTCTCGAACCGGCCCTGCGGCCGGAAAGTTCCGGATCGATGGTGAATGTAACTTTTACGTTCGTTCCGGTCACCGACCGAACTGCCTGGCTGATTTCATTGGAAAAGTGGTTTTCAATCCAGTTCGCGATGAAAAGGTTTGGCACGCCGACTTTCAGGTATCCGCCGGCGAGTGTCAGTTTGGTCGAATTCTTGAACCAGATTTCAAACTTCTGCTGCCCCACTTTTTCGGCGAGCGCTTTACCGATAGCATGTATTTGGGTATCAGTTGTACAAAGACTATCATCCGTGATTGTGCTTTCCATTATTCAATCCCTGGTTCGTAATCCTTTGCTTGTTTTCAATATTATTAAGCAAAAAAAAAGTAAATCAAATGTGTTTTGCAAAATTTCTTTTCCACTTGCCGGAGGTTGCTGTAGGCATTGACTTTGCGCGCGAAAAAAAATATTTCTTAACAGGTTTTACACATCGTAAGTTTGGTTTGTGGAAAAGCTGTGAATTGGGTTTGTGGCATAAGTTGCCTGTAAACTGCCTCTGTTTCTAAGAAAAAGGCTTAAATTCGGCCATATCAGTACTGAAAAACGCTGTTATCGTATATTCTGTGGTTAATGTATTATCGGATCGAATGATATCATTTGTTTTGTCCTTGTAGGAGCGGTTCGCTAACCGCTCCTACAAGTCTTGTGTTTCGCATGATGTGCGCAAATCGTTATACGTACGGATTCGGGGAACGCTCCTATGCATCGGCTTGATCGTTGGAGGTCTGCGCCGGGCGCATGTCTGCCCTGGAATGCCGCGGCATTGCGATGGTTCCGGTTCTGGCGAGGCTTTTGATGCCGTACGGCTTGCATACGTTGATGAAGGCCTCGATTTTGTCCTCGGGCCCGCTGACTTCGACCATGACGAACTTCTGGCCGATGTCCACGACTTTGCCCCTGAACATTTCTATCAGCGAGAGGATCTCGGAGCGTTTTTCCGGCGGCGCGGAAATGGCTATAAGCATTAAATCGCGGGCGACCACCGGCTGGCCGACAAAATCTTGAACCTTAACAACCGGAACAACCTTGGCCAGTTGCTTTCGAACCTGTTCGAGGACTCTGTCGTCACCGATGACTACGATAGTCATCCGGCTGAGCGCCGGGTCCTCGGTTCGGCCGACAACCAGTGAATCGATATTGAACGCCCGGGCCGCGAACATACCCGCGACATGGGCCAGAACTCCGGATTTATTTTCAACTAATGCGCTTATTATATGTTTCATATCAGATCAACCTTTCCAATATGTCGAGTCCGCTCATCTCATCCAGGCTTTTGCCCGCAGGGACCATCGGCCAAACATTTTCTTCGGGTTCGACTCTAAAATCAACCACACAGGGCTGTTTTTCTTTTAGCATTTGCTTGACGGCTTTTGGGACATCGGCTTTTTTATCGACAGTCATCCCGACCGCACCGAGAGCTTTGGCAAGGGCCTCGTACTCAGGATTCTTCAGGTAGCTCTTTGAATATCGCCGCCCGTAGAAAAGTTCCTGCCATTGCCGGACCATTCCCATATAGCCGTTGTTCAAAATACAAATCTTAATCGGCAACTTATGTTCGATCGCCGTGGACAACTCCGTCATTGTCATATTGAAGCCGTGGTCGCCGTCGATGTCTATAACGGTCTCGTTGGGCTTGGCGATCTGCGCGCCGATTGCGGCCGGCAGGCCGAAACCCATTGTCCCCAATCCGCCGGAACTGATGAACTGCCTGGGCTTGAAGAACCTATAAAACTGTGCCGCCCACATTTGATTCTGGCCGACGCCAGTTGTGACGATTGCCTCGTTTTTCGTCTGACGGCAAAGCTCCTCGACGACGTACTGCGGCTTGATCGTCGATGAATTCTGGTCGTAGCGGAATGGAAACTTCTTCTTCCATTCAGCGATCTTATCGAACCACTTTTTTCTTTCCTGGTATTCGACTTCCCTGGCTAACGCCTTGAGGATAACTTTGGCATCTCCAACGACGGGGATATCGACGCCGACGTTCTTCGATATACTGGCCGGATCGACGTCGATGTGGATTACTTTCGCATTCGGAGCGAAGGTCTCTATCTTACCGGTGACCCGGTCATCAAAACGTGCGCCGACGGCAATTAACAGATCGCACTGCTGAACCGCGTAATTGGCATACGCAGAGCCGTGCATACCGAGCATATCAAGAGATTCGGCCTTTCTCTGATCGTAGCTGCCTAATCCCAACAATGTCATTGTAACGGGAAGATGTGCCTTTTCCGCAAATGCGCTGAGTTCTTTACCGGCGTTGGCCGTAATGACACCGCCTCCGACATAAAGCACCGGCTGCTTGGATTTATTGATCGCTTTGGCCGCTGTCGATATCTGCCGGGCGTGTCCCTTGGTCCGAATCCGATAGCCGGGCAGCTTCATTTCCGCCGGGCCGTCGGTATTGAATTTGGCTACCTCTACGTCAACCGGCAGGTCAATCAGTACCGGGCCGGGACGGCCTGTCGATGCAATATGAAATGCTTCGCGGATGGTGCGCGCAAGGTCTTTAACATCCTTGACGATACAATTATATTTAGTAACCGGACGGGTAATTCCGGTAGTATCGGCTTCCTGGAAAGCATCGTTTCCGATAAGTTCCGTGCGAACCTGGCCCGTCAGGGCGACCATAGGTACCGAGTCCATCATCGCCGTCGCGAGACCTGTAACCAGATTGCACGCCCCGGGCCCGCTGGTCGCGAGCACAACGCCGACTTTCCCGCTGGCACGGGCATAGGCATCGGCCATGTGGCACCCGCCCTGTTCATGACGGGGGACTATAAAATTAATCGGCGCATCATACAATCTGTCGAACAACGGTATTACAACGCCGCCGATATAGCCGAACATTGTGTCCACACCCTGTTCGATGAGAGTATCGACGATAATCTGGGCGCCTGTTTCAATTGAGGGTTTGCCGGCTGTGCGAGCCGAAGCACGAGACTTGGTCTTCATTTTCCTATTCCTTTCCTGACAAACGTTATCGGGGCTGCCTTTTGCCAATAGGCAAAATCGGCGCCCTCTTGTTATTCCGGCGGAATCCCGTTTCGCGGGAACCGTTAACTATGGCTTTATGGGCCCTTCCGGCGAGCCAATTGTTTCTTCAGGAGAGAAACAACCGAATCAGCCGAAGATTCTAAACCCGGCCATAATCCCGTAACCATCCTAAACAAAGATGTCTCAGGGTCGTATTTGCATGTTTTCATACAAATACGGAAAAACATTATATACGAACCACCATCCTCTGTCAACTATTTTCGGCAATTTATTTGCCTGTCAATAACGTTTTTTGCCTTTTTAGCTCCAACAAATACATTTTTGAGTCGTACACAGACACAGAAATAGTTGGCTAAATGTCAAATTGCTGCTATAATTGCCGGCAATTAAAAGAATTATTGGAGATTGTTTATGTGTGATAAATGCGGTTGCAGCGAAACTAATACCGACCAGACGCTGGAAGAAAAGGTCAAAGATATAATCGAGAACCTTCGGGGTGCTCTGCAAAGCCATGGTGGTGATGTTGAGCTGGTCGGCATAGATGCGGACAACACCGTCAGGGTCCGTCTGCAGGGGGCCTGCCATGGCTGCCCCGGTGCTGCGATGACAATGAAAATGGGTATCGAAAGAATCCTCAAGGAAAAGATCCCCGAAGTCAAGCAAGTCGTCGCAGTAGACTAATCCTGTCCCAGGATAACAAAGGTTACCTTAACTGAGTGATAGTATTTGTAGGAATGATGTTAAATCGCAGCGTCCAGGTGTCCCTTGCGGTCGCCGCTTTTGGACTCAGCTTAATGCGATACAAATACCCGCCCCATACGGCCGATATCCTTTCATCGTTAAGATCGATTGTTTCGTGTTCCAAACTCAGCTTCTGAGGATCATATCGAACGGCCATCTCAAGCTGTTCTTTCGGATCTTGCAGGACCACTTGTCCCGGCTCATCACGGATAATTTCGCAGGGCGTCATGAGATTCTGAACGATATCCTGTGATTGTATTTTGAGATCGAAAGAATCCACAATTTGTAAATCTTTGCCGCGATTAAGCCTAACGGTACGAAGCCATGAATTTACTCCTGCTTCGTCCGGATAGGCGGATGCGATATTCATTTTCAGTTGTGCAAAGTCTTCCGTTGATTCGTATGCCACATCTTTTGCGGCGTATTGCCTGCCTTCTTTTTGCATAATACCGTTAATCGTAGGCAGATTGTGATATGCCGATTGCATGGCCCGGAGCTCATACCGCCTGCTGCTGAAAGTTTGTCTGGTGTACTCGGGTTTTCCAACGTCGATTATGAACGGACGGCCGTTTGCGTAGATGATGAAGTTTCCTACATCGTTATGATTATGGCTTTGTCCGTTATGGCCCGCCCAACAGGCTGCGTACATTCCTTGTAGCGAGCCGCCTTTGTCTCTGGCGGCCATCATTTGCATATCTTCATCGCCAAGCCAGACGTCGCCTAACAAGGGCGGTAAAGATTTCTTTGCAGCGAGCAGCTCGGATGCGTTGAATATTGAATACAGCGTCCGTCCGAGGGAGCGTGCGGCTTTATTCGTTCCTGTAAGTTCTTCTTCGGTCGAATTATACACTGCGAGCCTTTGCATACCCGGGTCGTTGATTCGCTTGCCGTATCGAAATACAAGATCACGATAGATGGCAAACCGCCCGTCGCAATCGCCGATGTTTACGAAATAATCTTCGGCAATGTGCACGCGGTAAATGAATCGGCCGATTTCTTTGATCATCGGCTTGTCAAAGACATCGAAGCGCCCGTTTGTGGCGCTGTACAACAGCTCCAGGTTGTCGAAAAGACTCGCGCCGGCGTGTCCCCAATAGCTCGGGCCCTCGTCGCAACTGCCATCGGATGGATATGGAGCCAGGAAGTTGTCCAGAGATCGCAGCACTTTGTGAACCAGTTCGGCACGACGATCCGGATCCTTTTCCATCAGCAGCGCCGCGGTGAGCACATTGGAATTTATCCACGGATTCCAATTGTTGGGTCCTCTGCTGTCGGATCTTGCGTTAAAACCCATCCATCCGAAATCGTCGCGCTGCAGGTACGGCGTCAGAATCTGCGAGTCGATTTCGCGCTCGATACGCTTACAAAGCTGCGGCGAGACCGTATCCAGCTCACGCTTGAGTAAATAATCTGTCCATGCGAGGGAGTTGGCCGTCTGGGCGGAAAATAGCGCTACAACGGGTTCGGTTGTATCGGGCAGGTCAACGCCGGCCTTTTGCGCCCCCACGTGGGCCGGCCATGTCCATGATGATTCTTCGCAAATAGCCCAGGTTACATTGGCAATGGAATCGAGGAAGCGTTGCTTGCCCTCCATGCACTCGGCGAGAACCAGACAGTGAAGCATCTTTCGCCGCTGGTACCAGATATTCTGATAATTGCTCCGGTTGCCGATGCGCTGATACTCAAGGTAAAGAGTAGCCGGGAGAGATGGAACAGGTTTGTCCAGATACTCGTTGCCGAGATTGATAAAGGCCCGGCGGATATTTTCCGGAATCGATGCCCATTTTTCTCGTTCACTTGCCTTGAAAAACAGTTGCCACTGCGTACGCGGCACCAGCATATTCCGCATTTCCTCTTTCGAAGTCAGTTTGCTAAGAGAAATACCCTTGCTGTTTGAAGCAGTGCCCAGAACCATAAGACATATAATCGCAAGAAGAAGGGTGGTTTTGTTTGAAGTGTACAATTTCATTTGCAGACTACTCCTTTTCAAAAACGCAGAAGAATCTCTTTTGTTCAGGCCAGATGTTCGGAGACTCGCTCGGTATTGGGTTTCTCGATAACGCCTCGTTCGGTGATGATTGCAGCGATGTCCCGGGCTTGTGTCACGTCAAAAGCCGGATTGTATACATTAACACCGGCTGGCGCGGTTTGCGTGCCGGCAAATGTTGTCACCTCCTCAGCGAACCTTTGTTCGATGGGTATTTCCGCTCCGCTCTTTATGCTCAAATCAAACGTGCTCGAAGGAGCAGCTATATAAAACGGTACACCGTGCTCTCTGGCGAGAATGCTGAGGCTGTAAGTGCCGATCTTGTTGGCCGTATCGCCGTTTGCCGCGATCCGGTCGGCGCCGGTTATGACGGCGTTAATTTTACCTTGCTTCATCAGCCAACCGGCCATGTTGTCGCAGATCACGGTCACATCTATTCCCGCCTGTTTCAGCTCCCATGCCGTCAGTCGCGCGCCTTGCAGCAGCGGCCGGGTCTCATCTGCGTAGACCTTGAACTTTTTCCCCTTTTTGTGTGCCTCGAACATCGGCGACAGAGCGGTTCCCTGCCCGGCGGTAGCCAGCGCCCCGGCGTTGCAATGCGTCAAAATCCCGGCACCGTCCTTAATAAACTTTTCGCCGTGCTGCCCAATCCGCCGGCACATATCCACATCTTCCTGATAAATAGCGTTGGCCTCTCTTAAGACGGCCTCGCGCAATTGCTGTAGAGTTTCAACCGGTGACGCCGCCCCCCAAACTCGATCCAAAGCCCAGAACAGATTCACGGCGGTAGGGCGGGATGATGCGAGGTACTCGCGAGCGTGTTTTAACGCTTCAAGAGATTTTTCCATGCTGTCACTCGCATCAAGCTTTTGCAGAGCCAGGACGAGTCCGTAAGCAGCCGAGACTCCTATGGCCGGAGCGCCGCGTACGGCGAGCGTTTTTATCGTTTCGAAAAGCGTTTCGACGTCCCGACATTTCAGCCTGGTGAATTCCGCCGGAAGCCGCCGCTGATCTATAAGCTCCAGATAGCCGTCAATACCACCAATCCATTTTACCGCTTCGACAATCATGGACGCTTTCTCTCAAATATAAAGTTCAGCTTATCGGTCAACTCTTGCTCCGCCGCCTCCCATGACTTTCTCGACTTCGCGGAGGCTGGCCGTGGTTGTGTCACCCGGCGTCGTCATCGCCAGCGCGCCGTGGGCGGCGCCGTAGTTCACCGCCTCGGCCGGAGTTTTTCCTTCCATCAGGCCGTAGATCAACCCGGATGCAAAGCTGTCGCCGCCGCCCACCCGGTCGTAGATTTCCAGATCGGGCCTCAGCGTGGCTTCGTAAAATTCGCAGCCGGTGTATATGATCGCGCCCCAGTCGTTGACCGAGGCGGTTTTTGCGTTCCGCAGGGTTGTGGCGACGACCTTCAGGTTACCGAACTCCTTGACCACCTCGGCAATCATCGTCTTGAAGCTTGCCGGGTCGAGCTTCGAATAACCTTTATCCATCTCTTTGACCTCGAACCCGAGCGCCGCTGTGAAATCCTCTTCGTTGCCCAGCATCACATCGACGTAGGGAGCGATGGCCCTATTGACCTGCTTGGCCTTCTCCTGCCCCCCGATATCCTGCCATAGCGATTTGCGGTAGTTAAGATCGTATGAGACGATGGTTCCGTGCTTTTTCGCGGCCTTTACCGCCTCAATGATGACGTCCGGCGTGGTTTCCGAAAGTGCCGCGAAGATTCCGCCGGTATGGAACCAGCAGCTCCCGTCTTTGCCGAATATTTTATTCCAGTCGATATCTCCTTTTTTCAATTGCGAGGCGGCGCTGTTTGCCCTGTCCGAGCATCCGACGGCCGCCCGCACACCAAAGCCGCGCTCGGTGAAATTCAGGCCGACGCGGACTTTCCTGCCGATACCATCGTACGGTACCCATTTGACGTATTCCATATTGACGCCGCCCTGGTAGATCAAATCTTCGAGCAGCCGCCCGATGGGATTATCGGCAATAGCGGTGACAACCGCGGCACGTTTGCCGAAGCAGCGCTTCAAACCCCTGGCGACGTTGTACTCTCCGCCGCCTTCCCATGCGCGGAAGTGCCGGGTCGTGTGAATTCTTTCTTCGCTGGGATCCAGCCGAATCATGATTTCGCCCAGCGAGACGATGTCATATTTGCATTCTGCCCTGGATTTGACGTCTATAACTGCCATGGCGTTTCTCCTAACTGCTCTGTGTTAGCCGTAAATATTACCTTCTCGATAATCCTGCCAGGCCGGCTCGAATGCCTTTCGGTCGGTCGGCGCCGGCCTTAACTTAACCGTTGTACTACTGAACAAATCCGGTGAGCTTTCGTCGTACTCGATATGCAATATAGAGCTTCGTAGCGACTCGTTCTCGGGCTTGAACTTCAGCGGCTTGCCGGTGGCTTTATCAATCACGTCGGCATGGATTTCAACACCGTCTTCGGATAGGACCAGGTGCGAGCCGCGTGAGCCGCTGCCCTGTGCGAGCAGTTCGACGACGGCCTTGAGGAACGCTGCGCTGGTCAGGGCCAGATGCTCGGCCTGTATCGCTCCAACGATGGCCTTGGCGTCTTTTACGCTGAAGCCTTTCTTTTGAATGTTTTTATAAAGCTCGACTGCCTCTTTCAAGGCTCGTCCGGCATCATTTAACTCTCTGATATGTCCGCCCGATGCGGTCATCCGGTTGCGAATTTCTTCCAACACCACTTGAGGATCCAGATCCGAGGAATTTTCACGCCGCTCCAAGCCTGTTATCAGGTCGGTGAGCTGCCGGTCGATCTCTGACTGGGCATCCGAATAATCAGGCAGTTCGCAGCCGTACACGTTGACGATATATTGTGCCGCCCGAAGTCCGCCTGTCTGCCCGGCGTTCAGGGCCGAGCCGCCCGGTCGTTTGACGCCGTGCGTACCGGCCATTTCTCCGATTATAAAAGTCCCGGGTATATTGGACTGCCACCACTTGTCGACGGCAAATCCGCCGTTGTTGTGCTGGGCGCAAACCGCAATCTCAAGCGGTTCCGAAAATAAATTAATGCCGTTTTCCTCGTATATCTCGATTGCGGGTGTGTTCATATGTGCCAGCCGTTCGATAGGCGTTTTCTGCAGCGCTCCAGCTTTTTGCAGGTACTCTTTGGCTTCCGGTTCGAGGGCGTCAATGTCGAAATCTTCCATAGAATCGTCGGCTACCGGATTGTTCAGGAAGTCCATAAAGACACGCCGGCCCTTTTGTGTTTCGTTGAAAACCAGGATATCAATCAGTGACGACTGTAAGTTCTCAATCCGCTGCGGATCGAAGGGCCACTGATAGCCTTTAAGGAAAATATCCGTTGCCATCTTGCTCATCGTCGGGAAGAAATCCGTCAGGAATTCTTTCTCATCTTTGCCGTCGGCGTCCGTGCTGAACAAACGCGGCACCGCCTGCATGTACGTGCCCGAGACGTTCCAGCGGAATTTTATACTGGCCAGGCCGAACTGTGATTCGGTTATGTTTGCCCCGATAAGTCCCGCCTTGAAAGCCAGCCCGTGAATTCCAAGCTGGGCTTTCGGATAGACGGTTGTTTTGAACAGCTCGCCCGGGCCGCCGGCTGCGAGGATGATATTTGCGGCAAGGAATACGTTTATGGCGAGGTTCGAGCCATCGATGCTTTTTTTATCTACAGTTACGATGCCTGCGATTCGTTTGGATTCGCCGGAGCCGACCGTCAACAGGCCGGCGGCCTCCTGCGCATCGTAAATCTTGACGTTATATTGTTCGAGCTGTTTTTGCAGGCATTCGCTCATGAACCTGCTTGTCTTCGGGCCGGCCGACGTGGCTCGCTCGTATGGGTCGTGGTCGGTTTTATAGCCGATGAAAGTGCCTATTGGATCCGTGGGAAACGGAACTCCGGCCTGAACCAGGTGGTAGAATTCGCGAAGTGAACCAATCCCCTCGGCCAGAGCCGAGTCACCGTGACAGCAGCCGGCCGCTGTCAGACTCTTGGCAAATTCCTCGGCGCTGTCGGCAATGTCCGGGCTTGTACCCATCTTATAGTATGTCTGCTTATCTGAGCCGCTCATGCGTGATGCGCCCAGGTCAAGCCCTGCAGTTACGACGGCAACTCTATCGGCGGGATTTTCGATGCCTTTGCCTTTCATAAACTCGCACAAATGCACGGCGCAGTTCATACCGGCGGCACCTGAACCGACAATTATGGTATTATAGCTATGGAAGGCTACGGTTTGATTGGCTATTTGCTTTGTTTTCATATTTCTGCTGCTCCAATCTGACTATTGATGATTTGGTAATTTTAGATTATTGGTTCGAGTTATACTCCAATAACTTTGGTTTGACAAGCTCTTCGGACATTTCCCGTGGCAGAACGTAGACGTTTCCCTGCTTGTCGCAGAAGTAGAGGGTCGATTGTGACGGTTTTCTGCCGTGGCCGTCGGCCCAGATGGCGTAAAAATCAGGATGCGCGTTAACCGGCTGTCGCGCATACGTGTGATTACGCGTGCTGTCTTTCGTGAGCTGTTTGACCTTTTTCCATGTCAGCCCGTAATCTTTGCTAATCCACATCGCCATTTCACCACCCGGATTATAAGGCTGAGGCCCTGTTTCGGTCGGGCCGATGATTCGCCACGTTCCATCAACCTCGATATAGAGTGAGCCCATGTCGTAGTTGTTATCCGAGGTAAATGCGTCTCTTATCTGCCAGGTTTTTCCCGTCCAGCGGGCCGTTGTCCATGTTCGCGGATCGTTCTTCGGCCCGGACTCGTAACCCTTGCTCGTGATAAACAAAATGACCGGCCTTTCGTTTGCGTCAAACCGGATATCTTTCAGGTAAACGTTCAATCCCTCGCTCTGATAGTCGTGGACAATTGCAGTACTGCCGGGATTAGTCAGAGGCAGCGTCAATTCGCTTCCATCGGCGGACTTCCAGGTCTTGCCGAGGTCGGCAGTTTCAATATAGTACAAGTTTGTCCGCCAGTTCAAACCTTTGCCCTTTGGGTGATAGTTAAATGCTGTCCCAGCTTTGTTCTTACCGGCGGTGCTGATTTGATAATGACCCTGGTCCATCGCGGCCAGCCGGGACCACTGCGACCATTTGACACCATTGCTGCTCGTCATGAAGCAAATCGTCCGTGCGGCGGGATAGTTGTAGCGTGTGAAAAAGCAGACAAATCCCCTGTCCTTGATGTGCCATGGCTGCATATATGAAAAATTGGTCATGGGGACTTCCTGTGAATTCTCGATCTTTGTTACGTTGACGAGTTTGAATTCGTTTACGTCGTATGGTTTCGTGCTCTTGTGCACAAACGAAGGCCTCGATGTGCCGTGCGAGGTTGAGAATATCCAGATATAGCCCTGGTCATCGACGGAGATGACCGGATTGTCGTGGGCGTCGCTGGTCTTCTTGTCGAGTAGGATAGTAGGGCGGGGTATCATTGCCGTTTTGTGGTCGTAGTACGAGACCATGTGGAGCAGCTTTCGGTCGCTGTCTGTGGTTGTGCCGCCGTAGCAGAAGAAAGTCTTGTTGACCTTTTTGCAATAAACCGCGAACGGTTTGTGCTTGGCGCAATACGTTCCGAGCCCGCCGCTGTACTTGTAAACGTATTCATCGCCGGAAGGCTGATTCATGTACCAGATGCCGCGATAGCCCGTATCTTTTGCGTTGAGTGCGAGAGCCTGGGAAGATGCCTCGGTGTTACAGCAAAGTGACATCTCCATTAGCGAAAAAAACAGCATGGGCAAATAAATTGCCCATCCTACATGCTTGATTCGATTAATTCGAGCCACCAATATTAAAATTCCTCCCTGTACCCCTGCTTATTTGCTCCAGCGATGCTGAGGCGAAATCGATGTCGGGATATTTCTCGGCTCGCACCTTATCGACAAGTTGCTTGGTCTTTGTTAATTCGTTCGCCAGGAGCTCGTAGTCCTGCTCGTCGACGATTTTCTTCATCGTAAGTTTTTCGATCATACTGAAAGATCCGCCCAGTACTAAAACGCCCACGTCGATGTAGTCCGGAATGTTGCCGGGATTCGTCCCGCCCGTGGGTACGAGGCTGATCGTCTTATGGATCGCCGGGTCGATGGCCTTAACAAAGGACGGGCCGCCGAGCTGCCTGGCCGGGAAAATTTTGCAGAGGTTAGCTCCTTTGGAGAACTGGCTGACAATTTCCGTAGCGCTGCCGCAGCCGGGTATCATGGGGATTTTCCCGGCGAATTTCTCAAAGCCGGCGTTACTGAAATTGATAGCCGAGACAAGATAGCACGCGCCGGCGGCCACAACCTGAGTTAATGACGGCAGCGAATCCTCCGGATGGGCATTGTTATAAAGCTCGAGCATCTGCGGCGAATCGATAAGACTGGCCGCACCCGTTGCGAAATCGGGAAGCTCCTTACGCAGCCGGGATATTTTCTCCAGGGGCTGTTTGATCCGGCAGGTGACTTCCATATTATTAATGCCTGCCTCGACCAGGGCCTGGGCGGTTTTCACTACATCGAGCTTGTCCTGGTTGAAAACGAGGATAAAGCCGTCTCTTAAAAGTGTTTCGATTGTACTTTTAACATTCATTGTCACTTCCTAAAGTCTTCTTAAATGAAAACCGCCGTCGACGTTGATGACCTGGCCGGTCGAGAAATCGAGCTTGCCTTCTGCGATGGCTCCGACCGCTTTTGCGATATCTTCGGGAAGTCCCCATCGTTGAATCGGGGTCACGCCTTCTGCGATCAGCTTGTCGTACTTGTCTTTGACGACGCTTGTCATGTCGGTCATAATAATGCCGGGACTGACTTCGAAAACTCCGATGCCGTATTCGGCCAGTCTGTCGGCGTATAGTTTGGTCATCATGCTGATTCCCGCCTTACTCACGCAATATTCACCGCGTGCCGGAGAACTTGTGTATGATGAGATTGAGCCGGTGCTTACGATCCGATACGCACGCTCGGGATGCGCCTTTTTCTGTTCGATCATCCAGTTGGCCACCTGCTGGGTCAAAAAGTAGGGGCCCTTGAGATTAATTCCAAGCACCCTGTCGAAGCTCTCTTCTGTGGCTTCCAGAAGGTCCATTCGTTTCGAAGGAGCTACGCCTGCATTGTTCATAAGTATGTCGCATCGGCCGAATTTGGACTTCGCCAGGGCGACCAGGCTGTTACGATCCTCGGGATTGCTGATGTCACCTCGTAGAATTTCACACTCTGCGCCGAGGTCCTTGATTTCCTTTTGCGTCTGCATGGCTTTTGATTCGTCGGGCTTACCTTCGGCGTTAAAGTCGAAATAGTTTACTACCAGGTTGTAGCCCAGCGATGCTAATTCTTTCGCGACGCCACTTCCGATGCCGCGGCTTGCTCCTGTGACGATTGCTGTGGGTTTTTCTGCCATTATAAAAATCCTCTCTTTTTGCTATTGTTTTAGAAATTTGTTCATTTCGTTCGCGGCGGCAAGTCCATCCGCCACGGCGGCAACAACCGTCGATGCCCCCCTGACGAGGTCGCCGCCGGCATAAACTCCGGGTCTTGATGTCGCCAGTGTCCCTTCGTTTGTCCGGATAAGGCCGGCTTTCAATTCGACGCCCGGCAGGATTTTGCCGATATTCTCTGGCGGCTCCTGGCCTATTGCTTCGACGACGATATCCATATCGAGCACGTATTCGCTCGACTCGACTGTTTCGGGCCTCCTACGTCCGCTCTTGTCCGGCTCGCCCAGCCTCGTCGGGCAAACTTTGATTGACGTCAATTTACCATTGGTGGAATTAAAGCCAACCGGCTGTGTCAATATAAGAAAATGCACGCCTTCCTCGATCGCCC
>Ga0209121_10001235_pt1 | contig 26791 bp, 23 predicted proteins | sample Cruoilmetagenom3_FD_187292 | JGI IMG/M metagenome (GOLD analysis project Ga0209121, IMG submission 187292) | Oil polluted marine microbial communities from Coal Oil Point, Santa Barbara, California, USA - Sample 3 (SPAdes) (version 2) | ecosystem: Environmental > Aquatic > Marine > Oil seeps ...
GCCAGCATTTGCCGTCTTATAAACTCCAGTCCGATGGTTGGCCGTATAAATAACATTCGGATCGTTGGGGTCAATCGCCAGGTCATAGATATAATCTTCTACAATCCCACTGCTTTTTTCTACCCAACTGCTCCCGCCATCTGTAGATTTCCAGACGCCGCCGGGATAAACGCTTCCCTGGGTTGCCGTGCGAATAGCTGTATACACATATTGGGGATTTACAGGATCAAAATCAATCGAATACGAGACAGCATAAGGTGGAAAACCAGTGGTCTCCTCCCATGTTTCCCCACCATCAAAGGATTGGTCAATCCCATGGGTATACACGCTGGCCAGCAAATGTTGAGGGTCCGAGGGGTCAATCGCTATCTCATAAATATAAGGCGAACGCAAACCCTCCACAATATGGGTCCAGGTCTCGCCGGCATTCGTGCTTTTATAAATGCCGTTGCCCCAGGTGCCTGCGTAAAGGGTATCGGGGTTTATCGGGTCTAGAATAATATTTACCACCGTCCCGCCGTCCAACCCAAAGGCATAATTCGGGTCACCATCATTCAGAAAAAAAGGAAAGTAATAAGGCGGTTCAGATTGTCCTAAAACCTGATTAAACGGAAAAAAAACGTTTGTAGCTATTAATAAAACCACTATTGCAGGAAGAGCTAATCGGAATTGTCGTTTCATTTTTCCACCATTGTCAATTAATTAGGGTAAGGTTTATTCAACGGGTCTCACTATGTCGGGATTATCATTCCCCGGCGAATTGACCATTCTGGATACTTCAAAGCCCTTCATCTCATCTGAAGGATAGGGCTTCATAGATGTCATTAGAATTTTCCGGTCCATCTCAGGATTGAGCCATTGCCAGCGCTGTTCTGCATTCAGCATCACTGGCATTCGATTATGTACTGCTCCCACGAGCGCATTTGGCTCACAGGTCAGAATCGTGCAGGTGTGCAATTCACCACCTACAGGCGACTCCCAGTGTTCATACAATCCGGCGAATGTAAAAGGTCGATCGTCCTTCAGCGTGAAAAGGTACGGCGCTTTCCCACCCCCCCCGGCTTCCCTCTTCCACTCATAGAAACCATCCGCCAGGATCAGGCAGCGCCGGTATTTGAAAGCTGCCCGAAAAGAGGGTTTTTCCGCCGCTGTTTCAGAACGAGCATTGATTAATCGGCTGCCAATTTTGATATCCTTTGACCAGAATGGAACTAAGCCCCATTGGTAAAGTTCAACAGCCCGTGTATTCGGATCTTTTACGATCGGTACGGGCTGTGAGGGGGCAATATTATAGCGGGGTTGGACGATATGCACAAAGGGGCCCAGATCAAGCAGTTCCTGAAGCTCACCTGGCTCTAACGTTAAAGTAAATCGACCACACATTGCTTTAATCCTTAACAATAAAATCTGTGCAATAACCCATGCACAGATTCTATCACAACAGCCCCTCAGATGGAAAAGTTATCCCGTAAATAGGGAAATAAGCAGCCAACTTCCCAACGCAACGAACACGAAAGTCATCAAAAGTTTTACCAAAGCAGCGCGTTCCTGCAGGAATTTCGTCAAGTCTTTGGAAGTAGTCCCGTAATAGACCAGCACAAAAATCACAACCAGCGGCAAAATGAAGAGCAGGTTGTAGAGCACCAAATACAGAATTGCCTGCAATCGCATCTCCGGAATGCTGCTGACGAAGATAATCGTCGGCAAATAGACCTGGCCGGTACAGGCCAGCTCCAGCAGCGATACCAACATTCCGGCCACAAAGGCACCAATCACATAATTCTGAGTACCCCGGCCTTTCCGGATGGTAGCGTTGATCCGCTTTCGCAAAGGTTCGGGCAGTTTTAATAGCATATCACTGGTCCCGTTTTCTTTGGCTTTGCGGTAATCAATAAAACTCAGAACTGCCAGCGCCAAACAGAAAACTCCCGTCAGACCATAGACAATTTTTGAAATGATGTCCAGAGTGCCGCCTACCAGGTCCAAAAGCTGGTAAAGCCCCAGCCCCACTACCAGATAGGCAATGAACACCCCCAAAGTGAACCCACCGCCGACCAACAGGACTTCCTTCCCTTTCCGGCCGCTCAAGGTCAGATAGGAGACAAAGAAAATCAAGGTGGCAAAGGCGCAGGGATTGATTCCATCAATCAGACCAGCCGCGACCACTGTCAGCCACCCCATATTCTTGAATTGATCAATCACTGACTGCTGGCCCTGGTCCGAGCTGTAATTCAGCCAAGTGGCGTCTGAACCGCTATCCTGATATTCCTCCAGGATGGGGATAGTTGTATCTGGAAGAATTTCCTCGCTCACCAGCACATAATCGCCAATAAACAAAGCAGGCGTATGGAAACCACCGATGTAATCAATCTGTTCGGTCATCCAAGCAGCCAGGTCAGCGCTGTCATAGATATTAAATTCGACAACCTGCAATTGGGGATATTGAGTCTTGAGATAGTTCAGGTCTGCATTTACCCGGCTGCAAACGTCACATCCGGTCTGATAAAAATAAGCCGCATAAATCGGTGTGGTAACTTCACAGCTCTCGTCAGCACCGCAGGTTTCATCAAATGGGCCATCCTGCACCGGCTCCACACTGACCAAAGCCGTTGGATCGACGCCATCAATTCCGGGGAACGCGATCCCGCCTGCCGCGACCCCCTCGCTCACTATGGTTGGGAAGGAGTCTGAAATTTCCGATTCACCGATCAGAATCTGGTCATCAACCACCAGCGTGGGAATACTGCGTTTGGCAGCAGGAACCTGAAAATAGGATTCGACCGCCATTAGGGCTTCATAATAGGCTGGTGTACCGATTTCCAGGAGACGCACATCCAAACGATCGCCCCATTCTTCATCCAGGGGATAGATCACGTCTTCCAATGTCGCGTGACAATGGGGGCAATCGTGGGCATAGAAGAAATAGGCATGCACCGCATCTTCAGCAAATACCTGTGGTGCAACTGGCACACCCGGACCGGCTGGTGTCGCTAACTGTGCCAGCTCGGAATTTTGGCGTGTAAATCCCGCCTGAGCTGAAATGGTTGTAAAGGCAGCAACAAGGCTTAATATCACTGCAAGGGTAAAGGCTAATGTTCGTTTCATAGTATGTATCAGTCTTGTGATATTTTTCTCAATGGTTTATTCTATCAAGTTCTGGAAAAAATTTCAGGATAGCCCCAGCTCAATCCCGCAATTCCTTCGGATAAGTCCATGTGAACAGACAATAAACAATAATACCTGACTTATTAGGTTTCAAATACCCTGAAATAGGATTCAAAGAAACGCTCAGGATCAACATGTAAAGCCACCTGGTGTGGTTTTTCAGAAGACTCCGGATTAAATAGAGTCTCACCCAGCAGGCCGGCAGCCGCATCACTGTTGACCTGGACAAGTCCTAGCGTGAAATGGCATATCTCCGAGTCAAAGAGCGAAACCGCTGCCAGGGGATCATGGAAGAGCATCATGTCCTCCTTCTGAAACCAGACTTCTGCAAAATCCAAAATGGGTGCCAGAACAGGGTGGGTAAAACGGGCGCGGACCTCAGCAGCGGGCATCCTCACCTGGCGGGTGACATCCAACCCCACAGACCGGTGGACCTTTACCGGTGCGTTATAGACCATCTCGGTCGCATGGGGATCCAGCAAGGCGTTCCATTCCGCCTTCCAGGGGTTATCGGGTATCGCCGTAAACACTCCGCACATCATCACCAATTGGTCCAATGCTTCAACAGTCTCCGGGTAAAGGGTAAACAACAGGGCAATATTAGTCAAAGGCCCAATGGTCAACAGGGTCACCTCGCCCGGATGGGACAGGATCTGTTCTGCCAGGAATGTCACAGCATTCTGCGCCGGGAAATCTGTTCGGTGCGGCCAATTGGCCAGTTTGAATGCCTGCTGCGCAAGGGGTTGGCGATTTTCCACCAACAGCGGTTCTTCCACGCCTGGGACGATCGGTACGTCCTGCCCTGCCACCTGACAGATGGCATCCACCATTTCTGCCCGTAATCGGCTTTGTCCTGAGACGGTCGTCACACCCAGAAGGTCAGCTTCCGGCTGCATTAGCAGGTATGCCAAAGCAACAGCATCATCAATGTCCGAGCCAATGTCGGTATCCAGTAAAATCTTCACAGTCATCTCGATTTACCTCGCTCCTAATCATAATTCATAATGATAAACAAATGGTTAAGCACGGTAAAATCCAAGACAATCATATCTATACCATTAACTCAGATATTTAATGTTGTGAAAATGCGTTATATTAATCGATTTTCTGACCCCTTCCTGCCTGCTGTACTCCGTTTGCAGGCTTCCTTCCCCTGAAATCAGGGGTAGGAACAAGGATGGGGTCTTTGGGCAAAAATTAAACACACTATTATGCCATCCAGAAGCCATTAAAATTAGTTCCTGTTTTTTTTGATGCGATTCCCTCGCTCATTGATCTTGAAGAGAAAAAACATTTGTTCTATAATAGGGTTATGGATGCTCTGGAGAAAATCAAATCCTTTTCCATAAATATGCCTTTTGAAGCGGCCGAAGATGTCCAATTCTGTCAGAACGCCATTGCCCGCGGAAAGGAAATCGAACACCTCAAGGAACGCTTCCCGGTCACTCAGGCCTGCCTGCCGAACGGGCAGACCATCCCCCTCCTGAAAACCATGCAGACTTCAGTTTGCGAGAACAATTGCAATTACTGCTGTTTCCGCTCCGGCCGGGATTTGCCCCGCGCCTCACTCACGCCTGATGAAATGGCCGATGCCATCGTTAAACTCTCGGATGCCGGGATAGCCAAAGGGGTCTTCCTCAGCTCCGGGATCGTCAACGGCGGCATACGCACCCAGGATCGGATCATCGCAACCGCCGAGGTTTTGCGCAACCGTTATCATTACCCTCACTATATCCATTTGAAAATCATGCCGGGCGCAGAAAAAGACCAGATCTTCCGGGCCATGCAGCTGGCAGACCGGGTATCCATTAACCTTGAGGGGCCTAATGAGACCAGTCTCAGCCGCCTGGCTCCCCGAAAAGCCTTCCTTGATCAGTTGATCACACCCCTGAAAATCATTGAACAAATTCGCCGCTCAAACCCGTCCCATCTGGCCTGGAAAAACACATGGCCGACCAGCTGCACACAATTTGTAGTGGGAGCCGTGGGCGAAACTGATCTGGACTTGCTCCAAACCACAGATAACCTTCGTACTCATTTTAAGATTGCGCGCGCCTACTTCTCAAAATTCTCTCCCGTGTTGGACACACCCTTTGAGAACCTGCCGCCCGCCAACCTTTGGCGCTCAAACCGCCTCTACCAGGCATTTTACCTGCTCAGAGATTACCAATTTACCCTCGAAGACATTGAATTCTCCCCCTCCGGTCATCTTGACCTCCGCAAGGATCCCAAACTGGCCTGGGCGGAGAATCACCTGCAGTACCAACCTGTGGAAGTCAATTCTGCGGACTATGAACAACTCATCAAAATACCCGGGATCGGCCCTCAAATTGCCCGCAAAATCATCCTGAGCCGCCGCTATGGTAAGATTCGGGATATCAGCGATCTTCGCAAGTTTGGTGTGTCAACCAAACGCGCAGCCAGGTTTGTCTTACTGGACGGTCGCCAACCTGCCTACCAACCAACATTACTTAATGTCCTTTGAAAAACGTAAAGTAAAACATTTTATATCCGAACCCATCTCCATTCAATTTGACACCCCACCTCTTCACGCTAAGAGTCCCCCCTGTCCAAACGGTTTCACCTGGCGGGAGCAGGAATTCAAGGTCGTCCGGTGTCTCGCAGAATGGCATGATTTCAACCGCCGCGGTCGAATGGCACGCAATATGCAGCCTCAACATGCCGCATCTGCAACCAGACAGGGCTCCTGGGGTGTTGGCAGATTCTATTTTGATGTGGTAACAGAGAATCATAGTATCTACCGGCTTTATTACGATCGCGCCCCAAAAGACGCCGCTGACCGATATGGACACTGGGTCCTGTTGGCGGAACTCAGCCAATCTGAAGGATAAATGGTTATGACCCATCGAAAAATCGCTCTGCTAATCCTGTTTTTCGCTTTACTTATCAGCTTGACACAAGTGTTTTCAGGAGCAGACCTGCAAACCGTCACCGCCCAGGAAGTTGTAAAAGTTTTCCTGCCGTTTTTCAGCCATTCGCAGGAACTCCTGTATTCCACCAGTTATTACATGATCACCATTGACACCGAATTCACCTATAACCTGGGCTGTGAACTTGGCACCCGAGATCAGCAGGAACCTGGCGCGCAGGATAGTGTCGTTGTTTTGGATTTTGGTCTCCCCTACTACAGTGTGGAAAATGGCTTTGGTGCCTATCTCTTCGGCTTTGGTCCCGTTGGGCTATCCGAAATCCGGATTGCGGCTGAAAATTTCGCTGAAGGGTATTACACCTGCACGGGCAGTGACAATGACTCCAACCTCGTCCTGGGGCTTGGAACCAACAACAAGTCCAACTCGCTGGATACTATTAGCAAGATGACAAATCATGGTGCCAGCTGGGCCAAAATGGTCAACACCTTAAACCAAGCGCTTTTAGACAATAATATGCTCCAGCAGGTCCAGGCCTATGGCGCCAGTGATATTGAGCTGGATTGGAATTCACCAACCAACACAAAAGCATGGTTAGCTGGTTACGGTTCCTTTGCTGAAGCAGCACCCATGCTTTACTTTGGTGACGCCGCTGGCTGTCCTTTTGAAGACGTCCCCACACTGCAATGCGGTACGGCCAACTTTCCCGAGTGGACCATCGAGGATGTCTGGTATGTCTCCTGGGGCTTTGAGCCCTCCCTGCCGCTGCCATTGATCTACCTGACCAGCGGAATCCACGCCCAGCAATGGGCCTTCCTCAGTCAATACGCCTATGACACCCACGGCGTACGCATGGACATCACAGGTGCGTTCAGTCAATGGCAGGCCTGTGAGCAATGGCACACCTGCGATAGCACCGACAACACGCCCTCGGACGCTTACTGGCAGCTTTATGACGAACTCAATAAAAAACCTGAGACTGCTCAGGAATTGGATTGGATTACAGATATTCGCTGGATTCTGGGAGAAGAGGCTTACCCTAAGAATATTCAACCCACCTCGGAAAGCTCAAACGCCCTGCCAACATCCCTCACGGACCTGATGCAAGACCTATCCGCTTCCCTCCAATCTCAAAACTTGGATGCTGACACACAGGCGCAAATCACGTCAAAATTAGCGCTCCTGGAGAACCTGGCTGAGAAAATGCAGCGCTCAGGAGCTGATCCCGCACCAAAAGATATTGAAATTGCCTGGACCGCCGAAGTTAATTCCGACCCCGAATTCATATCTGGGATCATTCTACATGGGGAGATCGCCGGGTTGCCCTATGGTGCCCAAATCAGCACTGTGTGGCAAACCCAGACAGAATCAGGCTATCTGCAAATCGGGGCAGGTTCATCCCCGGAATATCCCGATCAGGGCGCGCTATACATCCAGACTATCTCGCTGGATAAAACAAGTGTCAATTCCACCCTTCTGGTCACTGATGAGAATAGTGGTAGCTTAACCCTTACCGATAGTGAGGAGCAGGGGTTATTTCTCCAGTCGGCACAGGGTCTACATTATTATCTGGATCTGACAACCCTGACCTTGCAATTGATGGATTAATTCCCTTCGGGTTTTCTCAATAAAGTAAAGCCCACCAATTTAATCATTGGTGGGCTATTTATTTTATTTTTTTATCCAACAAAAACATCTGAACCGGCTATTATAGATTCGCTACTCAAACAATTTCCACTTTGACCAGTTCAATCTCACAATTCTCAAAAGCCGCAAACAGATCTTCCTTACTGACATGATCCAGTCCCTTGATCACCCAGCGCAGGGTGAAGGACCCATCTGAAAAGGTATTATTAACTGTCCGCTGGATATTTCCCCCAAAATTTGATACCAGGCCTGCCAGGTAAGCCAGCACACCGGGTTTATTGGTGTTCGCCGGGCCAACGATGTTGATGGTCGTCCAGCCCAAAACCTCCCGGGAGATCCCGGCTTCATCCAGCGCATTGTTAACCTCCGCCAACCGGACTGCCCCGCCACCCAGAGCGGAATAGAGGTCATCCAGGCTGGCCGCTGAAACGGAACTCAACAGGTTCTCCAGCTTGACCCGTTCCTGAATCTGAACGTCTTCCATGTCCACAATCCCCCTTTCAACCAGTAATGGACGCAGACGGTCCCGACCTTCCTCGGCCGTCTGTTTCAAGGCAACGGTGATCAGTGCGGAACGTAATTGGCGTGCTGTGGACAGATTGCAGAAATCCAGCCATTCCACGGAAGGCGTTATCCGCGCTCCTTCAGTAATCACTTCGACCACATCGCCCGGGTTCACCGGGTCGCTCAAATCCTTCGGATCGCCATTAACCTCAACCCGATTGATCTTATCCAGCAGGAAATCCTGAATAGCCGCCACAGCATCCAGAACCGTGGAACCATCAGGAAGGAAACGAGTTCCGCCGGTTGGGGTGAAGATCTGGATCGGCTTATATTGATTGATTTCCTTGCCGTTCTGCAGGGCATAGATCACACCCCACTGGTTCTCCCCTTCCATCTCCTCAGTGGCAATCGCCACCTCAATGGCGCCCAAATCCGGCAGCCAGGCGGTCACCTGCAGTGCCCGGTAACCATGCTGCGGGTTAGCAATGTAATCATCAAAGCGATTTTGGTCCAGGTTGCGATTAAAAAAACGGTTCACTCTTGAGAGCAACCGGTAACACGCTTCAACCCTCGAATCTTCCACCAGCATTCGGAAACTAACAATGTCATTCACGGCAGAAAAATCATCCAATGACGTTCGTCGATCCCGAGCCATCCGGCGCAGCTTTTGCCAGGCCTGCCAATAGCCATTCACAATGATGCGCACAGTGCCATTAATCCCCTCGGCATCCATTAGAGCGCCGAGATGTTCGAGCATATCATTGATAAACCCCGAATCCACACGCGGGTCCCTGTCAATCTGGCTCTTAACGAACTGAAAAACATCCGGTTCTGCATAGGGGAAGGCCATATCCTCCAGCCAGCGCCGCCAACGATAACAATTTAAAATCCCAGCCAGCTTGCCATAAGCCCGGATCGCTTCAGTCGCTTTCTGGCGCTGTTTCTCGGGGGTCATGTATTCCAAAGTCATGATGTTGTGGCTTTTATCGGCCAGTTTAATAAGAAAAACCCCCGGATCGCGAAATCGTGCGATCTTCCGGAGGGTTTCCAATTCACGTGAGCGGCCACCTCGGGGGTTGCTCATCTTAGTGACGCCATCAACCAGATAAGCCACATGCTTCCCCAATACGCCAGTAAACTCCCGTTGAATCTCTTCAAGAGATTCCCCCTGGTCTTCCACAACATCATGTAAAAGCGAGGCAATCGTCCAGGCCTCGTTCTGCACCAGCCGGTCCATAAATGAAGCGATCCATACACAATGGGTCTCAAAATAGGGTTCACCGCTTAGCCTAATCTGACCTTTATGAAGCTTTTTTCCGAGGTCATAAGCTTGGGCAATGGCAGTCGTACGCGGCCGAAATTCTCCCATATTGCTGAAATCATCAACAATTTTGGGTCGAATCTCTTTCACGAACTCCACATTCACCATAAAAGCGATCCTTAAATTAAGACTCGGATTAGAGTTTCCGCCATTCTGGGCTTTCTTATCTTATTCTAACCAAAAACACTGATTTCTGATCAGATTCGGCGTTTTCTTAAACTCTTTTGATGCTGATTCTTCGTAACATGAAACCGCAATAATGAAAAAGATTATATCCGCAAATTAGTTTTTAAGGCAACTTGCCAATGATTAAAGGTAAAGTTCACTACACAATTTTATTGGTTGCTGTCCTGATGTCACTCGTGTTCCCTGTGACGGTTTTTGCTGCAACGCAGGGAACCGAGTTACAACAGGACTCGGGCCAACCCGAAATTAACATCAATACTTCTGCTGGTGATGTGATGGAATTGGTTATCCAGTTCCCGACGGAGCCACTGCAAAAGCCCATTGATGATCAATCGGCTCTATTTAATGAAGCCTTTTACGATCACCCCTCTGATGCGGGTGTTCCTGATCTACCTGTACTCTATGAGGACATCGAAATCCCAGCCGGCGAAACGGTTGAATTTGAAATTCTGGGCAGCATTTCTTATTCGGCTACCCTCGGTGAGGGAAACCTTCCTGTTTCCATCCCCCTTACAGAAGAAGAAACCGAAAAATGCACGACCTGCAGTCTCAACACCCCATCCCTGCTTCAACAAGACGGCGGGCTGTTCCCTGCAGCGCCGGCCCAATTGCTGGACACCTATGTCCTGAGGGGACATCAGGTTGCTCAGCTGGCTTTTTGGCCTGTGCAATATGACCCTCAAACCCAAACCGTTCAAATCTATGAACAGATAACAGTGCGCCTCACCATCCCGGGTGCCGATAGCCGGGGAACCACTGTGACCTCCAGCCAGGCCTCGGATGCCTTTGAGGCTCTCGCTTCTGAAAGCCTCTTGAATTACACACCCCAGGTTCAGGCGGATGCTGAACGCTCCACCGGTGGGGATGGCTATCTGATCATCGCCCCTGACACTTATATTGCCACCCTGTCGCCACTGGTTGACCTAAAAACCGCACAGGGCTATTCTGTGACCGTGGCGGGTCTTTCAACCGCCGGCACATCGGCTAATGAAATCAAAGCCTACATCCAAAATGCTTATAACAACTGGCCCATTGCCCCAACTTATGTTCTCCTCGTCGGTGACCTGGATAACGGCAGTGCGACAATGCCTGCCTTCACCGGTGAATCTTCCGGGAGAGTGACCGACCTCTACTATGGTACTCTTGATGGCAGCGACTGGGTTCCTGATATCTTCGTCGGAAGGTTGCCGGCTCGCTCAACCAGCCAGCTGACCACCATGATCAACAATCTGATCACCTATAACAATTACTCTGGTTCTGAAAGTTGGGTCAAGAAAGCGGCCTTGCTGGCCTCCAGCGACTCCACCTTCTGGGATGTCGCTGAAGGAACCCAAAACTATGTAATCTCCAATGACACTCTTCCTGAAGGCTATACTGGGACATTCCCATCCAACCCCCAGGCGGGCGGTGACAAACTTTATGCACACACCTACGGTGCTGGAAACAGCAATGTAGTCAACGCACTTAATAACGGCCGGGCACTGGTAGCCTATTCCGGACATGGTTCCCAGGTCACATGGGGCGGCCCTTCGCTCAGCCAGAGCAATATCCGCGGTCTCTCCAACTCTGGCGCATTGAGCGTCGTTGCCAGCTTTGCCTGTCTTACAGGGGACTATAATCTTACCGAATCCTTTGGCGAAACCTGGCTGCTGCAAGCCAATAAAGGCGCTGTCGCCTTTATCGGCTCTTCCTCCAGCAGTTATTGGGGGCCGGATGATATCATGGAACGGGCCATGATGGACGCACTCTACAGCGGCGAATCATCAGCTAACATCGTCGGTTCCTTCATGTTCGCCGGCTTGATAGCTGTGGAATCTGAAAGATACGGCACCGGTACAGCGCAAAGCCGCTACTATTGGGAATCCTATAATCTTCTGGGAGATCCTGCACTTGAAATGATGATTGGTCCCAAGGTCTCAGATTTTACCCTGAGCGTTGAGCCATCTACGGTTTCCGTTTGCCAAAGCGCTGACGCAACCGCTACGGTTGCCGTTGGGCAGAGCAATGGTTTCAGCAATCCAGTTTCTCTGGCAGTCACTGGCATACCGTCGGATGTGACCGCATCCCTGGGTTACAATCCCGTCACACCTCCCAACATCAGTCAGTTGACCATTTCTGCAGATCGCAAGGCTGACGTTGGCGATTACACCCTGACCGTCAGCGGAACCTCCGGAAGCCTATACCATGAATACAGCCTGGGGCTGAGTGTCTTTGCATCAGCACCGGATAGCGTCACCCTCAGCAATCCTGCTAATGGTGCCAATGATGTCTCGATTGACACCTACCTCAACTGGGAAGAAACCCAATCGAGCCTGATCTACGAAATTCAAATTGCTCTTGACAGCAATTTCAACCAGATAGTCTACTCTGAATCCGGCCTTGATCAACCTTCTTACGATCCCGTTGGCTCACTCACCAATGGCACAACCTATTATTGGCGGGTCCGGGCTCATAACGCCTGCGGCATCAGTAATTATTCCAACACCTATCAATTCAAGACAGTCCTCGCTCCCGGTGATTGCCCTGTTGGCACTGAACCCAATGAGCTGTACCAGACAGGTTTTGAATCCACTCCAGCAGGCTGGTCCCACAGTGGAACCAACGACACTTGGGCACTCTCCACTAACCGGTCTAACAGTCCCAGTACCTCCTATCACTCAGTCGATAAGAACGCCGTCAGTGTGCAGCGGTTGACCAGCCCAACCATCAGCATCCCTGAAACCTTCGATGAACCGGTTGCCCTCAAGTTCTGGCAGTGGTTCGATATCGAAGCCGCCGGTTCAACCGGTTGCTTTGATGGCGCACTTCTGGAAATCAGCAATAACGGCGGGCAAACCTGGACTCAGGTACCTGACAGCCTTCTGCTCACCAGTCCCTATTACGGCACGATCTCCGACTCATATGGCAACCCGCTGGGAGGAAATCCCGGTTGGTGCGGCCTGCAGGATTGGACTGAGACGGTTGTGGATCTCTCAGAATATGCCGGCCAGGATGTTCAGCTACGCTTCTCACAGGGCAGCGATGCCAGCATCGGTTTGGAAGGCTGGTATATTGACGATTTCTCCGTCACAGCCTGTGAAGCCAAACCCGATTATCGACCCTATCTCAGCTCTGATACCGTTTCAGCCGCTCAGGCGCCCGGCCAGGAAATCACCATCAATTTGCAGCTGACCAATGCCGGCCTCAACCCAGACTCCTACAATATTGACTTGAGCAATAGTGAGTGGACCATCAACCTGAAAACCAGGGAAGTGATTGACCTGCAGCCTGGCGAGTCCACGGTCCTTGAGATCAACGTGACCGTTCCCGCCGATGCAACTTATGGTCAGATCCAACAAGTTATCTTGTCCGTCACCTCACAGGGCGACCCCAACAATCCACCTGCCACCGATCAGACGATAATAGACTTTATGGCCTCTCTGGTCTCCTTCGTACCCATTATGATTACACCATAAGCTAATTTCCACTTTCGCAGCAAAAACACCCGGTACATTCCGCTAGCGGGTGTTTTTGTTTAATCAGGTCTGCTTGTTTATCGGGCTAAGATTAAGAAAACACTACAGAAATCATCCGCTATACTTACTAATCCCGATGAAACAACACCCGATTTAGCACAGCCGCAATATTCCAGGCATCATCTACCCCGCGGTGGATCGTGCCCTCAAAAGGCAACCCCAACATGGTGGTTGCTTTCTGCAGCCCGACCTCCTGTGAAAGCCCCTGCTGCAGCGCGAAAAGGTTCTTGACATTGATATGCGACCGTCCAAAGGGGTACGGAACGCCCCAATCGTCACACTGCTGCATAAGCTTGATCCGGTCAAAATCGCCATAGCTAGCCCAGGTGCGCCGGGTGGAATCAAATCGCTCAACCAGCAGCGTGCAGGCTTCTGTAAAAGACAGTCCACCCTCCAGCATTTCAGGGGTGATCGTTGTTAACTTCTGGCAATAATCACTCATGGTCGAGCGTTCCGGTTTCACCAAAATGCCCTGAGTGTCGGTCCGCTCCCCCGTCGCCGCATCCAGCACACACAATCCGATCTCAACAATCTCACTGGATTCCCCAACGGGCGGCTCAGCCTCCCAACAGGTTGCTTCAAGGTCCACAACCAGAATCTTGTCCAATCTACGCTTCATCTTCCATCCATCCCATCAATCGCAATCTGTCACGTTTGGCTTTGCTGAGACCCTTCACCACCAGCTCGTAGGAGTCATCTATCATCCGCCAAATCTCCCCATCCGGAATGCTGCCATCCAGGGTGACGGTGATCCAGTGTTTCTTATTCATGTGATAACCAGGTTTCACCGCCGGATACTGCTTACGCAGGATCACGGCGTCGACCGGGTCTGCCTTAAGGTTGATCGTCAGCGGCTCCGCCTGCCAGGCAACCAGGGCAAACATCTTATCGATCACCTTGAAAACGAGGGTGTCAGCGCCGAAGGGCATATCACGGCGCACATCGGGTTTCCCATCCAGATAGGCGCAAAGGGTGTCATAATCCATACCCACCCCTCAATCCACAGGTATCTGGATGAATTCCACATCCGGTTCATTCAGGTCCACAATGCAAAACGTCCGCGCGCCCCAGTTCATACCACCCACTGCGCCTGGGTTGACGATCCGCACCCCCCTGACCACCTCATCCCTGCGCCGGTGGGTATGTCCGTGAAAGATCCATTTGTATTTCCTGGATCGCACCAGTTCCATGACCTTACCCTCAATATGGCTGTGGGTGGCAGCAACCGAAACCCCATCCAGTTTACCGGTAAAAACCGTTCCGACAAAGTTGTCAGGGGCCATCTTTTGCACCAGCTTCACAATGGTCCCGCTGGCCTGGTCCATATTCCCCAGCAAGTAAATCAAGCGAAAGCCTTCAAATCGGGAAATCAAATCAAAATCCGTCAGATCACCACAGTGAATAACGGTCTCTACTCCCCGCTCCCGCATGGTCTCAACTGCATAGATAACATTGGATAAGCTGTCATGGGTATCCGATAAAACACCGATCTTCATCCCTCTGTTCCTTTCACTGACTCCCTCCATTATATATGATGATGAAACTTTCTCAAAAATATTATTTATGCAAGCAAAGTCCTCATACTCTGGAATACTTATTTATTCTTTTCAGATACTGCTCTTGAGTCTATTCCCATACTCGCCTGTGGTAAAATCATAAAAGTAGAATAATTTTTGACTAAATGACAACTCTCCATTCTTTTGATCACTTGGTTCTTTCGGTCAGGGAGAATTAATGGTATCTTCGCTTCAAAAAGGGATCAAAGCAGCAAAAAGCGGTCATATGCAGGAAGCACTTGACTTCCTGAAGGACGCGATTATTGAAGAACCCCAGAATGCTGACGTCTGGGTCTGGGTTGCTGCGATTATTGATGACCTGGATAAGCAGGAAATCTTCCTGAAGAAAGCCCTTGAGATTGATCCCCAGAATATTCCAGCACAACGCGGTATGGCCTATCTGCAGAAGCGGAGACGGGACCAGATTGCTGATCAAAATGACCACCTCTCGGACCATACCAGTCCGATCTCCCCCTTCCCAACTACCGGCCGCTCTCAGTCCCCTAAGGATAATAACGGCTGGTCCAAGCTGGAACTGGGGGAACTTAAGGAAATCGCAGCCAAAGGTGAAAAAGAAAATAGCGAAAAAGCCGGTAAACCAGCACCTGAAAAAAAGCCAGAAAAGCTCTTGAAGGACTTACCCAAACTGAGTGCATTTGAGATCGTTCTGCTGGGTGTGGTTGTGGTCGTATTCGTCTTTATCGGCATCCTGGCTGCCAGCGCGATCTTTGATTTCAACCTGCCGATCAGCGCGCTCTCAGGGTCTAAGGCAGCCAAAAATGCGCCCCCCTATGCCGGTGTCTTCCTGCTCGAGGATGATATTTACTCGGACATCCAGCGGCACCAAGGCCTGCCCTCCCAAGACGTTGGGATTCCAACCAGCTATAGCGTTGATCCAATGATTATTCTGTTCAACACTGGCGCTAATCCCGAAACCTTGAACCTGATCTATGAGACTGGCGAATACATCCCCTTCACTTTCGTAAGTCAGAAGAATGGTCAAAGTCAGATCCATGCCGAATCCGAATTGAACCCCGGCCTGTACTGCTTCCAGCAATTGCCCGAGGATTCCATTATTGAGGCAGCCTCTTACTGGTGTTTTAAGGTTGAGCCAGTCCCTACTGAATGAAGCACTCCCCCATCCATATGGTCAAAAATATTCAATTCGTCTCTCATTCCTTCCCCAATGAGATAAAATAATATTCGATAACCGTCCAGCGGTTCTATTTCGATTAAAGGTGGATTTATGGCTTCTCATCATATCCTTGATGCTCAATTTATCGCCCAGGACATTAAAAAATTCGTCATCCAGGCACCCGTGATCGCCGAAAAACGCCATCCCGGACAATTCGTGATTATTCGACTGTCTGAAGAAGGTGAACGGGTTCCTCTCACGATTGTGGATTCAGACCCGGAACAGGGTACCATCACCCTGATCGTTCAGGGCGTTGGGAAATCCACCCGGGAACTCAATCAACTGGAGGTGGGTGACCAAATCCGCGACCTGGTCGGCCCCCTGGGTAACGCCTCGGAAATTGAGCAATTTGGCCATGTTGTCGTGATCGGCGGCGGCCTCGGAACGGCTGTCAGCTATCCCCAGGCCAAAGCACTGAAAAAAGCGGGGAATAAAGTCACAGCCATTATTGGCGCACGGACTGAAGAGCTGGTCATCCTCGAAGATGAATTACGCCAGATCGTGGATGACGTCCGGGTTTGCACGGATGACGGCTCTTATGGGGCCAAGGGTTTTGTCACCAACCAGCTTCAGGAGCTGATTGATGGAGGCAATCCCATTGATTTCGTCCTGGCAGTTGGCCCCCTGCCGATGATGCGGGCGGTGACTGAACTGACCCGCCCCTACGGCATCAAGACCGTGGTCAGCCTGAATTCGATCATGGTGGATGGGACCGGCATGTGCGGCGGCTGCCGCGTGGTGGTGGGTGACCAGGTCAAATTCGCCTGTGTGGATGGACCGGAGTTCGACGCCCATCTCGTCGATTTCGCCACTCTGATGAACCGCAACCGGGCATATTTTCACGAAGAGAAATGCGCGCTTGAAGAAGCCGCCAAGGAAGTTGAGCGCCAGCAACGGCGGGAAGTCCGCAAGATTCCCCGCCAGACAATGCTAGCGAGAGCGCCGGAAGAGCGCCGCAAGGATTTCAATGAAGTCAACCTCGGTTTCACCGAGGCGCTGGTCCAGCTTGAAGCGCAGCGCTGCCTGAGCTGCAAACGTCCCGCCTGTGTGGCAGGCTGCCCGGTAGGAGTCCGTATCCCGGAATTCATCCAATTAACTATTGATGGCGATTATGTTTCTGCCTCGCAGCTGATCAAGCAGGATAATGTCCTTGCCTCGGTCTGCAGCCGGGTCTGCCCGCAATCGGATCAGTGTGAAGGGGCCTGCATCCTGCAGAAACGGGGCGACGCTGTGGCCATTGGTGCACTGGCCCGTTTTGTCACGGATTACGAACGCCAGCATGGCGACCTGGTCCCCGAGCCTATCCCCCAGCAGCAGAAAACAGGCAAAAAAGTTGCGGTGATCGGATCCGGGCCTTCCGGCCTGTCCTGCGCCGGTGATCTGATCCGTTCCGGTCATGATGTGACCGTTTTCGAGGCCTTCCACGAATTCGGGGGCGTCCTGGCCTATGGCATCCCGGAATTTCGCCTCCCCAAAGCCATCGTTCGGGAAGAAGTGGAGGCCCTGGAAGCGCAGGGTGTTGAATTCCTGCCCAATACCGTGATTGGTATGACTTACACCCTCGACGAATTGATGAACGAGGAAGGTTACGAGGCTGTATTCATTGGCGTTGGTGCGGGTTTGCCCCACTTTATGCACATCCCCGGTGAAAACCTGGTGGGTGTCTATTCCGCCAACGAATTCCTCACCCGGGTGAACCTGATGAAAGCCTACAAATTCCCCAATTACGACACACCCGTGATTGACTGCAAGGATAAACACGTGGCCGTGATCGGCGGCGGCAATACCGCTCTGGATTCAGTCCGGGTTGCCCTGCGGCTGGGCGCAAAGAAGGGCAGCATCATTTATCGCCGGACCGAGAACGAAATGCCGGCTCGTGAAGAAGAGATTGGCCACGCTCGCGAAGAGGGTGTGGATTTCCAGTTTCTAAAAAGCCCAACCGCTTTCCTGGGTGATGACCGCGGCTGGCTGACCGGCATGCGGGTCATTGAAATGGCCCTGGGCGAACCGGATGCCTCAGGCCGCCGGCGGCCGGTTCCAATTGAGGGATCTGAGAAAGAATTCCCCATAGCCCTGGTAATTGTCGCCATTGGCAACAGCTCCAACCCCATCCTTGAGCGAACAACCGAGGGGCTGGTATTCAACCGCTGGGGCAATATCACCGTCGATGAAGAGACCATGGCAACCTCAATTCCTGGCGTCTATGCCGGCGGGGACATCGTCACCGGAGGTGCAACCGTGATCCTGGCTATGGGCGCAGGCCGCAAGGCTGCCCGAGCAATCAATGCCTATCTGGAACCCAAGTCCTGAACTGAACCGAGAAAATCCATGTCCTACCCCATAAAAATCGTCTGTATCGGCGCTGGGAGTTATTCCTTTGGCGTGACCACTCTGGTCTCCCTGCTTCGCAGCCCCCAGCTTAAGGGCAGCGAACTGGTCCTGGTGGACCGCCACGCAGAACATCTCGAGATCATGCGCCAACTTGTCGAGTGGCTGAACGAAGTCTGGGAAAGCCGGATGACCATCTCCGCCTACACCTCCCACCGCCCTGCGCTGCCCGGTGCTTCCTATGTAATTAATGCCACAGAAGTTGGCCCCCGAGAAGGCTTATGGGAGTCCGATTGGCAGATCCCGATGAAATATGGCGTGCGCCAACCCTATGCCGAGAACGGCGGGCCGGGTGGCTTCGCCCATGCTGCTCGGAATATCATGCCGATCCTGGAAATCGCCTGGGATATGGAAAAACTCTGCCCTGATGCGTTATTCATCAATTTCACCAATCCCATGCAGCGCGTCTGCGCAGCTGTCCATCGCCACAGCAAGATCAAGGTCGTTGGTCTTTGCCACCAACTGGGGGTAGGCTATGCAATGGTCGGCAAAGCTCTGAAAGACGACCTGGGGATCACCGTCCACCCGCAGTTCACCAGCACACATGCCAGCCCAAAATATAATCGGGCCCGGGCGGTGACCGCATTGGAAGCCCAGCAAAAAGTGAAGATCACAGCCGCAGGGGTTAACCACTTCACCTGGATGCTGGCCGTTCGCGATCGAGCCACCGGCAAAGACCTCTATCCCCTCTTCCGGGAACGCTGGGCAACCCTGCCTGAGACCTTCGAACCCCTCACCCGGCGGGTTTTCGAGGTCTTTGGTCTCTTTCCCATCCCCGGCGATGAACACCTATGCGAATATCTCCCCTGGGTCAGCGATCCAACGACCCGGCCCTGGGAGAAATATGAGCTTGAACTCTACGAATGGCACACCCATAGCCAGGGGCGTGACGACCAATGGGCCACCCTGCAGGAAGCCATCCGCGAAAGGAAGGACCCTGAGTCCTTTATCCCGCTCTACAGCGAAGGCGCTCTCGAAGTCATTGAGAACATCCAGATGAACAGCGGCCTTGTCTGGGAAGCAGTCAACATTCCCAATCAGGGACAGATCACAAACGTACCCAAAGGCGCTATTGTTGAATTACCGGGAGCACTAAACGCCGATGGGATCACCGGTGTCCACATCGGTGCGATGCCAAAAGGTATAGCAGAATTGCTGCGAAGGGAAATCACCATCAGCCACCTGACGGTGGACTCCGTAGTCAGCGGTGACCGGCGGTTAGCGCTCCAGGCTCTGCTTTTGGACCCGGTGATCCGGGACCTGGACATTGCCAAACAGATTCTGGATGAGTACCTGATCGCCTACCGGGAACATCTCCCCACCTTCTGGGATTAGAATCTTCAAGGATTAATAGTAAAATTAAGGTACGCGCAATAAAAAGGAGAAAAATGGCAAAACAAATTACCCCCCTTGAGGAAGCAAAAGAAGGACCTTCCGGGTTTGTCAAAGCGATTAGCGAACCGCTTTCAAAATCCGGTTGGCCAGTTTGGCTGGTCTACTTGGTGGCTGTTATTGGCCTGGTGTATTTACTTAACCCAACTGCGGGTGTCCTTGAGTTCATCCCGGATGTCATCCCATTTGTCGGTAATCTGGACGAAGGTGTCGCGATGATGCTGATCCTGGCCGGTATAGTCGAAGCTGTTGAAGGTAAGAAATATCGGGCTGAAATGAAAACCGCAGCCAATGCTGAACCACCTGTCGAGAGTGAATAGCCAGCCAAATTGATTTTATAAAAGAGAAAAAGATAACTGCTCCTCGGGGCAGTTTTCACTATATTGGCCTTTTTATAATTAGAATTGACGAGGAAATTAATCCATAGTATATTTGAAAAAGATGGTTAACGGAAGTTCAATAAGAAGAAAGTTCATTTCGTTCTTGTTTGGAACGTACGTTAGCAAGATAAGGTAGGAATATTGTACGAAGGAGGTTTCCAGGCATGGCAGAACGAGAACTTGGCGTTGTCAAATGGTTCAATGGCGAAAAGGGCTATGGCTTTATTGCCCGTGACAACGGTGAAAAAGACGTCTTTGTGCACTTCACCGCGATCAATTCCGAGGGTTTCCGGACCCTTCGCGAAGGTCAACGGGTAGAATTTGAAGTCACCCAGGGTCAGAAAGGCCCCCAGGCTCAGAATGTTGAAATTATTGACTGAGCAGTACTTATCCAAAAAATAGAAAAATGCGGTGCTTATCAGCACCGCATTTTTACTTATTGATAGTTATGGGCTAACCCATTCTAGGTTTCAGCCATGCTTAAGGGGTTTTGGGTGTTGACACAAACTGTGCTGCCACCCATTGATTTCGCCCGGTAAAGCGCACGATCTGCAATCCGATAAAGTTCATCCAAAGTGCAAGTCTCATCTGATATCTCACCTGAAACTCCAAAACTGGCGTGAGCGTAAATTTGCTGCCCTTCATATTCAATCATCGTCATATCCAGGGTGTTGCACAGCCGTTCTGCAAGGACCTGAGCAGATTCGATCTTTGTTTCAGGCAGCAGAAGAATAAACTCCTCACCACCTATCCGGGCAAAGATATCCGATTGCCGAATCATTTTAGAGAAAACTTCCGTTACAGTTTGTAACACCAGATCGCCAGCAGCATGCCCATAAGTATCATTGACTTGTTTAAATTGATCCAGATCAAACATTATCAAAGAGAGGTCTCCCCCATAACGTTTATGCCGTTCAATTTCCTTTTCTGCTAATTTCATAAAATATTGTCGATTATAGATCCCCGTCAATCCATCGTGCGCAGCCTGGTTTACCAGTTCATCTAAAAGGTCCTTTTCCATCGTGTACTCATAGAAATTAATGATCTTTCCAATCGGTTGTCCCTTTTTATCCTGCATAACTGTCAGGCTCACTCGATAATAAGCAGTGGAAATGCCTTCCCCATATTTCAGTTCAATCCTTCCAGTCGTCGCTCCTCTCACGAGTTCCAGCAAGGATGGATCATTTGGAAAAGTTTTATATATCGATTTCCCAATGACCTTTTTATCCAACCAATCAACCATTATTTGCATGGCAGGGTTGTAATCCACAATCCGATCCTCCCGATCCAGGATCATGACCCCTGAACTCATATTTTCAAAGATTGAATCTCGGGCAAGAGGGATAATATCCAAAAGACGCAATTTTGTGAAGCCATATACAAACAGTAAACCACTCATCGATAACAGGAAAGGTGTATAGTCGATATTGTTACGAAGCAGATTTAAATTTTGGAAGAATAACCCAATCAAGGGCGGTAATGACCCAACCAGGTAAATTATTGCACTCTTCTTAAACGAACTAACAGAACGGAACATGGAAAGTGCAAATAGAATCGTGCTCACCACCAGACACAAGACGTAATAACCCACCGCGATATAATTCCAGATATTTCTGTCATAGTTAAACATTGGGAATGGACCGCTGTAATCAATCCGGGGGTTAATATGAGCCCAGTTTAACCAACCGAGAGTTTGAGAAGTGATCAGAAGATACAGCGGAATGATTCCTAAAAAAACAAACAGCGAAGGTTTGATTTTCTTTTCATACCCGGAAACACTTAATGCAAAAAGCAGCCAGGTGGGCGCAATTAATTGAATGCCCCAATGTTCAAAACGGACCCAAAAGAATATTGTGCTTTGGGTGGATGAACTCAACTCCATACCATACCCAAAACTGTAGATAGCCACTGCCCACAGACACATAGCCAGAAAAATAGCCGCTTTTCCTGTCGACCGGCGATTCCAAGACAGCACCCCCAACAGAATTAGAACCAGTGACGTAAGAATCAATTCAGCAATTAATAATACTCTCTCGTTCATATTCATGTCAGTTCTCTAACAGAATTTCTTGATCTAATTTATAAAAATCTACCAATAAATCATCTGTACTCTTCTATCTCAACCCTATTATAGGAATAATGAGTATAAACAAAGGATAAAGCCCGCTCATAAGAATTCCCCCATTAACCCACAGCCAAAATCAGATCCTGCCACTTCTTATCCAGATAAATCAATGGATATTCAGAAGATTTCTCAGCTTTTCCCACCGGGATTGAAGATGCTGGGGGTATTCGGACATATCCTTCCAGGGGTCTTCGCGCGTTGCCAGCCTCTGCGGCAGGTTTTGGATAGTCCAATCCCGCGGGCTAACCCCGGCTTCCACCTCCAACCAGTCCACTGGTGTGGCGACTGATGCTTCAGGACGGGTGCGGACAGCATAGGGCGCAACTGCTGTGGCACCGTAGGAATTGCGCAGAGTATCCAGGAAAGTCCGCCCACTCCGCTCACTGATATGATCCTCAAGCGTATATACGCCCTCGTTTCGTTGAATCAACAGGCGGGAGACATCCTGGGCAAAATTCCGCACCTCATCAAAGGTCATTGTGCGGTCCAGCGGAATCACCACATGGAAACCATGTGAACCGGTGGTCTGCACCCAACACATCAAGTCCAGCTCCCTCATCACCACGCGGATATCAAGAGCCGCCTTGCGCACAACTGAATAGTCTTTATTCTCATGAGGTGGATCCAGGTCAAAAATCACGGTCTGACCCGAGGGCTCCAGGTCCTTTTGAAATCCCGTTTCTGATTGTATGTTTCAAGATTGGCATGCATCATGATTCATCCCTGAGCAACGATTATTGCTATACCTTAATTAATTCTGCCTATTTTCAACCGCTGACCCCAATACCATCCGCTCTCAAATATCACTAGAGACATGAAAAGAGAATTTTGGTAAAATAATAATAGCGCAAACCAGTCCCACTTTTGAACTAAAATCCTTCAACAAGAGCAATCTATCCCTGAGCTAAAGGAGCAAACCATGCTTACTACAGTACGTGATTTGTTAAGGGTTAAGGGGGATCAAGTCTGGTCTATCACACCAGAGACCACGGTTTTCAGTGCCATCCAGATCCTGGCTGAAAAGGACGTCGGGGCATTGCTCATTCAGGATGGGGATCAGATCGTCGGCATCATCTCCGAGCGGGATATCGTCCGCCAGATTGCACTGGAACAGGCCTGCTATCTGAGCCGTCCAGTGATGACGTTGATGACGAAAGAAGTCTTCACGGTAGGACCTGAGACGGGTATCGATGAATGCATGCAGCTGATGACCGAAGAGCATATCCGTCACCTGCCAGTATTGGAAGCCGGCCATCTGATCGGACTGGTCTCGATCGGCGATGTCGTCAAAGCGATCATCACCCAGCAGGAATTCACCATTGATCAGCTGAGCAAGTTTATCGATGGTGGAGGCTATAACCAATAGTCTAGATTGAAAACAGTCGAAATTTATGGGCTTTTGTACCGGTACCAAATAGACCGGGCTATTCATCCCCTGCGCCTGACAGCCACCTGAGGTGTTCCACCAGGGTCTCCTTCACCCGCTCAATCGCCGCGGGCATAATTCGCTTCTCCGTATTGACCGACTCCAGATCCGCCAGGTGAAAAGGCTCACCAAAACTGATCCTGGCCCTACCATCAACACTCTTGGGGAAAACGAGCTGCTGATGGACCTGGATGAATTCCCCCAACCTGCGCCGGTCCATATCCTTCCTGCGCAGCCTTGTGAGGAGGCTGTCACGGAACCGCGCCAGCAGTACCCCACTGGTGACGGTTGGAACCACGGTCGTCTCAGGCGCTTTGCGCAGGATGATCTCCAGGCTGGGTGACCACTTAGCGAAGACCTCATCCCCAACCGGGTCTGTGGCTGGGTCAGGCTCCACCTTGCCGGAACCAAATTGCAGCAGAATTCCACCCTGACGCAGATGATCAATGGCATTCCGGAGCGTCACCATATTTTCCCCAGGTTTTTTACTGACAAAGAAAACATTTGGCCGCAGATTTGGCAAAACGGTGTAAAGCCGGGTCCCAGTGGCGATTACCTTAAGATCCTCCCGCGGAACCAGACTGCCAATCGCCATCGAATCATAGGCTCCCGGATGGGTCGCCAGCAGCATGGTCGGGCCTGAAGTCGGGATTTGCTCTATCCCCCTGGCCAGAATATCCACATTCAGCGAGTCCATCATCACCCGGCAGCCGGCCGGCGGCCCCCCCTCTGCTATAGCTGCGTCCACACCTGCCATATATTTAGCGAAGTTATGGGTCGGCAAGGCAAAAATCCACCCCAGTGCCTGCCGCAGGAAGCCCCGGTGCTTGGCTCCCATGGCAAAAAAGATTTCATCGGTGATCGCAGATTGAATATCAGAAATGGACGCAAATTCGGTCATAATAATATTATATTATGGTTTTATCCTTTCACCATATACTACCCATATCACCCCATCAGGTTCCATTTTCGCCTGCATGTTTATCACTCTATTGTTAAGAATATCGAACATTATGTAAAATATTCTTGACTATTTGTATTAAGTATTGTACTATATGTAAGGTAATACAAACTAAATAAGGAGTAATAAAAATGTCATATCCACAAAAAAGAACCCTGGTCAATATAGTCACAATGGCGGCTGTCTATACTGCATACTGCCTAACCGCTTTTTCCAAGCACTCGTTTGCAGGTGACCTGAAACCCTGGGCCATCACCATGCTGACCTATATCGGTGTAGCGGCCATCGCAGCCATCATCATCCAGATCGTATTCCATATTTTCTTCTCAATCGGTGTCTCAGTCCACGAAGCTGTCAAACGGCAGGATCCGGAAAGCGCAGAAATTGAAGAGGCATTGAAAGGCGCCCTGGTTGAGGACGAGCGCGACAAACTGCTCGAACTGAAATCCTCACGGGCCAATTCAGTCACCCTCGCCGGCGGCCTGATGCTTGGGTTGGTATCACTCGTTCTGGGTTTCCCGTATGCCGTCATGCTGAATCTGATTTACGGTGCGTTCTTCGTTGGGACGATCGCTGAGGGCATTGTCAATCTGATCCTCTACCGGAAAGGCGCGATGCATGGCTAAAGAAATCGTCATCCTTAATAAAATCCGTGAGCTGCGCTTCTTTGCAGACGAGATGACCCAGCAGACACTGGCCCAGAAAGTGGGCGTCTCGCGCCAAACCATTATCGCTATCGAAGCCAATAAATACTCCCCTTCCCTCAAACTGGCCTTTGGAATTGCTAACGCATTCGGAGTGGAGATCACCGAAGTATTCAGCTATGAAGTGATCGAAGTTGCAGAAAAGAAAAATAAAAAGAAATCTAAGTGACAAAACCGTCTGAAAATTGATCGAAAAGAGAAAAAAGCAAATACTCCCCGTCACATGTGGGGAGTATTTGCTAAAATATTTCGATGCAGGTTAATGCGCAGTCAATTTATATTTCATTATTCAGCCCAGACCTGCCTGTGATATGATTAGCCATCATTATTTCATTTAGACATCAGTTCTGGAGGTCAAATGGACAACACCTGGTTCGAATCCTTCCCCGGCGCAATTACTATTACAGACGAAAACGGGATCATCATCGCGATGAACGCACAATCGGCGGGGACATTCAAAGGTGATGGCGGCCGGGACCTGATCGGTCAGAGTGTGCTAGACTGCCACCCGCAGGAGACCCAGGATAAGGTCCGAGCGCTTTATGGGGCTGATGCGCCGAATGTCTACACGATTGAAAAACACGGGAAAAAGAAACTGATTTACCAGGCCCCCTATTACGAGGATGGCGCACTCAAAGGCGTCGTGGAACTGAGCCTGCCCCTGCCGGAGGAAGTACCGCATTTTACGAGGGAGTAAAATTTTCAGGGCTTCCAAGCCTATTCTCAAAACATGGGACATGAAGACCCTGGGACAACCTATAAATATTATAGTAAGTTATCAAATGACAATGTTAGAGATGTTATTCTCAAAAGAAAGGAAAGTCATAAATAAAATCGAAATTTCTAAAGTTATCTATTTACAAATTCTGAAACCATTCGATATTTCCCCAATCATGGAGATCTAAATAAATCTTATAATCTGTGTAAAGCCCAGGTATACCGTAAATCGTAAATTTTGCTCGACCACGCAAAGAGGAATTAATTTCGAGAATTAAATCCTTTTCATAAGCTTCCTCACATGTTTTTTCAATCCTACCTAGAACTCTATATTCTGGTTTTTTGTTAGGATCGGAAGGGGTAATCAATTCAATTCTTAAAGATATATCTGATAAGAATTCATCATTATCAGGATTAAAAATTTTCGCTTTTACCACCTTTTGCTCTTTCATTGTTGCCTCCCTTATAGGTATTATTATAACAAAAAAAGACCTTATCTGATTGCTTCTTGCGTCATTTAGGGTCTAATTTTTGGTCAAATTAGTCGGGGCGGACGGATTTGAACCGTCGACCTCACGGACCCGAACCGTGCGCTCTATCCGGGCTGAGCCACGCCCCGATTATTCTCGTTCCCAAATTTTCTCAGCGTTTCGGGTCATCCGCTGGCAGGGGAACCTTAATACATCCTGGTAAAAATGCAGATGCAATTATACCCTAAATG
>Ga0209121_10001236_pt1 | contig 26785 bp, 28 predicted proteins | sample Cruoilmetagenom3_FD_187292 | JGI IMG/M metagenome (GOLD analysis project Ga0209121, IMG submission 187292) | Oil polluted marine microbial communities from Coal Oil Point, Santa Barbara, California, USA - Sample 3 (SPAdes) (version 2) | ecosystem: Environmental > Aquatic > Marine > Oil seeps ...
GCGCCTAGCTGTCTTCAACACACTCGAGGAGGCGTTCTGCCGATGAGCACATTGACCGTTGAGCACGTTGCTCGCATAGAAGGGCATGGCACCATCTCGGTGGACGTCGAAGCAGGCGCTGTGCGCGACGTGCGTATGGACATAGTGGAGCCTGCCCGTTTCTTCGAGTCGATGGTCATGGGTCGGCGTTATGACGAGGTCTCGCTGATCACGAGCCGCATCTGCGGCATCTGTTCGCCCAATCACGCACTCACCTCGCTCAAGGCGATCGAGGCGGCGTTCGGTATTCATGTCAGCGAGCGCACGACGCTTATGCGCAAGCTTCTGTTGTACGGCAGCTTCTTGCAGAACCATGCGACACACCTGTACCTCTTCGCTGCACCGGATTTCGTCGGCTTGCCCAGCGTGTTCCCGCTCGCGCAGACACATCCCGACGTGGTGGATCGCGCGCTCAGGATCAAGAAACTGGGCAACGATCTCACCACGCTCGTCGGTGGACGGCCGGTCCATCCCATCACTGCAGTGGTTGGAGGGTTCACCTCGGAGCCGGACATGGGCAAACTCGCGGCGTTCCGTGAGCTTCTCGAGGAGGCGACGAACGACGCGGCCCAGACGGTCGAACTCTTTGACGCGTTCGAAGTCGATGACCTGGTCACGACCGGGGACATGTTCGCTCTCAGCGCGTCGGATGACTATGCGATCTACGACGGCGAGACCACATCGCTCGATCATGGGTGGCGTCGGCCCGTCACGGAGTATCGTTCGGTGATCACGGAGGAGGTAGTCGGTCACTCGAATGCCAAGCATTCCACGGCCGACGGACGTCCGTTCATGGTCGGTTCGCTGCCTCGCGTCAACATTTCGGGTGACAGACTCGGCGCAAAGGCCCGTGCTGCTCTCGACAAGTCGGGCTTCAAGATCGGCTCGCGCAACTCGTTCCACAACAACCTCTGCCAAGCAGTCGAGTTGGTGGATGTGTGCGAGCGTTGTATCGGCTACATCGATCAACTGGTCGACGGTGGCGGATCGAGCGTCCCCGTGCAGTTCGATGTGGTCGCTGGATCGGGCGTCGGATCGAGTGAGGCACCCCGCGGGACGCTCTACCATGGCTACTCCTTCGACGCTGATGGTCGCGTGACCGCAGGCGACATCATCACGCCGACTGCGCAGAATCTCGCCAACCTCGAGGCGGACATGCGGGTGTATGCTCCCGGAGTGGCACATCTTCCGGAAGCTGAGTTCTTGCTCGCCATTGAGCGACTCGTGAGGGCGTATGACCCTTGTTTGTCTTGTTCAGTGCACTAATCAGGCAGGATTCGACAGCCGAGGGGCGAATCTGGTTACATCGCAATGTGTACCGGCGAGGGGAACTTCTTGGCTTCACGAAAGTTCATGGGTGGCGTGCACCCGCCTGACAGCAAAGAGGCAACGCGGGGCTTGGTCACGACCAGGGCAGCACTGCCCGATTCACTTATCGTGCCGATGAGCCAGCATCTTGGTGCGCCTTGTGCGCCCCTGGTGAGCAAGGGCGACCGGGTGCGACGCGGACAGATCATGGGCAATGTAGAGGCGATGGTTTCGGCTCCGGTCCACAGTCCCGTGGATGGCGAGGTCGCGTCGGTGGGCACCACCATGGTAGCGAGCGGCCAGACCGTCGCGGCGGTCGTGATCACTCCCGATGAGGAGCAGGATTACGAGACGTTCGTTCAGATTCCGGAGGGCGAGCCGTGCGATATGGTTCGGGCGGCGGGTATCGTCGGCTTGGGCGGCGCGGCGTTTCCAACGACCGTCAAGCTCCATCCACCCAATGACTCACCTGTTCACACGGTCATTCTCAATGGGTGCGAGTGCGAGCCGTATCTGACGTGTGACCACCGACTCATGCTGGAGCGTCCCGAGCGGATCGTGGCCGGCGCACGTTTGATGCGTGACATGGTGGGCGCCGACCGCGTGGTGATCGGCGTCGAGGACAACAAACCGGATGCAGTTGAGGCGCTCAAGAGCGTGGCTGGATCCGATGTCGAGGTACTTTCGCTTCCCACACATTATCCGCAGGGTGCGGAGAAGCAGCTGATCTATGCGGTGCTCGGTGCGGAGGTGACGCACGGCAAGCTGCCGGCGTCCGCAGGCGCGCTTGTGCAGAATGTCGGCACGGCGGCGGCCGTTGCCGACGCGGTGGAGCTGCGTCGTCCGTTGATCGAGCGGACCATGACGGTGACAGGCGCGGTCGTGAGGCCGCGGAACATGACGGTGCTTCTGGGTACGCCCATCTCGCACATACTCGCCGAGGCCGGCGGTCTATCCGCAGATGCAGGTCGCGTGATCTCTGGCGGGCCCATGACCGGAATGGCCCTGGCGGACCTTGGGTTGCCGGTCGTGAAGGGCACCTCGGGCATTGTGGCGCTTCGCCAGAACGAGAGTGCGCCCGCTGTGTACGGAGATCAGGCGTGCATTCGTTGTGCGCGGTGCGCAGACGCCTGCCCCATGGGTCTGCAGCCATTCACCATGGGAGTGCATGCGAACCGAGGGGATTGGGACGCATGCGAGGCGCTGCATATGCTCGACTGCATCGAGTGCGGCTGCTGTAGCTTCATCTGTCCGACACGCAGGCCGCTCGTTCAGCTGTTCCGTCGTGCTAAGCACGCGTTGCTGTCGAGGGGGAAGAGATCGTGACCGAAACCAACGGCTCCGCGCGCATGCAGGTCGCATCTTCTCCTCACATCTCGGCCAAGCAGGGTGTGTCGAGCATCATGTTGTGGGTCGTGGGTGCGCTTGCGCCGGCCGCGATATGGGCCGTCGTTCAGATGGATTTCGTGAATCGAGCCGCCGGTGAGCCATTCTTGGCGCTTCCGCTGTTCGCGTGGTGCATTGGCGCGACCGTGGGCACCGAGGCTCTCTGGAATCGTATCGCCGGAAAACCGCAGACGCTCAAGGACTGCAGCGCGCTCGTGACGGGTATGCTGCTCGCCATGGCGCTGCCTCCGCGTACGCCGTGGTGGATGGCTCTGGCTGCGGGAATTGTCGCCATAGGTCTGGCAAAGATGCTCTTTGGTGGACTCGGCTGGAACCTCTTCAACCCGGCTCTGGTGGGTCGCGCCTTCATCGCGATCTCATGGGTGGGTGTGCTGGCTCAGCAGAAGGTCCCCGGTGGCTGGTTCGAGGGTCTTTCGGTGCCGGGTTCAGAGTCTCTTGACGCGATCAACGGCGCGACGCGTTTGGCCATCATGGCCGCGGATCGAGCTGCTGACGGTGCGTACGGCTATGATCTCGCCGCTCAGTATCAGCCACTGCTGTTCACCAATCTGCAAGGCTGTCTCGGCGAGGTCTCCGCTGCATTGCTCATCCTCGGCGGACTCGTACTCATTGCGCGCGGGATCATCGACTGGCGCATTCCTGCCGGATATATCGGTACGGTCGCCGCGCTCTCATGGGCGTTCGGATCCGATCCTTTGTTCAATGTGCTCGCCGGTGGTGTTCTTCTCGGCGCGTTCTTCATGGCGACCGATTATGTGACCTCACCGATGACCCGATCCGGTCGACTGGTATTTGGTATCGGGTGCGGCCTATTCAACGTGGTCGGGCGCTTCTACGGACCCATGCCTGAGTCCACGACGTTCGCGATCCTGTTCATGAACGGGTTGTCGCCTCTGATCGATCGGGCGTTCACCCCCCGGACATTTGGATGGGAGAAGCGCCGTGGATAGGGCCAATGCGACACCCGGCCAGATGGTGCTCGCCGTCGTGCTCACCTGCGCGGTGGCTGCCTCCGCGCTCTCGGTCACGTATGACCTCACCAAGGATCGGATTGCTGAGCAGGAACGTGCCGCAGAGGTCGCATCGCTCGGTGAGGTGCTTCCTGACGCATCTGAGTTCGTCGCGATGGAAGACCTTCTCGAGTCGGCGCAGGTGGCGGCTGGAGACTCTGATGTCGGCGCGGTCTACCGCGCGGAGGGTGAATCGGGCGATCTCATGGGCTGGGGAGTCCGTATCGCCGCCCGTGGCTATGGAGGCCCGATCCGCATGGTTGTGGGTTTGGATAGAAATGGGCAAGTCACCGGTGTCAGCATCATCACAAACACTGAGACCCCCGGACTGGGCACCGAGGTGCTCGCGTCCGATGATTTCATGACGCAGTTCGTAGGTTGGGATGGACTCGATATCGACTCGGCGGCCAAGGCCTATGATGCGGTGACGGGTGCCAGCAAGTCCTCGAACGGCGTGCGTACGGGAGTGTTGGCTTCAGGACACGTATTCCAAGAGGTCCTGTCGGGAATTCGAGAGGGAGGTGCGGTCGATGAGTGAATGGTTCTCAGTCTTCAAGAGGGGTCTTTCGGTGGATAATCCTCTGACCGTGCTGATGATCGGGCTCTGTGCCACATTGGCCGTGTCCACCAAGTTCGAGGGTGCGTTCTTCATGGGCTTGGCGGTCATCTTCGTGCTCACTATGTCGGCCATTCTCGTGTCCTTCCTGCGGCATGTGGTGCCGGAGAAGGTACGCATTCCCGTGTTCATCGTGATTATCGCGTCGTTCGTCACCATCGTCGATCTCATGATGAAAGCCTTCCTTCCCACGGTGTACGACTTCCTGGGCGTGTGGATTCCGCTCATCGTCGTCAACTGCATCATCTTGGGTCGCGCGGAGGCATTCTCCTATCACAAGCCAGTAAAACTCGCGATCGCCGACGGACTCGGCATGGGTATCGGATTCAGCGCTGTGATCGTGGTGCTCGCATCGATACGTGAGCTCCTTGGAAGCGGGCAGATCGTTTTCTTGGGAACAAAGATCATCGGTTTTCCAGCGTGGTACAAGGGCCCCAACATCGTTCTGCTCTTTCCTGGGGCGTTCATCATTTTTGGGTTCATGGTCGCAGGCGCGATGGCCCTTAATCGTCGTATGAGCGCTCGACAGGTTCAAACTTCTCAGCGCTGTACGATCGAGGAAGGAGGGGGTTCGTAATGGAGACCTTTCAGCATTTCGCCCTTCTCCTCATAGGCGGTGCGCTCGTCAACAACATCCTGCTCACGAGGTTCATTGGCTTGTGCCCGTTCTTTGGGGTTTCAAGTTCGATGGAGACTTCGTTCGGCATGGCCGGAGCCGTGGTGTTCGTCATGACGCTCGCCTCGTCGGCCACATGGGTCTTCTACAACGTGCTGCTGGAGCCGCTGGGTGTCGGGGAGTTTCTCTACATTCCGGCATTCATCCTGGTCATCGCCGCACTCGTTCAGTTCGTGGAGATGTATCTCAAAAAGGCAAGTCCAGGTCTCTATCGATCACTTGGCATCTTCCTGCCGCTCATCACGACCAACTGTGCGGTGCTTGCGACGGCAACCGAAGCGGTGAAGCCCGGGTTCTTCAAGATGAACATGGCCTACGGGTTCGGTTTCGGTGAAGCTCTGGTCTACACCGTGGGCGTTGCACTGGGCTTCGGCTTCGCACTCATGAGTTTTGCGGCTCTTCGGGATCGACTCGAGGTCGCTCCCGTGCCGAACGCCATGAAGGGTACACCTATGGCGTTTGTGACGGCGGGTCTTCTGTCCTTGGGATATATCGGTCTCGGCTCCTGGTTCGGGCTGTAGGGAGTGTCTGTGGATATCACGCTCATGATCAAAGCCATAGCGGCGCTATCGGTGATCGGAGTGGTCGCTGCTGCGATGCTCGCCGGTGCGGCTCGCAAGTTCCACGTTGAGGTCGATGCTCGGGTGGAGGAGGTTCTGGCGGCACTGCCCGGATCCAACTGCGGTGCGTGCGGAAACCCGTCATGCTTCACGGTTGCGATGGCAATCGTCGCTGAAACCATGCCGGTCACTGCGTGCGTCGCGGGCGGTCAGCCTGTGGCCGACACCGTGGCGGGGATCATGGGCGTGGAGAAGTGCGAAGTAGCCGCTGTCGTCTCCGTGCGGCACTGTGGAGGCGGCCTAGCAGCCACCAAACGTTTCGACTACTCGGGACTTCAGTCGTGTAACTCCGTCGCTAGGCTCGCCGGTGGAGATATTCTCTGTCCGGCCGGGTGTTTCGGCTACGGAGACTGCGCCCAGGCGTGTCCCTTCGATGCGATCACCGTGGACTCTCGTGGTCTTCCTGTCATAGATCTTGCTCGCTGCACCGGTTGCGGAGTCTGCATCCAAGAATGCCCCCGGGGTGCACAGGGCTTGCTCGCTATGATTCCCGAGGAAGCAGCTGTAGTGGTTCGATGCAACTCCAAGGATCGCCCGCGGGCCCGCAAAGGGTACTGCTCAATGTGCTGTATCGGCTGCAAGAAGTGCGAGAAGGCATGCCCCAATGACGCGATCCACGTGGTCGACTTTCTGGCGGTCGTGGACTACGACAAGTGCACCGGATGTGGTGTATGTGTCGAGGTCTGTCCTCAGGAGTGCATCGATCTGACGGGCCGAATGGCTATTGCCCCAGCCACGGAGCTGGATGGACGCGCCGACAAGGTTGACGGTTTCGAGCCGAGCCGCGATCGGAATCGGGACGATGCGTAGGCTTCTCACGCGTGGAGATGTGCAGTTGTTGGTGATTCTCGTGATTGCCACGGTGACAGCGTTTCCCGCGTCGGATATCGCGGCAGGCTACAACGATGGCACCGCCGTCATATCTTCTCCCTCAGGCACCACGACCGTAGACTTGGACGAGCCGGCGACCTACCGTGTCGAGGGCCGGTCCGGCGTGGTCACCTTCGAAGTCTCAGACGAGGGCTTGCGGTGCGTTGACTCTGACTGCCCGGACCAGGTGTGCGTGCGCATGGGGCTCGTTTCCGCAGGGCATCCCGTCGTGTGCGCTCCGCAGGGCGTCACGGCGATGCTCTCAGCAAAGGGGAGGCAGGATGTCGATGCAGTCTCGCGCTGATGATCTGCCGACCCGTGTTGTGGCCATGACCGCCCTATACCTTGCGCTCGCGAGCGTCTTGGGACTCGTAGAGGCCTCGTTCCTTCCGCCGTTGCCGATCCCCGGCGCGAAACTGGGCCTGGCGAATCTAGCGGTGGTGCTCGCACTGATCCAGCTCGGTCCGTGGAGGGCTCTCGGGGTAACGTTGGGTCGAGTCTTCGTCGTGGGCCTTGCCACTGGCATGTTGGGCGGCCCCGCGTTCGTTCTCTCTCTTACCGGTGCGGCCGTCGCATGGTTCGTGATGTGGCGTCTCACGACGCGGGGTGAGCGTTACTCCGCTGTCGGGCTCTCCTTGGGCGGCGCAGCGGGGCATGCGGTCGCTCAGCTCGTTGTGGCTGTCGGGGTCATCGGTTCTGCTGCCCCACTCCTCTTAATGCCGTACTCCCTCGGCATGGCGTGTGTCACGGGTCTCGCCATTGGACTCGCTGCACGTCTGATTCTCTCCCGCCTTCCCCAACCCGCATTGTCAGTCGCGAGGTAGGAGGTGGGCGCTATGGCGCCACGCCCAAATAACTGCGCGGGAGATCCGCGTGATCTGCTCTTGTCCGGAGATTCTGAGCATGTTCCGGATGTCGATCTGCTGAGTGTGCTCGTTGGTCGTGAATGTGGTCCGGCATTGTTGAGGTCGCATCCCGCACCCGACGCGCTGTGGCGTGTGAGTGCGGAAGAGTTGATCGAACTGCCCGGCGTTGGGCGGGCGGGGGCCGCACGGATGCTCGCCTGTCTTGAGCTCTCGCGGCGTGCATCCGCTTGGAAATGCGGGGCTCGTCAGGTCGTTTCCACACCAGAGGACGTGGTCGACCTTTGCAGCGCACAGATGAGAGGCGAGGACCGGGAACATTTCTGGGCGCTCGCGCTCAACACCAAGAATCAACTCGTGCGCGCAGCTGAGGTCTCCGTCGGCAGCCTGAACGCTTCGATCGTGCATCCTCGCGAACTCTTCAAGGACGCGATTCGTGTCTCGGCCGCGTCACTGGTGATCGTGCACAATCACCCAAGCGGCGACCCAACCCCGTCCGGAGCGGATATTCAGCTGACTCGCCGGTTGGTCAAGGCGGGGGAGGTACTCGGCATCGAGTTGCTCGATCATGTCGTCATCGGTGATGGAGGGGAGTTTTCGAGCCTTCGCGACCTCGGCCTGATGTAGTCGTTGTGAAGGTCCATACGGGTACTCCTACCTGCGTATCTTCCAGTCAACGAAGCGGCAACATGCCGTTTTCCTGTGCTACACTTGTCCGGATTCCACGGAGCTGTATCCGTGGTCGGAAGGAGATACGCGAGTTGTCGCTCATCGATATGTTTTTCAACTCCTGGGGCGGGGATATGGCTGTAGACCTCGGCACAGCGAATACGCTTGTGTCCGTACGAGGTCAGGGCATTGTTTTGATCGAGCCCTCAGTGGTCGCGGTCGAGAGAGATTCCAAGCGCGTTCTGGCCGTCGGCACGGAGGCCAAGCGCATGCTTGGTCGTACTCCGGGTAGCATCGTGGCCATCCGTCCGCTCAAGGACGGGGTCATCGCTGATTTCGAAGTCACCGAGGCCATGCTGCGTTACTTCATCAACAAGACGCGCGTTAAGCGTTTTCCTTGGCAGCCCAAACCTCGGGTCGTCGTCTGTGTTCCCTCGGGAGTCACCGAGGTGGAGAAGCGAGCCGTTTTCGAGGCCACTATGCAGGCGGGTGCCCGTCAGGCATTCCTCATCGAGGAGCCCATGGCGGCAGCTATTGGTGCCGGCCTGCCCATTCAGGAACCCACGGGCAATATGGTCGTTGATATCGGCGGCGGAACCACTGAAGTCGCCGTTATCTCGCTTGGCGGGATCGTGGTCGCACAGTCGATCCGTATCGCCGGTGATGAGTTCGATGAGGCGATCATCACTCATGTGAAGAGGTCCTATAACGTCCTCATCGGTGAGCGTACCGCGGAGGAGATCAAATTCGAGATCGGTTCCGCATTCTCCCTGTTGGAGGAGCTGGATGTAGAGGTCAGAGGTCGCGATCTCCTGTCGGGTCTTCCTCGTACCGTGACCATGGAGTCCGAGGAGATCCGTGAGGCACTTGAGGAGCCTATCCAGGCGATAATCTCTGCGGTCAAAGGGACACTTGAGCAGACACCACCAGAGTTGGCGAGCGATCTCATGGAGTACGGGATCGTGCTTACCGGTGGCGGCGCTCTGTTGAAGGGTCTTGATGAGCGAATTCGCGAGGAGACGGGTATGCCCGTTCATGTCTCCGAGAACGCATTGACCAACGTCGTCGACGGTTCCGCGCTGGCCCTCGAGGAGATCGATGCCCTCCAGAAGGTCCTCACTGGCGCTCGATAGATGTGAGGCGGCCGCTCGATGAAGCTTCCTGAGCGTGATACATCCACAGGTAGTTCAGCGTTGCTGGCTGCTCTTGTCGTGCTCGCCCTGATCATCACGACGGTCTACTATCGCGAGGCCGATACAGGTCCCGTGCATTCACTTCGACGTGGAGTGAAGGCCATGACTGCCCCCATTGCCAGCGGAGGAGAGGTCATCACGCGTCCTTTTCGCTCGACGGCCGACTGGTTCTCCGGTTTTGGCGTGCGGCGGGAGGAACTCGAAGTCCTCAGTGCTCAGAACGCTGAGTTGCGGGCCACTGTGGCAGAACTCGAAGAGGCGCGTCAGGAGAACGAGAGACTGACCGATCTCATCGGCTTTGTCGAGGCTCGTGAGTTCGAGGCGGTCGGTGCTCATGTGATCGGCCGCCCGGCCACGTCATGGGAGCACGTGTTCACGATCGACCGCGGCACCGACGATGGCATCGAGATCGGCATGCCCGTGTTGGGAGCGAATGGTCTGTTAGGTCAAACCGTGCTCGTGACCGGACGCAGCGCTACCGTTCGGCTGCTTTCCGATCGGCGATCGGGTGTCGCGGCGCTGTTGCAGGGTACCCGCGCCGAGGGCATTGTGAGCGGCGCCATCGATGGACCTATGGAGCTTGAGTTCGTCAGTGTCGATACTACGGTGACCATAGGTGACGTCGTGTTGACGTCCGGCTTGGGCGGCGTCTATCCCAAAGGTCTTCTGATCGGGGAAGTATCGAGCACGCAGGCTGCCGACAATGATCTGTTCCAGCGTATCCAGCTGCTTCCGGCGGCGACCCTCAAGGGCATCGAAGAGGTCGTCGTTCTTGTTGGTGCGGGCACGATCCCGGATTTGGGAGGCGGCGAGTGAGAAGAACTCTGCCCACAGCCGCGGCTATCCTTGTTGCGATGGTGCTGCAGGTCGCGATCGCCCCGCACATTGCGATCGGTGGCGTCGTGCCCAATATGTTCCTACTGGTCGTTGTAACCCTCGCTCTCGTGGAGGGACCGGCCGCAGGTGCCACCAGTGGGTTCGTTGCCGGACTTCTGTTCGATCTCCTCGGGACAGCTCCGGTCGGTCCCGGCGCGCTCGTCCTCGCAGTTGCGGGTTTCATCGCGGGTGCGCTGCACGCTCATATGTTCGCCGAGGGCTGGCGCCTGCCGCTCTCGGTGCTCTTCATCACCAGTCTCGCGACCGAGATCGCGTACGGCTTCATGCTCTCCGTTCTCAGTGCGGGCGGTCCATTCTGGGACGCGCTCACCCACGTGATCCTGCCGGGCACGGTCTACAATGCCGTTCTGGCATTCCTCGTCTATCCATGGCTGGCGCGCTTCTTGCGTCGTGACCCGCAGATGACCACATTCCACCGACTGGGCTGAGCGCCTGAGTCGAACGTCTTTCGTTAGGAATCCACACGCGCATGTCTACATTCGGAGAACAGCTGAAACCTCGATTCGCCGCATTCGGCATCATCGTGCTGCTGGTCTTGGGCGCGCTGTCGATCCGTCTCTGGAGCATGCAGGTACTCTCCGGCGATGAGTACGCCGCGCTGGCCGAGAACAACCGAATTCGCGAGTATACGCTGGACTCGCAGCGCGGACGCATCCTGGATCGGAACGGAACACCGCTCATCACCAACAGGCCCTCCATGGCTGTGGCGGTCGCGCCGTCGGCAAAGAACGATGACGATCTGCTCCTTGCTCTTTCCACGCTTCTGGATATGCCTATACAGGAGATCCGCGACCGCGCCAGCAGTCTGCGCGAGGAGGCGCTGAAGCCGCGTGTCGTTGCGATCGACGTGCCTATGGACGTGGTTGCGTATCTCGCTGAGAACGAGGCGCGATTCCCCGGCGTAGAGGTGCAGACCATCGCCGTCCGAGAGTATCCAATGGGTACGCTCGGTGCGCATCTTCTGGGCTACACGGGAGAGATCTCCGAGGAGCAGTTGGAAGATGCAGAGCTCGAGGGGTATCTGCTGGGCGACATCGTCGGCAAGACCGGTGCCGAGCGGGAGTTCGAGACCGTGCTGCAAGGTGATCGTGGCTATCAACGACTCGAGGTCGATGCGACAGGCAGCCCGCGGCGCATCATTGAGCAGGTCGACCCCATCCCCGGACGTGATGTGATCCTCACGATTGATGCGGGCGTACAGGAAGTGACGGAGAACGCGCTGCGCAGCGCTCTCGACGAGGCGCACGCCGACGACTTCACCGCAGCCAAAGCGGGTGCGGCTGTCGCAGTGGATATCAAGACCGGCGAGATCATCGCCATGGCAAGCGTTCCCGGCTACGACCCGGAACTCTTCCTTGGCGGCATCAGTCAGGTGGAGTGGGAGAAGCTCACCGATAAGGACTCAGAGTATCCGCTCACCAACCGGGCGATCTCCGCGCAGTACCCTCCGGCATCGACGTTCAAGGCAATAACGGGACTCGCAGGTCTTGAGCACGGGGTGACCACCGAATGGAGTACCTTCTACTGTCCCGGCAGGTGGACCGAGATGGGCGAGCAGTGGCCCAAGTGGTGCTGGAAGCACTCCGGCCACCACAACATCACCTTTCATACCGGTGTCGAGGAGTCATGCGACACCGTGTTCTACGAGATCGGCTACGAGTTCTATAAGCAGGGCGACGAGAAGTTGCAGAAATTCGCTCGTGAGTTCGGGCTGGGCGAGAAGCTCGGCATCGACCTGCCCGGTGAGGTCAGGGGGCGTGTCCCCGATGCCGCGTGGAAGGCCGACTACAACGAGAACTATCCCGAGTACATCAAGTGGCTCCCGGGAGACACGGTCAACATCGCGATCGGACAGGGAGACCTTCTTGTGACTCCACTGCAGGTGGCCTCTGTATACGCGGGCATCGCCAACGGCGGCACGGTCATGCAGCCGCACATCCTCTCGGCTGTTCTGGGCACCGATGGCGTGCCGGTCCTCACCGCTGAGGCGCAGGTGGCGCATGAGGTCAATGTGACCGACGAGAACCTCGCGGTCATGAACCGTGCTCTCATGGCAGTCACCGACACGGGAACGGGCGAGGGTGCATTCCGTGGATTCGATGTGGCAGTCGCAGGCAAGACGGGTACGGCGGAGGTTTCCGGCAAGGACGACTATGCATGGTTCGCTGCGTACGCGCCGGCGAACGAGCCGCGCTATGCGGTCTCAGTTGTGATCGAACAGGGAGGACACGGTGGTTCCGTGGCTGGTCCCGCAGCACGTGAGATTCTGGCGGCGCTTCTGGGGCTGCCGGTCGAGCACGTGCAGGCTACGGATATCTCGAGGTAACAAATGGTCAGAAGCGCACAAAATCGATTGGCATCACGGGTGAGCGTTCCGCTCCTCGTGTTCTTGGTGCTGCTCCTGGTCTACGGTGCGGTTCTTGTCCAGTCTGCCACGTCGGGCTTCACGGCTGGATCGGCAATGTTCCGACGCCAGTTGCTGGGTATGGGCATCGGGCTCATCCCGCTCGCAGTGGCGTGGGGTATCGACTACACCAAGCTCAAAGGCTGGCTCGGTCCGCTCGTGCTCCTGGACGCTCTGCTCATCATCTCTCCACGAATTCCCGGCTTGAGTTACACCGCTGGTGGCGCGACATCATGGCTCGCCATCGGAGGCATACGTCTCTTTCAGCCATCGGAGCCTGCAAAACTGGTGACGATCGTGATCATGGCCGCGGTGATATCGCAGTACAAGGGTCGGATCGAGAAGCCTGCCGACGTGTTGAAGGTCGTGGGATATCTCGTGCTCCCCGTGGGCCTTATCCTCCTGCAACCTGATCTGGGAACGGGCCTCGTGTTCATCGCGATTGCAATGGGTATGTTGCTCGTCGGCGGCCTGCAGGGTCGTTGGTTCGCGGTCTTCGGTGTGATCATGGTCCTTGCCGGGGTACTCCTGTTTGCGCTGCCTTCGGATTACGGGGGCCTACAGGAGTATCAACGCAATCGCCTTCTCGTCTTTGTCGATAATGAAGTGGATCCGCGTGGGGCCGGGTACAATCTTGCGCAGTCCAAGATCGCCATCGGTTCCGGTGGCTTGACTGGGAAAGGACTGGGCTCCGGCACACAGTCGAACCTCAACTTCCTGCCCGAGCGTCACACTGACTTCATCTTCGCCGTTCTTGGTGAGGAGACGGGATTCGCAGGGACGATGCTTCTGCTCGCGCTCTACTTGGGGCTCTTCGTCACCGCACTTGAGATATCCACGTCGTCGCGGGATCTCTTCGGCTCGCTCATTGCAGCCGGAGTTATCAGCATGTGGGTATTCCAGATCATGATCAACATAGGCATGACTCTCGGCATTATGCCGATCACGGGGATTCCTCTGCCATTCATGAGCTTCGGTTCGTCGTTCATGGTCACCAACCTTGCCGCAACGGGTATGCTGTTGTCCGTATGGTCACGTCGTTACGGCACGTGACGGCTCGTCGCTGGGACACGCGACGTGACGCACGAACAGGAGGGGACAGATGGCGCTACCTGTGAACATCAGAGACTTGGCGAAAGCGGGGGCCAAGATTCGCGAGGACCGCGAGAAGCCGGTCCGCATCGCTATCGTGGTCGAGGCTGATGCTGCCGATGAACTCGTCGAAGTCGTTCGCTCGCGCATGCATCCGTTCACTGCTGGGGCGACTCTGCAGATAGAGGTAGTTGAGCCCGGCGTCAAGCTGTTGATCGACTCGTCGGCGGACGTGGTCGTGGGTGTGGCGGGAAGCGGTCGACTGGGCATGAAGGAGCAGCTCGCTGCCACGAGAACCCGATCGATACCAACTGTCGCGCTCGCGCTGACCGAGGATCGTGATGATGCGGCTGATCGTCTCGATCATCCCTATCTCGATACGCTCGTGGACAGCGACGCCGTCCATCTGGTGGAGGAGGAGCTGGGAGAGTGGCTCACCGAGCACGTCTCAGGAAAGCGTCTCGCCATGGCCGCCAACTTCGCGTTCATGCGCAGGGCGGTGTCTGAAGAGGCCGTGAAGGCCACAGCGTTCCAGAACGCTCTGATCGGCGGTGTCGCCATCATTCCTGGGGCGGACATGCCACTCATGACTGCAAACCAAGCAAAGATGATCATGCAGATCGCCGCTGCGTTCGGTGAAGAGATCGGCACTGAGCGGATCAAGGAGCTCGCCGCTGTGGTCGGTGGCGGTTTCGCCTTGCGCGCCGTTGCCAGACAGGCTCTCACATTCGTTCCCGTGTTGGGATGGGCGGTCAAGGGCGGCTTCGGTTACGGTGGCACGCTCGCGATGGGCTATGCGGCCATCAAATACTTCGAGGGTGGAGCCGACCTTTCAGAGGTCACCGAACAGCTCGCGCACCTCAAGCGTCGAGCAGTCGAGACCAAGGATCGTGCCGTGAAACGACTACGGTCCGCCGACCTGCCAGAGACGATACTCGATGCCGAAGGTGTCGCAGTCGAACCCCTGCCCGAGATCGAAGACGGGCAGTAGCGCCGGTGACACACAAGGACCTCTGGCCTTCCATTGAGCCACTGCTCGCGGGTGTCGAGCGACCGGCGCGCTATATCGATCGTGAGTGGGGTGCCGCGCATTCTGTTGATGCCGATTACCGTGCGGTTCTCATCTATCCGGACACCTATGAGATAGGCATGGCCAACCAAGGCCTCGCCATTCTCTACGAGCGTCTCAACTCGACCAAAGACGTCGCCGCCGAGCGTGCGTACGTGCCGTGGGAGGATATGTCCTCGGCTATGCGCAGTGTGGGCGTCCCGCTGTTCTCGCTTGAATCCTGCGCTCCGGTCTCATCGTTCGATCTCGTCGGCATCACGCTGCCGTATGAACTCACCTACTCCAACGTGCTCGAGGTCCTCGATCTTGCCGACATACCCCTGCGAGCATGTGATCGCGGTGATGGTGATCCCCTTGTGCTCGGTGGAGGGCCTTGTGCGTACAATCCGGAGCCCGTGGCCCCGTTCTTCGATGCAATCCTCATTGGTGAAGGTGAGGAGGGGCTTATTGACGTCGTCGCTGCGCACCGCAAGGCGCGTGATGCGGGTTCGTCGCGCTCTGAGATGCTGCGTGCGCTGGCCCAGGTGCACGGTGTTTATGTGCCCTCGCTCTACACTCCGGTCTACTCCGACGATGGCGCGCTTGTCTCAGTCGAGTCTTCGGGGGGTGCGCCGGACAAGGTCAGCAAACGCGTGGTACAGGATCTGTCGGCACATCCCGTTCCCACGTGTCCTGTCGTGCCGTTCATGGACGTGGTTCATGATCGTGCCACCGTTGAGATCCTGCGCGGCTGCACACGAGGTTGTCGCTTCTGCCAGGCCGGCATGGTCTACCGACCCGTACGTGAGCGTCCCGCAGATATGATCATTCATGATGTGATGGAGAATCTCGCTTGCACGGGATACGAGGAGGTCTCTCTCACATCGCTTTCCACTACCGATCACTCGCAGATCGAGGAGATCCTTCGTCGGTTGCGTCGCAGACTGGAGGGTTCGGCGATCTCTGTGTCCCTGCCCTCGCTTCGTGTGGACCGGTTTGGCGTCTCCATGGCGCGATTGGCGTCCTCGGGAAAGAAATCCGGGCTGACCTTCGCTCCTGAGGCAGGTACTCAGAGACTTCGGGATGCGATCAACAAGAATGTCAACGAGGAAGAACTGCTGGCTACCGTCGAGCAGGCGTTCCAGTCAGGTTGGCGCCGGGTGAAGCTCTACTTCATGATCGGCCTGCCCACCGAGACCGACGAGGATGTTCGCGGTATCGGTGAGATGGTGACTCGTGTGTTCGCTGTGGCTCGGGCTGCGGTCCCGCCGGATCAGCGAGGTGCGATTCGTGTCGGAATCTCGGTATCGACCCTGGTGCCAAAAGCGCACACTCCGTATCAGTGGGAACCGCAGATCTCGCTCGAGGAGGTGCGTCGTCGGCAGAGCGTATTGAGGGAGAGCATGCCGCGCAAGGGCGTCGATCTTTCGTGGCACGACTCTGACGTTTCGTTCCTGGAGGCGACCATGGCACGCGGCGGGCGTCAGTTGAGCGATGTCATTGAGAACGCCTGGCGTTCGGGCGCTCGGTTCGATGCATGGACCGAGAACTACGATCTCGCGGTTTGGCGTCGCGCTTTCGATGAGGCGGGGATCGTACCGGAATCGATCGCGAATCAGCCCTTCTCGTTCGACGACGTGCTGCCGTGGGGTCACATATCATGTGGAGCCTCGGAGACCTACCTGATCCGTGAACGCCAGCGTACCGATACCGGGCAACTGACTGAGGACTGCAGTTTCGGTGGATGCACGGGTTGCGATGTCTGTGACGATCTTGGTGTCGACGTGAAGTTGGGGGGAACACGTGGCCATCGGTGAGTTCAGATTGCGCATCGGCTACAGCAAGTGCGGCCGTGCCCGTTTCCTGTCACATCTTGAGGTAATGCGTGCGTTGGAGCGTTCTGCACGGCGCGCGCAACTGGCGTATGCTGTGACCAAGGGCTTCAGCCCCCACATGAAGGTTGCGTTCGGGCCTGCGTTGCCCGTGGGAACGGCAGGTGATCGGGAGTATTTCGACATCTGGCTCACGGCGTATTCGCCGGCTTCAGACGTGATGAGCGATCTGATCGCAGCGACACCGGCGGATCTTGCGCCCACTGCGGCGCAGTACGTCGGAGGCAAAGAGCCATCACTCTCAGCTGCGATCGCAGTCGCGGAATATCGGGTCGAGATGGATCAATCGGAGGTGGACGAGGAACAGTTCAGAACGGCACTGGACGCGGTGGTCGCGTCAGGCGAGTTAACGGTCGAGCAGAAGAAGAAGACCAAGGTTTACGACCTCACCAAGAGTCTCTCGAAGGAGCCGAGTGTGAAGGTCGACGAGGGCAAGGTCATCGTTGAGATGGCTGTTCGCATGGGCCCAGATGGTGCCATGCGGCCCGATGCTCTGATACGTACAGCTCTCCAGCGTGCCCACATCGCAGGTGCCACCGTACTGGTGACGCGCACGGACGTCTTCATCGAAGAAGGAGATGTCCTGCGTCGTCCGTTGTGATCGGGGAACACCGTGGGTGAACCGCTGAAGGAGATGCTTATCTCCCATGATTCCAGTGAGACCCGTGTGGCCTTGCTGGAGGACAAAGAGCTCGTAGAGCTCTATATCGAGCGGCCCAAACGCAGTGTGGTCGGCAATGTGTACCTGGCCAAGGTGCGCGACGTACTGCCGGGCATGCAAGCCGCTTTCGTCGACATCGGCTTGGAGAAGAACGGCTTCCTCTACGTCGATGAGGTCGTCACGCCCGAAGGTCTCGAGGATCTTCCCAAGCGTGATATTCAAACGCTGCTCAAGCCCGGACAGCAGATCATGGTGCAGGTACTCAAGGACCCTATGGGGACCAAAGGTGCACGCGTCACCACTGAGATCACTCTGCCCGGTCGATTCCTGGTGCTCATGCCCTTCTCGGAGTTCGTGGGCGTCTCGCGCAAGCTCCCGGATGAGGAACGCGATCGCCTGCACCAGATCGTTGCACCTCACATTCCAAAGGATATCGGGGTGATCGTCCGCACGGTGGCGCAGGGTGTCACGGAGCGCGATCTCGTGTCCGACCTCGAGTTTCTGTTGAGACTGTGGAAACGCGTGAGTCATCAGTCTGTGGAGGCGTTGGCGCCCGAGGTCATCTATACCGAGATGGATCTGGCACTTCGATTGGTGCGGGATGTGTTCTCTGATGATTTCAAGCGCCTGATCATCGACGACAAGTCGGTGTTCGAGAAGGTCAACTCCTTCTTGAGAAAGACTTCTCCACAACTGGTCCGCAAGATATCGCTCTACAAGGATCGTGCACCGCTGTTCGATCTCTTCGATCTGCCAGCCACTATAGAGACGGCACTTCGCAGGACCGTGCAGTTGCCGAGCGGCGGTCACATCGATATCGACCGCACTGAGGCGCTCACCGCGGTTGACGTCAACACAGGCAAGTTCGTCGGCAAGAAGAGTCTTGAGGATACGATCGTCAAAACGAACCTGGAGGCGGCCGCGGAGGTCGTTCGTCAGTTGAGGTTGCGCGATATCGGCGGTATCATCGTCATCGATTTCATAGACATGGAGGACGCCTTCCATCGGGCGGAGGTCCTTCAGCGTCTCAACAGCGGGCTTGAGCGTGATCGCACCAAGACACGGGTGACGGAGATGTCGCGCCTGGGACTGGTGGAGATGACGCGCAAGAACGTGACCGATGGTCTGTACGGGATATTGACCGAGCCCTGCCCGCGGTGCGGGGGAGAAGGGCGCGTTCTCTCCGAAGTGACTCGCAGGATCGCTGTCGAGCGAAGGATGCGCGAGATTCTCAAAGCGGGGAAGGCCGCTGCGTTCCTTCTGGGCATTAATCCCGAGACGTACGAACTTGTGATGGCACCGGGCCAGAACATTGTTGCGGTATTGCGTTCCGAGACCGGTAAGCAGGTCGCCATCGTGCCTGAAAAGGACTGCGATCCCACCGAGGTGAGAGTTCTCATCGAGGGGCGCGCCGGTCTTCTCAAGCGTGTGTTGGAGTAGTCAGAAGACGTACGGGGTAGGAGTCACGTGGGATCGGTCGTGTCTCGCGTCATATCAGCGTTGACGCTGCATAGACCCTCTGATAACATACGCCCTTGCGCACTAGAGCGAGTGAGAGGTTGATCATGTACGCAGTTGTTAATACCGGTGGGAAGCAGCTCAAGGTCGAGAAGGACACCATCGAGGTAGTCGAGAAACTGGATGCACAGCCCGGTGACTTGGTTAGCCTGGATGTACTGTTCGTCGCTGACGGCGATGCCGTCGTGACCGACTCCAAGTCGCTCGCCGCCGCCACAGTCACCGCTGAGGTCATCGAGCACTTCAAGGGTGAGAAGAAGATCGTTTTCAAGTTCAAGAAGCGTAAGGGCTACAAGCGCCTGAAGGGTCACCGTCAGCAGCAGACTCGTATCCGTATCACGGATATCGCTCTGACCGGTGGTTCCAAGCCGGCTGCCAAGAAGACTGAGAAGCCTGCTCCTAAGGCCGAGGTCAAGAAGGCTGCCAAGCCTGCTCCCAAGGCAGAGGCCAAGAAGGTCGAGGCTGCGCCCGCAGTGGAAGCTGCTCCGGCACAGTGCGAGGCTCTCAAGTCCAATGGCGAGCGCTGTAACAACAAGGCGAAGGACGGTTCCGCGTACTGCGGCGTTCACGCCAAGAAGTACGACGCATAAGAGAACATCAGGGCTTCTCATCTCACGGTGAGAGACCTCGGGCGCGAAGGCAGGTAGTTCCTCATGGCACATAAGAAGGGTCTTGGTAGCACTAAGAACGGGCGCGATTCAAATGCGCAACGACTTGGTGTGAAGCGCTTCGCAGGTCAGGAAGTGACCGCGGGCTCCATTCTCGTTCGTCAGCGCGGCTCCCGACTCAAGGCCGGAGAGAACGTGGGCATGGGCAAGGATGACACGCTGTTCGCGTTGATCGACGGCAGTGTCGATTTCACGCACGGCAAGGATCGTCGCGTTCACGTGCGACCGCTGGAGGGCTAGCAGCCTGAGAGCGATTATTTGATCTTCAGGCCCCTCGCTTCAACCGGAGCGGGGGGTTTCTGCGCATACTGGTCTAGAATCTATCTCACGGATACAGCGTTGCTGGTGAGAGATCGGATCCGATGAACTCTGCGGATCCCGGAGGGTTTTGAGATGTTTGTTGATGAGTCCAAGATAAACGTCAAGGGTGGCGACGGCGGCGCGGGATGCAAGTCGTTCCGGCGCGAGGCCCATGTGCCCCGGGGTGGCCCCGATGGCGGCAACGGCGGTAATGGCGGGGATGTCGTGCTTCAGGGCGATCCCTCGCTCTCGAGTCTCGTCGACTACAAGTTCAAGCGGCACTTCAAAGCTGATCGCGGTATCCATGGCAAGGGTTCACAGATGCACGGAGCCAATGGCGAGGACATCATCCTCAAGGTGCCGCTCGGCACCATTGCCCGTGATTCTGAGACCGGCGAGATGCTTGCGGACATCACCCAGCCAGGTGAGCGCGTCGTGCTCGCTCGTGGTGGCCGTGGTGGCCGAGGAAACATCCAGTTCGTGACTCCCACTCGTCGCGCTCCCGCTTTCGCGGAACTCGGCGAGCCCACGTACGAGCGTTGGATGACACTTGAGATGAAACTCATGGCCGACGCTGCGCTGGTGGGCTTTCCCAGCGTGGGCAAGTCCTCCCTCATTGCCAGGATCAGTGCGGCGAAGCCCAAGATCGCCGACTACCCGTTCACCACGCTCGTTCCTAACCTGGGCGTTGTGCGTGCAGGTGAGTACTCGTTCGTCGTCGCCGACGTTCCCGGTCTTATTGAAGGGGCGAGCGAGGGCAAGGGGCTCGGACATGCGTTCCTTCGTCACATCGAGCGCAGTGCAGCCATCGTGCACATGGTCGATCTCACCGGTGGCTACGAACAGCGGGATGTGGTCGACGATCTCGCGGTCATCACGAATGAGCTGGAGCGGCATGCGCAGGAACTGGCGGATCGCCCCACGATCATCGTCGGAAACAAGATCGACATGCCGGGTACCGCGGAGGCCTCTGAGCGGCTCGCTGCTCGATGTGCGGAGCTCGGTCTGACGTACTTTGCGATCTCCACGATCACCGGACAGGGAATCGATCCTCTGGTCCTTCATCTGGGGAATCTCGTGCACGATCTGCGCCTTGTGGCGGCCGAGGATGCCCAGACATATGAGAAGGTCTACGTTCCGGCGGTCAGAAGTCGTGATCGCACGTTCGAGGTGCAGCGCACCGGGAGTCACGCTTTCGAGGTCACCGGGCGAGGTATTGAGCGCATGGTGATCATGACTGAGATGCAGAACGAGGAGGCGCTGGCCTATTTGCAGCGTCGTTTCTCCAAGATCGGTCTGGAGAAAGCGCTCCAGGATGCGGGTGCACAAGATGGCGACGATATCACCATCGCGGCGATCACCTTTGAGTTCGAGGGGGTTGGAGCGGTCGAGGATGTCGACGATGTTGAAGATTTCGATGACGTTGAAGAGATCGTGGAGTCTGAAGAGACTCCCGATCTTGAAGAGTTCGCGCACGATGAAGAGTCAGATTCGGCGGATGAGTCCTGATCAATCCGTTCGGTGAGTGACGTTACGGGTACACAAGGGGGAGACTTGAGCACGCAGCGCCGCATCGTGATCAAAGTGGGAAGCTCCACGCTGGCCAAGGCCGACGGGGGGCTCGATCGTGAGTTCGTGGCAGCGCTGGTCAAGCAGGTCGCCGTGCTGTGCGACAACGGCTGGCACGCGGTGCTCGTGTCCTCGGGCGCAATCGCGGCCGGTTCGGAAGCATTGGGACTCACGCTGTCCGCCGAGGATATCCCGTCGCTGCAGGCATCCGCCTCTGTCGGCCAGGTGCAGGTGCTGGGCATGTACGCGGCACTCTTCGCTGCTCATGACATCCAGGTCGGGCAGGTGCTGCTCACGCGGCACGATACCGCGCACCGTCAGGCGTACCTGCACGCACGAGACACTCTCGAACGTCTCTTGCGGCTCGGAGTCGTTCCCGTTGTGAATGAGAACGACACCACGGCAGTCGACGAGATCCGGTTCGGCGATAACGACACTCTGGCTTCGGTGGTCGCGACCATGGTCCACGCGGACCTTGTGGTGCTGCTCACTGATATAGAGGGCCTCTACGACGCAGATCCCCGACTCAACCACGAGGCGACTCTTCTGGAGCATGTCGAGGAGCTCACCGATCAGCTCATGTCGGCGGCGGGAGGTCCGGGAAGCCCTGTGGGTTCTGGCGGTATGGCGACCAAGGTCGAAGCCGCTCAGGTGCTCATGAAGGCGGGCATCCCCATGGTCATCTGTGATGGACGTCGATCCAATGTAGTTGCCGATGCCGCTGCCGGTGAGCCGGTGGGGACACTGTTCGCCGGCGGAGACGCTTCTCTGCCTGCTCGGAAGCAGTGGATAGCCCTGGGAAAACGGCCTTGCGGAGACATTCTCGTGGACGACGGTGCGCGCGACGCATTGTGCACTCGCGGCAAGTCACTGCTTCCCGCAGGTGTCATCGGCATCAATGGCACGTTCGAGGTGGGCGATGCGGTAGTATTGAAGGGTCGTGACGGTGTGGTGTTCGGGCGGGGATTGAGCTCTCTTTCCTCGGCTGATGTGGAGCGATCCCGTGGGCTCAAGACCTCGGAGATCGCAAGCGCCATGTCCGACATCGTGGCCAAGGAAGTGATTCACAGAGATCGTCTGGTGATCCTGTAGGTGTATGGCCCAGAGGGCCGGTGACAGTGGAGGTAGTCGAGTCATGTCGGAAGTCCTGAATCTCGCGAAGAACGCGCGCGTCGCCGCGCAGAGTCTCTCGATCACATCGACGGCGCAGCGCAATCGTGCACTGCTTGCTATGTCCCACGCCATCATGCACAAGCAGGATGAGATCATCGCCGCCAACACCAAGGACATGGAGTCCGGACGTGCGCGCAGTGTGTCTCCCGCGCTGCTGGATCGACTCGAGCTCAACCCGGCCCGCCTCAAGTCCATGTCGGAAGCACTCAAGGCTCTCGCAGGCTTGCCGGACCCAATAGGCGAGGTCATCGATGGTCATCGGATGCCCAACGGTATCCAGATCACGCGTGTCCGCGTGCCGCTTGGGGTAGTCGGCATGATCTATGAGGCTCGACCTAACGTCACAGCTGACGCCGCCGGACTCTGTATCAAGACCGGCAATGCGGTCATCCTTCGCGGCGGTTCTCTCGCCGTGAACTCCAACCTGATGCTCACCAAGGTCCTCGCGACGGCCGCCGAGGGTGCGGGTATGCCCGACGGATGCATCCAGTCCATCGAGTCGACCGAGCATGCAGCTGCCGAGGAGCTCATGGGTTTGCACGGCTACATCGACGTGCTGATCCCCCGGGGTGGGCAGGGTCTCATCAAGGCTGTGGTTGAGACCGCCAAGGTGCCGGTCATTGAGACCGGATGGGGCAACTGTCACATCTACATTCACGAGAATGCTGACGCCGAGATGGCACGCAAGATCGCGATCAACGCCAAATGCCAGCGTCCCGGCGTCTGCAACGCCGCCGAGTCGATCATTGTGGACGAGGCCATCTATGACAGCGTTCTGCCTCCGATCCTTCGCGAGCTGGAGCAGAATGGCGTCATAGTCATGGGCGACGAGAAGACGCGTGCGCTGGGTTCGATCATGAGCATCGAGCCTGCCACCGAGGAGGACTGGGGCACCGAGTACCACGATCTCAAGATCTCGTGCAAGGTCGTCTCCGGACTGGACGAGGCCATCCGTCACATCAACACCTACGGAAGCAAGCATTCCGAGGCCATCATCACCGCTGACTACGATGCATCACGCAGGTTCCTCGATGAGGTCGACGCGGCTGCGGTGTATGTGAACGCTTCCACGCGATTCACCGACGGCGGCGAGTTCGGCCTTGGTGCCGAGATCGGCATTTCAACACAGAAGCTGCACGCACGTGGTCCCATGGGTCTCGCTGCCCTGACGTCGACCAAGTTCGTGCTGCGAGGCGAAGGACAGGTCCGGGAGTAGTCTCACGAGGACGCAAAGGCTATCGATGAGGAAGAAGTCCCGGCTCGGGATAATGGGGGGAACGTTCGACCCCATCCACTTCGGCCACTTGGTGACTGCCGAGGAGGCCTTGGTTCAGTTCAACCTCGACAGGGTGCTGTTCATGCCTACGGGGCAGCCCGCGCGTAAGACTGAGCGCCAGGTGACCTCGCCTGAGCATCGCTATCTCATGACAGTCATCGCCACGGCGGGCAACCCCGATTTCGAGGTCTCCCGCATGGAGATCGATCGTCCGGGACTCACGTACACCATCGATACCATGAAGGCGCTGAGAGATGAGTATGGTCCCCAGACGGATCTCTACTTCATCACCGGAGCGGATGCGGTCTGGGAGATAGTGACCTGGAAGGACGCTCAGGACTTCCAGGGCCTCTGCTCGTTCATTGCCGCAACTCGTCCCGGATACGAGCTGCCCGTGCCCGATGAGGCCGATGAGGCGGAGTCCAAGGGCTTGAACGTCGACTACATCGAGGTTCCTTCGTTGGCGATCTCATCGACCGATATCCGCACGCGTGTGGCTGAGCGCAGGCCTGTTCGCTATCTGCTGCCCGAGTCCGTCGCCGCGTACATTGAGAAGTACGGACTCTATCGGGGTGTTTCGTGATGAAGGCTCTGTACTCTCGCGTACTCACTTCGCTTTCTGAGCAGCTTTCGACCAGTGCGCTCAATCACTCGGTCGCTACCGCTATCGCTGCTGCCGAGATAGCCACCGACTATGAGATCGATGCCGACGAGGCCCGTCTTGCGGGTCTCGCACACGATCGCGCGCGAGATATATGCCACGAGCAACTCATAGATCTCGCTGAGAAGCATCATCTGACCATCAGTACCGTCGATCGCGAGGTGCCCTACCTGCTTCATGCGCAGATCGGTGCGATTCTACTGGGGGAGGAGTTCCCCGAGATGAGTCCCCGGGTCATCGACGCGGTGGCGCGTCATACGGTGGGGGCACTTGAGATGACGGATCTGGACATGGTCGTCTACATCGCGGACATGACCGAGCCTGGGCGTGACTTCCTCGGTGTGGATGATCTGCGCGCCGACATAGGCCAGGTGCCCCTCGACGAACTCTTCTGTCGGGCGTATCGACACTCGGTCGCTCATCTCGTCGCCACGCGCCGACGCATGCATCCTGACACCCTTGCCGTGTGGAACGCGGTCGTAGCAGGTGATCGCCCGTGACGGAAGAGGATCGTCCGAGACGAGTAAAGGCCAAGGAGACTCCTCAGATGCCCTCTGGGTATCGCTCTTCACGGCGGAGTTCCAAGTCCTCGCATAAGAGCAAGCGCGCCATTAAGGCCGCGAAGATCCGTGACGGCGCCGACAGCGTGTTCGGTGGCCCGGTGCGCACCATGCGCGCCGTACTCTATCTGCTCGCATGGGCGGCCGTCGCGGTCGTTGGTGCTGGTCTTGTATTCGTTCTCATCGCGAACGGTGTCAACTCGCTCGCGCGTTGGCAGGCGCAGCGTGATGCGGAGGCGGCTTCGGCACCGAGCGTGCAAGAGGAGAAGGCGCGCGACAACCTGCTCATCATCGGCACGTCAGAAGGAGCAGCACAGGGATTCCTTGCGATTCGCGTGGAGCCGGACGACGAGCAGGTCTTTGGCATAGCGATACCCGACGCTGCGTTCCTGGAGGTGCCGGGTCAAGGATTTGAGCGTATCGGAGACAGTTATGTCGCCGGAGCGGACGTTTCCATGGCGGCGGTCTCCAACTTCCTTGGCGTCCAGTTCAACCAGTACGTCTCGGTCTCTGAGGAGGTCTATCAGGGAGCACTCTCAAATCAGTCGCTCGTCGGCGTGATGAATGCAGCGTTCGAGACCAACTTGGAGGCTTCCGAGAAGACCGCATTCACTGAGCGACTCGACGCGATTTCCACGCGCAAGGTCGCGCTCGTGCCGTTGCCGGTCAAGCCCATCACGTTGGGTGCGCAGACGTACTTTGAGCCCCAGAGGGACCTTGTGGCCGATCTGCTTCAGTCATGGTGGGGCGTGACCTTGGGTGGCGATTCGGATATCATCCGCGTGATCGTGTACAACGGTTCGGGCGAGCCCGGTGTCGCGGGTGACGCAGCTCAGCTGCTCATTCGCAACGGGTATCGTGTGGTGGACACCAAGAATGCCGACAACTTCGACTACGAGACCACTCAGATCGTGGTGCAGAACAATGTGCCCGGAACGGGTGAGGGCGTGGTCGATGTCATTGGCATGGGTACCATCATTGAGCAACAGGCGGACCAGCAGGTTGCAGATGTGATCGTCATCCTGGGCAGTGACTATTCTGCGCTGGAGGATCAGTAGGTTCCGTGCGCATTCGCGTGCGTATCAAGTGAGGGAGAGAACACTGGATTCCAAGGATTTCGCACTTCTTGCGGCGCGTATCGCCGACGACAAGAAGGCACAGGACATCGTCGTCATCGACGTGGCAGAGATGCTCGCGGTGATCGGATACTTTGTGATCTGCACCGGAAATAGCGTGCCTCAGGTCAAGATGCTCGCCGAGGAGATCGAGGCCGGTCTCAAGAAGGCGGGTCTTCCGGTCATAGGCCGTGAGGGTGTCACTGAGGCCAAGTGGATCCTGCTCGACTGCGGGGATGTGGTCATTCACGTCATGCAGCCGGAGCAGCGGGAGTTCTATCGTCTTGAGAAGCTCTGGGGCGAGGCTCCGCGTGTGTCTCTGCCCTCCGGCACCACAGACTCCGCCACGGACACCGACAACTCGTGACCGATTCGAGCAATCGCTTCTGGATCAGCCTTGCGCTCGTGGGCGTCGCCGCCGTATGGGGCAGCACCTTCATCATGGTCAAGGACGCGGTGGCGGCGTACCCGCTCTACTCGTTCCTGGGCGTGAGATTCGCCATTGCCGTCGTGGTGTTCCTGGCTATCTTCCCGCGTTCGATCAAGGGGATGCTCTCGCCGCGCACGCTGCTGGTGGGACTGCTCGCCGGCGTACTTCTCACCGGTGGCTACGTGTTCCAGACCTGGGGGCTGCAGGATACCTCGGCCTCCAAGGCTGCGTTCATCACCGGCATGTTCGT
>Ga0209121_10001237_pt1 | contig 26776 bp, 22 predicted proteins | sample Cruoilmetagenom3_FD_187292 | JGI IMG/M metagenome (GOLD analysis project Ga0209121, IMG submission 187292) | Oil polluted marine microbial communities from Coal Oil Point, Santa Barbara, California, USA - Sample 3 (SPAdes) (version 2) | ecosystem: Environmental > Aquatic > Marine > Oil seeps ...
CATATGATCCAAGAACCCGATACCGGTAGAGATCTCGTGCTTGCCGGTACCGTCCAGATCCAGCACAACCGCAATCTTGGTCTCACGCGTCTCGCGTTTTACCTCTGCTTGTCGCATCCTCTTCCTCCCCTTGTCTCCCTACGCCAGCCGTTCCAGGGCAGCTATCACCGCGTCAGTCTGCTCCGGTTTTCCCACCGTGAACCGCACGTAATCGCGCAGACGTGGCTTACGGTAGTAGCGAATCAAAATCCCTTCCTGCTCCAGGGCCAGTTTGAGCTCTTGAGCATCACGTCCCACTACCTGACAGAGGATAAAGTTGGCCTGCGAAGGGTAAGGACGCAGATAGGGAACCGACGCCAGGCGAGCGGTGAAGCGTCCTCGCTCCTCGACGATGCGCTGAACTTTATCCTGAAGCCACCCCAGATCCTCCAAGGCTGCGATTGCCGCCGTCGACGCGGCAACCGAGACGTTGTACGGCTGCTTGATCTTCCATAGATGCGGCATCAGCCCAGCCGGGAAAGCACCATATCCGACACGCAACCCGGCCAGACCGGCCAACTTACTGAAGGTGCGCAGCACTATCAGGTTGTCCCGTGATCGGACCTGATGAATGCGACTGCGCTCCATCCCCGCAAACTCCACATAGGCCTCATCCAGAACCACCATCGCGGGCAAGGCCAGCAGTCGCTCCAAGACCTCATCGGTCACCCAACCTCCATCCGGATTGTTGGGTGACGTGACGAAGATCAGCTTCGGACGACGCGTGTCCACAGCAGCTTTGATCCCGTCGATATCAAGGGAATGATCCTTGAGGCGGGGGACCGAGATGACCTTGGCCCCGCTGATTGCAGCATCAAACGGGTACATACCGAAGGTCGGTGGACAGTTCAGGATCTCATCTCCCGGCGCCAGAAAGAGCCGCATAATGAGATCCAACAACTCATCCGCGCCCGCGCCCGCGAGCAGAAGCTCTGCAGGCATATCGACAAACTTAGCCAGCGCCTCGCGCAATGCCCGGCTCTCAGGGTCCGGATAGATGTTAATATACTTCAGATCAGCCAAAGCCGCACGGACCTTAGGGGAGGGTCCATACGGGTTCTCATTGGCGTCCAGCTTGATGATCTCCTCTGGCGTGCGGCCTAATCTCGCGGCCAGGACCTCAAAGGGGAAGATCGGCGTGTACGGCTCCATCGTGGCGATATCCGGACGGACTAACTCCGCAGGCTTCATATCCCTCTCCATATCATTTAGGCGCCTTGGGTAATCCTACGCGACCTCATCCCCACTGACGATTCGCCAGCGTGCAGCGGCAGCGTGAGCAGTCAGGGATTCCGCGCGGGCAATGCGATCGGCGTCAACTGCCAAAGCCGATGCGGTCTCTGCGGTCAGTCCAATCAGGTTGATAACCTTGACAAAGTCCAAAACATTGACCGGGCCCTTGAACCGGGCCGACCCGCCGGTAGGCATAATATGACTGGGACCCGCAACATAATCACCGAGCACCTCGAAGGAGTGTTCACCAAGGAAGATGCCCCCGGCGTTGCGAATCTGCGGCACCCACGTCTCGACATCGGCCACAGAGAGGCACAGGTGCTCCGGGGCAAAAGCATCGGCCTCCGCGACCGCGGTCGCCAGGTCCGGCGTCAGCACAATCCCCCCCTGCCCGGCCAGGGAGATCTCGATGATATCCCTGCGCGACAGCCGTGCCGCTTGGCGGGCGACCTCAGCCTGCACCGCCTCGGCCAACGCGCGGGATGGCGTCATCAAGATGGCCGTCGCCAAGACGTCGTGCTCAGCCTGCGCTAAGAGATCTGCGGCTACCCATCTTGGATCAGCGGAGTCATCGGCGACGACGACCGTCTCCGTGGGCCCGTAGATACCGTCCAGACCCACGAAACCATAGACCTGTCGCTTGGCAACGGTGGTGAAGAGGCCCCCAGCGCCAACAACCTTGTCGACACGTGGCACACTTGGCGTTCCAAACGCCATTGCCGCAACCGCCAAAGCACCGCCAAGGACGAAGAGCCGGTCTATGCCGGCCACCTGAGCAGCCGCAAGGATCAGAGGCGATGGCTGCCCGGTCTGCCTGTCTGCCGGCGTGCACACAATCACCTCATCGACGCCGGCGACGCGCGCCGGGATGGCGGACATAAGCAGGGAGGAGGGCAGAGGCGCCGTCCCGCCGGGCACATAGACGCCCACGCGCTCCAACGGCACCAGCCGCTGGCCCAGCAATCCGCCCATCTCATCCGACGTCCAGTTAGGGATCGGTTGCCGGGCGTGGAAGTCGCGAATGCGTTCGGCAGCCCGCTCCATAGCCCCGTGCAGCTCAGGTGAGAGGCCATCATAGGCCTCTGCCCACGCTGACTTGGGGACCTCCAGAGCCTGCGTGGTCACGCCGTCGATGCGCCCCGTCCATTCGCGCAGTGCATCGTCCCCACGTGCGCGCACATCCGCCAGCAGACGCGCCACCGCAGCCTCAGGCGTCAAAGCCTCGCCGAAGACGCGTTTGATGCTCTCCAGCACAACCTCAGGCACATCCTCAACCGTAGACATAATGCGCCGCTTGAGAATTCCCGCAGCCAATTCAACACTCTCGTAGATGGTAACCACCATAGCCTCCGCTAGTCTGCCATCTCAACAGCCCGCATCATCGCACGGATGCGATCCGGCTCTTCTTCAAAGATGTAGGTCACGGGCGTCACGACCACACCACTACCACCGATCGCACGCAATTCGGCAATAGCCGGGATCAGGTCGTCGCGTCGCACCACAATCTGAACGGCGTGCCAGCTCTCACTGCTGTTCACACTCACCACCGGGGAGATCGTGGGCCCTTGGAGGCCTCCCAGGACATCTTGTTCAAACAGTCGCTGGGCAATAAGTTCCGGCGATGCGCCGCGCATATTGGCCGCAACCATGACATGCTCCTCAGCCCGTAAATGTGCCTCGGCCAACTCGAGCAGCGTCCGTGCGATACTGAGCACTTCGGGACGTCTTCGCAGCGCCGCGCGATTGACGACCAGGGCGGCCTGCGACCGGAGAATGACGCCGTCGTCCAACGCGCGCAGCCGGTTGTCCTTCAGCGTCTGTCCCGAGGAAACCAGGTCCACGATACAATCCGCATAGCCAATTTCAGGCGCCACCTCAAGGGTCCCCTCAGAGTGAACAAGGGAAACGGGCGCGACGCCGCGCTCTTTGAGGAAAGCCTCAGCCAGGTTTGTGAACTTCGTAGCCACACGTAGCGGGCGATCCCAATCAGCAACCGCGACAGCGAGATCCGCAACTGTGTGGACGTTGTCCCAGGCCTCCGGCACCGCGATCGCCAACCGGCAGGCGCCAAATCCCAGCGCCTCGTGAAGCACAAGGATCTCCCCATTGGCCCCACCGTACTCCTTCGTCACATCAAGGCCCGTAATACCGAAGTCGACGCTGCCGTCTCGCACGCTCACCACAATGTCAGTCGGACGCTGGAGCAGCACCGTCACGTTAGGCAGTGCGGGCATGGTTGCCGCATACTGGCGTGGATTGGGCTTATAGATCCGCAGACCACACGCCGCCAAAAAGGCCTCGGCATTCTCAGCCAAGCGTCCTTTGCTGGGCAAGGACAAACGGACATCAGTTCGGTCAGGCATAGTCTCCCCCTTCAATGAAAAAGCCCCCCGGTCCAATCCGGGGGGCTCTATTTTGGTCTTGCTCAAGCCAGGCTAGGCTTCACGATGCGTGCGAAGCCACACCTCCCGCATTGGGTGGTGTCAAGCTCGTATGATGATGATAGCCATAGGCAAGATTGAGTGTGCTCATTGCTGATAACAGTACCACGGTTCCATCGAGTGTCAAGCATGAGAGGGTACCATCAGTACTTTCTTAACACCGTCGAGCCCTGACTCGATCATCGCGACGCCTCTCTCAAAATCCCTCAGGGGCAGACGATGCGAGATCAACTCCGACACCCTAACCTGCCCGGAGTGCAGCATAGCAACCGCCTGATAGGAGTTGCGCCTCGATGTGAAGGAGGATCGCAGTGTCAACCCTTTCTCAAAGATAGCGAAGGCGTCCAGCGTCAGCTCTGCCCCCCTTGGCGGCACACCGAAGAGCAGAATCGTGCCCCCAGGACGCGCCAACTCTATAGATCGCGCCATCACGCCCGGTACACCGGTCGCATCGATCACGACATCGAAGGCGTCGGGCGGCATCGTCGCCAGGTCATCGACCCAGCTCATCGCACCCAGCGATAGCGCCAGCTTCGCCCGAGCAGGCTGTCGCTCCAGCACCGTCACATCAGCCACGCCCTGTTGCAGCGCTACCTGCAAGAGCAAGAGCCCGATCGGACCCGCACCCAGTATCGCAATGCGATCCGCCAGCCTGATCTCAGCCCGCTCAATGCCATGGATGACGCAGGAGAGCGGTTCCACAAAGGCGGCGTGCTCGTATGAGAGCGATCCGATATCGAAGACCACCTTCTCCGGCGCGACCGTGAACTCGGCCATACCCCCAGGGCGCGTCACGCCGACCGCCTGCCAGTTCAGACAGAAGTTCTGGCGGTTGTTCAGGCAGGCATAGCAGTTGTCACACGCAATATTCGGCTCAACCGCGACACGGTCACCGATCTGGAAGCGAAGCACATCCGAGCCGACCGCAACCACCTCCCCCGCGAACTCGTGTCCCGGTATGACCGGATAGCCACCCAGGTACTCACCGCGAAAGATGTGAACATCCGTACCGCAGATGCCGCAGGCAGCCACATGGATCAGGACCTCATCGAGACCGGGAACCGGCACCGGGACGTCCTGTACATCAACATGATTCGGTTGGTGAATCGTCAGGGCTTTCATCGACATCAGAGGATATCCGCCAGACTTCGCACGCTGAGCTTGGCCTGCAGATCCGTATGGACAGAACCCAGGACCTGTGCCGTCAGCCAGGCTTCATCGTTATGTGCCGCTCGGAATGCCGCAGCAGAAGGCCGCCTATGTTCAACCACACTTCCTCCTCAGTTACTTCGAAAACAACCACCTACGCTCCCACTCCGCTGGGGCCGGTGTCCCACCGTGCCCCTCTGCTGAGAGCTCAACACGAAGACGGGCGCGGTGAGACACCGGCCCGAGCAGAACAGGCCCCGCATTTTCATGCTTGCGTGGTGTGCGTATGCGCACATGGCGTCTATTCAGGAATTGACTGCCCATCCATCCAGAAGACGGCCCACAGCCTACATAACCAGCCGTTCGTACAACAGCTCAGGGCTCAAATCAGGACAGACTGTCTCATAACAAGCGATCGTCTGCGCCGCCGCAGCAGTGCCCAGCCTCACCGTCTCCTCAGGCGACATCCCTTCGAGCAAGCCGTACGCTACCGCAGCCGTCAGAGCATCTCCAGCTCCCGTGACATCCACAACCTCCACAGGGAAAGGGGAAACCCTACCGCTCTCCGCCGACGTCGCATAGTAAAGCCCTGCAGCACCCAGCGTGATGATGGCCAAGTCCACGCCGGATTGTACCAGGCGACGAGCAGCAGCACCGATGTCCCTCTCCTCCTGCAGCTTCTGCCCCACAAGCGCCTCGGCTTCGTCCAGATCGGGGGTGATTGCCACGATCTGCGGAAGATGCGGATGTAGACGATGGGCCAGCAGGGCAGCCGTGGGATCCGCACACACCGGGATATCATACTCAGAGGTAAGCCGGAATAGAGTCTGGAGAGCACGCGCGGACAGATTCGCGTCGATGCAGACAATGTCCGCATCCCGCACCAAACCCCGCAGGCGGTAAAGGTGCCCGGGCGTGATCTCACACATTGCTGCCATATCGTCAAAAGCTACCCAGGGTTGCTTATCGAAGTGCGAAAGCGCAACATACGAGCCCGTCGGATGCTCATCTGAAACAATACATGCATCGGTGTTGATGCCTAGGTCACGCAGCTGGTGCAGCAGCATATGCCCCCACCGATCATCACCCACGGCTGTGATCAACTGGACCTCGACCGAAAGGCGCGCCAGGTTCTCGGCAATGTTGCGGGCCACACCGCCCCATCCCCAACGGATCAGACCAGGATTAGAGCGCGCCGGTTCGATCACGGCAGTTCGAGGTTGCACTTTAAGATCCAGACCGGCGGCGCCCACCACCAACGCGCGATGCTCTGCGTAGCTCATGCTGCACCCCCCTCCCTGATCAACAGCCGAGGTATGCCCATCAAACCTGATCCGGCGTGACCTGCCACGGGGCCGTTCCGCCGCGCTGATGAACGGAACTCCACCCGGCCATCCGCCCTTCGCACAAAAGGCTTGTCCGACGTCAACCTCAGTTCTCCGGGCGCAGAACTGCTCCCGGTAATCTCGACAATCAGCAGATCGCCATCTCGTCCGAGTCCCACCCCGGGCTCTTCCCTGGTGATACGGATTGCCGCGTACTCTGTCTGTGGGTGTGGATAGAGAAGCGACACAACATCCAATTGCACCGAGCGGATCTCAGGAGAAGCGTATTCAGCAATGACGCTATCGGGGATCATGATCTGAAACGGATGAACGACAACGGCATCAGTGCGAACTGCTGTGCGGTTGACAAACTCATAGACCGGTACAACCATCGCAACATCCCCAAAACCCACCTCAGGCTGCAGTTCCAGCAGACGCCGCATCCACCGGATGATCTCTTGACAATCTGCAGCGCGAGCATCATTGTGCTCGAATCCCCAGTGGCGCACACTGTCAGCTAACGCCTCTTGAGCGTAAGCGAACGTGGCCATTACCTTCCCCTCGGCTCGCAGCACGTAGTGGACAACGCCCTCAAGATAGACAGCGACCCCTTCGTTGTAGCGTGCAACTGGAGACACCCGCAGCTCCAGCCAGTGCAAAGCCCGCCGGATCGCATCAAGGCTCTCCTCCCATCGCGCCATCCGCCGTAGAACCTCTGCACGCAGCACGAGAGCGAGAGCGCCAGCATAGCGGTCGCGCTGTGCCGCGGCGACCTCAGAAAGTTGGTCAACAGTGGCTAATGCCGGCGCCAGATCCCCACGCCCCAACAACCCGACGCCACGTGAGAACTGATCCCGTAGCAGTGGTGTGACATCCTGCAATTCAAGAAGATGGACAGGGCTCAGTTCCCAAGGCACCGATACGCAGAGCATAGGGATACGGCATCCTACCGGGGCTGTGGGCCGGCCGGGAGCTCAGCCGTGGGAGGAGATTGGGGATCCGGTGGAGTGGTGGTGGCAACACGCATGAGGTCCTCAGCCTGCGAGATGAACAGACGTTGTCGCTCAGGGCCCTGATCCGACACAGCTGCATACAGCGCCTCAAGAAAACCGGCAATGATCAACTGCGGAGGTGCCTCAATCTCGTCACCAAGGAGTCCCTGCACCTCCTCAAGCATCCTATTGACGAACCTCACGTGAGCCTCTACGCGCGCATCTCCTGCCAACTGCTCAAGGTCTGTAGCCGCCTCCATCGTATAGATGTCGATGTTCCTCTGCAGCTTAGCCTGCCAGAACTCAAGCCACTGACGCGAGATCGCCTCCTCGGCAGGACGTACCATCCCGAGCTCTATCCGCTCCACGACAATACCCCGCTCGGCACCCCTGTTGCGTACAATCCGCTCAATTTCGGCCTCAAACTCAGGCAAGAGCTTCGGAACCGGCACATCGTCCTCTTCAAGCCAGTACCGGGGATTCAAAAACTCATCCAGACGGTATTGCTCCAGCACATCTCTCACAGCGCCATCCAGCACGCCCATCGACATACCGGTCACCCAGTCCAAGACGCGATCGCTCCCCTCATGTTTCCGCACGGACTTGGACGTCGTGACCTTGAGAACTGCCCATTCCGAATACCCGAAAGGCGGCATTGCCCCCCCGAACTCCTCAGGTCGGGATGATGCGATCCGGCAGACAATGCCTACTTGGCAAGAGACCGGAATACCGTCGCGCGTCATGAATTTGACCGTCACCGTGCGGCGTTGAGGACGCATATCGACCACGTCCCAAACCCTCTCGAACGCCCGCAAGTCATGGATACCCGGGCCCAAGATGCGGCTAAGCTTGCCCAAGCGGCTGGTCACCACCACGTTGTTATGGTCCACACTGAGCATCGCCGGGCCTCCCACTCTGTGCACAACCGGGGGGCCATCAAGATCCACCTGTCCGCCCTGCACACTCAGAGTCACACCCCGGGCTGCATAGGGGGTCGACCCGGACAACAGGCGGCTCGTCAATGCCTCAGCATCATCCGTACTCAGGTCGTGCAGCGCCTGCGTGTACTGGCGCAGCAGACGCGGCACGTGATAGAAGGCGGCACCAAGGGCCGCTCCGAATCCCCCAACAAGGACCAGATAGTCTGTGAGTTGGGAAGGACCCAGCGATTCCCGCCCATCACCCCAAAGCACGATCGGCAGGGTCGCCGCATAAGCCAGAAAGAGCACGCCGACCGCCAGAAAGACGACAATTCTGTGCAGATTCACGGATTCTCCCCTTCGTCGGCATCCCTCTCGATCTTCTTGAAAACCTGCTCCAGCGTCGGAAGTGCCGATTCAGGCAGCCTACGCTGCACCTCTGAGCTTCGCGCCATTCCGATGAGGAGATCGAGGACGTGATAGGCAACCAGCTCACGCTTGGCGGTGCCATCGACGTCCTTGAGCCGCTTGCTTGTCTCAGCGATCAGCCCCGAGATCATCCTGCTATCCGCATCTTGCCGGATCTTACCCAGTGCTGCGACACGTTTGCGCTCAATGCTCTCGTTCCAATCCATCACTTTGGTGATGAACCGTGACTTCCACGCCTCCACCCGTTGCTCGGTGATGGCCCGGCTGACAGGCTCGATCGGCCCGCCAACCCTTCCGCCGGTAATCTCAAAGCCGCGCGGCGCCAGGGCTTGCTGAACCGACCGGCGCACGATCTTGCCGATCGTTTGCCGGCACAACCGGTCCCCGAGCTGACGATCCTTGGACAACCCCAAGGAGGTCTCGACGAGCCTGTGAGTCTTCAGCAACTCGTACTGCGGATCCTGCGGTACGCGTGCCGACTTCGCATCGGTGACGCCATCATAGAGTTGGTCCAGACTGTAGAAGGAAACAGCCTGTTCCAGTTTATGTGCCGATAGCTCGATGGGGAGATCCTCCCAGGGATGCGCCGTGTGCGCATCCAGGGGACTCCGTCCCGAAGGATCTACTTCTTCAGCAAACAGCGCCTGCAACACATCTCTCTGTGCGCGATATGGCCAGGGCGCCCCAAGCGAGATCTGGCGGCTGCCTCGCTGAATCCGGAACGCTGACGAACTGGGGACACGCACCTCAATCCCATCACGCGTGATCGCGTTTACCGTGGAAGATCGCGTCTGGCCTCGCAGATCGACAACCCGGAACGGAACTTCACCTCTCTGTGTCAGGACGGTCCCCGGACCGGCAACCCGGGTGATCCGAGATCCCCTTTTGAGCACAACCACGTTCTCAGGCTCAGTCACCAGCAGGCCCGGACCGATACCACGACCGGCATTCCCCGCAATCCGCTTGTGTACTTTACCATCCTCCACAAACCAGGTCGTCTTGGGAGCTGTGGAGAAAAACCCCAATACCACCGACAATGCCACGCGCAGAGGCGCATCCGTGTCATCGCTCATCGGCACCACAGCGGGTGCCCAGATGATGAAGAGCCAGATCGAGACAACTACTGGTATGATTGATGAGAGACAGAAGAGCCCAAACTTGGCGTATGAGATCTCGGGTTGGACCAGCGCCGCCAGAAGGATCAAGGCTGTGAAAAGCAGAATCGATCCGACCACCAGAATCAAGGCCGGCCGATTCGCCGACTGCCCATACGACGTGAAAACCCCACTGAAGAGCAGGAACAGGCTGAGGCAACATAGAGGCAGCAGAAAAGACAACGCTAGCACGAACAGGGGAGACAGGTCCACGAGGCCGATCCACAGCAATCCGGGAAAGATCCACAGCGTCGGTCCCCATACCCAAAAGAGTGCCACCCACGGCTCGCTCCCTGGAGACACAGGGAGAGCGCTGGAGGTAGGTAGGTGCCCCCGCAGATATCGGCTCAAGAGATAGGTTCCCATCAAGTAGAAGACCAGGAACCCCACGCGTACCGCCACCATCCGTCTCCTCCTTAAGAGATCGCTATGTAAGGCCACTGTAGCACACAACAGGGAAAAGGAGAAACCGCCGGACCCCCAAGCATATGGTCCGGCAAGAAGCCTTTCTTGGGTATTCGCCCCCATTCTGAAACACGGATGGTTTCCACGCCAAGCATTGCCAATGCCCTGAAAGCGGGTAGAATCCCCACTTAACTTCAGATAGACTAGGACTGCAATTTACTCAAGGATAGCCACCCTGACCCACAGCAGTCACTCATAACCCACTCAGCAATACAAGGATCACTCGACCATAAGTATGAAGTATCACGACGTCTTGCGCTACCTCTATGGGCTCGTTGACTATGAGAAACGCCGTATCGAGCGTTATTCAGCCCGCGTGTTCAAACTTGAGCGCGTCATGCAGCTCCTTGAAAAACTGGGGAACCCGCATCAAGCGTATCCAGCGTTGCATATCGCGGGGACCAAGGGCAAGGGTTCTGTCTCTGCAATGATGGCGAGCATTGCTCGTGCCGGTGGGCTGCATACAGGGCTGTATGTCTCACCCCATCTACACACATACCGGGAACGCATCCAGGTCGATGGGACACCGATCTCACGATCCGCCATCGCTGCGTTGGTCGAGGAAATCCAGCCGGTCGTGGAGACAGTTGCTGGATTGACCACATTTGAGGTGACCACGGCCTTGGCGTTCCTGCACTTTCTAAGAGCCGATGTCGACCTGGCCGTGATGGAGGTGGGTCTGGGCGGCAGGCTGGATGCCACGAACGTGATCACCCCCGAGGTCAGCATCATCACCTCGCTGAGTCTGGACCATACCTACCTACTTGGCGATACGCTGGCGGAAATCGCCTTTGAAAAAGCCGGCATCATCAAGCCAGGCGTACCCGTGGTAACATCACCGCAGAAGCCGGACGCGCTTCAGGTTCTACAGCGTGTTGCCGAAGAACGAGGAGCACCGCTGACAATCGTGGGCCAAGACGTGACCTGGGAACCCATTTCCCGAGCACACAGCAGCCAGACGCTGCGGATCAACCATACAGCAACCCCATCGCCATTTGATGGCGACTATGAGCTTGCGCTGCTTGGCGAATTCCAGTTAGAGAACGCAACCACGGCCGTCGCAGCATCAGCAGTTCTACGGGCAAACGGTCATCCGTGGGCTACACCGGAAGCTGTACACAGGGGCCTGGCAACTGTCAGCTGGCCTGGGCGTATGGAATTGCTGAACGAGAACCCACGACTCATTGTAGACTGTGCCCATAACCCCTATTCAGCCCACGCATTGGCCAGATCGCTGAAACTGTGGTTCCCCGACACTCCGTGGATCCTGTTGTACGGGGCCTCCAATGACAAAGACATCACCGGTATGCTTAGGGCGCTGCTGCCCATCAGCGAGCACGTGATCGTTACGCGTTCCTATCACCCCCGCGCAGCGGCCCCCTACGTGTTGGCCGACATCTGTGCTGACCTTGGCAAAGGTGCCGAGATCGCTGTGAATCCCCGGCGTGGACTGGAGCAGGCGTGCCGTAGGCTGCGACCCGGTTGGGGTATTATCGCCACAGGTTCGATTTTCCTCGTGGCAGACACTCGCGAGGCCTGGGCCAAAGATGCGCATCTTGATCTCCCGATGGGAGACTGGGTCGACGAACCCTGGGAGTAAAGTATGGACTGGGATAAACTACCATTGACACCTGCGGACTTCTTTGGAGAAGCTTTCGACGCAGGAACTGGCGGAGAAGGCCCCTTCGAGGCGGTCATCCTTCCCCTACGAGAACTGATCGTCTATCCGCAGATGGTGACCCCACTCTTTGTCGGACAGGACGAATCCCTGCAGGCACTGTCCGTCGCAGTCCAGGAAGATTGGCCCGTCGTCGTCGTCGCGCAACAGAACAAAAACATAGAAAGCTACCCGACCGGCGCAGATCTCCACACTATCGGAACAGAGGTCGTGATCGGGCGCTCGATTCGACTGCCCGATGGCACCACCGGCGCTATCGCTCAGGGCGTGGGGCGAGTCAGAATTTTGGACTACATTCAGGAACGCCCCTACTTGATCGCCAGCGTCGAGATGCTTCCGGAACCCGCTGAGGAAGGCGCGCTTACGGAAGCACTCGTGCGTGCGGTACTGACGATGTTTGAGAAGGTGGTCCAACTCAACCAGGCATTGCCCGAGGAGGCCTACGTCTATGCAATGAACGTGGCCGCTCCCGGGCAATTAGCCGACGTCGTTGCACAAATCATCAACTTACCGACAGAAGCAAGACAAGCTCTCCTCGCAACACAGGATGTCACTGAGCGACTTCAGAGCGTCAGCACACACCTGGCCCGAGAGCTCGACGTCTTGGAGCTGGAGAATCAGATCCAGACAACGGTACAGGAGGAGGTCGACAAGAGCCAACGCGAGTACTTCCTTCGAGAGCAGATGCGCGCGATCCAGCAGGAGTTGGGAGAAGTAGATGCCTTCACCCAGGATGTCCTCACAATCCGCGAGCAACTGGCGACCGCTGACTTCCCTGATCACGTCCGTGAACGAGCGGAAGCCGAACTCAAGCACCTATCAATGATGCCGGCGATGGCGCCGGAGGTCGGGATCATCCGCACCTACCTGGATTGGCTGCTCAATCTTCCCTGGAACAAGATCAGCAAAGACAACCTCGATATGGCACATGCTGCGAGCATCCTCAAATCCCAGCACTACGGTTTGCCCAAGGCCAAGCAGAGGATTCTTGAATACATCGCCGTAAGGAAGATGGCGCCGCAGGCCCAGCAAGGCACCATTCTCTGCTTTGTGGGACCGCCTGGTACAGGCAAGACATCGCTCGGCCGCTCCATCGCGGATGCGTTGAGCCGTGAGTTCGTCCGTATCTCACTGGGTGGCGTCCGTGACGAAGCGGAAATCCGGGGACATCGGCGCACATATATCGGGGCGATGCCTGGGCGGATCCTGCAGACGATTCGCCGCGCCGGAACAGTGAATCCGGTCTTTATGCTCGATGAAGTGGACAAAATGGGGATGGATTTCCGTGGGGATCCCTCTTCTGCGTTGCTGGAGGTATTGGATCCTGAGCAAAATAACGCCTTCTCCGACCACTACATTGAGATACCGCATGACCTGTCCAAGGTGCTGTTCATCGCCACGGCAAACGTCCTGAACACGATTCCACCGGCGCTGGAGGATCGGATGGAAGTTATCGAGTTCCCTGGCTATACTGAGCTCGAGAAAATCGAGATCGCCCGACGCTTCCTTATTCCTCGCCAGATCGAAAAAAGCGGTCTCTCTGCTTATCCCCCCACCTTCCCCACCAAGACCCTGCACACGCTGATTCGCCAATACACATATGAGGCCGGGGTTCGAAATCTGGACCGGGAGATTGGGAGCATCTGCCGTAAGGCAACCCGTCGCCTGGCTGAGGACAAGAGCCCTATCCACACGATCACAACGAAATCACTGGCACGCTATCTTGGCCCACCGCGGTTCCAGGAGGAGCATCTGGAGACTTCCAACACTGTGGGTGTCGCTATGGGGCTCGCATGGACAGCCAACGGCGGGGATCTACTCCCGGTCGAGGTAGCATTGATGCCGGGCAAAGGGGATCTCACGCTCACAGGACGCCTTGGGGACGTAATGCAGGAATCCGCGCAGGCCGCACTTACCTACCTGAGATCGCAGGCAGAAGCGTGGGACATCAGCCCAGAGAGGTTCGACAAGACAGATATCCACATACATTTTCCGGAAGGCGGTATACCCAAAGACGGGCCATCCGGCGGCATCACCATTGCCACAGCACTCTTCTCAGCCTTCTCAGGACAGTCGGTGCGCCGCAATGTAGCGATGACGGGGGAGATCACACTGCGGGGTCGAGTTCTGGCCGTCGGTGGACTCAAAGAGAAATTGCTGGCCGCCCATCGGGCCGGCGTGCAAACTGTCGTACTGCCTACGCGCAATAAGAAAGACCTTCAGGACATTCCCAAGGAAGTCCTCAATGGCGTCGAATTAGCCTTTGTAGAGACCATGGACAAAGTTCTGGAATCCGCGCTCGTTCTATCGTCTGAAGAGGCCTAAGAACGCCCTGAAGAACAAAGAGGCGCCCCTGCCGGGGCGCCTCTTTGTATTCATGGCCACGTCTAGTACATCGGTTTCAGGACACCGTAGTCGCCATCCTCACGCCGGTACACCACGCTGAGTCGTCCATCAGCGGCATCGACGAACAGGAAGAATTGGTGCCCGAGCAGTTCCATCTGCTCAACTGCTTCGCCGGCCAGAATTGAGCTAACCTCAAACTCCTTCACCCGAGCAATGCTGGGCATATCCTCCAACAATAGTTCTTCGTCCTCCAAGACCGAAACATCCGCCGGCGCAGCCAGCTCTGGAACGCGGCGCCGGGTTCGGCGTCGGCCCTTGTAGCGCTCCACACGGCGAGACATCTTGTCCATCACCAAGTCAACGGCCGCAAAGATATCAGCAGCCCGTTCCTCAGCACGTAAGATCGCTTTCGGGACGTAAATAGTGATCTGCGCAACCATACGCCGAGAACTATCCCTTGCATTGCTTTCGGAGAGATCGACACGAATGCTGTCAAGATTCGGCAGATACCGCTGAAGCTTGGAGGTCTTGTCCTCAACGTGGTCGCGCAAGCGATCGGTCAACTCCAGGTTCCGAGAGTAGATCTGTAGCATTTCCATAGGTGAATCCTCCTTAGTGTTAGGATTGGAGCTACAAAGCGTGCGCCAGGGTGAGTGCGCTCACGGCTCTAGCCCCCTGGGCGATCAACGCCACAGCACAAGCATCCAATGTAGCGCCCGTCGTCGCCACATCGTCCAACAACGTGATACGTAGTCCGGTTAGGTCACGCGCATCCGCGCATGCAAAGGCATCCCGCACATTATCCCAACGCTCCTGTCTCCCCAGATGCGTCTGAGAGGCTGTCGCCCTTGTCCTGTATAGTATAGTCTCATCTACCGGCACTTCAACTCGGGCCGAAAGTGCTCGCGCCAGCAAGATTGACTGGTTGTAACCGCGGAGAGCTTCACGGTCGCTGAAGAGCGGCACCGGTACAAGAAGATCACTGCTGAGCCCCCAACAATACCAGGCCTCAGCCATACGCCTTGACAAGGGATCAACAACCTGGACGCCACCGCGATACTTCAGCGCGTGAACAGCATCACGGATACCATCTTGGAACAGGAACACCGACGTAATCGGCGCGACGCGAAGCGGAGAGGTACAGCAACGCGGACAGAGGCCTGGTCCATCCCACGCATCACCGCAACGCGGGCATACAGGGCGATCAGCAAAGGGGATCTGTTCTGCACAACCATCGCAGAGCCAGGTTTCAACCTTACCACACACAACGCAGCAGGGCGGGAGTATCAGATCCAACCAGAGACGATAGAGTCGCCTAACGACAGATGTCGTCCGCTTCACCCCACCCCCTACCTGTGAAGGAGACTATCGCGAACCGGAACGATGGCTTGAGGGAGTCTACCCGCCGAACATCCCCGAGTCTTTGATTAGCAGCATTGCCGGTCCCAACAACACAATCAGGATCGTCGGGAATATGAGGAATACCAGCGGCAGCATCATCTTAACCGGTGCCTGACGGGCCTTCTCCTCAGCGCGCTGTCGCCGCTTCATGCGCATAGTGTCAGACTGGATCCGCATCACCTTGGCCATACTGACACCCAACTGATCCGCCTGGATAATCGCAGCGGTAAACGTCGTCATATCGGCGACATCCATACTTGCAGCCATACTGCGCAGCGCCTCGCGACGCAGTTTACCCAGCTGCATCTCCTGAACGGTGCGCTGAAAAGCACGACTCAGCTCATTGTCCCACTTCTCCGCCACCTTCTGCATGGAGGCATCAAACCCGAGGCCGGCCTCAATACAGATGGTCAGGAGATCCAGAGCATCAGGGAGTGCCTTGATGATCTCATCCTGCCGTGCCTTGATCTTGGAACCCAGCCAGGTACCTGGAAGAAGATATCCCATCATAAAGGCAACGAGGATGATCAGCAATCGCTGGCCAAACGGCATACTTGAGGCAAAGACCACCAGCAGCGAGCTCGTACCTAACAGCAGCGCAGCCCCCATACGATAGCCAATGAACTGCGCAGCCTTGATCTTGTGTCCGATACCCGCAAGCGCCAGCTTGTGTCGGGTTGATTCAAGCGTGTTGGCCGGACTGAATCGCTGAGCCACCTTGCTCAAGGCTTCGACCATCGGGACAATCACGCGTTGGCTGAACGGCTGTGAGAGCTCCAGCTCCTCAAGCGTCACCGATTGTCCCAAAGCAGCCAGCTCATTGAGCCGGTCTTCCACGCTCTGCGCGGAGACACGGCCACGCATAGCAATCAGAACAACCACCCCGACAACGGCCAGGAGCCCAGCTATGACTAGTACCCCCCCCATCGTGTCCTCCTCAGACCTCTATGCTCACAATCTTGTTGATCACGATGTATCCCACCACAATCAACACGACGGACACGCCCAACATCATCCAACCACACGGATCATTGAAGAGTGGGGCCATAAACTCAGGATTAATCATAGAGATCACCCCGGTCAGGACCACGGGTAAGAACGTAATCAGCAAGCCCGTAGCACGTCCCTGTGACGTCAGGACCTTGATCTCTCCCTTGATCCGGACACGCTCGCGAATGGTGAAGCTGATCGCATCCAGAACCTCGGCCAAGTTACCACCGACCTCACGCTGTACACTCATCGCAGTGATGACCAAATCCAGATCCGGGCTGGGCATCCGCCGCAGCAAGTTGGCCATAGCCGCATCAAATGAGACGCCTAATTGGAGCTCAAGAACAACCCGGCCATACTCCTCCGAAATCGGCGCCGGCATTTCGTTGGAGATCACCTCCAGAGCCTGCATCGTGCTATACCCTGCGCGCAAGGAGTTGACCATCAGGTTGAGCGAATCACCCAGCAGGTCGTTGAATTCCTTGAGACGTTTGGTTTTGCGCGAGCCGAGATAGATCCGAGGGATGAAAAGACCGGCGATGACACCAACGGGAATGAAAATGTAGCGTTTGATGGCAAAAGCAGCCAAGCCAAGGGACAACGACACAAGAAGTGTCAGGACCAGAAACTCGCCGACCGTCCATTTGAGGTTTGCCCGAGCCAGTTGTGTAGATAGGTTGGCCGCAAAACCACGCCCTGCGACGGCTCGATCAACGACAGCACTGACAAAACCAGGTCCATCTTGCTGCTCCGATAGAGTATCAGAAACAGCAGCCGTCCGGTTTCCCAAGCGCTCTTCGACCAGAGCCTGTCCAGTAGGTTGTCTGGACAAGCCAAAGGCCAAGAGGATGACAGCTATTAGCAGTATCGCGCAAACTATGATAATGAAACCCATACTGATCAACCTCCTCCAAGCCAAGCCCGCTCTGGGCTCCGGATTGGCTGATGATGCGGGCTCGGGTCAGTAACGCAATCGCTGAGCAACGCCGAAGATGGACGGAGGCAGATGGATACCGGCCTGCTCAATGCGATCTATGAACTTCGGGCGAAGCCCGGTCGGGCGAAGCCGGCCAATGACCTTGTTATTCTCGTAGCCGGTTTGCTCGAACTTGAAGATATCGGCCATCGTGATCACGTCACCCTCCATACCTTGTACCTCGGTGATGGAGGTCACACGCCGAGACCCATCTCGCATGCGCGACAGCTGAACGATCATGTCGATAGCGGCAGCCACTTGCTCCCGAATGGCGCGGTGAGGCAAGTCCATACCGGACATAAGCACCATCGTCTCCAAGCGGGAGAGCGCATCACGCGTGTTATTCGCATGCAACGTCGTCATGCTGCCCTCGTGCCCGGTGTTCATGGCCTGCAACATATCCAGTGCCTCACCGCCACGGCACTCACCGACGACAATCCGGTCAGGGCGCATTCGCAGTGAGTTTATTACCAGGTCGCGAATTGAAATCTCACCCTTACCCTCAACGTTGGGCGGACGTGACTCCAGCGTGACAAAGTGTTCCTGACGAAGCTGTAGCTCCGCAGCATTCTCGATCGTGATAATACGTTCGTCTGCCGGGATATAAGCAGAAAGGACGTTTAAGAAGGTCGTTTTCCCAGTACCGGTACCGCCCGAGATCACCGTGTTGATCCTCCCAATAACAGTCGCCCTGAGGAATTCAACGGATTCCTCCGTCACTGTGCCGAAGCGAATCAGATCCTCCACTGTCAGCGGCTTCTTGAAGAACTTGCGAATCGTCAGAATCGGGCCTTGCAGAGAGATCGGGGGGATAACCGCATTCACTCGTGAGCCATCCTTGAGCCGGGCATTCACAGTAGGGCTGCTCTCGTCAATGCGTCGCCCCAGGGGCGCCACTATGCGCTCGATGATACGCATCAAGTGCTCATCTGACTCAAACGTGACATTCACGCGCAGAAGTCTGCCGCCGCGCTCGACGAAGATCTTCTTGGGCCCATTGACCATGATCTCACTGATGGATTCATCTGCCAAAAGCGGCTCAAGCGGCCCCAAGCCCAGAATCTCAGCCACAATCTGCTCGAAGAGCGCGTCCCTTTCCCGCCGTCCCAGAATGATGCTCTCCTCCTGGAGAATTGCATCATACATCTCTTTGATCGTGCCGCGCACCTCCTCAATTCGTGACACATCCATCGCAGGATCCAACTCCGCGATCAGCCGGTTCTGGACTCGGTTCTTGAGATCCATATAGGCATCGCGAGCGTGTGGAACTGGGCGGCGCTGCACAGTGCCGCTGGAAGAAGTCGAAGGCTGAGGAGAAGATTGACTTCTCTGGCGCCGATCCGAGGCGCTTCCTGGTTTCTTTTCAATCCTGCGTAAGAGCGACATACCTCACCTCATTGAGTCCTGCTAATCCGGCGCCGGAGATTTGAGCAGACGGTCCATACCAGAGTGGCATGGGGTCTTGACCTCCGGTTACTCCGCCTCGTCTGCCACGTGAACACGTTCGTGAATCGTATTGGCCAATCTCACGACGCCCTGCCCCAGCGCGGTTCGACCACCTTTGACCATCACCGGTTCACCAAGGTTGGCGGCACGTAGTGCCGTCCGCTCATCCATTGGCACGTGGGCAAGCGCCGGCATCATCGCACGCTCAATCGCTTCCGGCTGAATTCCCATCCGCTTGCTGTCCACACTGTTGATGACCAAACCAACTCTGTCAAAGTCGTAATCAAGCTTGCGCAACAGGTCTATGTACATCCGGGCCCCACGAATTTCAGGGATCACCGGCCGCGTCACGACCAGCAGCAAGTCGGTCATATCCATCACAGCCAGCAGAATCTCGTCCACTTGATGGGCAGTATCGATGATAATGTAATCGAAAAGTGGGCGGGCAAACTGAAGAATGGTCCGGAGGGTTACGTTGGCACCATTCTCTTCCGTGCCGGACTCGCGGAATATCTCCGCCTCTTCCGGTGAGTTCGGTGCTACCAAGACCTTCACGCCCGAGCTGTGTGTCACCAGGATCGTCTCAAGCAAATCCGGATCCAGGTCACCAGCATGCGGAGCCAAATCTGCCAACGTGCGCGACGGCTGCAGCTTCATGAAGATCGACACATCGCCAAACTGCAGGTTTGCATCTACCAAGCATATCTTGGCCTCGGACCCCAAGATCGACTGCAAAGCGATAGCCGCGTTCACTGCCAGAGTCGTGCATCCCGTCCCACCCTTAGGGCTATAAAACGTAATGACTTTGGCGTCCATCACCCCGGGGGCCGCAGCCTGTGTCTGCCGCACGTCCCGCTCGGGCAGAGGACCCAACATCCCAGTGCCCAGCTTCTGTTTCAGCTTAAAGGCGCGATGAATGGCGTCCATTAACTCATCAGCACCGGGCGGTTTCGTCAAGTAGTCGCGTGCTCCGACCATCATGGCGCGACGAAGGTAGTCCTTCTCGCCCTGGACCGAAAGCATGATCACTTGAACCAGAGGGATGATCTCGATGACCTTCCCAGTGGCAGCAATGCCATCCATTCCAGGAAGGTTGATGTCCATCAAGATGATGTCCGGGTAGGCTTCTGCAACAGTGCTGACGGCTTCCTCACCCGAGGCCGCCATTGCCACCACATCGATATCGGGATCAAACGAGAGCAGTTTCCGCAACTGCTCTCGCGTCTCGGCGATATCGTCTACAATCATTACCTTTATGCGATCGGGCATACCTGGCTCTATTCTCCTAAACCCTACTCTTGCGGCACTTCAGTCGGTTCAGGAAGTATCTCTAGAGGAGGATGAACCTGTACGGGTGCCACAGCGTCTGTGGGCATTGAGTCAGGTAGCTGATACTTGTCCAGAATGTAACGAAACCAGATCGGCTGAGTCTGCAGCAGCGTGCCCGTCACGCCGGCCGGTCGCAGCGCCAGATCCAGATCTGCTCCCATTTCATGGAGGTACTTGAGCACCAAAGCATCCTCGCGCGTCACCAACAACGTCACGAGTTCAATCTCCCGGACCTCGTCGACCACGGGCACAGGCGTTGGCGCAGCGGCGGCCCCACCACCCGCCAGGGCTGCCACACCACCCTCGGCCCCAACGCCGGATTCCTGGCCTGGCTGATCGCCAGCCTCAGCGTCCTGCTCCCACATCCCGACATGCCAGACCACCGCGTCCTGAACTGTCATCTGAACGACCAACGCAGGGTTCACGGCAGGTTGAGAATCCACAGGGTAGATGGCTGCCCACTGACCATTGGGTAGGAGTTCGAAGTCACCATAAGGGCTTGACTGAGCAGCCTCGCCCTCTTCTCCACTGAGAAGATAAGTGAACTGCTTCACACCACCGTCCAAGAAATCCGTGTACACGGGCTCGATGCTCAAAGCCGCAAGCACGTCAACACGATCGCCTGGCCGAACAACCCAACCAATGGCCCCCTGAGTGTCAAAGGGTATCGCATACGCAACTCGGTCCTCTGGCTCAAACAGGGCTGCTGCAGAGCCATTAACCGATAGCATGCCGCCGGGGCGCCCCACCATATCGGGCATGACCGGCATACCCCGGGGGATCTCCATCCGGGCGAACTTGCCGTCAACCTCTTCCAGGGAGGCATAGTACTCATAAGGCAGATTGTCGTTCGGCCACTCCTGCAGCGAGATCGCGTTATCAGAAACACTGATCGGCATGCCACGCGGAATGTTCTGTATAGCCACGACAATCTCAGTCATGGCCACCCGCTCAAGTTCTGGAGTCGCCTCCAGGTCAGAGTCCGGCCCACTTCCAGGGGTCATCATATTGAGGTAGAAGTAGACCGCGCCGGCCACAACGGCCAGGACGATCAATACCAACGCAATAATGACCAAACTTCTATTCCCGCGCATAGAAGCCTCCTTACTAAACCAGGAGGTGATCGCTGATAATTATAGCCCGAGTTCCTCAATAGAGCGAACTCAGGGCCAATGGTATGTGCACGGTACAATTACATTATAACCGATTCTTAACAAAAGTGACAACTGGATTGTGTAGACGTGAGAATTGTCGGGGGAAAGCCGTCCGTGACACAGAAACAAGGTTAGTATTATGTCAGAGCATGCTATTCCACCCCTCGCGGTCATAAATCATTGTATCACAGCTCAAATTGTAGGACAGCTAAGGAACGATATCGCTTACGTTACAGATTGACGGGCAGATAGGTCCCGGTAGAATTGGCCCATGAACACCACGTTAGATCTTAACCTGAATGAAGTCGGACTAGATCTGGGTACGCTTGTGGAGGGAACCTTCCTCACACGGTCGAACCGATTCCGTGTCGAGGTCCGCATCGGCCACCAGGTAGCTTCCGCGCATCTCGCAAACTCAGGGCGGCTGGAGGAATTGCTGATCCCCGACCGTACTGTGTGGCTGAAGCGCGCCGCCCGTCGACATCGAAAGACTGGCTACGATCTAGCCCTGATCGAGTATGGCGAGACACTGGTTTCCCTGAATTCGCATCTCCCCAATGCGCTGCTAGCCCAAGCCCTGCGTGGCGGATACCTACCGTGGGTTGACAAAGACGTAGTAGTCCGAGCCGAGGTACGTCTCGGCGCGAGTCGTCTTGATTTTCTCCTACGCAGCCAGGACAACCGGAAATGGTGGATAGAGGCCAAATCTGTCACGTTGGTCGAAGGACATCTGGCCAAGTTCCCGGACGCCCCCACCCTCCGAGGGCGTCGTCACATTCGCGAACTCATCTCCGCTGTGCACCAGGGTGACCAAGCCTTGGTCATCTTCGTCGTACAGCGCAGCGACGCCGAGCGCCTCACCCCCAACGACAGAACCGACCCGCCCTTCGGCGATGCACTGCGCGCTGCTGCAAAGGCAGGCGTGCAGATACGAGCGCTACGCTGCAAGGTTACCCCCGATCGTATCAGCCTGGACCGGACGATTCCTGTGTCTCTTGACGGTCCACCGCGCTACAGCTATAATCCCAGCCACAGCCTCAGCTAGAGGAGAGAACACCGGAGGAGAAACAACCGGATGAAAGGCATCTTCGAGAGCCTGCGCAAAACCCGCACCAGCGTCTTTGGCCAGATCGTCAGCCTACTTGGGGCAGGTGATATCGATGGAGAGACCTGGGAAGACATAGAAGCTCTTCTAATTCAAGGGGACGCCGGTGTCGAGACTGCACTTGCGCTTGTGGAGCGACTACGGCAGAGGGTTGCTGAAGAAGGTATCTACCGGACCCAAGCCCTGCAGCGGATTCTACGCGAGGAAATCTTGGCCTTGCTTCCCGAAGCTGAGCCACTGAACCTAGATTGGCCATTGGCCGTTGTGCTAATCGTAGGCGTCAATGGATCGGGCAAGACGACGAGTATCGGGAAACTCGCCTATCAGTTCAAGTCACGGGGCAAGAAAGTGGTACTGGCAGCCGCGGACACATTCCGTGCAGCGGCAATGGACCAACTCAAAGTTTGGGGACAACGCGCTGATGTTCCGGTCATCGCCGGTCCACAACAAGGGGACCCCAGTGCCGTAACCTTTGATGCGATGAAATACGCGCGGGCTCACAAAGCAGACGTCTTGATCGTTGACACGGCAGGACGCCTGCACACGCAGCACAACCTGATGGCAGAGCTGGAGAAAATCCAGCGAGTCATCTCCAAGCGCGTCGCCTGGGCTCCGCACGAGACGCTGCTTGTGCTGGATGCCGCCACCGGTCAAAATGGACTGATTCAGGCCCGGCAGTTCCTTGCGGCTGTGAAGGTTAGTGGCATTGTCCTGGCCAAACTGGATGGTAGCGCCAAAGGGGGTATGGTGTTGTCCATCGGTCACCAGCTATGTCTCCCGGTTCGCTTTGTTGGAACAGGAGAGAAAATCGAAGACTTGGCCCCATTCGACCGTCAGGCATTTGTGGACGGTCTATTGGGCGCTGGCTGAGACGCCGGCCCGGAATTCAAGGAACGCTAGCACAAAGAGGAGCACTATGAGCGAACTATCGAATCATCTTGAAAGACTGGCTGCGCGGATTGAGTCGATCTGGAGCCGTCTTTGACCTATCCGCACGGACGACGGAGCTTGAGGAACTGGAGAAACAGAGCGCTGATCCGGATCTCTGGAACAGTCCAAACAATGCCCGGCAGCTGATGCGACGACTTGCAGCATTGCAAGAGGACATCGAGTACTGGACAGAACTACGACAGCAAGTATCCGACGCCATCGAACTCGAGGCCCTGGGTGATGATGATCTTGGTCCAGAGTTGGAAAACGAGGCCGGCCGGCTGGAGTTGGAGCTGGGCCAGGCAGAGTTCAGGCTGATGTTGTCGGGCCCGTACGACCAGGGCAACGCGATTCTCGCGCTCCACGCCGGCGCGGGCGGTACAGATTCGCAGGACTGGACCAGTATGCTGCTGCGGATGTTCCTCCGTTGGGCCGAGAAGCGAGATTTCAAAACCGAGATTCTCAACTCCACGGAGGGTGATGGCGCGGGGATCAAGAGCGTCACCGTAGGTATCACCGGCAGGTATGCCTACGGATACCTGCGGTCAGAACGAGGCGTCCATCGACTCGTGCGTTTGTCGCCGTTTGACGCAGCACATCGCCGCCACACTTCCTTCGTCCTTGCCGAAGTCTGGCCTGATCTGGAGAAGAAAGCCGAGATCGTGATCGACGCCAAGGATCTGCAGATCGATACTTACCGGGCGTCATCGGCCGGCGGGCAACATATGCAGAAGAATGACACGGCCGTTCGTATCACTCACATTCCAACAGGCCTCGTTGTTGCTTGCCAAAATGAGCGATCTCAAGGACAAAACCGCGAAACGGCGCTGCGGATCCTGCGCGCACGACTCATACGGAAGCAGGAAGAAGAACATCGCAAGCATATCAGCGACCTCAAAGGAGAACACGTAGACGCGGGGTGGGGAAACCAGATCCGCTCCTACGTTTTGCATCCCTATCAGATGGTGAAAGACCACCGCACAGACTATGAGACCGGCAATGTGCAGGCGGTACTGGACGGGGAACTGGACCTTTTCATGGAAGCATATCTGCGTGCTACGCTAAGCGCAGACTGATTGCCAATCCAAACGGAGGTAACCGATGGCCAGCAAGCGCAGTACATCGTCCACCAGATCAGGTGGAAGCAAATCATCCCGATCGAAGTCGTCCTCGACATCCCGATCCAACCGAACGCTCTCATCAAGCGTAACCGGGGCAAAATCAAGCTCAGAAAGCAGTCGGAATATCAACAGAAGCAGCTCGACCACATCCAACCGCACAGCGTCGACTGCTACGGATGCGCAGGCACAGCGGCTCTCTGCCGTGCGGAACAACTGGCAACGAGTAGCCGGCACGCTAGCCCTTGCATCCCTGTTCGATGTCCTCGATGACGTCACAGGCGATCTGGACAGCTTGTCGCAGAGACTTGCTGACGTGCGGGCCCGAGATTACCGATTCGGGCGAGATTGGGAAACGCAGTTAGAATCGCTGAACGATCGGTGGCCACAGCAGCGGAGTCAGGCAACCCGCCTTCTGCAGAACGAACAACGAACGCTTCAGCGTGGTGCAAGCGACATCGACACGCTTCTGCAGAGAGCAGCCAGAAATGCAGGCCTGATCTCCACAGCCGAAAGCCGTATCCGAGCACTGGAAAGCAGTGCCAGAAGTGCTGAGACCCGCGTGCGGCAGACCTTCGATGCAACCACACAACAGACAGACGCATTGCAGCAAGAGATCAGCGAAGCCCAATTCGTCCTCGATGCACTCGATGCATCGAGCTTCGATCTCTTCCCGGATGAGCACGCCATCGCGGCATGCCGGTCCATCTGGGTCAGCGATCAGCAGGAACCGGAAGGTTTCTTGTTCCTGACGGATGCTCGCCTGATCTTTGAGCAGCGGCAGGAAATTGCCAAGAAGAAGGTCCTGTTTATCACGACCAAGAAGGAATTGGTCCAGGAGAAGTTATGGGAATCCCCGATCGGCGCGGTGGAGGAGCTCGAAGCCGAGGACCAGAAATCTTTCCTGAAGCGCAAGGAAATGCTCACGATCCGGTTTAGTGAACGCACCCGCGAGATTCCCGGCGACATCACACTGCAACTCCAAGGCGCGGACAACGATACCTGGCGAGGCCTGATTCGCCGGGCGAAGAGCGGTCAGATCGACGGCGATCGATTTGGCGCGCCGCCACCTGACGAACAACTATCGGCACAACTCGAACAAGAGATCGCCGAACCCGAGAAGGAACTGCCGACCGTCTGCCCCAACTGCAACGCACCACTGCCGCCCGTTTTCAAAGGAATGTCGCAGGTCACTTGCGAGTACTGTGGTACAACCACCAACATCTAGCACGCCGTCAAGTCGGAGCCGCCGTTGAAGCAACGCAAGCGCAAGCAGCTATGGATCTCTTTCGCGAGGTAGACCGCTATATCAGACGACACCAGCTTCTCGGACCTGGTTCGAGTGTTGTCGTAGGCACATCCGGAGGCCCGGACTCCGTCACACTGCTGCATCTGCTGCAACGCCTGGCCGGCCCCCTTGGGCTCAGCCTGCATGTCGCGCATTTGAACCACCGGATTCGGGGCCCAGATGCCGACGACGATCAAGCGTTTGTACAGGACCTGGCCACTAGATGGGGACTGCCGTTCACGAGTGACAGCATTGATGTCCCTGCCATCGCCTCTAGCGAAAAGCTGGCACTCGAAGAAGCAGCCCGGCGCACGCGGTACGGTTTTCTCAGTCGCATCGCACAACAGATCGGTGCAACTCACATTGCTGTTGGTCACAACGCCGATGACCAAGCAGAAACAGTGTTGATGCACCTGCTGAGGGGGGCCGGCCCTGCCGGACTGCAAGGTATGCTACCCAGCACCCGGCTAAGGGATTACCGGTTGCTGCAGGGCTCCTCACCCCTCCCCACAGATTTGACGATTATCCGGCCCTTACTGGCAACGCCGCGCGCTGACATCGAAGCATACTGCAGAGAGCACCATCTGGAAACAAGATTCGATCGCTCCAACCTGGATACGACGTACTTCCGCAACAAGCTGCGGCACGAGGTCCTCCCGTTTCTTAGCCGGATCAACCCTCAGATCTCCGAACGACTTCAGAATCTGGCTGAGGTGGTGCGGGCAGACTACAAGCTACACCAGGAGTTCGTCAGTGTAGCGCAGGATACCTTGCTGGTGACCTCCTATCCTGACGCTTTGGTCTACAATCTGGCCCGCTGGCGCGAACAACCCCTCGCCATCCAGAGGGCCATCGTTCGCCGTGCGGC
>Ga0209121_10001238_pt1 | contig 26771 bp, 26 predicted proteins | sample Cruoilmetagenom3_FD_187292 | JGI IMG/M metagenome (GOLD analysis project Ga0209121, IMG submission 187292) | Oil polluted marine microbial communities from Coal Oil Point, Santa Barbara, California, USA - Sample 3 (SPAdes) (version 2) | ecosystem: Environmental > Aquatic > Marine > Oil seeps ...
CAAGGATTTTCACTTATTGAAATCCTGGTTGTGGTTGCCTTAATTATAATATTGGCAACAATCACAATAGTAGCTATTAACCCAGCTAAGAACTTTGCAGACACTAGAAATGCACAGAGAAGTTCTGATGTTGGACAGATCCTAAACGCTATTACTCAATACACTTCTGAAGAGGGAAATGCTATTGGTGATTTCACTGATGCGATTGGGGGAGCTATCAATACCTGTCCTGCTACCAACGCAATAGGTACAGGAGATGTAGATCTTGCAGGAAATCTTGTAGATGAGTTTATCGTCGATATCCCTATGGATCCAAGCTCAGGTACTGCAGCAGATACAGGATATACTATTTGTGTCACAGCTGGGTCAAGAGTTGAAATAGATGCTCCCGGTGCAGAAAATGGGAAAACAATAACTGTAAAAAGATAAGAACTACTCTATTTTAGAGTAATATATAAATATATTTTGAGATAGTCTAAAACTGTCACTTTAGTCGTATGGATCTTCAAAAAATAATTGATCAGGTTTCTAAAAAGAAACTTAATGTATCTGACCTTTTAGACTCTTTGGTTAAAGATGCTTTCCAAAGAAAAGCCTCTGATATTCATATAGAGGCAAAAGAAGACGATAATCTTCTTATTAGGTACAGAATCGATGGTATCCTACGAGATATCATTACTATAGGAAATAACCTTGAAGAGAGCTTGATTTTTATAGTAAAAGTAAGAGCAAAACTAAGAACAGATATTCGTTTTGCTCCCCAAGATGGAAAGATTGTTTTCAAGATTAACAGTGGGAAAAGTACTAAAACCAAAAAGAACAAACCTGATAGCTACGATGTAGATGGTAGAGTTTCTATCCTCCCAGTAACTTATGGTGAAAAAGTTGTAATAAGGTTACTCTCCCAAGCCAATCGTTCTTTTGGCCTTATAGACCTAGGATTAGAATCCTCCGACTTAGCAAAAGTTGAGAAAAGCTACAAAGAACCATACGGATTAATCTTGGCAACCGGTCCTACAGGAAGTGGAAAAACAACTACACTCTACTCCATACTAAAGATCTTAAATACCAGAGACGTTAACATTACTACGATTGAAGATCCTGTTGAATATGGAATTGAAGGAGTAAATCATATTCAAATTAATCCCAAAGGGGATCTAACTTTTGCTAATGGTTTACGATCCATACTTAGACAAGATCCTGACATTATCATGGTAGGAGAAATTAGGGATACGGAAACAGCAAGAATTACCGTAAATTCTGCACTAACAGGACATCTAGTTCTCTCTACCTTACACGCAAATGACGCTATGTCAACAATACCTCGACTTCTAGATATGGGAATTGAATCTTTTCTAATCGCCTCTACTGTGAACATTATTATAACGCAAAGACTAGCTCGTAGACTCTGTCCACACTGTAAAGTCCAATACACCGTTGGAAAAGATAGTGAACATAAAGACAGCCTCAAATTAAGACCTGATTTACAAAAATATTTGAGTAGTAAAGATAAACTTTTTAAGGCAGTTGGTTGTAGTAAATGTGATAATACAGGATACTCAGGAAGAATTGGTATTTACGAAATACTACATATGAATAAGGAACTAAGAAATCTAATAATTAATGGATATAACAATGAAGACTTACTAAGCACAGCTCAAAAATACGGATTTAAACTTATGATAGAGGATGGAATTCATAAGCTTAAAGAAGGTATTATTGATATTACAGAATTAATGAAAGTTATTGCTATAAAAGAATGAAAAAAGAGAAATCTGTTAAAGAAAAACAGCCAAAAGAACTAAGAAAATTACAACGTTCCTCTGTTTCTACATCCAACTTATTGATCTCAATAAAGTCACTAGCTGCATTACTAAAAGCAAGTCTACCACTTTCAGAAGCTGTGGAAACTATGTCTGGGCAATCCAATGATGAAAATCTTAACCATATCTACAAATACCTACATGGAGAAATTAAAAAAGGATCAACACTATCAGAAGCTATGAAGTTATTCCCAAAAGTCTTTCCAGAAACAATTGCATCCGTTGTAGATGCTGGAGAAAAAGGAGGGGCTCTTGAAGGCAATCTTGTATTTATTGCAGATTCTATAAAAAAAGAATATGAATTAAACCGTAAATTGAGAGGAGCCTTAATCTACCCTCTTATAATAATTTCTATGACCATTGCCGAGTTTCTAGGAATGATCTTTATCGTCCTTCCAAAGTTAGAAGCTCTCTTCTTATCATTTCCAAATATCCCAAAACTTACCCTATATATTATGAAAATAGCAGGATATATACGAACTAATTGGCTTATTGTTCTTGGGGTAATAATAGTTTTGGGAATTATAATAGGTTTGTTTCTCAAAACAAAACCTGGAAAAATTTTCATATCTTGGCTCTCTTTAAACTTCCCTATACTCAAAAAACTCTTCACCAGTAATATTCTTGCGTCCTTTTCTAGAACACTAAGTATATTACTCTCAAGTGCAATACCCATTGAAACAGCCCTCTCAATCTCTGCATCAACTATGAGTAACTACATTTATTCAAAGATTCTTACACAGATACAACAAAATGTTGTAGAAGGACAGAACCTCGCAGATTCTCTCTCACAACATCAGAAGTATTTTAACTCCTCCTTTATTAAAATGGTTGATATCGGTGAAATTAGTGGAACTTTAGAAAACAACCTTATGTATTTACACGAATACTATGCTGATGATGTAACAGAGATGAGTAATAATATTATCACATTTATCGAACCCTTACTATTAATCCTCGTTGGGGCGGTAATCGGATTACTTGGGATAACTATCCTAATGCCGATTTATCAACTTATGAACAGTATAAATGCATAATGATAAACCAAAGAACAATCTAAACGGGTTTTCTATGTTTGAACTATTAGTTACCATGGGTATTCTTATTATCCTATCAATCATTGTATTTCCAATTGCAACCCAACAGGCACAGAAAGCGAAACTTAGAAGTTATGCCTCTCAACTTACTGATGATATATATTTTCAACAACAGAATAGCTATCTTAAAAAAGAGGCTCGTGGAATAGAGTTAAGAAGTGATGGATATACACTCTTTATTGGTGAATCCCTAGTAGCTTCAATAGAAAATGATCCCCGTTCGTTCCCAAGAAACATAACCTTACAATCTATCAATCTGACACTTGGAAATCAGATTCTTTTTCCTGAGGGAGAATTCAAACCTTCCTCTTATGGTAACTTTGTGATATCTGATGGGTTCTATTCAATACAAATTTATATAAATGTAGAGGGTCTGATTGACTATGAAGATTTATAGAAAAAAACTAAAAGGTTTTAGCTTAGCAGAATTAGTCCTGGCAGTAGGAATCTTTTCTATGATAGCCTCCAGTCTCACTATATTGGTCATTGATTCTACAAGATCTTTACAAAATTCTAGATCTAGAGCAGAAGCCTCCTATTTTATCCAAGAGGTAAGAAATGCATTGGTTAGTATAAAATCTGATTCTTGGTATAACCTTGCCCAATATACAGGAACAGGTCCAAAACACTTAACTTTCGAAAATTACAAATATTCCATAGTAGAAGGTAGTGGAGAATATAATAATTTTACCTATGAATTCTCCGTTCATGATGCATTAAGAGACCTTAATCATGATTTAGTGTTCTCTGGAGGGATAATAGATCCACACTCTCGCTTAATTCGCATCTCAATAACTTGGGAAGATACTTTAGGGAAATCTCATACACTTAATCCAGAAATTTATATAAATGATTGGAGTACAAACTCTCTAGTGTATACAACCGAATCTGATTTCACTCCTGGAGATCACTCCGGGACAGTCACTGCAAATGTTGAAGGAGGAGAACTCCATTTAGAAGAGCTCTTCTATCCTGATTGGTGTAATCCCGAATTAAGTTTTGCATCATATGACTTACCACAACAAGGAGTCGCTAAATCAATCTCTAATTACGGTGATATTGTCTATATAGGAACAGGGGATAATGCATCTGGATTATCATTTATAGAAGTAACTGTAGATGATTCGAATCCCCCTATCGTTACCGTTGGAGATACTTTTGATGGGTATAAAGTAAATGATATCTTTGGGATAGAGAATCATGCTTACCTTGCTACAGATACCAATGCAAAAGAGATCGTAATATTAGACTTGAACAATACCCCTATAAGTGAAATCGGATATTTTGATAGCGCAGGGCCAGAAAACGCAAATACCATATTCGTATATGAGAATAAAGGTTTTGTGGGACATGGTAATACTCTAAGTATCTTTGACCTTACAAGTAAAACAGGAAGTAGAAATTTACTAACTTCCGTAGAGATAGGGGTTTCAACAGCAATAATCACAGACCTTTTTGTAGATGAACAATATATATATATGACACTGTCAGGAGCAGATCATGAGTTTGTTATATATGAATATGATCCAGATGTAATAAAAGTTGCATTTTCAGATCTAGGACCAATTAACTCTACCAGTTTATTTATATCAGAAGATACTCAACATGCTTATATTGCAGCCAGTCAAAGTGTTCATGATGAGTTCTTCATTATAAACACCTCTATAAAAAGTGGTTCTCTCCCTATGGTTAGCTCAACTAATATTGATAACCTATCTATTAAAGGACTAGCTAATATAGATGAAAGAACCATTCTCGTTGGTAGTGGAGGACAAGAATATCTAGTACTTGATACTTCAGATGAAACCTCTCCTGTTATATGCGGAGGTAAAGATGTAAATACTGGAATAAATGCAATTGCTCTTTCTAAACAAGGATATAAATTCTATTCATACATACTTACGGGAGATGCTAATGATGAATTTAAAATAATAGAGGGTGGTAGTGGTGGAGGTGGTGATAATGGTTACGGTTATGTCTCCTCTGGAACATATACCTCGGAAATATTTAACTCAACAAATCTCTCTTCTCAATATTATGTACTGGATCTTAAGGCAGATATTCCGTTAGACACATCTTTGAATATTACTTTTAGAGCAAGTAATGACCCTTCTATGACTGGCATCTCATGGATTGGACCAGATGGAACTTCTGATACCTCTTATATAGTTTCTGGAATATATGACCTACCTGATAATCTAATGGGCCAATATTTCCAATATCGTGCTATTTTTGAGTCTAATACAATAGTGACTCCTATACTTAAAGAAATTGTCATTAATTATGAAAAATAGATTAAAAGGTATTACATTAATGGAAACCGTTCTATATATCGGCCTGTTTTCAGTAATCACACTCATTATCCTTAACTTCATGCTTAGTCTGCAAGAAACAACTCTTCGTACAAAAAGAAAAAGTGATTTACATCAAGCATCAGAGTTTATGATTAGGCACTTAGATTACAGCTTTACTAAGGCTCTCTCTATTAACGAATTAAATTCAGTATTTGAGAATAGTAATGGGGTACTTGAGCTTATGTTTGAATCTGGAAACAAACAATATTATCTTACTGACTCTAAATTTTACTTTAATGGAACTTCGTTAACAACATCCTCTATACTAGTTTCTGATTTCTTTGTCACCCCGGTCTATACTGGTAGCTCTAACCTAACTGGAGTAAAAATTAATATGATTTTAATAAGTTCGGAAGATGTCAATTTTACTAAATCAGTTGATATTCTATTAGTATTATGAAATTAAAAGGCTACGTTGCTCTAACAGCGGTACTTGTCATGATTCCCCTACTACTACTAACAGGGATGGAATTACTCTACAGGAATATTACATTACTTAGTACTGCAAAAACTAACTATGATTGGCAAACTTTGAGAACATATTCAGAGACATGTTTAGAAGAATCCCTTTATAAACTTGTATTAGATGAAAATTATACTGGAGAATTTAATATTACCCAAGAAGATTGGACTTGTACTTCCAATATTACGGACATTACTGGAGAGGATGGATTCAAGTTAATTGTTCTAGAAACTTCCAACCCTGAAGGTATAAATATTCTTCTACAAAAGAAAGTAGATACAAATTACGATCCATTTAAGCTTTACAACATAGAGTGAAACGAATTACACCTTTAAAATCCTTTCTCCTATTACTCTACCTTACGACATCTCTCTACTATGTCATGAGGGTTATCCAAGGTAATCCTCTCTCGTTAGAAACCCTCTTACTCTCTCTAATTGGGTGTATACTGATTGGGTCACTATTCTACCTAGCATATTTTGATCTGAAAGAGATGTCTGTTCACAATATAATATCTTTAATCTTAATGCTGTTTCTTTTCCTCTTAAATTTGTCCATATATTTTACTAAAGGAAGTGAATATTCTATCCTAATTGGGAATAACTTTGTTTTCTCCCCATACCAAAACTTTCTTTCTACAATCATTCTAGGATCAATCTCTCAATTAATAGTTTTAGTAACAAAAGAAAAAGCATTAGGGTTAGGTGATGTAAGAATTGCAATTATATGTGGACTACTGATTGGTTACCAAAACCTCTTTTTATGGACAAATATAACTGTTTTTTCTGCACTATTCTATGGATTAATTCTTGTAATCAAGAAAAAACGTTTTAAGGGAATCAAAATACCTTTTGTCCCTTTTATGGTATTAGGGGTTATAATAATCCTTTTATTAAAGGTATAAGGCTATGTAAAAGGATTCGGACATGCAATACGATAACCTACTCACATCCTGCATCAATCAAACATTGCTCTTGTAACTCTTGTGTTGGTGTCAATTCACACATCGCACATAATTGTTGATGAATGCTCCCAGTTGTATCATCTGCATCTTTAGAAGCTTCACTCAAATCAAAATTCTAAAAACCCTCCATCATCTCTATCATATCAATAAACTTTACATCTGTTGGTACCTCAAACTTAGAGCTATCCTTAATCCATAATCTACATTTCATATCTATCTCTGTTTCTAAATCAGTCGTATCTGCATTAGCATCAAAATCCTCACCACCTTCTAAATCAGAAACTTTCATCTTCATACCATTAGCTTGGGTTTTAGTCCAAATATATGCCCAATCCCCATTTATAATCATATCCATTTCTGTAATATCCTCTTCTATATCATCAATTCTAATTTCAGTACGCACTTTATTATCAGCTGTATAGATAATACCTTCAGATTGTACCTCTCCATTTTCATCAAATTGTTCATAGGTACACTTTCGTGATTTACCTCCTGCGATTAAATCTTGTATTGAACCAGAGAAATCTTCTTCTTTATTAACTACTGTTTCAATCTTTTCCTTAACGTTTTGAAATATATCACTTACTGAATCTCCAGAACTCAAAACCTTATACCCACCGAACAGTAGCCCCCCTACAACTACAATCCCTATTATTATGATTATTAGCTTTTTCATAGAATTTAAGATAATTAGAAATTAATATATAAAAAGCTTACACGAAACAAAGTGAAGTGTAAATTATATCAAAGGATTATTTCTCTCCTGCTAATAAAAAATCACTGACAAGAACTGAGTGTGAATTAATTCTGGCGGAGAGAGAGGGATTCGAACCCCCGGTACAGAAACCTGCACAACGGTTTTCAAGACCGTCCCATTCGACCACTCTGGCATCTCTCCTAAATCTCCAGTATTATATCCCAAATATATAGTATAATCTAATATCTAATATAAAAAGAATAGGTATGAGAAAAAAAACAAAACAGTATTTTACAAAGAAACACTCTGAATTAATATTCACAATCTTAGCAATTGTAATACTAGGACTAGTATTAATAATAGCTAGCCCATACCTTAATGTAATCATACTTGCTGTAATAGTAGCCTACATTGTACAACCAATATACAAATTTTTGACAAAGAAATTAAACACAAAAAAGATAAGTGCAAGTATACTATCTACTGCATTGATAATACTGTTTACACTAATAATTGGGGTTGTTTTAGGTGTTGCGATAATTAATATAGCATCGTTAATACTAGAACAGGTTAACAACCTCAAACTAGACAACAGTACAACAACAAGCTTCATACAAGACGGTATTAATCAATTCAATACGCAAATGTATAGATTTAATATACCAATCGAAATTACCCTACAAGAAGTAATTACTGATCTCAAAACTTCAATAACAGGATTACTCAATAATATACTCACTACAGTATCCTCCATTAGTAGTTTCTCGGTGGATGCTTTCTTTAATTTGATTATTCTCTACGGACTTACATTTATTATAATACCTGGTTTTGATCAAATAATTACATTTATAAAAAGGATTGTTCCGTTTGAGGAAGAAATTACAACACTTTATATCAATAGAACACTCGAAACTGCAAAAGCTATGGTATGGGGTATGCTAATAGTGGCGATAGGACAAAGTATAACAACCGGTCTCCTACTCTACCTATTCAGAACACCATACACTCTTTTGATAATGCTACTAGTAGCAATATTCTCCTTTATACCAATACTTGGGACTGGAATGGTTACACTCCCCTTAGCAGGAGTATACCTACTCACTGGACAGTTATGGAAAGGCCTTGTACTCATTATCTTCCAAATTGTAGTCATTGGAAATATTGATGCAGTACTTAGAGCTAAACTCATTCCAAAAGATGTAAAAATGCCCTTATTCATTAGTTTCATTGCAATATTTGGTGGATTATCAATATGGGGAATCTGGGGTCTAATATATGGACCAGTCATCTTTATACTACTCCTTACCACAATTGAAGTAATTAGAAAATATTACCTACCTAGTAGAGCAGAGAAATAGTATATAATTAAATATATGAGTAACAAAGCTGTCCTCACAATCACATGGCTATGTATATTCTCAATACTATTCCCAATATTTAAAACCTTTGCAGAAGAGCTAGAATCAACAAATTATAAACTAGTTGGAGTAACCACTCAAGGAGGAGGTATAACTGAAAGTACAAACTACTCCTCCCTACTTACAGTAAATGAAACAGCAACAAATCCAGCAACTTACTCTACCAATTACAAAGCATTTTTCGATCCAGCATATGCATTTAGACCAGCAGTTGCCGAGCTAAGCTGTTTTGAAACTACTACAGATGGATCCAGCAATTGTACAACAGGACCACCAGAACTAGCTGCAGGAGGAATGGTAGCCCTATGTGGAGCAGGAGGTTGTTATGACAGAGCAAGATTTGAAGTTGATATAAATGATAACCCATCAGACACCCTTTATGCTGTACAAATATCAGAAGATGATTTTTCTTCCGACACTCGATATATAGATAGTTCTACATACGAAGCAGAACCATACAGTACACACAATATTAATGATTTCAGAACTAAAACCCAATGGGAAACTGACACTTTCAATGTCTTAGGACTAACCGAAGGCATTCAATACTACCTTAGAATTATTGCATTACACGGCGACTTTACAGAAACTGAGGAAGGACCATCTGATACAGCTACAACAGCAGGTACATCATCCAGTGTTGATATCGATATTGCAGGAACTGGTGGAATATCAGCAGAAACAGATCCCCCCTTTACCATATTATTCACCGGTGCTAACTCCCTACTTGCCGGTGCAGGTACTGTAACTGCAGAAAATTTAATATGGTTAGACGCAGAAACTAATGGAGCTGGTGGTTTTGCGATAGTGCAACATGGAGAAAATGGTGGACTATACAGTACAACCCGTTCAGTACAAATAAATTCCATTACAGGAGATCTTGATACTTCAACCGAAGGTTTTGGATTACAAAGCTACTACATCGACTACGATACTTCTTCAGAATTGGGAGATATAACAGCAATGACTAATTACAATGGAAGTATTAGTAACGTTGGGATAGTAGATACAGATTGGAATAAAATATATGACGCAGATGGACCGATAGTAGATGGAAGAATGGCACTATACCTAAAAGCAAGGGCTGGGGCCGATAAACAGGGCGCTACAGATTACGATGAAACTATCACCTTTGTATTTATTCCAAGATACTAAAGTTCGAGTTATTAAACACTTGACATTCCTAATAAAAAATGGATAGTATAGTATATCTAATATAGAAATTGTAAATTCTTGTTTACACCATTAGTAATAATTTAAAAACTGCTAACAATGAAATTAAAACTAAGGAAGTTAGGGTACGTCTTCCTGATTCCCCTTATCAGTATAGCTCTCATAATGTTCCCAGCCTTTAACTCACAAGCAGCTACCCTTACTTCTGCATATATTATGCTAACCAGAATGAAAGCAAGCCTTACTAGTACTGCAAACTTAGAAATATATATAGCATTGGAAACTACTGGTGCAGTAGGCACTGGTGGGACACTAACACTAGAATTCCCTGATGCAGGAGATACTGATTGGTGTGATACAGCAGGCAGTGATTTAACTGTTGCTGGTGTCGCCTCTACCCCCGCAGATTCAACAGGTGCTTACGATGTAGATGCTGCTTTACCAGGTACTCTAAGTGCAGCATGTGCACAAGGTACTGGTGCAAGCTCTGCAGATACAATTACCATTACTGGTTTAACCGGATTAACAGCAGCAACAACATACGGTGTAAAAGTTTCTAATGGAACTACAGCTAAATTAGGAACTTCTACTGCTGGTACTCATATTGTAGTACTTACAGTAACGCAAGGTGCCACTATTGAAACTAAATCCTTTGGGATAAATATTGTAGCAGATGACGAAGTAGACATCTCTGCTACAGTTGTAGATGTACAAACAGTAACATGCTCACTTGGATCAAATGCTGTAGGTCTTGGAAATTTGTATAAAGGAGGTTCATATATAACTGGTAATCATACAATTACTATCTCTACTTCAAGTTCCGCAGCGGGATACTTCTGGGCAGCATATGGTACTGGTGATGGATCTACCGATGCAGGACTTTACAAAAGTTCAGCCACTACCTACCTCATCGCATCATCAAACGCAGGAACAACTGTAGATATATCAGCCGTAGGATCAGAGGGCTTTGGAATGAACGTAAGTGAACCATCTGGATCAACAGCGGGTACAGGATATTCTAGTAGTGGTAATGGTGCTGGTGTATTCGGATCAATCGGATTAGCTGCTGCTGAAGCAGAACTTATTCTTTACCAAATGGCACCACAACCAACAAGTGAAGACTCAACGGTTACTTACGGAGCAAGGGCTGGTTCAAGTGCAGAGGCTGGTGCATATGCAGAAACTGTTACTTTTGTCTGCGGTGGTTACTACTAGTGATATACACTTAATTAACAAAATATGAAAAATCTAAGATATATCCTGAGTACTGCCCTACTCTTCGGAATACTGTTTGTAACAAATACAGAAGCTAAGACACTTTCCATTGGTACTGCACCAACTAATGAGAAACTACAATTAGAACATGGAGAGATATATGAAGGAGAATTTACTGTATGGAATTTAGCAGAATCTACAATCACTTACTATGTACATGTAAGTAGTTTTAAACAAATACAAAATCAGCCAGGATCCGCAATATTTCTATCACCTCAAGACGATGCCCAAAACCTTTACTCTGCAAGTAACTGGGTAACCCTTGAAAAAAATGTATTAGAACTAGTTCCTAGTCGTAATGTAACAGTTGCATATACGATAACAGTGCCAGAAGATACAACAATGGGAGAATACAGTATTGAAATCTATTTTTCCTCAGAAGAAGCAGAGAAACAAGATATAACTGCAACATATGGTGTACTTAGTTCTGGAATACCAATATTGGTTACTGTAGGTGATGATTGGGCAGAAAGTGCTGAAATTTTAGATTTCTACTCTGCAAAAAAGATATATGAGAAACCGAATTTTACTACTCTTCTAACCAGAATCCAAAACCTTGGAGATACACATATAACACCAAAAGGTGATATTGTCCTTACAAATATATTCAAAAAAGAAGTAGGAAGAATCCATTTTAATGAACAAAACCAAAGTCTCCTGAGAGATAGTAATGGAACCTATGAAAGTGTCTGGGATCTAGAAAAATATATCAACGATGGACAACTTGTACTCGGACCAATTACTGCAGAAACATTTATACTCTACAGACATACTAATCCTGGGTTTTCCGTCCTTTCTGCAACTACAACCTTCTGGATTATTCCTTGGAAGTTGATAATAATGGTATTAATTGCCATAATTACACTGTATGTCATACTTGCAATCAGAAAAAAGAAAAAGAAAAGTAGTACTAGTAGTAATTACCACTATCCTCGTTAGTTTCCTAATACCAACCAATACTTACGCAGAAACCATATCCCCTATCCTTACTGAAGTAACCCAAAGTATGGGTGATATAAGTAGTGGGTCAGTAGAAATAAAAAACCAAAAGAATTACGACATCTATGTAACTCCTAAAATATATAAATACTACGCTCAATCCGAATATATTCTTGATTTAGAACCATTCGAGGAATTTGTTAAAATTGATACTGACTCAATACTAATACCAGCAAATAGTACGAAAACAATCACATTCCAGATATTGGGATTAGAAGCACTAGAACCTGGTACATACTACAATCTAATTGTATTTACACAACAATTAGATGATAAAAAAACTGAAGAAACGATAATAGGTACTACCGCAGTAACCTCCCATCTAGTAGTCCTCAATCTAACAACAGACCCAAATCTTGAAACAATTACCCAAGATTACAGCATAGATGTACAAGTAATTGATAAAGGAATACCTTTTCTTAAATCACCAAAATTAAAAATTACTTTTTTCAATAATTCAAAATACACATTAATACCCAAAGGAGAAATACGGGTGGAAAAACATAGTACCAATAAAGAGCCAGAATATATAAAGATTAACTTAGATAGAAACAGAGCTTACCCACAAGATACACTAGAGATGGATTTTAAAGTTAATAATTGGTATTTAGAAGATATATTCTTTAGAAAAACAGCATATATAAAAATACAAAACGGCATAGATAACGGAATAACCACTAATGAAATAGAAATACCAGGATTCAAGAATGAGTTTATGTACATCCTCATTACATTGATTGTAATCTTAACATTAGCACGATCGATAAGAAGCGATATTAAACCAACTTCAAAATCTTCTTAGTAGTCTTAAAACTCACTTTAGCAACATCCCTAAGCTTCTCTGCACCATATATACGCACAAAATCAATACCAGATCTAATTACATTAGAAGCCCCTTTGGGAAAATTAAAATCATATTTAGCACGTAATCTATCAAACTCTTCTAAAAATATTCCTCTAGCAATAATGGATGCAGCAGCTACTGCAATATCAGACTCTCCTTTATGAAATTGCTCTATATCCACATACTTACCAAGTGGCCCAAGTTCATCCAGAATCCTATGTTTCGAAGAAGAGAATTGATCAATAACTACTTTTTTACATTCAATATCTTTCTTACCTAAATCTTCAAGTGCTGTTTCAATACACTGTGTATGCTGTTTAGCTAGTAATATAGACAAATTACCATATTCATTAGTCAAATCATTATATATCTTAGGATATAAAACAATCGGATAGTAGTATGGATAATCCTTTACTCTTGCATACAAATCTAAAATTTTCTTATCCGAAAATTTCTTAGAATCATCAAAGCCTAAATACGATATCTTTTCGACAAAATCTTCATCTACAAAACAAGCAACTACAACTAAAGGACCAAAATAATCACCCTTACCTACTTCATCGACACCAATATGAGGAACAATATCCTGACCATTCTCAGTACCTCCCTTTATATACGCAATTGTTTGTGTAAAATCAATACTACCCTGTAATACAAGCTTTCCACTACTGTATAAGGTAGCTACTGCACCATCTGGTGATGAAAAAGAATCTTCTACATACTCATTACTAATTTGCCTCTCTTTCCATCCCAAAGCCTCCATCATTTCTGAGAAACTCTCCATTTGAGTACCATTCAACTTTACAGTTACAGTGTTTTGTGACATCTAAATCTCTTCAATATTAAAACCATCAGAAGTATCTACAACTCTATACCCCATATTCATAATTTGATCTCTAAGTGAGTCTGCTAATTTGAAATTCTTACCCTTCCTAGCCTCCTCTCTCTTCTCTACAAGCTCTAATACAGAGTCTGGTATAGAAAGACCATTTTCAACTAAAGAAACCTCTAAATCCAAACCTAACACCCTATCAAAATCATATATGGTTGTAAGTATATCCTCTGGTTTCTCATTAGATTTAATAATTTCATTTATCAATGCTAATACCTTAGAGATATTTAAACAATCATCTAAATATTCCTTAAACTTCTTTACATAACTAGGTAGAATCTTACCATCTTGACCACTACTTTTCTTTTTTAATTCAGTTAATCTATTAATCAAAGCTAACCTTGAATTTCTAGCACCCTCCAGTGCCTCTTTTGAGAAGTTAAGCTTCATATTATACTTTACAGAACTATACAGATAGCGTAGATCTAATGGATTAAAGCCCATTTTAAGAATATCTTCTAACAAAAAACTCTTCCCTGAACTCTTAGACATCTTACTATCATCACCCATCACTACCCATTCGTTATGGATCCAATAGCTTACGACAGGTCTACCGTATGTACCAATATTCTGAGCTCTCTCGTTTGGATGATGTACGGACATATTATCTATACCACCAGTATGTATATCAAATTTATCACCCAATACTGTAGTTCCCATTGCAGAACACTCTATATGCCAACCAGGAAAGCCATCTCCCCAAGGTGACTTCCAATGCATTATATGATTCTCATATTTACCTACACGCTTCATCCAGAGTACAAAATCAGCAGGATGATGTTTATCTGGATCTACATTTACTTCTTCTCTTACACCTTCAGCTTTCTCATCTAAGGATTGACCTGTAAATATGGTGTAGTCAGGAATCTTCGATATATCAAAATACAATGCTTGCTTAGTTTCGTACGCATATCCGTTTTTCTCAATCTTTTTAATCATTTCTATCATTTCATTAATATATTCAGTAGCTCTAAGAAAACCTATCTCCTTAAGTTTACCTAAATCCATATTAGGATCAATCTCTTCCCCACTAGGAGAAAGAATATTCATCTTCCTAAAATCTGCTAGTACACTACGAATATATCTATTTGCGATCTCTATTGGTTTAACCCCTTCACTACTTGCACTCTTCTCTATTTTGTCCTCACCAAAATCCTCATCTGCAGTCATATGACCTACATCAGTAAGATTCATAACTCGGTTAACATCATATCCTAAATATAGAAATGCCCTATAAAGAATATCCCAATTAATATATGCACGAATGTTACCAATATGCATATTAAAGTAAACTGTAGGGCCACAATTATATATCGATATTGTATTATCAACTAAAGGTTTAATCTGTACAACTTCCCTATCTAATGTACTGTAAAGTTTCATAATATGAGTATTTTACAATGTATTTAGCCTAATATCCATTCAAAAGTAATACTCTTTGGTCAAAGTATAGATCTTTAGTAAGGTTGTATATCTCAACCTCTGTATTACCCATCAAGATTGGATCATACCTTTCGAACAAAAGGTATAGCTCCTCATTCTTAAGAACAAAAATACATTTACCTGATTCAAAAAACGCTCTCTTATTACCATCATTGTAAAAACTTAAACCCTCAATCTTCTCTGTCTTAACATTATACTCATATACCCAAAACCGCTTAGTACGATTAACCATACTTACAGAAGGAGAAAACAGTAGAATATACCCTGTATCAGTCTTAAATATTTCTAAAAGAGGGTCATTACTATCAATATCCCATATGACACTTTCATATACCCATTGTCTGTCATTAATCTTAATATTTAAATCCCCTACATATACATTAGGCCATATATCTCGATTAAGTTGCTCACTCTGATCAAATATTCCACTTACAAAAATTTCATCATTAGAAAACAGTATCCTCCCATTACTATCAAATCTAATCTGTTGAGTATCTAACACTTGAAAACGATCAAAGTATGAAGCCTCTACACATCTATCAATATCTAAATTATCAATCTCAGGACATTTTAATTCTTCACTACTAATCCAAACCCCTTTTACTACGGAAGTATTAAGTACATATGTTTTTTCTCTATTAAAAATCTCTTCAAAATATATATTGCAAACAAGATAACTAAGCAATCCTAAACCACACATGATGGTAAATACAAGAAGGTATCCATTTTGACTTAAAAATTCTTTTAAATTCCTTCCCTTTGATTTAGAAGACATTAGGCAGTAAATACAAATTATATACTCCTCCTTCCCTCTAATGCTCTTTTTAATGTTAGTCTATCGGCATATTCCAAGTCTGCTCCAGTTGGTAATCCCATTGCTAATCTACTTACCACCATTGTACCCCCTTTAATATCTTTTTTAAACATGTCATGAATGTAGCTTGCGGTAGCCTCTCCTTCAAGATTAGGATTTGTAGCAACAATTATCTCTAACTTCTTCCCCTTCAATTCTTTAAGTAACTCGTTGACTCTCTTTTTAAGCTGTTTAAATCTTAAATCCTCCGCACCTATACCCTCTGCAGGAGATATGACACCACCTAGTACAAAGTAGAGTCCATCATATACAGCAGAATTTTCGAAGGCTACAACATCTAAAGGCTCTTCTACAATACAAAGTTTAAAACTCTTTCTAAGAAGATTACTACATATATCACAAATATCTTTATCTGATACATTGTAACACTTACTACAAAAACAGACATTTTCATCCATATCAATCAATGCATTAGCAAGTTGTGTAGCATCCTCATTCGGAGATCTAAGGTAATGATATACCATTCTTGCAGCAGATTTTGGACCTACACCAGGTAATTTACTGAATTCGTTGATAACTTTTTCGACAGATTTTGGTAGTACAGACATATATTTTTAGCTAAACATACTTTTTAATGAATCCATGTCCATATCCTGAACCATTTCTTTTCGTAATTTCTTCTGGTAACTTTTAAATGCCTCCTTCATTCTCTTTTTAAAATTCTTATACTCGTCTGGATGAAGAATTGTTTCATCTATATATATATCTTCGAATTCCTGAGCTCCATTCATATATATTTTAAGCAAACCATCTTTAGACTCACCAGATATCTTCTTCTCTCTCAACTTCTTCTGCATCTTTCTAGCTTCTCCTTGCATTCTGAGTATTTCTTTTGGATTTAACATATGTATTTTTAGAACAAAATAAAATATTTATTCATTATACATTAAACTGGAATATTTTTATTACATTCCTGCAAATATAGCTTCTATTTCCGCAGATGTTTTTGACTTAAAATATTTCTTCCTAGAAGGAATATTTTTAAATACAACATCAGCATTACTCTTCATACGAGGTTTCTGTTTTTCATTAACTGTACACACAAGAGAGTAAGAAATATTAAATATATCCTTTAGAACCTTATTAATCACCTCTTTACTCTGTGGACAATCAATTTGATCTTTATAAAATTGGAATGGCACTTCTATATGTAGATTACTACCTTTACATTTAGTAGGCTTTGCAGTACCTAGAAATGCGAATAGATGCTTATGTACAGGCCTTATAGCCTTTACTACTCTACTCCAATTATCTTTCACTATATTAAAATTAACACTATCGTCATTATTCACAACAATTGGCTTTATCCCACCAACAGTAGTACTATCCACACCATTATCCACATCTTCTTCAGAGACATCCTCTTCTTCTTCTTCTTCTTCCTCCTCCTCTATATCCTGATCCGCACAAAACTCAGGTATTACCATTTCCAAAACCAAAGTTTGATTACCACTACCCCTAAAACTTCTTTCAATATCTAAGAAGGTTTTTACAAACCTAAGAATATCTTTCTGGGAAATCTTACTGTAGAATTTGTACTCTAAATGCTCCCCCTTAATCTTTGATACAAGTACCTCCCTTAATGTCTCTAATGTATATGATACAAACTGTTGAAGATTTATTCCTTTCTCCTCCAAACTTTCAATTAATTCCAACGCTTTTTTAGCATTACTCTCCATCAGACTAGTGAGTAACCCGTCTACCATTTCAATATCTGGCAGACCCAACAAGGTTCGTACTTCTTCCTCTGTTATGTTCTTATCCTTACCACTTTGACCACTAAATACAACATCAAGCAAGGATAGAGCATCTCTGTAGCTACCACGAGCATTCTTAATGATTAATTTCTCAGCTTTAGCCTCAACCTTCATCCCTTCACCCTTAGCACTTCTATTAATAACTTCCATGATCTCCTTATCACTCCCTAATCTAAAATCATACCTTTGACATCTTGAAAGAATTGTAGCTGGTAACTTATGTACTTCTGTGGTTGCGAGTATAAAGATTACATGGGAAGGCGGCTCTTCCAGGGTTTTAAGCAGTGCATTAAAAGCCTCTGTAGTAAGCATATGTACTTCATCTATAATATATATTTTGTATTTCCCTTCGGTAGGAGAAAACTCAATCTTCTCTTTCAATTCTCTAATCTGGTCAATACCTCTATTAGATGCAGCATCTATTTCAACTAAATCTAAGAAATTACCATTTGTAATTCCTTTACATATATCGCATTCATTACAAGGATTACCATCTTTACCAAGATTAGTACAATTTACAGCCTTAGCAAGTATTCTCGCAGTACTTGTTTTACCTGTACCTCTAGAGCCTACAAAAAGATATGCATGAGAGAGCTGGTTACTCTTAACTGCATTCTTTAATATTTTAGTGATATGTTCCTGCCCTATCAACTCATCGAAATTTTGGGCTCGATATTTTCGGTATAGTACTAATGACATAATGATATATCTTAGACCAGCAAATATATACTGTAAAGTAAAAATATTTTACTCGGGGAAAAGACCTAAGCCTCAAGCTTTTAATTTTTCAACAGCATTACTAAGCATTTGTGTGTACAAACCATAACCCACTGAATTGATTACACCAGATTGATTCCTACCCAAAATATTACCAGCTCCTCTGATTTCCAAATCACGATTTGAGAGAATAAAACCAGAACCCAAAATCTCAGATTCCTTTAATGCACTAACTCTTAAGGCACTATTCCCTTTTAATTTTTCAAACAAAAAACATGCATATGCCTGCCTATTTCCTCTCCCAATCCTCCCTCGTAATTGATACAATTGAGACAGACCAAACATATTAATATCATCTACAATTAGCGTATTCACATTTTGAATATCTATGCCATTCTCAATTATCGTGGTACAAAGCAGTATATCTATACCACCATTTACAAATGAGTCCATAGTTTGTTCAATCCGTTTGACACTCATCTGCCCGTGCAATATTTTTACTATACCCTCTGGAAACATTTTTTGTAACCTATTCTGTACATATTGTATAGTACCTACACGATTATGTAAGTAGAAAACTTGTCCATCTCTATCTAACTCTCTTCTAACTACCCTATCAATTACCTTCCAAGAAAACCTACAGAACTCATTTTTAATATCTTTCCTCCCACTTGGTGGTGTAGCAAGTACGGATATATCACGAATACCCATTAAAGACATATTTAATGTACGTGGTATTGGAGTAGCCGTCATAGAGAGAATATTAGTATTTAACCTCATACCTTTTAAGTGTTCTTTCTGTTTAACCCCGAATTTCTGTTCTTCATCAATAATTACTAACCCAAGATTCTTAAAACTCACTTTCTTAGAAAGCAAACTGTGTGTACCAATCACAATGTCTACCCCACCATTCTTTAATCCACTTAAGATCTTTTCCTTCTGTGATTCTGTATTAAATCGACTTAAAGATTGAATTACAAATGGATACTTCTCAAATCTCTTTCTAAAAACTTTAAGATGTTGCTCTACAAGTACTGTTGTAGGTGCAAGTATTGCTACTTGAAAACCAGAGTTTACTACTGCAAAAGTTGCTCGCATAGCGATTTCTGTCTTCCCAAAACCAACATCACCTACAAGTAATCTATCCATCGGAATATTGTTCTGAAAATCCTCTATGATATTTCTAGTGGCAACAAGTTGGTCTTCTGTATCACTAAATTCAAAATCATTAATGAATGTCTCGAATTCATCTAACTGTTCATTGGAAATAACGGTATCTATTGTACTTGTAGTTCTCAATGCATACAGCTGTAGAAGCTCCTTAGCGATACTCTCTGCTTGTCTTTTAGCACTTTTAGATATTCTACTCCATACATCACTATTAAGTCCTGTAAGGGTTGGTTTATTCCGACCAGTACCAATATATTTCACTACCTTTTCTAATGCACTAAAAGGTATTAGTAACCTATCATTCTTTGCATAATGAATATCCAAATATTTCTGATTCTCAATCTCTTTCAATCCCTTAAATATACCAATACCGTGATCTTGATGTACTAAGTAATCCCCAGGAATTATTTTCTTAAGAATTTCCCATGAAGAAGCCTCAATATTTTTTAAATTCTTCTTCTGGTCAGAAATATCTACCTCTCCCAATACCTCTAAATCTGTAAGAAGAATTAACTTAGATTTTTTGTATAGGAAACCTCTACTCAGATTCTTTTCAAGATTACTTCCCGCTTCAAAATATTTATTAATGTATTTTGCAAGACTACTCTGACTTCTTTCAAACCTCTCTAGGTTCTTCGAAAGATACCAGATTTCATATCCAAGCTCTTTAAAATTCTTTAATATATTTTCTGTGGTATGAAGGTCTATGTAGCTATATATTGCAGGTATCCTCCTAAGACCTACTTCATATGTATTGCCACTTAAATCTTGAGTAAGGTATATTAACTTGGAATTTGAAAGATATTCATTCCCAATGATATGGGAAGAGTTTACATCCAGTATTTCTTTAAATTCTAATTCGCCAATTTTTCTTCTTTTACTAGGTTCAACAATCTCAATACTCTCGATTTCATCGCCCCAGATGCTCAATCTCAGAATATTCTTCATACCATACGGCCATATTATCACCACATCTCCCAATACAGAGAATTCTCCTTCTTCCCAGACTCTTCCTACCTTTCTATATCCTATTTGGGTAAAAGAGTCAGTTTTAAACTTACATCCCTTTTCTAACCTAAGAAGTTTAGTATCCTTTTCCTTGATATTCTTAGTGATGTATATGGAGCAATTCAATTTACGACCGAGTATTTCTGCAAATATTTCTTCAAATTCTGAATCTACTTGAGAAAAGTATTTTTCTTTCTCATTTAAATCAAATCGTTTACTTAATTGATCAAACAGGTTATCTTTAGTTATCTTTTTAGTGGAACTTTGCATACGAGAAGATTATAATGGATGGATGGATAATTTGTAAGTAATTAAAAATGTTTATCGCACATGCACCAATATCATATTTAGCCAACGAGGTAATCCAAAAGAAAAAACTTTCAAATCTAAAGCCCTCTCAACAAATATTTGTAGTGGTCTGTTCCCTAGTCTTTGGGGTCCTTCCTGATATGGATCTCCTAGTAATGATGATGACTGATAGGCCTCCATTCTCACACCATGATGTATTTACCCATACTTTTACATATTGGATAGCGGTATGGTTACTACTTTCCCTAATCTCTAAATTAGTATATCCCCATTTAAACAACAAGATGAAACAGTTTTTAACAAAGGATTTTCTTAATATCCTACTTAAAACCTTTTTAATTGCAGGTATTTCTCACTTTCTTGCAGATCTGCTTGTTGGTAATATTATGCTTCTCTATCCTTTTACTACTAGACCTTTTACAATATTAAAGTATATTTTTGAACCAAGTTACTTCTCAGGATATGCTCTGAGTGTGTTTTTAGCAATTGAATTTATTTTCATTGCCATTGCATTACTATCTTTAAGTAGAAAGTTCCTTAAAAAGTTTAAATGGGATGATATTATTGTATATATCTTACTAAGTGTTACTGGTTTATATCTTCTTTTTACCATGTTTATAAACACGAAGACTTACAACAATAGTTTTCTTGATGGTACGAATAAGCCGTATATAGACTGTGATATGGATTTTGATACATTGAGGGATTCCGAGGATGCGGATGTTGATAATAATGGGATTGATAATATATTAGATGTAGATGAAGAAGGTTTAGTGGTTTCTATAAAGGATATTGTTAATTCAAATAAACTAGCGATTAGTGGGAATGGAGATCTAAAAGATTGGATTATTACAAAATTTGGAGGTCTAAATTCATATCGATTAGTATCCCAAGCATTTTATGAGAATTACTCCCCTATTGAACCAGTCCTAAAGGATTTCTATATTAAATCTTTAGATAAGAAGAAATATACAGTTAATTTAGATTATCAAGAAGTATTAAGAAATTATCTACTATCAAAAGATCTTTTAATAGATCTTAATCTAGAGGGTAGTCCCCTACTGGCTAGTGGGAAGGTGTTCTTTCTTATAGATGAAAATGACGAGATTATGAATATGGGAATGAGTATGGATGGTAATGAAGTAGCAATTGTATTACCAGGTGAAGAGTTTGTTCAGTATCACACCTATGAGGGTATTAGAAAATTCTATGGAAATACTATATCCATCGTTCAAATATGTCTTTAGTAAGAAGTTCTTCACATGCTTTAAAAAGAGTTATGTTTAAGACTTCTCTTTCTTCTTTGGTAAATCTCTTTAATACATATTCTTCTCCAGGGATTTCTCTACTTTCCCTATTTTCAATACCAATTCTTACTCTTAAGAAATCTGTTGTTCCTAATATTTCTTCAACACTCTTTACTCCATTATGACAATGTGGGGATTTTCCTCTCTGTATTTTATACTCCCCTAATTTAAGGTCTAGGTCGTCATGGAAGAGTATAAAGTGATCGATATCATACTTTTCATATACCCTTTCGATTACCTCCCCAGAGGTGTTCATTTCTCCTTTGGCTTTCTGAAGAATAATGACTTCTCCACCACCCCATTTTACTCTAACAATATCTGATCGTAGATGTCTTTCATGTTTAAATACATCGTGTGCTGTAAAACCTTCATAGCGAAGAGCTTGTTTCAATACATCAAGGGCACAGTATCCTGCATTGTGCCTAGTATTGTGATATCTAACATCGCCATTCCCTATCGCACTAATTAGTATCATTTCTGTATTAAACTTCTTAACATTTTATTAACTATTTCTTCTTGTTTAATATACATTGGTTCTTTTTTGTAATCAACTTTATCAAATTCCTTTTCGTGACGATGTCCTTGTAAATGTAGAATACCATGTACACAAAGTCGGATAATTTCTTCTATAAACTTTGTATCAGAAAAATTGTTAATTACATATTCAGGACATATATATATTTCCCCTAAAAGATCGTTAGAATCAAGGTTAAATGATAACACATCTGTAACCTCATCTATATTTCTATACTCACCATTTAATTCCTTAATGTACACACTTTCCACAAATATAATGTTTAAATTTTGATCACCCAGTGTTAAATTTTGTTCAAGACATTTTATTAAATCCTTCTGAGTGAAGGGAAGTTTAGGGTGTATATCTAAAAGGATTTGGATATCTAAAATATTAACCATTATTAAGCATTTCCTGTACTATATTTCTTACACTGTTTCCATCAGCCTTACCATTTAGCTCTTTCATTACAACACCCATTACTTTACCTATTTCCTTTATATCCTTCACGCCCAATTGTGTAATCTTTTTAGAAACAACTTCCTTAATCTCTTTATCATTCATTAATTCTGGTAAATATTTCCGCATTATCTCTAAATCTTTCTTCTCACTTTTAACAAGGTCTTTTCTACCCATCTTACTGTATTGAGAGATAGAGTCTTCTATTTTGTTTGTTTCTTTTCTAAGTATCTTCTGAATATCTGTATCTGTTAATTCTTTATCAGAGCCTATTTGAGCATTCTGAATGGTAGCAAGTACTATTTTAAGAATCTGAACAATATCAGTATTACCTGCTTTGATAGCAGTCTTCATATCTATTCTTAAGGTTTCTAGGAGAGACATTGTTTGAAGCTAATAAATTATTTAGCTCTTCTTGCAGCAGTTCTTCTTCTTCTTTTCATTTTTGCCCATTCTCTTCTCTTTTGGATTTTTAGTTCAGCTTTTTTAATTCTGTATACTCTATTTCTGAATGTTTCTAATATCCTTTCTCTAAGAACTTCTCTGTGTAATCTTTTTAGGGCACTGTCTATATTTTCATTAGCATGTACAATTACTGCCATGATTATCCGAGTTAATTAATATCAAACGGTTGGATTATATCACAGATTACTTCTTCTTTGCTACTCTGTTTTCAAAGTTTTTAATTCTCCTATCTGATAGATATTCTGTAATACTGTAATTTAGTTTGTTCCAGTTTAATCCAACAGTGATTAGTATTAGACCAAAGAGAATTCTTACTACACTATCCTCAAAGATCCCTGTTTGTGGTGTTTCTTCTTCCTCTGTAGGTATGTCACAATCTATTACAACTGTTTCATCAACAGAGAAGCTGTCTCCTTCACTGGGGTATGCAGTTACAGTATTGTCATATGTTCCAAATGCACTAGATGGTATCTGTATGTAATATGTAAATGTTTGAGCTTCATCTACACTAAATATTTCATCGTCTCCTTCTAAATCCCATGTAATCTGTCCACTAGCGTATGTTCCAACTCCAGATATATCGTTTAGGTAATTAGCAATTACTTTACTATCTAGATTATCTACCACTCTATCAATATTGCCTTGAGCGTCTCCTGTATTAGTTACAGTGATTGTATATATTGCTTTTCCTTCAATGGTCTCTCCATCTTCTATACAGCTTTCTACACCTACTTTTGAGATACTCCAGTCTGGATTACTGCTTGGGCATACACATGTGGTTTGATTACATACATCCCATGTACATGATACTCCTGTAGGGTCACCTAATTCACACTGTTCTCCTTCGGTATTACCCAATATTCCATCTCCACAGGTTTCTTCAATATCAATTACTGGGCATTTACATGCATCCGAACATGTTGAGGCATTGCCATTTATATCAGTACAAGCATCTCCTGGAGGATCACATTCTTCACCTTGCGTATTTCCAAGTATTCCATCTCCGCAGGAGGGTGTAACAACAATTTCTTCTTTACAATATAATTTGTAAACACTAAGATTTCCACAACCACCACACCAAGAATCGCAGGAATCTATCACAGTACAACCAGTTTTATCTCCCCCATCCCCAGAGACACCACAACTTATTAGGCCCTCACTTTCACAACTTTTAGAAAAAGAACATAGTAGAGGTTTTGTAGAACAGTAAGTACCTAAACCATATTTATGTGATTGCTGATCCCATCTTACACAGGTACATTGTCCAGTGTCAGAGTCGTAATAAGCATTTAAAGGAAACTCACATTGTTCAGTTTGAGCACATGTCCTAACGGGTCCAGAACTACATGTATTAGCACATTTGCATTGATCAGATTGCCTCCAACATTTATCATCTGCTTGACTACCCTCTGTACAATAACAAAGACCAGAATTTAAATCTATTGAATCACCATCACAGTCATAAAGTCCCTCTATTCCGAATTCACTACTCCAATAACAACCTTGATGAACCGTTTGACATACACCACATCCTGCACCATTATCATCACAGGTCCCATTTTTGGTACCGACATCCTTACAAACCAAACCGCTAGGACAGACACTATGAGGACAATTCGAATCGTCACAACTGCCATCGACGTTATCATCTAAACAACAACAACTCCCAGCCCCACCCCCTGCTTCACTATCCTCTGGCGCTACTGTTTCAGGTTGTAATGTTCTCCATAATAGATAACCACCTGAACCTAAAACAATAATACCTAGTATTACAAATAACAAAATTTTACCATTCTTAGTAATCTTTATCTTCATTACTTAAATCTTTTTTCTAGCTTACTCCTCCTCCTATTAATCCTTCTTTCTCTTCTAAGATCCTTTTTAAACCTAGATCTCTCGGAGATAGAATCAAACATATAGTTAAGTTTGGAATACTGACTTACTAAACCACCAAGCAAGATAAAAGCAGTACCTACAGATACTGTACCAAGCACTGTGTCAAATATTCCTGTCTGAGGTACAGTATCACCCGTACCAGGAGGGACTTGAGGTTCTTCCCCACCTACAGTAAATTGCGCATATGAGTATAGATCACCGTATACAGGACCATCTGTCCTTGGGTTATCTGTAACACCATCATGCCATTGTGTAAAGTGATAACCAGTATTAGGTACTGCTGTTACTGCTGTACCATACCCAGCTGGGTCCACTGTCTGTGCAATATCCCCTGTAAGAGTTCCATTCTTATTCCCATCTTCATCTAACCATATATCATAGCCAAGAGTATACGAGGTAGGAAACCCTACTTCAAATTCTGCAGTTACTGCTAATGGACCATACACATTTTTATCTATTCTTGGATTGTCTGTAACACCATCATGCCACTTCACAAATCTATACCCACTATCAGCAACAGCTGTTACCGCTGTACCGTCTTCTCCAAGTTCTATTGTTTGTGAGGTATTACCTGTAAGACTTCCATTAGGGCCTGCCATATAGGTGAGGGTAATTGTTGAAGATTCTACTAAAAACTCTGCAGTAACCGTTATATTCCCTTGAACATTACTATCTGTTCTAGGATTCGTAGTAATATCATCACTCCATTTTGAAAACTCATACCCACTATCTGGTACTGCAGTTACTGCTGTACCGCTACTCCCTTTATTCACTGTCTGTGTAGCACTCCCAGTAAGAGATCCATTAGAACCTGCAGTATATCGAAGGGTGTAGGTGGTGGGGGGGGTAGGAG
>Ga0209121_10001239_pt1 | contig 26770 bp, 24 predicted proteins | sample Cruoilmetagenom3_FD_187292 | JGI IMG/M metagenome (GOLD analysis project Ga0209121, IMG submission 187292) | Oil polluted marine microbial communities from Coal Oil Point, Santa Barbara, California, USA - Sample 3 (SPAdes) (version 2) | ecosystem: Environmental > Aquatic > Marine > Oil seeps ...
TCCAGGTCGTACTCCACCTCCGTCTCCTCAGCGATCTTCCGCAACTCGGCAACGACCTTCGGATGCAGTGGGATGCCCTGAGCCCGCCGCTCGTCGGCCATCTCGAATTCCTTCTCACCGTGAATGTAGATGCGCTCCTGCCCCTCTGCCTTGGCTGAATTCGTCAGACGCCGGATGATGTCATCCATGGTGGCCTCGAACTCCTCGATCGGACGGAAACCGTCCACCCGCAGCGCGCCGAAGAAGTGACCCACGTTCGCCGGCAGCGGCTTGCCATCCGGCATCTTAGGATAGATGCTGGTGGCGTACCCCGCGCCAGGCAGCACGCCGCAGAGCACATCCACCAGCAGCGCCAGGCCGTACCCCTTGTGGCCTCCCAGTTCCTCGTCCGCTCCACCCAGAGGCAGGAGCCCGCCGCCCGCCCGCGCCAGCAGGTTGCGCAGCACTCGCCCAGAGTCGGCGGTGGGCACGCCCTGCTCATCCGTGGCCCAGCCTATCGGCAGCGGCTTCTCCTGGCGGTCATACACCTCCAGCTTGCCCCGCGGGACGGTGGAAGTAGCCATGTCCAGCACGAAGGCCCGCTCCTCGCCCGCCGGCGCGGCCACGCTGATGGGATTGGTGCCCAGCACAGCATCGCGGCCGAAAGTCGGCACCACCAGCACGGCAGCGTTGGTCATAGAGAAACCGATGCAATCATGCTCCAGGGCCATCATCGAGTAATAGCCAGCGATGCCGTAGTGATTGGAATTGCGCACGGTGACGAAGCCCGCGCCCACCTGCCGTGCCTTCTCGATGGCCAAGCGCATGGCACGCACCGACACCGGCTGGCCGAGCCCTGCACCACCATCGATCAGTGCCGTGGCTGGTGTCTCGTGCACCGCCTTGATCTGGGGACGGGCCACCATGACGCCATCCCGCAGACCATTGACGTAGCGCCTGAGCCGCGCTACACCGTGAGAATCGATCCCCCGCAGATTGGCGGTCACCAAGCTGTCAGCCGTCACTGCCGCGTCTTCTGGCGGCACATCCAGCTTGATGAACACCCGCGTGCAGAAATCCTTGAGCGGCTCTGCCCAAACGACGACACCGGTGTTTTCAGACATCTTTGTCTCCTTTCGTTTATGTGTAGGGTCTAGCAGCGCTGAAGGGTCTGACAGGTCTGAGGGGATCTGATCAAGCTGCCTCAGACCCTTCAGACCCCCTGGACCCCTCAGTTCCCTCAGTTCCCTTCTTCACTCCATCCGCTACCAGCACCTTCTTCAAAGCCATGATCGCACATTCTATCATGCTTTCGTCCGGCTCTCGCGTCGTCAGCCGCTGCAACGCCAGACCCGGCGCGATCATCCAGCGCACCAGGGGGTTGTCCTGGTGGTTGGTGCTCAAGCGCACCAGTTCATAGGCGATGCCGGTGACCACGGGGATAAGCAACAGGCGTGCCACCAGGCGGTGCAGCCAGTGGTTGAAGTGGAAGGGAGCGAAGAGAAGGATGGACACCATAACCACCAACAGCGTGAAACTGGTGCCACAGCGGGTGTGCGCTGTGGGGAACGGGCCAATCTCCTGCAGTGTCAGCGGGCGACCTGCCTCGTAGGCGTTGATCGTCTTGTGCTCCGCGCCGTGGTAGGCGAAGACGCGGCGAACGTCGGGCATGAAGCCGATGACCCAGACATAGCCAACGAACAGCACCAGCCTAAACGCTCCCTCCAACAGGCTGCTCAACAGGTGCGAGGCAATGAAACGCTCTAGCCACTGCGCCACCAGGCTGGGAATGAAGAAAAAGACGCCGATGCTGATCGCCAGCGCCAGGGCCATCGTCGTCCAGGCTATCGGACCGCTGAATTCGACGTCCTCTTCCTCGCTCAGAGCCACATCGGCCGAGAAGGTCAGCGTGCGCATGCCCAGCACCAGCGCGTCCCAGAGGACGGCCAACCCCCGCACGAAAGGCAGCTTGGCCCAGCGGCTGGTGTAGATCAAGGCCTTCAGCGGCTCATCGTGCAGCACGATGTCGCCGTTGGGATGGCGCACGGCAACCGCCATGTGCGTGCGCCCGCGCATCATCACGCCTTCGATGACCGCCTGCCCGCCGTAGTGGAAGTTGCTGTCAGGTTTCTCTCGGTTGTTATCTTTCGACATGCCGTTCTCTGTTCCTTTAGTAGCTGAAGTCAACGGGGGAAACAAGGCGACGAGTCAATGGGGGATTACGACTATGGCATCTCGACGGGCTTCACGATGAACTGGCCCGGCTTTCCAGCCACTGCACGCACCTGCCCAGCCACCATCGTTGGATCCTGCTGAAAGATGAGCAGCGCACCGGTGCGCTGCGCCCAATCGCGCAACCGACGCTTGCTCTCGATGCTCTCCATCGGCTCCGCATCGTAGGCGGGCACCCAGGCCAGTCGCTCCAGCGACACTGCCCAGCCGCAGGCATCGCTCAGAAAGATCGCTGCCTCTCCTTCGCTTTCGATGACCACCACCTGGTGGGCCCGCGTGTGACCCCGTGTCACCCAGCAGCGCACCTCGGGCGTGACCTGAGTGTCGCCGTGGAGGACGCGCAACTGCCCTGTGACCTCCAACGGCACGAAGTTCTCAGCAAAGTAGGTGCCCCGCGTGCGCTCGTTGGGGTAACGAGCATCGGCCAGCTCCCGCCGCTGTATCCAGTACTCTGCGTTGGGAAAGGTGGGCACGAGCTTTCCGTCCTGATAGATCGTGTTGCCGCCGCAGTGGTCGCTGTGCAGATGCGTGTTGACGACCGTGTCCACGTCTCCGGCCCGCACGCCCAGCCGCTCCAATTCGCTGAGCAGCCGCCGCTCCCCGTGCAAGTTGAGCCGTTCCCGCGCCTTGGCCGTCAACTTGTCGCCGTATCCCGTGTCTACCAGGATGATCTTACCCGCTGAGCGGATGAGCAGACAGCGCACCACAAGAGGAATGCGGTTGAGCTCATCGGGCTTGATGATCCGCTCCCAAAGCACACGGGGCACCAACCCAAACGCTCCACCCGCATCGTGCAGGGCAATGCCATCGCTCACCACCTCGATGTCCGCATTGCCGATCAGCACAGCAGCACTCCCAAGGCGATGCTGGTCAGCTTCGTCTCCGAGGGAGCAGAGCGCGAGGCCACCACCAATGGTGCGCTTGCCCCGATGACCACGCCGCACATCTTGCCCTTAGCGAAGTAGATCATCCCTTTGGCCAGCATGTTAGCCGCCTCCACGTCCGGGGCGATGAGGACATCGCCCCGTCCGGCGACAGGGCTGTTGATGTTCTTGGCAGCCGTCGACTCGGGAGAGATGGCATTGTCTAGCGCCAGCGGCCCGTCTACGATGGCTCCCTGAATCTGATGGCGGTCGGCCATTTTGGCCAGGTTGGCTGCATCCAGAGTGGCCCGGATCTTAGGATTGACCATCTCCGTTGCCGCCAGGATGGCCACCCTGGGCAGTTCCACGCCCAGCGCCTTGGCCACGAAGATCGCGTTGCGCACAATGTTCACCTTCTGCTCCAGCCCGGGAGCCACGACCACGCCACCGTCGCTGACGAAGAGCAACCGATTGTAGCCCGGCAGTTCGATGACGGCGACATGGGTCAGCAGGTTGCCAGTGCGTAGCCCTGTCTCCTTGTCCAGCGCCGCCTTGAGGAAGGCACTGGTTTCGACCCTGCCCTTCATGGCGACCTGCGCGTGGCCCAGGCGCACCAGTTCCATCGTCTTGCGGACACCCGCGCGGACGTTAGCCTCATCCACGATCATCATGCGGCTGACATCCAGACCCTCTTCCGCGGCGATGCGCCGAATTGTAGCCCGATCGCCCACCAGGATACAATCGGCGATGCCTGCCTGTTCAGCCGTCTGCGCCGCCACGAGGATCTCTGGATCGTCGGCACCAGCAATGGCCACGCTCTTGGGGCCCTTGTCCCGCGCTGCTGCCAGCAGTTGTTCGAAAGAGGTGATAGCCACGGTCATCTCCTACCCAGTACCGCTCTTACCTGCACTGCGACGGCGTGTGAACCTGCACCACCAGCGCCGCCGGCGAAGCCGCCGCAGCGTCTGTTGGGCCACCTCGCTGACAGGCCCCTGCAGCGCCAGCTCGCCATCGTCTAAATGTGCCTGCAGGGCCGCTTCGACGGTCTCATCGAGCGCCGCCTCCCCGCCGCGGCCTAGCCCCTGTGCCGCATACCAGCGCACCTGTGGATCTGGGTCATCAAGAGCCTTGGTGAGCTCAACGACGGCCATGGAGTTCAGAGCCATTCTCCCCAAGGCCCAGGCTGCGGCTGCACTCCGGCGCACAAGAACGTGTTCCTGTGCGTCGCTCAGCCGCACCAGCAGAGCGTCCACCGCTGCGGGATCGCCCGACCGTCCCAGGGCCCAGGCTGCCGCTCGCCGCACCCCTGCCGCCTCGTCGCGCAGCATCTGCAGGAACAAAGGGATGCCATCTACCGCTCCCATATGCCCCAAGGCCTCAATGGCGCTGGTGCGCACGCCCACGTGATGGCTGCGGGCTGCCTCCAACAGTGCAGGCACAGCCCGTTTGTCTCTCAACGTGCCCAGCGCTTCAGCCGCTGCTGCCTGCCGAGCCACCGGTGGCGTGCGCAGCGCCTGCAGGAGCGATTCCAGGGAGGCACGGCTGCCCAGGGCGGCCAGTGACCGCCCCGCTTGCCAGCGAACGAATGGCTCCTTGTCCGCCAGCGCGCCCACCAACGTCATGATCTCATCCCGATCCACAGGACCCTGCGCCAGCGCAGCGGCCGTCTGCCAGCGCCGCCGGGGATTGGGGTCCGCCAGAATGGACACGGGATCACCATCGAATTGGGGCCGCGAACGGCGTAGCCGTTTGGTCCAAGAGCGGAAGCGCTGCCCTAACTTCACGAAAGACTCCTCGCACATACTGGCCGAGCAACCACGGACCGGCAAGCGGGCCGTTCGGTCCACCCCCTCGCCGCTCTCCTGGGCGATTTGCCAGTGCAAGTATACCACGTTCGCGCCCACTGTCAACTGTGCCAGTCGGAAATGTGCAGGAGAAGGGTCCCCATCCCTCCCTTGCCAAGGGTCTTGCAGCATACACTTGATACTCCGTGCCGTTTGCGCGATCATTCTGCTTGTGCTAAAATAGCTACCATCTTTGCCCAGAACAGCGCCTGTCGGCGCTTTCGCTTGACCTTACAGTTGCCTACGTAACACACTCTGAAGGAGCAACGTAGTATCATGGACATAACAACAAACCCCTTTCTAGGCCGTTTGGAACGGCTGTTTGAGGGGAAATGGGGCAGCCGGCTGCTCAGCTATCTGCTGATTCCGCTGTTGATCATCGCCGCGGTGCTGCTGCCTCCCATCTCCGGACTGGAGCGCGTGCTCAGCGCCGGGCACACGGCAATCGGCTGGGATGGCGGTGCGGTGGTTGATCCGGATGGCACCCAGGTGACATTCCCTGCCGAGGGGCTGAGTGAGCCCATCACAGTTAAGTTGGAAGCCATCCCCCGAGTGAACTTCCTGGAAGGCAGCGCTGGCAAGGCGTGGCTACCTGCCGCCGAAGCGCTGCCCAACTGGCTCATTCCCAAGAGCCCCCTGTACACCCTCAGCGTGCGAGGCAATACGGCTGAGGCGGCCACGATCACCTTGCCCATTCCCAACAACGCTGAACCGTACGAGACGCTGGATCTCTACACCTGGAACGAGGAGAATGAAGCCTGGAAGTGGGTGCCCAGCCAACTCATCCCGGAAGATGATCTCATTGAGGCGCGGCTGGACTACGTGCCCACCTCCCTGGTGGTCATGCAGACCAATCCTCGCCCGCTGAGCGTGGCCGCAGACCTGCCTGTCGGAACAGATGTCCCCGCCGAGGGCCGCGAGGCTCTGACGGAAATCCACCCCACTGGCCTCAGTTTGGGGGGTGATGGTGGCGTCGAGGGAGATGTCAGCGCATTGCCCCTGGCGGCGGCAGACGTCTCCTACGCCGTCATGCCGTCGCTGCGCAACTGGGATGACAGCGGGGTCGTGCGCACCGATCTCGTTAATAACCTCCTGATCAGCCTGGAGCAGCAAGAAACACACATCGCCGAAATCGAGGCGTTGGTGACGGGCAATCTCTACGCTGGCATTGATCTTGACTATCGGGGACTGGACCCGACGCTGCGGCAGGAGTACACGGCCTTTGTGACGGAACTCGCCAAGGGGCTGCACGCCCAAGGCAAGCGACTGTCCGTACGCGTCGAACCACCGCTCCAGATCGCCGAGGATCGTTGGGAGACCTATGGTTACGACTGGCGAGCGCTGGGCGACGCCGCCGATATAGTGTGCATCCCGGCCGTTGTCGACCCTAGAAGCTACGCGCCGGGCGGGCAGATGGAGGCGCTGCTCGACTGGGCTGTGGGCAAGATCGAGCGCAGCAAAATCCAGCTCGTGCTGCCGTCGCGCAGCGTGGAGAAGGCTGGACATTACCTTCTGCTCAAGGGATACGACGACGCCCTGTCCCCGCTGCTGGGTCAGATCCAGAGCGCGGAGCCGGTGGCCGTTCCGGGCGAGCCGGTGAACCTGACCATGCTCAGTGAGCGGCAGGCAAGCGAACTCACCTATGATGAAGTACTCGGCACTTACAGCTATCAGTACCGAGACAACGCTGGTAACACTCGAACCGTGTGGCTGGAGAATGCGGCCAGCCTGGGTCAGAAGATGGCCTTGGCCGAGCGATACCATCTGCGGGGTCTCACGCTGCAGCATCTGCTGGCGCCGGCGAGCGACCCAGAGATCTGGGGCCTGGCTCGCCGCTTTCAGGAAGGTGCCGCTTCGCCGAGCCCCAGTAGCTATGCCTTCGCTTGGAAGGCAACCGGGCCCGACGGGAACACGGTGGCGACTGAGCAGCGACCGCTGGGCGACCGCTCCTTCAGCTTCCCGGCACCGGAGCAGGCAGGTGGCGAACTCCACATAGAAGCAGGTCTGGCCGATCGCGGCCAGCCACTGGGCAGCGCGGAGGCCATCGCCCTGAGCGTGGCCACGGCCACGCCGGTGACTGAGCCGACGCCCAACCACACGCCGACGCCAGTGCCCACGCCCACGCCGGAGTTCACGCCCACGCTGGCACCCACGCCCACGCCGAACAAGCCGCAGATCGTCGTGAACAGCACGTACAACGTGCGCGCCGGCCCCGGCACCAACTACGCCAGGGCCGGTCAGGTGATGGCCGGGCAGACGCTAGACATCGTGGCCAAAAACCCCGACGGCACCTGGTGGCAGGTCTGCTGCGTGGATGGCAAGCAGGTATGGATCAAGGCCAACTTGGTTCCTGCTCAGGGCCCAACGGGGGCCGTGGCCGTGGCGGCCAATGTCCCGCCCACGCCGACTCCCGCGCCCCAGCAGCCCGCTGCGCCAGCCCCTGTTGCCGGCGCGTGCAATTTCGGCTATGGCATCCAGGCACACATGGTGCACAATGACCACGCGCCCAAAGTCATGGAGATGACCAAAGGCATGGGCTTCAACTGGGTCAAGCAGCAGGTGGAGTGGTCCATCTTCGAGCCAGGCAAGGGCAACTACCAGTGGGGAGCGCTCGATCCTATCGTCAATGCAGCCAATAATGCTAGTGTGAACTTGCTGTTCAGTGTAGTCAACGCACCGAAATGGGCGCGGCCGGGCGGCGACTACAGTGTCGGCGGCCCTCCGAACAATCCGCAGGACTTCGCGGACTTCCTCGGCGCGCTGGCGGGCAAGTACTGTGGGTCCAGCCTGAAAGCTATTGAGGTCTGGAACGAACAGAACCTGCACTACGAGTGGGGCAACCAGGAGATCAACCCTGCAGCCTACATCGCTCTGCTCAAGCCTAGCTACGCTGCTATCAAAGCAGCCTGCCCAGCGATGATCGTTATCAGCGGCGCCCTGACGCCGGCCGGCCCCAATATGCCATTCGCACAGGATGACTTCATCTACCTGGAGGGAATGCTCCAAGCTGGGATGGCGAACTACTGCGATGCCGTCGGCGTACACCCCAGCGGCTACAATCTCGGCCCCGACGTCCGCTGGCAGCAGGGATGTGAGTTCATTACCCAGCAGGGGGCGAGCTTCCGCGGGGCCTGTGACAACCCGCACCACTCCTGGAGCTTCAGATCGACCATGGAAGGATACTGGAACTACTTGAGTGCCCATGGTGCCACAAATCTATGCCTGTGGCCGACGGAGTTCGGCTGGGCCGCAGGCGGCGCGTACAACCCGAACTACGGGTATGCCGACGACAACACGCTTCAAGAGCAGGCAGAGTGGACTGCGAGAGCATACCAGATCATGCGAAACGAGTGGAATTTCGTGGGCACAGCCTTCCTCTGGAACCTGAACTTCCGGGTGGTCGCTGATGGAACGGAGAAAGCTCAGTGGGGGATCGTAGATCCCTTCTGGGGTCCCTTGCCGGCCTACACAGCATTGCAAAGCATGCCAAAGTAGCTCTGCGAGCAGGCAACCAACGGACGGCAGGCCACATGAGATGCTCGCACCAGTTGCATAGCATCCCTTGGTCCTGCCGCCTTGTCTGCTAATTTCCTTAGTAAGGCTGGATGATTATGTTCACTATGTCTCGTAAACCACTTCTGACAGCGATGCTGCTGGTGTTGATGCTGGCGCTGAGCGGCTGTTGGGCGCCGCCCCCAGCCACGCCGACCAAACCGCTGCCGCCCTTGGTGCAAGCCACCTCGACGCCGCTGTCCGAGGCCACGGACCCCCCAGAACCGACGGCAACGGCTGCCGTGCAATCCAGGGCCACGCCGACGCCCGTGGAACCCACAGCGACGTCAACACCAGGTCCCCCGCTGCCTACGTCTACCCCTACCCTGACGCCCACTCCGTTGATGACCACCGTACCTCTGGATACGCGCATGGCTTCGCCCGATTTCGGCGTCCAGGCCTTCCTCTGGTGGCGGCCGGAAGTCGCCGACCGGGACCTCAACCTGATCCAAGAAGCCGGCTTCAATTGGGTCAGGCAGACCTTCGACTGGTACGACATCGAGGGCGCTGGCAAAGGGGCGCTCAACTGGCAGCAAGCCGATGAGGTTGTTCGACTGGTCAACGAGAGAGGGCTCAAGCTGCTAGTGCGCGTCAGCATGGATCCGGAGCATCCCATGGAGTGGGCTGGGCCACCGCCCGCCAATGCCGACCATCTCGCCGACTTCCTCTTCGACACGGCCACCCGCTACCAGGGCAGGGTGCACGCCTATCAGATATGGAACGAACCGAACCTGGCACGGGAATGGGGCGGCAAGCGGCCTGATCCTGCTGGGTACGTCATGCTGCTCAAGAAGGCCTATGAGGCCATCAAGCGAGCAGACCCCAACGCCGTGGTCATCACTGCAGGAATGGCCCCCACAGGCACGAACGACGCCACCGTCATGCCCGATGATGTGTTCTACGAAGCCATGTACCAGGCTATGGGGGGCAACAGTGATGGCTACTTCGATGTGCTGGGCGTGCATGGCTCCGGATTCGCCGCGCCGCCTGAGCTGGATCCCGCAGACGCTGCGGCGGATCCCTGGTACGGCGGCTACCGATTCTTCTGCTTCCGGCACGTGGAGGACATTCGCGCCATCATGGAGCGGCATGGCGATGCTGACAAGCGTGTCGCCATCCTGGAGTTTGGCTGGACGACGGATTCTGTCAATCCCGCCTACAAGTGGCATGGCGCAGATGCAGGCATTACCGAAGAACTCAAGGGTAAGTATCTGGTCTGCGCGCTCGAGTATGCCAAGCAACATTGGCAGCCCTGGATTGGGCTCATGAGCATCATCACCATGCCCAACCTGGCCTGGCTCGAGGACGGCAACCCACAGGACGAGGAGCAATACTGGTGGGCGATCATGGAGCCGAGCCCGATAGACCAGAAGTACCTGCGGGCTGCGTACGTGCTGCTGCAGAACTACCTCTTGCGACAGCAAGGGATTGAGCCCCCACCTCTGCCAGGCGGCGGCAGCACCGAGGGCATGTGCCCGACGATGTGACACAGAAGCCCCTGGCCAGGTTGCCGGCCAGGGGCTTTTCCTCATCTCCAGTACCTGATCACCAGACCCTACTCCACCTCCTGCCAGTCGAGCCAATGGCAACTGGCGTCCCTGTAAGGCCCCTGGTGATGATGCAGCACAGATACCACAGGGCTGGCAGGGCAACCCGCCTCGTCCAGCACGACGACGTGGTAGGTGACGGCCATGCCATCTGGCGGGAAGAGCGGAAAATCGTAGTGACCCAGGTCGCCCGCCCCGGATTTGGTGGTGGTGAACGCCTCGTTGCCCCACTGATCGGTGTTGCGCAGCCGCACCCCGGGCAGAGGGTTGCCGCGAGCATCACACACGTCGCCCATGACATAGAGCCCAGGGCAGCCACCCGTCGTATGGCGCACCGAGCCCACGGGCAGAAAGCGGTAGCCACCCACAGGGGCAGACGTAGGCGACGGGGTGGCCACTGATCCCACAAGCGTAGGGGTAGGAGAGGACCTCAGACGCGTCGTGGGAGTGGACGTGAGCGCAGGGGCAGGCGTGTTGGTGGGGACAGCAACCGTCGGCACCACCACTGCCGTGGGAACCGCAGAGGCCGCAGTGGGCGAGACGACGGCAGCCGCGGGTGTTGGCGGCTGCCAGGCCGGGCCCAAAGGGCCCAGACGACTGTTTGAGACCCGCCACGCGGCATAGGCTCCCACACAGGCAGCCAGGACCACGATCAGAAAGCCAACTGCCAGCCCTCTGGAACGCACCGAACATCCTCCGACTTGCGCGTTTTTCCCTTTGATGCTATAATGTTGTCAGTCTCGGGCGAGTAGCTCAGTTGGTCAGAGCGCACGGTTCACATCCGTGAGGTCATGGGTTCGAGTCCCTTCTCGCCCACTGCGAAAGGCCGCCGTCCTCAACCATACTAGCTAGGGACAGCGGCTTCTTTGTTGTAGGTTGTAGCTAGTGTAGCTAGCTCACGCGTTCCTTCTTGTACAACTCGATCACGTCCCCGACCTTGAAATCCCCAAACCCTTCCAGGCCGATGCCGCATTCGAAGCCAGCTCTGAGTTCCGTAACGTCATCCTTGAAATGCTTCAAGGAATCCACCCGCCCCTCGTAGATGAGGTCGCCATTGCGGGCAATGCGTGCCAGCGCGTTGCGGGTGACGAGGCCATCGGTGACGTAGCAGCCGGCGATCTTGCGCCGCTGAGGTAGGCGGAATACCGCCCGTATCTCGGCATGGCCGATGACCATGTCCTCATACACCGGTTCCAGCAACCCCTTGAGGGCCTTATCCACATCCTCCACCAGCTTGTAGATGATGTCATAGATACGGATGTCCACACCCTCAGCGTCAGCCATCTTCTGGGCCACGGGATCCGCAACGACGCGGAAGCCGATGATGATCGCATTGGAAGCAACGGCCAGCATGACGTCCGACTCGCTGATGTTGCCAGTCGCCTGGCGCAGTAGCTTGACCTTGAGCTCCTCACCCCCCAGTTCTTTCAGGGAGTTCACGATGGGCTCGATGGAACCTTGCACATCAGTCTTGACGATCAGGTTCAGTTGCTTGACCTTGCCATTCTGCACTCCGGCAAAGAAATCATCCAGACTCACCATCTTGGGCCCGGCGGCCTGCGATTGGGCCTCTCGCTGCTGGGCAGCCCGTTGTGCAGATATCGATCGGGCTGTCTTCTCGTCGGGCATGACTTCGAAGATATCGCCAGCCACAGCCACCTCTGGAAGTCCCATAATGGCCACGGGCATGGACGGAGTCGCGTCGCTGATCGCCTCTCCCTTGTCATCGAACATGGCTCGCACACGGCCATGGTTCGTGCCCACGAGAACGATATCACCCTGACGCAGGGTGCCACTCTGCACCAACAGCGTGGCCACGGGTCCCCGCGTCCTATCCAGCTTGGCTTCAATCACCGTCCCGATGGCCGGGCCATCGGGATTCGCCTTGAGCTCAGCTACCTCCGTGACCAGCAGGATATTCTCCAACAGCTCCTCAATGCCCTGCTTGAACTTGGCCGAGACGGGCACGCAAATCACGTCTCCGCCCCACTCTTCGGGTATCAGGTCAAGATCGGCCAACTCCTGTTTCACCCGATCCGGGTTGGCTCCGGGCCTGTCTATCTTGTTCAGTACCACAAGGATAGGCACCTGTGCGGCGCGGGCGTGGTCAATCGCCTCCCTGGTCTGAGGCATGACACCGTCGTTGGCAGCCACCACCAGCAGGGCCAAGTCTGTCACCTCAGCGCCCCGTGCTCGGATAGCGGTGAAAGCTTCGTGTCCCGGTGTGTCCAGGAAAGTGATCTTGCGCCCGTCGAGATCCACCTGATAGGCACCGATGTGCTGCGTGATTCCTCCAGACTCCGCAGCGACCACGTTGGTGCTGCGAATCACATCCAGCAGCGTCGTCTTGCCATGATCCACGTGCCCGAGCACGGTGACTACCGGCGGGCGGCTCTGGAGCTTCTCTTCCGATGTTTCGGCCTCCATCAGTTGCTGACGCAAGGTCTTCGACTCTTCTGGCTTCTCGGGCTCTTCCAACTCGGGCGGTTCCTCCAACTGTACTCCGATTCCCAATTCCTCGCCCACCACGGCGGCAGTATCGAAATCAATGGTCTGGGTAATCGGCGCCATGATGCCGTAGCTCATCAAGATCTTCATGACCTCAATGGGGCTGCACTGCATCTGCTTGGACAGATCACGCACTGTGATGAACTCAGGAATGACGATGCTCGTCGGCCGCGATGGCGGTGCCGCTGTCCTTGGCGGCGCGCCGGCTGCACGGGCAGATGAACCGCGCTGGGGCCTGCCCCTGGTCGGCCTTCGTCGTCGGTTTTGCCTCCTCTTCTTCCTTGCCATATCCGCTCTCCTTCAGGTAATAGCCCGGCCCTTTGGCCACCTTTCTCTTTCCGCGGGCCGCTGTCACCAGCGTTCCGCCCGAGGAAGCACCCGGCTATTCCGCTACACTTCCCCGGAACTCACCACGCGTTGGATCTCCAACCTCAAGCAGCACTTGCGCAAACTCGGCTAGCTTCTCCCTCTCTTCGGCGCTCAGTCTAGTCTTCAGGGCACGGTCCAACTGCCGCTGCGCCAAGGCCCGTTCCCAGCATTCCCGGCTCCGGCAGAGGTAGGCCCCCCGCCCAGCTTGCTTGCCGGTGAGGTCCACCTGCACATCCCCAGATGGCGTGCGCACGATGCGAACCAGCTCCCGCTTACCTTGCACTTCACGGCAGGCCACGCACGTGCGCTGCGGCATGCGTTTTCTGCGTTTGCGCCCCTTGGCCATGATTGACACTAAAGATATTCGTCGCCTTCGTCCCAACCGCCACTTTCGCGTTTGCGACGGCGAATGGCTACCGTCTGGCCGAGCTCTTCATCGTAGACCACACGCCGCCGGCGATCAACGTCTCGCCTGCGCTTCGCGGCTTTTTGCCGCTCTTCGTCTTCGTCTTCACCTTCATCCTCGAAGGATGCTTCACCCACATCCTCTAAGTCAACCTCGTCTTCTTCCTCAGCCACTTCAGGTGGTACCTCAGCTTCCGGTGACAGTTCTTCGACTTCGAGGGGTACGCCAGCTTCCGGTGCCGCCTCTTCAACCTCTTGGAGTACGCCAGCTTCCGGTGTCACCTCTTGGAGTACCACTTCAGCTTCCTGGGGCGGTCGCGCCTCCTCCACCTTGGCAGTGTCCTCCACCTCCTCCACTGCCTCTGGCACCTCAGGGGCGGCAACCTTACCCTCCTCTTCGGGTTCCCTTTCGGCTTCTATCGGGGCTTCTGCAGGCTCAGGCTTGGCCTCCAACTCAGCCTCGACAGCCTCTCGTCCTTCCCTCAGGATGCCCTGAACAGTCTCCAGCAAGCCCCGCTTCCGCTCTTCCTCAGCACGAACCTGCTGCCGTGCTAACTCGAGTAGCCCTTCTCCGCCGGCCTCCGTATCTCCCTTGATGTCAATACGCCAACCGGTGAGCTTGGCAGCCAGACGAGCATTTTGCCCTTCCCTGCCGATGGACAGAGAAAGCTGCCTGTCAGGGACGATGACGACAGCCGTACGGCCATTGTCGCGTTCATCCAGCAACACAGAGATCGGCTTGGCCGGGCTGAGCGCATTGCGGATGAAGGTTCGCGTGTCCGCGCTCCAAGCGATGACGTCGACCTTTTCACCGTTGAGCTCAACAACGATGTTCTGAATGCGATTGCCGCGCATGCCTACACAACAGCCGACCGGTTCCACACCAGGCTGCAATGCTGCAACCGCCACCTTGGAGCGATACCCTGGCTCGCGTGCAAGGGCCTTGATCTCCACGATGCCCTTGTTTATCTCAGGTACCTCACTCTCCAACAAGCGGCGCAGCATGTGACGGTGAGTGCGGCTGAGACTGAGTATCGTTCCGCGGCTGCCCCGCTTCACCTCCATCAAATAAGCTCTGACCAGGCTGCCTCGATGGTAACGTTCGTTGGGAAGCTGGTCCTCCCTACGCAACACGCCCTCGGATTGCTCGATGTTGATGATCACATCGCCCGTGCGAGGGACAAAGCGCTGCACCCTGCCGGAGACAATCTCCCCCTCTCGCTGGGAGAAGTGCTCGTAGGTGTTCTCGCGCTCCGCTTCGCGTATGCGCTGCATGATGACCTGCTTAGCCGTCTGCGCGGCGATGCGCCCGAAGTTGTCCGGCGTGCTTTCGAGGGTCACAGACCCCTCGAGTTCAGCCTGAGGATCTATGTCCCTCGCCTCAGCCAGGGATACCTGCAGTCGCGGATCGGTAACTTCCTGCACCACCTCTTTCTCGACGTAGATATGCATCTCCCCCGTCACGGGGTCAACCTGCGCCTGGATGTTACCGCCAGACACGCCGTAGTTACGCTTGTAGGCCGATACCAACGCCACCTTGAGGGCTTCCAGGACTGTCTCCGTGGGCAGCCCTCTCTCCGTGGCCAGGTGATGGATGGCTGCCACCAGTGGCTGGTTCTTCATCACTGACTCCTTAACTCCTGATAACCTCGAAAACGCTACAGCCCTCTACCGATTACAAGGATGTCGATTCTCTAACCTGCGGCAGACATGCGTTCCTCGCCAGCGATTGTGAACTGCTCATTTGTCGAGTCATGAATGCCAGCAAAACCTATCCCCCTACAGCAAGAAAAGTGGGGGTCACCCACTTTCCAAACGCGGACTCTCCGAACCAGCCAAAGTATAGCACAGATCAGTGATCTAGGCAAATGCGGACTCGAGACATCCTGCTTCCTTCAAATCCTGCCACGCTGCTCGTAGCTCCGCATCATCAAAATACCAGTCGAACTCGCAGACACGGACGGCATCGGCTGGCAGGCAACGGGCGATGCCAGCGAAGTCCACCTCCCCCATGCCCGGGAGCAGATGATCGCGCACACCGATGCTATCATGGAAATGCACCCCCACGATGCGCTCACCGCAGACTGCTAGCCACTCCTCGTGGCTGCCGAACCCCAGATTGGCTAGCACCTGCGCATGTCCTGCGTCGTACCAGAACCCGACCACATCCGGGTCATGTTCCGCCAGCAGAGTGCGCATCTCGGCCAGCGTGGGCATTTCGAAGAAATGGCGACGGTTTTCGAGCCCCAGCCGCACGCCAGCCCGGGCAGCGTGGTCGGCCAATTCGCTCAGGCTGCGGCGGGCGGCAGCAAGGTGGAGCGGCCGCCGCTCCGCCCGCTGCCGCACCACCTGCTCATGCAACGCCACATAGGCCGACGAGCCGGCCTGCCCCACCTGATAGCGTTGCTCCAGTGCCCAACAGAGGTGAACGTCCATCTCCACCCACCCCAGGTGCAGACAGACCACCCTCGCCCCCATAGCCTTGGCAAAGTCAATGGAACGATAGCCTTGAGCCACAGCCCAGCGCCGTTCATCTTCGCACAACGAAGCCAGCAGTTTGTCCCCCTTGACGCCGCTGGCGTGATGGATCGAGGGCGCCGGGTAGTGCAGGCTCGCTACCCTGACCTCGCCTGGCTGCAAGCCTTCCACCATGGCCGGCGTGACGTAGTGGCTCAACTCGATGGCATCAAAGCCCAAGGCTTGGGCCGAAGCCGCGAAGGGGCGTACGTGATCGAAGCGGTGCTGCATCCACATGGTGGACAGCACAACGTTGCTCACCGGACCCTCCCATGCCGCTGGCCGACGATGGCCTGCCCCGCCGGGCTGAGGACGAAATCAACGAACGCCCGCACCGCGCCGCCCGGCTCAGCCGGTGTGACCAGGTACAGCGGACGGGTCAGGTGATAGATGCCACCGTGCACGGTATCCGGCGTGGGATACGCCCCTTCAATACGCAGCACCCCACCTTGTCTCCTTGTCTCCTTGTCCTCTTGTCTCGAAGGTGTCAAGTAGCCCATCGAGACATAGCCTATGGCCATGCTGTGACGAGTGACATATTCGACCACCGCCGTGCTAGAAGGCATCACGCTGGCCGTCAGCGTGACCGGCTGCTCGCCCATCACCTGGCGCTCTAACACAGCCCGCGTGCCCGACCCATCCTCGCGGCTGACGACGAGGATGTCGCCAGCCTTGCCGCCGACGTCTTGCCAATCCAGCGTCCAGCCTGCGTAGATGCTGCGCACCTGCAGCAGTGTCAGCTCGTCCACTGGGTTGCTGGGATGTACGACGATGGCGACGCCATCCCAGGCAATAGGGGTCGCAGAGTAGGGCTGTGGCGTCCCCTCTTCTGCAGACGGCGGCAACCAGGAGCACCCAGCCAGGTCAATCTCGCCCATCTGCAGTCGCTCCAGGCCCAGGCGCGAACCGCCCCCCTCGATCTCCAGCCGAACGTGCGGGTGGCTTTGAGCATAGGCCGTGGCCAGGTCCGAAAGCAGCGGCGTCATGGCCGTGGAGCCTGCGACGCGCAAGGTAGTCGGCGCGGGCGGCTTCACGGCGGTGCCGCAGGCCGCCAACGAAATGACCGATATCCAATATCCAATAACCAAGGCTAAGGATCGAAAACGTTGGTTCATCGCAGCAAGGCGAACATGAGGACGACCCCTCCGACGACAGCGCAGTAGATGGCGAAGGGATAGAGGCGGCCGCGTTGCAGGTAGCGCAGCAGGAAGCGGATGCAACCGTAGCCACTGGCGGCGGCGGCCAGGAAGCCGACGATCAGGGTGGGCAGTTGCCCACTGGCTTCGGCCGCGCCGAAGAGATCCATCAGCTTGAACAACCCGGCGCCGAAGATGATGGGAGTGGAGAGCAGGAAGGAATAGCGGGCGGCGACGTCCCGTCGCAGCCCACGCGCCAGGCCCATGCCCATCGTGGCGCCGGAACGAGAGATGCCCGGAGCGATGGCTGCTGCCTGCGCCAGCCCGATAAGCAGCGCGTCGGCAGGGCCCATCTGTTCCAACGTCTTGTTGCGCCGGCCCCAGCGTTCACTGGCGGCAAGAATGGCGGCTGTGAGCAAGAGGAAGCCCGCCGCGGCCGATGGCGTGGCGAACAGCCTCTCGAACCACTCCTCGAAGAGCCAGCCGAGGAGCGCCGCTGGCACCGTGCCGATGATGATCCACCAAGCCACACGAGCGTCAGTTCTCACCTCGCCGCCTACGACGCCCGATCTCCGAATGCAGCTCCAAACGCTGGTCAGCCATGCTCGCAGCAACCGCCACAGATCCTGCCAGAACACCACCAGCAGCGCGGCCAGCGTGCCCCAGTGCACCACCGTGTCGAAGACCAGCCCTGGCTCGGGCCAGTTCAGTAGCCAGGGCACCAGCACCAGATGACCCGAACTGCTTACGGGAACGAACTCGGTGGCCCCCTGGATGAGGCCAAGGATGAGGGCTTTGATTAAGTCCAAGGTGAGTATCTCCTATGCGTTGATGGTTTGAGATGCCGCTTGTTGCGCTGTACACCGTGATGCGTGAAACGTGAAACGTGACGAGGCATCACATCGGTTACGTTTTGCGCTTCACGTTTTACGTGGTTTCTATGCTTTGCCGACCTGTCTCACCGAAAGTCACTGATTCATCGCCAATTCCGGTACCCCGGATTATACACCAGGTTCGGAGAAAAGAAAACCTCCCACCCCCGAAGAGATAGGGCAATCGCATCTTAATTGAACAGTCCGGAGAGAACCTTCAGCAGGTAGTCTTCATCCCATCCGGCCCTTAGGCGCTTGGCCTTGATTCCCGTTTTGGCTATCCTTTCCTGTTTCAGCAGGTTGAGGGCGATATGGCGCAGGGCGGCGAAGTTCTGGGCACCATGGTCCTTGCGAATCCGACATTTGTCCTCGCTGAAGGCGATGTCCAACACCCAATGCAAGCCATTTTCGATATGCCAATGGGTTCGTGCAGCACCAAGCAACTCCTTGGCACTCCCTGCCAGACTGGAGATGTAGTACCGCTCTTGCACCGTCTTCTCTTGACCGATCCGCCGCTCGGCCTGAACCTTCACCACTGACCTAAGCTTCTCCCAGTCTGTCGCCCCGCGCAGCTAGCGCAGGATGTCCGGATCGGAGATGGTCCAACACTGGCGGATTTCTATTCGTCCGTGGCCTTTGTTGACCGTCCGGTCACAATCGTACTCGTAAGCTGAGAATCCGCTTTCCTCAAGGTCATCAAAGAGCAACTCGACATCTTCGTAGAGGTTGCCCTGGTTTTCCTTGAGGGCCAGTACATAGTCGGCATCCTGGCCCACAACCTCTGCCGCTATCTCTTTCTGGCATCCCATGGCATCGATGGTGATAATGCATCCTGAAATGTCTAGCACCCGCAACAATTCTGGTACGACCGTGATTTCATTGGACTTATCATCGACTTTCGCTTACCCCAGCACCAGCCGATTAGCCGTCGCCCAGGCACTCACCATGACAATGGCCTTTTTCCCCATAATCTTGTCATGCGAGCGCCGCAAGGTCTTCCCATCAAGGGCGATTACTTGCCCTTTGGTGATCTCATTCACAACTGAGATCCAATTGAGAAAGCAAGTCCGAAACTGGTTCGGGTCCAGTCGACTGAATACTCGCCCAAAGGTATCGTGGGAAGGGATTCCGTTGGGCAATTCCAGAAACTGCTTGAGCCAGTCGTGTTTCGCATTTCCAAACGCCTCAACCGCCACCCAGCCATCCGCTCCACAGATGACAGCACAAATGGCAATGACTACAATGTCCAGCAACTTGTGGCGCTTGGTGCGGTCGATCCGGGGATCTTCCAAATCCGAAAAGTGATGCTCGATGGATGCAATGGGTTGTCCTTCCATGGGTATCCTCCTCATTTTTGCAGAAGGATACCTCAATCTTGGAAACTTTTCAACCCCGGCCTGAATTTAGATGCGATTGCCCTAGGTATCGCCAGGGGCACGAAAGCCCCGGAGCGTGCAGATTTGACGGCCAGATCGCTTTCTGCTAAAATCGAAGCGTGGCAAGTGGAGATTGAAGTACGACCGAGGTATCAGACATGATGGCGACTGGGGATCTGGTGTTCGTCGTGGTGGCATTGGTCATCACAATCATCTTCTCTGCCCTGGCAGAGAGAGCGGAGCAAGCGCTCTGGCGCCGCTGCCGCAGGAAACCTAACTGCCTGCAATTGCAGCGGCAGATCACGCTGGGCAAAGCCCATTGCAGATGACGTTCTTCCCAAGTGTTCGAAATCTACCAAATGGGTAGAACTTGCTGCCAATGTACATCACCGCGAGGACGTGAAACGTGATGCGTAAAACGCGATCCGTTTCACGTCTTACGTTTTACGACTCCCCTGAAAAAGGTCATTCAGCCACGGAGACACGGAGTACACAGAGGAAAAATCAAGGTGCGACTCAAAGTTGTTCAGCAGCAAACGCAGAAAACGTTGATTTCTTGAGAGACACCTTAAGAATCCCCGTGCCCTCTGTGCCTCAGTGGCGAGTCTGGCAGTTCTTTCAGTGGAGTCGTTTCACGCTCTACGTTTTGCATCTGGTGCGGCGGTGATGCTTTCTCCCCGCCGGTGACCGAGCACTGTGCTCTCTCCATACCCGCATTTGACAAAGCGAACATCTGTTCGTATAATGGCAGCCAGCGGGAAAACGTCCGAAGCGAATGATCGGACAGGAGACGGGAACCGATGGATACTCATCAGAAGCTCGACTTGCTGGGTCAAGCAGCCAGTTTCGATGTCTGTGCGCCGTCGGGCCGCTCGGCGGCGATGGCGCGAGGGTGCGCGGAGCAGCCACCGGACGTTAGGCCCTACATCTCCCACGTGCAACTGCCGAGCGGGCAGAAGAAGCCAGTGCTCAAGGTGCTGCTCACCAGCTTCTGCGAGCGCAACTGTCACTACTGCGCCTTCCGCGCTGGGCGAGACCTGCCTCGCGCAGCCTTCACTCCTGACGACCTGGCCGCCGCGTTCGACCAGATCCAGCACCAGGGGCTGGTGCAAGGGCTCTTTCTCAGCTCCGGTGTGACCGGCAGCGTGCGCACCATGGACCGCATGATCGCCACAGTGGAGATCGTGCGCCAACGCTACGACTACCGCGGTTATATCCACCTCAAGATCCTGCCCGATGCCGAAGAGGCGCAGATCGAGCGGGCGGTACGGTTGGCAGATCGAGTCTCGGTAAACCTGGAAGCGCCGAATGCGGAGCGGTTGGCGACGTTGGCACCGCGCAAGGAGTTCGGCCAGGGCCTGATGGACCCGCTGCGTCGGGCGGCGAGAGCCATCGCCCGCGGGCAGGGCCGCTGGGCGAAGCTGGGGCTAACGACGCAGTTCGTGGTCGGCGCGGTGGGGGAAAGCGACCGTGAGCTGCTGACCACTACGCAGCGACTGTACGACGAACTGCGTCTGGCGCGGGCCTACTTCAGCGGTTTCAGCCCCATCCCTGACACGCCATTGGAGGAACATCCCCCTGCCCCTCCTGCCCGGCAGCACCGCCTATATCAGAGCGACTTTCTCATGCGCTACTACGGCTTTCGGTTCGACGAGTTCATCTTCGACACTGAGGGCAGCCTGCCGTTGAACATGGACCCAAAAATCGCCTGGGCCCAGGCGCATCCGGAACGCTTCCCCATGGAGGTCAACCGCGCCTCCAAGGCTACTCTGCTGCGGGTGCCCGGCATCGGCCCCGTCTCCGCCCGCCGTATCCTGCAGGCTCGTCAGCAAAGCAAGCTGCTCTTCCTGAGCGATCTGCGCAAGCTCGGTGTGGTGATTTCCCGCGCTGCTCCCTACGTCCTGCTGAACGGCAAGCGTCCGCCGCTGCAACTGAGCCTCTTCGCTTGAATTGGACGCGGACAAACGCGGAAGGCCGCGGACTCTGGCTCAGCGGAAAAGCGGAAGAAGCGGAATGCTTGCACCCATTGCCATCCGCAATCCATTGCCCGCTTTTATCCGGGACCGTCTCCTGACCGCCGTCCCACGCTGTTGGCGCTGGTCAGGAGACCAGCAAGAAACCGGGGGGCAGTGGACGTGACACTGTCCGCTGAAAGCAGCTTTCTGGAGAGAACAATGCCTTACGAGATCCCGCCTCGTGAGAGACCCAAGGACGACAACGGCTACTTCGAGCAACTGACCAAGGCAGTCTTCCGGGCTGGCTTTAGCTGGAAGGTCATCCGCGACAAGTGGCCCAACTTCCAGCGCGCCTTCGACGGCTTCGACATCGAGAAAGTGGCACGCTACGAGGCCCAGGATGTGGATCGGCTGCTGGCCGATGAGGGGATCGTCCGCAATGGCCGCAAGATTGAGGCCACCATCCACAACGCCAATGTGATACAGCAACTCATCGCCAAGCATGGTTCGTTCTACCACTACCTGCGCAGCCTGGATGGGCTGGACTACGCGGCCCGTCGCAAAGACCTGCGCCGCCGCTTCAGGCACCTCGGCCCCACGGGCATATTCGTCTTTCTCCACTGCGTGGACGAGAATGTGCCAAGCTGGGACGAGCGAAACATCTGATTGCGGATTGCGGAATGAGCAATCCGCATTCCGAAATCCGAAATTCCATGAGGGAACAACGATGACTCTCCAGCGTCTATTCGGGCGGGGGCTAGATCGGCTCGTCCTCGAGGCCATGATCGGACTGGTGAGCCGAGAAGAATACACTGTGGTTGACAAAATCCGACTCTGATGATATACTAATGGTCACTGCAAGAACCACATCGCTTCACATGTCTCCCCAGTAAAGAGGGGAAGGAGGTTGTCGCATGCGTGCCAAACGCTCTGTCCTCTTGGTCGCCACGTCCGTCATCCTCTGTTTGGTCAGTCTGTTGGCTGCAGGCTGCGGTGGATGGCGGGAAGCCCCATCTGCGGAGCCAGAACCACTCCACATCAACTTGCCGCGCCTGCACGTGATCTACGACGAGCAAGGTGAGCCCAGCATTCTGGGAATCGCCCTGAGCACGGCCGAGAGCGTGGTGCGATCGGATTTCGGCATGCTCCGCCTCTCGCCAGAGCAGGTTCAGCAATTGATGAACTGGAACATCCAACACATCGAGCTGGCCCTGACAGCGGATGGGCTGTTCGTTTTCGTGAGCAACAAGCCCCTGCCGTACCTGGCCTGGGATGAGCAAACCCTGGCCAACGTGGGAGCGATGGCAGACAAGCTGGATGTGCTACTGCCGTCCGCTGCTCGATTCGTCCGCCTGCAGAACGTCTTGCCCTTGATACTACGCAGCGTGGGGATGGGCATCGTCCTGGAGCTTCCCCTGGCTCCCAGCCAGGAAACCACTCCCTTCGAGGGTCACCCCAACGGCCTGCCAGTGACCCCGCCAGCGGAGGCCGCGGAGAAGCCGCTTACTCTCCACCTCCCCCTGCAATACGACCAGGCGGGGGAACCGTCTGTTGAAGGCATCAAGCTGCAGGAGCTGGGAAAACTGACGGGTCAGCCCGTAGCGATCGGCAAGCTGGATCAAGCCACCATGGGCACTATCCAGCAGGCCGAGGTCGAATCCGTGCTGGTGAAGATGGAGGCCAAGGGTCTCGTGCCCTACGTCAATGGCCAGCCGATGCCCTACATCGCCTGGGCGGACGAGCATCTGCTGAATCTGATTGATCTCATTGAGGTCACATCTCCTGACGATCCCATCCTGGGCAATCCTCACCTGATTGACCTTGTGCGCCGCGCCGTGCCGGGGGTCAAAGATGCCGACATCCAACTCTCCGTCGAGTTCGCCGCTCAACCGTAGCCGACACCTGACCTCACCTGACAGGGGCTGAGTGACTGACAGGCGCTGGGGAGACCAAACCATGAAGCGCTGGACGTGGTGGCTCATCGGCCTGATCGTACTGGCCATCCTGGTGACCGCTGGGTATGCCGCGTGGCGCCGCCGCCCGCAGGAGCGCTTGGAGGCGACACCCACGCCCATTCCTCCCACGTCCACCCCTGAGCTCACCGCTGTCGCCGAGGAAGAAGAGACGTTCGCCAAGATGCGGCAGCAGATGGTGGAGCGCACCATACGCGCCCGCGGCGTCAGCTATCCAGAGGTGCTGCGGGCCATGGAGACGGTGCCCCGCCATCACTTCGTGCTGCCTCGCTACCTCGGACAAGCTTACGCTGACCACCCGCTGCCCATCGGCTACGGCCAGACCATCTCCCAGCCCTACATCGTGGCACTGATGACGGAATTGCTGAGGCTGGAGTCGGACGAGCGAGTACTGGAGATCGGCACCGGCTCCGCTTACCAGGCGGCGGTGTTGGCCGAACTGGTGAACGAAGTCTACTCCATCGAGATCGTCCCCGAACTGGCCGATAGCGCTGCCCAGCGGCTGAAGGCGCTAGGCTACGACAACGTGCGCACGAAGCAAGGCGACGGCTACTACGGTTGGGAACAATACGCCCCCTTCGATGCCATCATCGTCACCTGCGCGCCGGATCACGTGCCGCAGCCACTGGTCAACCAACTGGCCGAAGGCGGGCGACTGGTCGTTCCCGTCGGCCCGCCGGGTGGCTATCAGACGCTGTGGCAGTACGTGCGGGAAGAGGACGGGCTGAAGGCCTACAACCTCGGCGGGGTGCGCTTCGTGCCCCTGCTGCGGGAGGTGCCACAGTCAGCCGATTAAGCCGATTGAGCCAATGATTCATCGGCTTCATCGGCTGACTCTGCCAGCCCCCAAACGCTCAGCGCCGCGGCAGCGTAGCAGGCGGCGCCGGCGCCCAGCACCGCGCTGAAGCCCCACGACACCGCTCCTAGCGCAGCCAGAATCGAACTGAGCACCGAGGTGCAGCCGTTGACCGCCCAGGCCCAGGGGATGAGCCTGGGCGCTCCTCGTTCCAGCAGTCCGATCCCTTTGGGGAAGGGCACGCCCATCAGAAAGCCGAGCGGGGCCAGCGTCAGCACAGCGACGACAAAGCGGCAGCCCAGTGGCAACCCCAGCGTCAGCCGGAAGAGCGGCGACAGGAGTAGCGGATAGAGAACGATGGCCGCGACCAGCACGCCGAGCATCAGGCGGTGCGGCAAGCGCGGCGCGCAGAAGCTGCCCAGGCCCGAAAAGAGCAGCAGGGCGAACAACACAGCGGTCATGGCGTACACAGGCTGACCCAGGAAGAGGATGAACCGCTGCATAAGTGGGATCTCCACGAATAGATAGGCCAGCCCCAGCAGCCCGAAGTACAGAAAGGTCCACCCCCTGAGCTTGCCGAGTTTCCACGGGTTCCCCCGAGCACCCTCAGACCCTGCATCGGATTGTCCGGCTCTCCTCACCAAGAGCGGCCCCAGGATCAGCACCGCCGAGGCCAACAGCGCCAGCGCCAACAGCGCCAGAAACACGAAGTAGCCACTGCCGCCAAAGGGCTGCCACGTCTTGCCCAGCGTGCGCAGGATGGCCGGCGTCTGCTGCCAGCGGAAGAAGTGGAAGAAGAAGGGATGATCGTCAGTCGGTGGGGCGACGGCGAAGGGATAGGCGGCATAGAAGGTTCGCCGGTCGTCGGCGGCCAGCAGCTCGCCAAAGGCCTGGGCGTAGGTCGGCTCCGGCAGCACGTTGTAGAGGTTGATCTCCTCGGCGCTGATGCCAGGCCCGACGACGAGATCGAAGCGACGGGCAGCGCAGAACTCCCGCACAGCGTCCACTTCCGCCGAAGTGAAGCCGCTCTCCTTGACCAAGAACGTCCCCGTCTGCACGCCGCGGAAGGCGATCACGCTGGCCGCCGGATGGCTGACACCCGCTCTCTCCAGTGCTTCCAGGATCAGCGCCAGCGTGCGAACGCTCTCGCTGGGCGGGGTCTGCAGCCATCGCGTCACCACCAGCAGCCCATCGTCCTCCAGGTGGGCCAGGTACTCGCCGAAGGCCTCGACGGTGTGCACGTAGTCCTCGGCCAGGCTGTAGACGCCAGAGGACACGGGGCGATAAGATTCTGTGAGCGCCAGTTGCACCAGATCGAAGAACTCGCCACTGCGGCGCAGATAGCTGCGCCCCGCCTCCGTCACTACGGTCAACCGCGGATCACCGTACACGTTGCCAGCAGGCGGGGCCATGCCGTAGCGAGCAGCAACCACCAGCAACGGGTTGCTTTCCACGGCGGTGACAGCAGAAGCGCCCTGTGCCAGAGCGGCCCACACGTCCAGCCCCCCTCTCGGTTCCAGGATGAGCGCCCGCGCCCCCGGCCGCAAGCGGTAAGCTACCGCCGCTGGTAGATAGCCGCTGAACGCCAACTCGGCTTGCGGGTCGACAATGAGCGGCACGGGGGAGAGGTCATCGCCGTCCACGGCCAGGCCAAGCTGCGGTGGGGGCGCTCCGCTGTAGGTGTAGCTCAGCCCTGGCAACTGCCGCACGCCGGGGCTCTCCAGCAGATCCACGCGGGAGAAAGCATTCCAGTCGCTGAAGACGACCCGAGCACCCGGATAGCGCAGTGCCTGGCTCAGTCCCTTGTAGGGCGAAAGCTGGACATCGAGGAAAGATGGCCGCGCCAGCGTCAGCCAGGCCAGCAGCGCCGTGCCCGCCAGGTAGCCCAGGGGCAGCACACCGCGGAAGCTCGCGGTGGACGTGGCCGTCCGCCGCCTTTCCGCCGGACTTGGCAGTCCGGCGGGAGCGAGTCGTGATCTGGCGAAAGCGGCCGCACCGAGCCAGCCCAGTAGCCCCGCTGCGGCGATAGTGCCTGGCCCGCCCAGCCGGGGCAGCAGCAACACAGCCAGCAAGCAGCCCGCTGCCGAACCGGCCAGGTTGGCAGCGTAGAAACGGTTGGCCCGCTCGGGGGCCGCAGTTAGCGGGATGGACACCACCAGCCCACTGAGGGCGAAGGGCACAAGCAGCACCAGGTAATGCAGCAGCAAGTAGGCGACTTGCAGCCGGTCCCAGGCGATGCTATAGGAGTCGAAGGGCAGGATGTTAGTGAGCAGGTAGCTGGCAGGCACGCTGAGGCCAAAAGCGGCTGCCAGCCAGACCAGGCGGCGGGGCCAGCGCCCGCGTGCCAGCCGCGGCCAGAGCGTCAGTGCCGATCCGCTGGCACCGAAGCCCAGCAGCGCCAGGCTCACGGCCATGAAGGCGAAATGGTAGAACTGGGCCACAGAGAAAATGCGCGTCAGGCTGATTTCGAAGACAAAAGTGGCTGCCGCCAGCAAGAAGAGGCCCAGATAGATGGGGATCACGGCCTTCCCTTTTCGCATGATCACTCACCGTTGCTGTTGCCCAACTCTGACAATTCGTCTGAAAGCAGGCTTCATCGGCTCCATCAGCTCCACCAGCTTCATCGGCTCCATCAGCTCCACCAGCTTCATCGGCTTCATCGGCTCCATCGGCTTCATCCAGCTTCATCAGCTTCATCAGCTCCATCGGCTTCATCCAGCTTCATCAGCTTCATCGGCTTGATCGGCTCCATCCAGCTTCATCGGCTTCATCAGCTTCATCGGCTCCATCAGCTTCATCGGCTTCATCGGCTCCATCGGCTTCATCCAGCTTCATCAGCTTCATCG
>Ga0209121_10001241_pt1 | contig 26750 bp, 24 predicted proteins | sample Cruoilmetagenom3_FD_187292 | JGI IMG/M metagenome (GOLD analysis project Ga0209121, IMG submission 187292) | Oil polluted marine microbial communities from Coal Oil Point, Santa Barbara, California, USA - Sample 3 (SPAdes) (version 2) | ecosystem: Environmental > Aquatic > Marine > Oil seeps ...
AAGATGCATATGACTATTATGAGAAAGCTAGTTGTTTACAATTTCTGCCAAATATTAAAGTACCATCCTTAATTATAAATGCGCTTAATGATTCTTTTTTGTCTCCAGAATGCTATCCTGTAAATGAGGCGAAGCAAAATTCAAATCTCTTTTTGGAAATGCCAAAATATGGAGGTCATGTAGGATTTATCGATAAACGGAACGTTTATTATAATGAACGGCGTGCTTTGGAGTTTGTTAATACACGAATAATTAGTTAATTTACATATTTAGAAATATAGTGATATGAAACAATTTTACATTACAGTTATTTTAGTTTTTTGTTTACAGATTGGTTTTGGGCAGATTGGGTTTGAGGAGAATGTAGTTATTGATGCAACATTTGCACCTAATTATCCATCTTCAGTTTTTTCTATTGATATTAATGGTGACGGTTACTTGGACATAATTTCTAAATCTTCCTCTGATGATGCAATTTATTGGTTTGAAAATATAGACGGCCTAGGTAGTTTTGGGTCTATGCAAGTTATTGCAATAAATATAGATTTATTGGTTTCTATAGATGCTGTAGATATTGATGGAGATGGCGATATTGATGTGTTTGCCGGCTCAAGTTATAATGATGGTATATATTGGTATGAAAACTTAAATGGTCAAGGAAGTTTTGGCTCTCAACAAGTGGTTACGGCTGATGGTAATAATTCTCAATTAGTGCGTGGAGTAGATATAGATGGAGATGGCGATATGGATGTTATTTCTGTTTCAGAAACTGCAATTGGTTCTAGAATAGTGTGGTACGAAAATATTAATGGTGATGGCAGTTTTGGATCGCAAAATAACATTGCTTTGACAGATGCTATAACAGTATATACTTTAGATATAGATGGTGATGGTGATATTGATATACTTTCTGCATCAAACTTTAATAACGAGATAACATGGTATGAAAACACAGACGGTCAAGGAGATTTTGGTAGTGAACATATTATAACTACAACTGCAGATGATGTAAATTCAGTTTACGCAACAGACATTGATAATGATGGCGATATAGATGTTATATATTATGGTGACAGAATTGCATGGTTTGAAAATTTAGATGGTCAAGGAATATTTAGTACCGAAGAATTTATAATAACTACTGATAACGTAAATGATGATTTTATTACTAAAGATATTGATAGTGATGGTGATATGGATATACTTGCATCAAGGTCTGGACAAGAAAGTACGAATAGCGATGATGCTATTATATGGTATGAAAATACAGATGGTCAAGGGGCTTTTAGCAATGAACAGGTAATAACTACTACAGCAATATCACCAAGTTCTATAGACGCCAATGATTTAGATGGAGATGGTGATATGGATGTTATTTCAGGTTCAAGCAGTTCTGATTACAAAATAGCATGGTATGAAAATACTGATGGTCAAGAGACTTTTAGTTCACAAAAAATTGTTACTTCAACTTCGGTTAATACTAAATCAGTTTATACTGCAGATATTGATAATGACGGTGATATGGATGTATTATCTGCTTCTTGTTATTCATTTTACGCAGATGGTAAAATAGCTTGGTATGAAAATATAGATGGTCAAGGAACTTTTATTCAAAAAATTATTACTTCGGATGGAGTAATTTTGGCTGATGAAGTATTCGCTTCAGATATTGATGCTGACGGTGATTTGGATGTTATTTCTGTTTCTAATGATAAAATAGCTTGGTATAAAAATACAGATGGTCAAGGCACTTTTGGATTACAACAAATTATCTCTAACGATGATGTTAGAGCAATAAATACCACAGATTTAGATGGTGATGGTGATATAGATATCCTTTCTATTCGTAATAATAATTTAGTTTGGTATGAGAATGTAGATGGTCAAGGAGAATTTGGTTCATATCAATTTATTGATAATTTGTTTAATCTAAATAATATTTTTTCTGTAGACATTGATGACGATGGAGATAAAGATGTTATAGCATCGGCTTATGGAAATGTAAATTCTAGTACAGATGATTTTATAGTTTGGTTTGAAAATATTGATGGTCAAGGAGTTTTTGGTCCACAACAGATAATTACCACAAATTCTATTTTTACAAATGGTATATACGTAGATGATATTGATGGTGATGGTGATATGGATGTCCTTTCTTCTTCAAGACAAAATCCTAACCTTGATTTTGAAGGGAGAATTGCATGGTATGAAAATTTAGATGGTGAGGGAACTTTTGGATCTCAAGAGATAATAATATACATAAACACCATGTATCCTGAAAATATATATACTGAAGATTTAGATGAAGATGGTGATAAAGACGTTATTGCGACTTATAGAAATACTGGTTCATCAACTACTGAAAATAAGATAGTTTGGTTTGAAAATTTAGATGGTAATGGAAATTTTGGTAGTGAACAGGTAATTACAACAAATTTAAATATTCCTCTATCACTTGAAGTAGATGATATTGACAATGATGGTCTCATTGATGTAATTTCTGCAGCAAGTTCTGGCAATAAAATAGCTTGGTTTAAAAATCTAGGAATTCAAAGAAATGAAATCAATGGAAATTTAAAAATTGATATAAACTCTGATGGTTGTGATATAAACAATGTATCAGTTAGAAATTTATTAATTGAAACCACAGATGGTAACTATAGTATAGCGACATTGAGTCTTAATAACGGTTTTTATCAGTTATTTCCAAATGAAGGTACTTATACAACTTCTATAGCATCACAATTACCTAATTATTATAACTCAAACCCAATTTCTCAAACCTCAAACTTTGTCGGTATTGGTAATACTGATACAATAGATTTTTGTATAGAACCTACAACTTTTCATGACGATCTAAACATCACAATTTACTCATCACAAAACGATCCAAGACCAGGTTTTAACACTACATACCAATTGGTTTATAATAATATTGGGACAACCCAGTTAAGTGGTTCCGTATCTTTTGAGTTCAATGAATTAAAATTAAACTTTCTAAACGCAAATGAAACTGTAGCTTCACAAACTGCAAATACTTTAACCTTCGATTTTGTAAACCTAAATCCTTTTGAAACTAGAACCATAGATTTACAGTTTAACGTATTTGCACCACCAATCACAAACATAGGCGACGAGCTTGTCGCAACAGCAACAATAAGCCCAGTCACTGGAGACGAAACAGAAGATGATAATGTATTTACTTTAGAGCAAACCGTAATAGGTTCTTACGATCCAAATGATATCACAGTTTTAGAAGGTGAAGAGATAACCATAGATGAAGCTGATAAATATTTACATTATTTAATTCGCTTTCAAAATACGGGTACAGCAAGTGCCATCAATGTAAATGTAAATCATGTTTTAGATCCTAAATTAGATTTTACTACAATGCAATTAGAAAGTCTAAGTCATACAGGTAGAGTAGAAATAGCAAATGAAACAGATGTGAGTTTTATTTTTAATAATATCAATTTGGTAGATAGTACAAATGATGAGCCCAACTCTCATGGTTATATTGCTTATAAGATAAAACTAAAAAGTAATGTTGCGGTTGGAGATATTATTAGCGGAACAGCAGATATATTTTTCGATTTCAATCCGCCAATTACAACCAATACAGTTAATACAGAAATTGTTCCGCCTTTAAGTGTTAATGAGCTCGATTTAGATAATGTAAAGTTATTTCCAAATCCAGTAAAGAATGAGTTATATATAACTTCGAGCCAAATAATCGATAAGTTGATTGTGATAGATATTAATGGTCGTGTTCTTAATTCAATAGAAATATCGACTACAAATTATAGTTTAGATGTTTCTAAATTGACAAAAGGCGTGTATTTCTTAGAAATTCAATCTTCTGAATCAAAATCTGTTAAGAAATTCGTAAAAAATTAAAAACAGTTAATAAATCATATCTTTAAGTATAATTTTTGAAATTGATATGAGTTCATCTACAGAAGATAAAGCCAAAACGCCTGAAGATTTTTTAAACTTAAAAACTACCCAACGCCCTAAAAATAGTGTTGGGTTTTCTTCTATTAGAAAGGCTGTTGGTCAAGTTTCAAAATATATGAATGCTACAGATGCTTTTAAGTTAGCGCTTAAAATGAACCAGAAAGGTGGTTTTGATTGTCCTGGTTGTGCGTGGCCAGATCCAGACGATGAAAGATCATCATTAGGAGAATTTTGTGAAAACGGTATAAAAGCTATTGCAGAAGAAGCACAAAATAAAACCATAGGTACTGATTTTTTCGCAAAACATTCTGTAGATGAATTGGCAAGTTGGACCGATTTTGAGATTGGCAAATCAGGACGATTAGCAGAACCTATGTTTCTTGCAGAAGGTGCAACACATTATCAACCTATTTCTTGGGAAGATGCGTTTTTAAAAGTAGGAGAGCATTTAAATGATTTGAATAATCCAGATGAAGCGGTATTTTACACCTCTGGGAGAACAACAAACGAAGCTGCGTTTTTATACCAATTGTTTGTAAGAGAATTTGGTACAGCTAATTTACCGGATTGCTCAAATATGTGCCATGAAGCCAGTGGCAGTGCTTTATCTCAAACTTTAGGTATAGGGAAAGGATCCGTAACATTAGATGATCTGTATAAAGCTGAAGTGGTTATGGTTGTTGGGCAAAACCCAGGGACTAACCATCCAAGGATGCTAACAGCATTAGAAAAATGTAAAAAAAATGGAGGGAAAATCATAGCTGTTAATCCACTTCCAGAAGCTGGATTGATAAAGTTTACCAACCCACAAAATCCAATAAAACTATTATCAGGCGGAACTCAGATAGCAGATGTGTTTGTACCAATAACAATTAATGGTGATGTTGCTTTTTTTAAAGCAATACTGCTAAAGTTATTAGAGAAAGAAGAAGCGCAAGGCAATGTGTTTGACAAAGTTTTTATAGAAGAATTTACACAAGGTTATGATGCTTTTATATCAGATTTAAAGCAATACAATTTTGAAACATGTTTAAAAGCTTCAGGAGTATCTATAGAAGTTTTTAATGATGCTTTCGATTTAATTTTAAACAATAATAAAATCATTATTTGTTGGGCGATGGGCTTAACACAACATGAAAATGCGGTTGATAATATTCGGGAAATAGTTAATTTATTATTGCTTAAAGGTAGCATTGGGAAAGAAGGGGCAGGAACTTGCCCTGTTCGTGGACATAGCAATGTGCAAGGTGATAGAACAGTCGGTATTTGGGAATCTGCTCCACAAGTCTTTTTAGATAAAATAGAAACAAAATATGGTTTTAAACCATCAACAAAGCATGGCTATTCTGTTATAGATGCTATTAAAGCTATGTATGAGAAGAAGGCTAAAGTGTTTTTTGGACTGGGAGGGAACTTTATTTCAGCTGTACCAGATACACTGTATTCTGCCCAAGCATTAGCAAATTGTAATTTAACAGTCCATGTAAGTACTAAATTAAATCGTTCGCATTTAGTAACAGGAAAAGAGGCATTGATTTTACCTTGTTTAGGACGTACAGAAAAGGATTATCAAAAATCAGGTATTCAAATACAAAGTGTTGAAAGTTCTATGGGAGTTGTATCTTCTACAAAAGGTGTTTTAGAGCCTTGTTCTAAAGTTCTACTAAGTGAGGTTGCTGTGGTTTGTGGAATAGCAAATGCAACGCTAAGTGGACGTACTAAAATTAATTGGCTTCAATATAAAGATGATTATAATCTCGTTAGGAATGACATTGCTGAGGTGGTTGATGGTTTTGTGAATTATAATAGGAAACTAAAGCAACCTTCAGGTTTTTACTTGCCTAATGGAGCAAGAGTAAGAAATTTTAAAACTAAAACAGGTAAGGCTAATTTTTCTATTAACAAACTGCCAGAGTGGGAATTAAAGGATGATGAGCTAATAATGATGACTATTCGTAGTCATGATCAATTTAACACCACAATCTATGGCTTAGATGACCGTTACAGAGGTGTATTTAATGAAAGACGTATTGTTTTTATGAATCGAGAAGATATGAAACAACGAAATTTAGAAGCGCATCAAATAGTTAATCTAAAATCAGAATATGAAGGGCAAATACGAGAAGCGAATAACTTTAAAGTAGTTGGATATGATATTCCAAAGAACTGCTGTGCTACATATTTCCCTGAGACAAATGTACTAGTGCCACTTAATAGTTTTGCACATACAGCTAAAACACCAGCTTCAAAAAGTGTGATTATTAGGGTAGTTGTGTAACGGTAATATTGATTCTATTAATTAATTTGAAAAGAATTTATTCATAAAACTCCAAAACTTTAATGTAGTTTCTGGTGGAATGAATTTTCCCTTCATTGTGTAATTCTTTTATGAGTCTTGAAATAACAACTCGAGACGTATTGAGATCATCAGCAATTTCTTGATGTGTTATTTCAAGATTAACAACATTATTAATTTTCACTTTATCAGTTAAGTATTTAAGAATACGTTTGTTCATTTTTAAAAATGCTAAACTATCTATGGATTCTACCATTTCTAATAATCTAAAATGATAACTATCTATAATAAAATGACGCCAAGACTTATATTTTACTAACCAATCGTCTATATAATCTACAGGTAAAAAAATCGCTTCAATTTCTTTTTCTACTACACCTTTAAAGATGCTTTGTTTCTTATTTATACAGTTTACAAAAGAAATTGCACAAGTGTCACCTCGTTCCAAATAGTAAAGTACTATTTCTTCACCTTCTTTTTCCTTTCTCATAATTTTCACAACACCATCTAGAATTAATGGAATATGTGTCATTTCGCTACCTATATCTATTAAAAGCTTACCGTTATTAATTTTATCAAAATGACCTACGTTAACTATTTCATCGATTAATTCTTTTTCAAAAACATCCGAATAATAATCGTCTAATTTTTCTCTTAAGATAAGTTCTTGGTTATTCACAGCATCACTATTAAGCGGTAAAGATAATGAATTATAAAAGAAAACCCTCTGACATTTGCCAGAGGGCTCCTTTTCAAAATTAAGTATAATTCATACTAAAACAACAAATATATTTTTAGAATTTAATTTGCATTTGAGCTAACAAAACATCGTTATCTACGTTTACAACTGTTTCAATATTAGCCAAATAGTTTAGTTGGAATCTTACTTTGTCGTTAAAGAAATAATTTACTCCAATAGTCATTCTTTCTTGATAATCTAAGTTGTCTTTTAGGTCTATGTTAGGATCGAAATATTCATATTTAAATACTGGTTGAATTTTTTCGTTAATGCTATAAGCTCCCATAATGTATGCACCTTCTGATGTTAATCCATCAAGATCAATAGGAGTAGAGCCACAACCACCACCAGCTCCGGCTTGGTATGCGCCTTCATCATGGATAAATTCACCTTGAACTTTCAATTTGTCTAATTCTACTAAAAATTCACCTCCATATGTTGTTCTGGAATCTTCGATATTATTAAGTTTCGGATAACCATATCTAAAACTACCACCAACTGTTAAAAAATTGGTTACTTTATAAGTCGCTCTACCAATAATGTCTTTTTTAGTATTATTATCGACGATTTTTAAGCCTCTACCATTCATAAGAGCAATAGCATAATTTAGTTTATTATACTTGTTTCCGCCAAACACACCAATACCAAAATCTCGTTGTGGCGAAACTAATTGATCAGCTACAATAGATCTTTCAATTGTTGGTAAGGCGTGACATGGTGTTGCTACGTCTAAACTAAATGGTTGTTTATAAGTACCTACCGAAATTCTTGCCCAATTATCCATATTGTAAGTTACAAATGCATCCATTAAATAGGCATCTTCTTGATCATCTCCTCCAATAAATGGACTCGCTTCTAGCATAAAATAATAAGAGAAATCATTATAAACTGTACCTCTTACTCCTAATCGAGCTCTTTTAAATCTAAATGTATTTACATTATCTCCACCATCAAAATTGTAATCAAATTGAGGCTGTATATATCCAAATACTTTTACACTTTGTGCGCTTGTTGAATCATTTGCAACAGGGTCATCTCCTTCGCAACCTTGTGCGAAAGATGTATTTACTTGAAATACTAATATCAGAGCAAATAAAATATATATTTTGCTTTTCATTGTTTGTTTATTTTAGGGTCATAGTTAACACCCATAACTATCATTCTAATTGAGATAGATATTGTAGTTATGGGTGTAACATTATTGTTTGTTTTTAATTGTCAGAAATAACAGGATAATCTTTAGATACGGAAGCACTCCATTTGTTAGAAGTCCAAGCAGGATTATCATTGTACATTCCGTTCATTCCAAATAATAAGCTTTTTGCATCATAGCCTAAAACTCTTAAAGTAGCCGTTAATACTGCAGAAGTTTGTCCTGTGTAGCAATATGTTACAACAGTTGCATCAGGGTTAAGACCTAAATGAGTATTGTCTCCAAGTAATAAAGGATTAATTCTATAGGCACCATCAATATGACCAAAACCTGCATAATCAGTATCATTAAAGTAATTGTTGATAAAATAGTTACCTGGATTAGCTAACACATCTCCATTTGAAACTGTAGCATCACCAAATCCATTTGTAGATTCAACAACTGCTCTAACCCTTTGTTTAAGAATTGCTTCTCCATCAGTTAAACTACTAGAAATAATAGGATTATCGAAGACCATATTAGTTGGTGGTACATTGTCAGTAGACCAGCTAGCATGTCCATTGGCTGTAGTACCTATGTTATTATTCCAAGATGCTGCTGTTCCAGAATTCCAGCCAGACATACCCCATTTTAAGGCACGTGTACTAGGATAGCCATACATGCGTAACAATGCAGTTGCATAACAAGCTGTTTGACCACTATAACATACCATAAGAATTGGTTTTGTTGTAGTTGCTGCTACTGTTAAAATATTTGCAAAATCAACGCGGTTTGCACCATCTAAATGTGCTCCATCAAAAGCAGCTTGGTTTCTGAGATCCATAATATAATATGTACTTAAAAATCCTGGTACATCGGCAATATCACCAGGTGCTGCTACAACAAATTTTTGACTGTCGGTATTAATTAGAATATTGTTTACATCTAATCCATTTTGAACCATATAACTTTTCATCAGTGTAAATGCTGGTGTTGTAGCTGTAGTATCATCTGGATCGTCTCCCCTATCACAAGAAGTAAGGAATAATGTAGGAACTAATAATAATCCTATTAATAATAATGATAATTTTTTCATGATTAATTATTTAATGTTATTTATTTTGTATTTATTCAATTACTGGGTACATGTTAATTTCTTTCTTAGTAAAAGCATCTCCTCCTTTATCTTTTAGCACATCATTCATAAAACTATTTTCTCCATATGCTAAATTGCCTGTGTCATATCCTAATACATTTAAGTAAGCTACTATGTAAGCTGCTTTTTGTCCTGTAGCTTCATAGATTACAATTTTTTCATCTATAGGAAGTGTCAATAAATCTTTAGTTAATGATGCATTTGGTGCATAATGAAGTGCTCCTGGTATATGGCCTTCACATTTTTCTTGATCCCAATAGTTTATGATATAATAGCTGTCTGGATTTTCAAAAACATCTATTGATTTTATGATAAACTCTTTATAAGGAGTTGCAAATAATGTTTCTAATCTTGCTCTTAAAATCTCTGTAGCTTCAGTTTTTCCGGTATTCAATACAGGGTGAGATCCTACTTCTGGTTTTTCTTTCTCAGTAGTCTCAATTTTTGTAGCAAAATCATTTTTAACGTTTTTCTTCCAAGAATTATCGGCGAAATCCTCTCTCCAAGAGCTCATTCCCCATTTCATGCTATATACATTATCATATCCTGCTAGTCTTAATAAACTTGCATAATATGCAGCAGATTGACCAGAGTAGCATATCATCACTATTTTATCATAATCAGATGGTGTTATAGTGTTTTCAAAGTAGGTGAGTAGGTTTTCTGATTTTACATTGGCCGCATTTTTAATATGACCATAATCAAACCAGCCTTCGTTTCTAATATCTATGATATGATACTTAGGGTTTTTAAAGTTTTTCTTAACCTCGTCTGCCATTATAAGTGGCAATTCGTTTTCAATGAAATTGTTGTTTTCTTCGAGGTATTTTACTAGAGTTTCAAATTCATCAGGTGGATTTGAAGTGGTGTTGTCTAAATTTGTGAAACTGCTAAATAAGAATACAGCAGAAATACAAAATGTGATTAAAAAAATTGAAGATTTCTTCATGATATTATAATTTAAAATTGAAAAATATTACTTGTTTAATTGATGATAAAATTATAATTGAAGAGAGCAGATTTATATGATTTTTGTCATCTTTATTTAATATATAACAAGTAAATACAGTATCATTTGTTACATCGATAGGTAACAAATGTTACATAGAATAATCTAATATCATTTGATTAAATATGTGACATAAAACATTGAAAATAAATCTATTAAGTAAAGTTTAGGTATATTGATTTTGATTTTTGAAATTGACGCTATCAACTTTTTACCTAAGATTATTTTAGAAAAATAGAACAGTGAGAATTATTCATTATTTGGATTGAAAAAGAGATTTCAATAAGCGTCAGATTTTAGATTTTACAATAAGAAAATTTACGAAACATGGACATGTATTTTTCGTCTATCGAGTTTCAATTTTCCTTGCTGTTCAAGCATTTTTAAAATTCTAGAAATAACAACTCTAGATGAGTTTAGATCATTTGCAATTTCTTGATGGGTAATTAATAAATCTTCACTATTCCTAATTTTAACCTGATTCGTCAGATATTTATATATACGACTATCTAGTTTAAAAAAGGCTAATCCATTAATAACACCAATCATTTCCTCGAGTCTGTTATGATAACTATCAATTATAAAAACGCGCCAAGTTTTAAATTTAATCATCCATTCTTCAGTTTTATCAACTGGAAACATGATACATGCTACTTTTTCTTCAGCAGATGCCCTAAACATACTTTTACTTTGGTGAATACAATTAGCAAATGAAATGGCGCAAGTATCACCTTCTTCTAGATAATAAAGCAGAATTTCGTGCTCGTTATTGTTCTCTCTAGAAATTTTAACAAGACCATTTATTATTAATGGAATATGAGTCATTTCTACACCAATATCAATTAGTAAATCATTCTTCTCGTAGGTTTTATAAACTCCATGTTTTGAGATTTCATTAATTAATCGTTTTTCAAAAATTGTATTGAAGTGTAGGTGTAATTGTTCCTTTAAAAATGCTGGATTTTTTTTCATTTTGATTGAATTTACAGCGTTTAAAATTGAAATGATTGATACTACGAATAAGGTTCTTAATAAACTAGCAACCTCCTTCTACTGGCATTTTCTTTTTCTTTTTAACAGGAATTACTTTTTTAGGAGCAGAAAAGGTCTTAGGTTTTGGTTTTACTACCAACTTTTTCATTGCTTCTGCTTTCTTTTTAACAGATTCCTGAATATAAGCATTGATATCGGGAGCTGTGTCTTCAATTACTGCATTCTCGGTAATTAGTTTGTTTTGATCGTAACTAATATTTACTGTTAATATTTTAATGTTATCGTATCCTAATTGCGATAAAAGCAAATATGCCATTAATGTTTCATTAGGGTTTTTACCATATAGAATAATAGTTTTATTGTCTTCTTTAATCCGCTCTAGAATTATTGAACTCTCTTCTCTTAAAATTTCTGGAGAAGCAATATTAATGGCATTATCCAAATGGCCTTTATTAAAATCAAATGCATTTCTAATATCTACTAAAACGGAATTGTTTTTTTCTATGTCGTTTAGAGCAATAAAGTAGTTGCTAGTAGTTATTTTATCTAGAGTATCATGCGTGTTTTCGGCATATAAATATTTTGGTCTTTTATAGGATAAAAGTGCAATGATAACAACCAAAATCGTTAATACGGCTGCTATTGATATACGTTTTGTTTTTTCTAATTCTTTCATTGGTTTAATTTTATAAACTTAAACACTTTAACAACCACCTTCAACTGGCATTTTTTTCTTCTTTTTCTTTACAATTACCTTTTTTGGAGCTGCTTTAGAAGTGCTAACTCTTTTAATAATTGTAGGTTTCTTTTTAATTTTATCAGGATAAGCTACTCCAAAATACATACTTGCTGCTTTTCTAAATGCATACAAATCAAATTGATTTGAAGCCATGTTTTCTGTTGGCTTCATTGGATTTATTATTGTGTTATACCAAGTGTTGATTCCACCTTTTAAAACATGAAGGTTTTTGTATCCTAATCTTGTACATAAAATCCAAGCTTGATCTGAATAAAAATTGTCATTTGAAAATAGAACAACATCATATTCATCTTGATTTAAATAAGGTTCAGAATCTTCATCTAAAATCTTTTTTAAAGGAATATTTATGGCATCAGTAAGACTATATTTTTTATAATTATTTTCATCTCTAACATCAATCAATAATAATGTAGGGTCTTGATTGATTATTCTATCTGCGAGTTCATCTGTAGTAATGTACCTTTCTGGACTAATGGAATTACTGAGTAAATCTTCGGGACTGATACCTTCTTGTTTTTCGTATTTGGGAAGTAATACCAAGCCACCAGCTAATACTATAAATATTAGTGCAAGAATTTTGTATCGTAATGATAAAAATTTAACTAATTTTCTATTTACCATTTCATTTTAGTTATTAGTTAGTAAAATACTTTTTTTACACGTTTACGAATTACATCTGATACTGCAAACATAATAATAGCAACTAAGGTCATTATAAAAACAAACCAATAAGGATTGATGCCTAAAGTATCAACTAAAGTGATGTTTCCTTGGAAATACCCGTTGTAAATTGGTTCGAAAAACGTGAATAATTCAGAAAAGACAAATACTCCAAACATAATGCCCAATACATTAACAATAGCATCTATTTTACCAATTGCAACGGCTGTTAATGTTGTTCCTGGACAGAATCCACCAGTGACAAATCCTATTCCCATAATAGCTCCTCCAATAATTGCTGCCCATGTATACGTTGGATGAATGTATAGCATACTCATGTCTACATAGCCAAGATAATCCATATAAAATAGACCTATTAAGGATACTACTGCAGCAGTAAAGAATACTTTAAATACCGCAAAATCGTAGCCATAAAATACACCTGCTAATTTTCTTGAAGAAGAAAATCCTGATGCTTCTAGAATGAATCCAAAGCAAATACCTATAATAATTGCTATTATACTGCTCCACTCAAAAGGTATAAGTTCGTTAGGAATTAATGGTCCCATAATTTTTTATTTTAATGTTTTAAATCCAATTTTTTCTAAAGAAATAAGCTACTAAATATCCTGTTCCGAAAATTGCCAACATGGTAATAAATCCACCAGTTGATAAAACCGCCATTCCGCTTAACGCAGCACCACTTGTACACCCTCTCGCAATTTGAGCGCCAATACCAAATAAGATACCACCACTAAATGCAAATATTAATCGACGTCTTCGAGTAATTTTTGGAGAGTGTTGTACTCTCCAGCCAATTCTGCCAGAGAGACCACCAGAAATGAATGCACCAATTAGTATTCCTAGGGTTTCAAAAACAAGCCAAGAATTCATTGGTGATTTGTCATCTTTTAAAAACTTACTGTAATATGCATTTTGTTCGGCGTGTTTGGGAGAAATATCTTCTACAATTGTTACTACACTACTTTTCATGGCTCCACTGGCTCCTAATCCTCTACCAGTAACAAAAAAAGTGAAGATTATCAATATACCGAGAAGAAACCCACCAAAATATGGATTCCAGTATACATGTCTGTTTTGTTCTTTATCTTTCATAGTATATTTAATAAAGGTATCTAGTTATTTGTCCAGCTTCAACCATTACAAATCGGAATATTAATCCTCCAATAAGGACTAGTATGGCAGGTATTGCAACTGGGACTTTATAACCCTTAATTTCCATAGCTTCAAGTATACCAGGAATAATTAACCCTAATATAACAACGAAGCCAAAGAACATTAATGTAAATTCGCCACCAATTAATAAGTGCATTGCATCTAATTGTACTTCAGATCCTGCATACATTCCCATAATCATATGAACTATTAATCCTAATTCTATAATTATAAGTGCTAAATCTATTTTTCCGAATAAATGTCTTTCTTTAGCATTTTTAGCTAATAATATGATAGTTGCCGCAGCAGTTGATAATCCTGAAGTTAAAAATAGAGGCCCTAAAATTGCGTTGTTCCATAAAGGTCTTGCGTTAAATGCAGATAATAAAATCCCTGTGTAAACACCTAAAATGATAGATAATGGGACTAATGCATATGCCATGTTTTTTCTATTCTTCTTTAAGAATTTTTCAAAATTCTTCAAAAATTCAAATTTTAAATTCCATTTTGGGAACAATTCAGAAAAATAACTAAACACCCACAAAAATGATAGTGGAGTAGTAACTAACAATACCCAAGCTCCCCAAGACATTGGTGATTCTAATCGTATTATAGTGTACAATTGCCAAGTATATAATGGATGAGTTAAATCGTAAACTAACGCTAGAAGTCCTAATGATAATGCGACTGGAGGAACCATAGAAGCATACTTAACGCTTGTTGGATATTCTTTGTCTTTATTTAATATGGTAACTACAGCAGCAAATAATAATAAACCAGCTGCTAAACCACCTAAAAACAGATAAACGGAAATTGGCCAATGCCAAACTTCTAATGAAGGGTCTATGTTAGGAATGTTTCTTCCGCTAACGAAAATTTCTTCTTGCATAATCTTAATATTAAATTAAATAATATACGTGTGGTTTAGTACCAGCTTCTGGAGCTAATGTTTTCCACTTTCTGTTTTTTAATAATCGCGATACTTCACTGTTTGGATTGTCTAAATCACCAAAGTACATGCATTTGGTAGGACAAACGGATACACAAGCAGGCAATTGCCCTTTTTCTAACCTGTGATGACAGAATGTACATTTATCTACATAACCTTCAGGATGCTGGTAACGTGCATCGTAAGGACAAGATTCTATACAAGCACCACAACCAATACATTCGTCTCCAGTAACCAAAACGATTCCTCCATCAATGATATGGCTTGCTCCTGTTGGACAACATCTAACACATGGTGCATTTTCACAATGGTTACAACGTTCCGATTTTAATTCTAACTCCACATTAGGATAAGCTCCATTTACAGTTTCTGTAATCCAATCTCTACAATATCCAATCGGGACATTGTTTTCTGTTTGACAAGCAACCACACAGTCGCTACAACCAACACATTTTAATGTGTCTATAACCATTGCATATCTCATATCTCTGCAGTTTTATGTGGATCTTCAGTTAATATTTCAACAAAGTTTCCTCTCATTCCTGTGCCTCCCATTATTGGGTCTATCATAGTTTTAGAAACCATTTGTGTATCATTTATGCCTTTACCAAAAGCTCTTGTTAGTTTTTTGTTATCATGTCCAAATCCATGAACCATGTAAACAGAATCCCAGCGTATTCGTTCAGTAACTCTTACTTTTATGGAGAATGTTGATGTAATCTTATCCTGGTTGCGTAACCAAACTGATTGCCCAGTTTTTAGCCCAATTAATCTGGCCACTTTAGGATTAACCCAAAGTTTGTTCACATCCATTAAGTCATTTAGGTTTGGATTATTGGCTGTTCTACTAAATGTATGCATTGGAGCTCTCCCATAATTTAATCTATAAAAACCTTGTGGTGGCTCTGGATGTTTAGTGTAATTTGGCATTGGGTCGAATCCTAAACTTTTTAACTCTTTAGAATACAATTCAATTTTGCCACTTTCAGTTGGAAATTCATAGTTCTGTCCTTCTTTCAAGAATAAAGGTCCAGATTTGCGAGGGAAATGTTTTACCCCAATCTTTTCCATCTCTTCTAGAGATGTACCCATTTTATCTAGTTGCCATTCGATGACTTCTTTATAATCGTCATATTTAAAGTACTCGCCTAAACCAATGCGGTCACCAATTTCTTTAGCAACCCACCATCCTGGTTTAGAGTCGTATTTAGGTTTCACGGCAGGAACTCTAACAGCTATTGAAGGCTCTCTATTTGTTGCTGAGCGAATACCGTCGTATCGCTCTAAATAAGTACATTCTGGTAATACAACATCTGCATAACCTGTTACATCCATTGGCATTGTATCCAATACAACCATGAAATCTAGATTGTCAATCGCTTCTTCTAATAATTTTTTATTAGGAATTGATTTTGTAATGTTAGTACCTGCTACCATCATGGCTTTTACAGGATATTTTTTGCTGTTTTCTTCACTTGGAACAGCGCATTTTATTACTTCTGTTGTGATTCCCATTTGAGCCAATGGAAATTTTTCACCTATGTTTTTCCAATCCCATTTAGGATGTGGATATTTAGGATGTGGGAATTTAGGAACACTAATTTTTTCTTTAAAGTAGAATCCACCACGTCGTCCCCAAGAACCTAATAATGCATTCAATATTGCCATTGCTCTTGCACGCTGTGTATCATCTCCATACCAAGTAACGTGTCGTCCTGGATGTATAATAACAGAAGGCGAGGCATTAGCCATTTCTCTGGCAGTTTTTCTTATCTCTTCTGGTTTAATAGTAGTAATACCATACGCCCATTCTGGAGTAAAATTCAAGACATGGTCTTTAAGTTCGTTGAATCCAGTTGTGTATTTTTTTACATAGTCTTCATCATATAATTCTTCTTCGATTAATACATTCATCCAAGCCAACATTAAAGCAATATCGGTCGCGGGTTTAATAGCTAACCAATGCTGAGATTTACTTGCAGCCGTTGAGAATCTTGGATCAACTGTAATAATAGTTGCTCCATTATCAATAGCATCAGACATTTCTTGTACTTGTGTATTGTGCATATTCTCTCCAATATGAGAACCTATCAACACCAAACATTTTGTATCTCGAATATCTGTTGGTTCTGGTGAACCAACCCAAGAACCATAAGTTAATGCAAAACCTGTTTCTCTTGGGCCACGACATTGCGCATAAGCTGGTTCAGCAATAGTGTCTGATCCGTATGCTTTAAACAGATGTTCTAAATGTTTGCCAGGAGAACCATGTTTTAATAAAGCAAATGATTCTGAACCATATGTGTCTTTAATATATTTAAATTTTGAAGCGATTAAATTTAATGCTTCATCCCAACTTGCTTCTCTAAAAGTTTCTTCCCCATCGATAATAGTTCTAATTAAAGGTGTTTTTAATCGATCCTCATCAGAATACATTCCAACTCCACCTGTTCCTCTTGGACATAATCGTCCGTAACAATGTGGATCAGTTTCATTACCAATAATTTTTTGAATATTTCCTTGGTCATCAGAATGAGCCCAAGCTGCACATTTCCAAAAACATACTTCGCAGTATGTTGCGGATTTTTTTAGTTTTTTTATAACATTCTGTGCGACTAATTCATTTAAATATGAATTGCCACCAACTAGATTTAATGCTGAAGTTGAAGCAACAGCTCCACATAAACCCAGCGCGGAAATTTTAATAAATTTTCTTCTTGAAGTAGTCATATACGCCATAATTTATTCCTAACAAAAGTATTGACTATAATAATTTGGTATTATGATAAATGTCATGTAATCAGTAATTTATATGTGACAATTGTTACATAGGATTATACGTTATTTGTACTATTCAGTATATTAAATGGTTATAGTTTTTAAATTGTTGTAAATTTGAATAACTAATTAATTAATGAAGAAGAATAAATATTCAATTGCCTTTTTTGCATTAGTTTTTTTATTATTTGCAGTGCTTTTTATAGCAAGAAATAAGACATATTTTGAACCAGTATCAGTTTATGAAAATACGGATGAGCGTGCTCAAATTTCAGAAAAAGAATCTTGTTTTCAATGCCATCAAAACACAAAAGGATATTCAAAATATCATAATCCAGAATTTATAGGTTGTGCAAGTTGTCATTTAGGAAATATTGTTTCTGATGATAAAGAAGAAGCGCACAAAGGCATGGTTTTAATTCCTGGAAATTTATCTGATGCTAAAAAGACTTGTGGTAAATGTCATCCTAATGAGTTATATAAAGTAGAAAACTCATTGATGACCACAAATAGTGGTATAGTCGCAGTAGACAAATTTGTTTTTGGTGAAGCAGATAGTTTAGACTATCATTATCATATAAAAGAATTAAAAAATTCTGCTTCCGATAAACATTTAAGAGATTTATGTGCAAATTGCCATTTGGGTGCCGAGAAAACTGAATTTGGCGAGATTACTCAATTAAGCAGAGGTGGTGGTTGTAATGCATGTCATTTAAACTATTCTAATGAAGCAAAAATGGGGCTAAAGAACTATGTCGCTTCAAATAAAAGTGAATTACCAGAGTTTCATCCTTCAACGAATATTTTTGTTAACGATACGCATTGTTTTGGTTGTCATAGTCGTTCGAGTAGAATTTCAACAAACTATATTGGTTTGCAGGAAACGTTATTAGATGAAAGTGAAGTTAGTGATCTTAATAAATACACTGTTTTAGAAGATAAAAGAGTTTATAAAAACCTTAATGAGGATGTACATCATACCAAAGGAATGTTGTGTATAGATTGCCACTCGTCCCATGAAGTTATGGGAGATGGTATAAGATATGAGCATGAAGAACAAGCTGTGAAAGTACAATGTGTAGACTGTCATTTTAAAGATAAGCCAAATACAATTCCATTCGATTCTTTAGATCATGAAAGTATGTTGGTTTTTTCGCATAGAGATTACAAACATGATGATAAGCAAATCATTGTTGTGAAAAAGGATGGGCATCCGTTGGTAAATACCTATGTTGATTCTCTTGGAAGTGCATTTTTAATTAGTAAAAAAGATGGCTCTCTGCATAACTTAAATCCTCAATCAGAATTTTGTTCTAGAGATAACGCTCATAAAGATGTTAGTTGTGCTACTTGCCATTCATCGTGGACTCCGCGTTGTATAGGCTGTCATAATGATTTTAATAAGGAAGAACCAAGAGCATTTGATTTACTCGATAAGAAATATGTAAAAGGGCAATGGAAAGAATATGTTGCTGAATTTTCATCCTCATTGCCAGCAATGGGAGTTCGTGAAAATAGTGAAGGAAGGCATATTGAACCTGCAGTTCCTGGAATGATAATGACAATTGATTTAAGTAGTTATTCTGACGATTATGAGGAAGATGCAATGCTATTTCACAGATTGTATGCACCAAATTCGCCTCACACTACAACTAAAGCAGTGAGAGATTGTGCATCATGTCATTCTAATTCAGCTACTTTAGGGTATGGTAATGGTACTATGGCTTATGAAATAAAGAACAATAAAGGGTCTTGGGTTTTTACTCCTGAATACGAATTAAATGTTAATGATAGCCTACCTGAAGATGCATGGATTCCATTTCTAAAAGATGTAGATAAAAGTACTGTAACATCAACAAGAAAGGACTTTAGACCTTTTTCAGTTAAAGAACAAAAACGACTTCTATTGGTCGGAGCCTGTTTACAATGTCACAAGGATAATTCTACAGTGATGCGTAGGACTCTAGAAATTGGAATAGACTCAATTCTAAAAAATATTAATAAAGAATGTATATTACCTAATGCTAATTGATGTTAGCCTCCGATTGTAATCATACTTCTATTATTTGAATGCAATTTTGGTTCTTGAAGTTTTTCAATAGTATCCATACCACCTCTAACTTTTAGTTTGGCTTCAACTGCTTTTTTAATGACTGGTTCAAACGGTTTTCCTGAACGAAGTGTAGATAATATATCAGCTTCTGTAGAAGAAAATAAACAGTTTTTTAGTTGACCATTGGCTGTTAAACGCAACCTGTTACACGAATCACAAAACGGATTTGTAACTGAACTAATAATGCCAAAAGAGCCTTTATAGCCTTTTATTTTATAGTTTTTTGATGTGTCATTAGGCGCATCTTGCAGCCGTATAATTTTATCTTTAGAAAAAGCTTCATTTACAGAATCCATTACTTCTTGGTAAGAAACCATTTTACTTATGTCCCATTTGTTACCATCAAAAGGCATAAACTCAATAAACCGTACTGAAATTGGTAAATCTTTTGTAAAATTGATAAAGTCAATAATTTCATTATCATTGAAATTCTTTATTAAAACAGCATTTACTTTTACTGTAAAGCCTTCTTTTACAAGTAATAGGATGTTGTTGTAAACTTTTTTGAATTGGTCGCGACGCGTAACGTGTTTAAACTTTTCGCTATCTAACGAATCTAAACTTACATTAATTTTATTGACACCATTTGCTTTTAATACGTCAATAAATTTATCTATAATTACAGCATTAGATGTAATTGATAATTCTACAGGAAGTGATGCTAATTTTTCTAATATAATTGGAATGTCCTTTCTGATTAAAGGTTCACCACCAGTTAACCGAATTTTTGTAACACCATGTTTTACAAAAGTTTTTGCAATCTCATAAATTTCCTCATAAGTCATTAAATGACTTTTTGGTGATAATTGAACACCTTCTTCTGGCATACAATAAGAACATCGTAAATTACAACGCTCAATTAAAGAAATACGCAAATAGGTATGATCTCTTCCATGCTTATCGTGTAATATGTTTTTCCTGTTTTTCATGAATCGTGTCTTGCACCTTTTAGTATTCTGAAAATGTGTAAAATTGCTGGAAATATGGAATCCATGGATTCCTTTGCTCCGTTTGTTGAGCCAGGCAAAGCTAAAACCAATGTATCATTAATAGTACCAGCAACACTTCTCGATAGCATTGAAAATGGCGTACGGTCTTGTCCGTAATTTCTAATAGCTTCTTCAATTCCTGGGATTCTTCTATCGAGTATTGGAAATAACGCTTCTGGAGTTACATCACGGCCAGAAAGTCCTGTGCCTCCAGTATAAATAATCATATCAACGCCTTGTTCTTGATATGCTTTAGCTTTGTTTTGAATATCTTCAATTTCATCTGGAATAACAATGTAATCTGCAACTTTCACATCACAAGACTCTAGTTTTTTAATGATGGCTTTTCCAGCTTTATCTTCTTTTTGACCAGCCGAAATAGTATCAGAACACACAATTACTGCTGCGACTAAATCTTTTCTAAAACGATCTCTAAAATCAGATTTGCCACCTTTTTTATTTAATAATTTAATAGCATGTATTTCAATGCCTTTATCAATTGGTTTCAGCATGTCGTACATATTTAATGCTACAACACTTGCTCCATGCATAGCTTCAACTTCTACACCAGTTTTATATATGGTTTTTACCGTGAACAATACGGTTATTTCTAGTCCATTAATTTCGTATTCAATTCCTGTAAACTCAATAGGTAAGGGGTGACAATCTGGTAAAATATCAGGCGTGCGTTTTACGCCTAAAAGTCCGGCTGCTTTACTCATTGCAAATACGTTTCCTTTAGGAACGGTATCGTTTTGAATAGCAGTAATTGTTTCTGGTTTACTAACCTTAACAATAGCTTGTGCAATTGCGGTTCTTAATGTTGTGCTTTTTTGTGTTATATCTACCATTTTAGTGTGGATTCAATGCGTTGTTTAACTGTTTTTTTTCCATTGGTGAGTACTGTCTTCGAAAATTTCTTTACCAAAAACCGGAACATCAGTTTTTATAGCTTCAACAATAAATTCTAATGCTTCAAAAACCACTTTTCGTCTTGGTGAAGAAACAAATACAAATAAGCAGATTTCTCCAGCCTTTACGGATCCTAAACTATGGTATATGTGCATGCAAGTCAGTTCATATTTTTCGAATGCAGCCTCTCTAATATCGTGAAACTTAGCATTTGCCATATCTTCATAGGCAGTATATTCAATTGCGGAAACTGTTTTATCATCTATTACATCGGCTCTAACTTGTCCTAAAAATATATTGTGTGCTCCAATGCTTGTTTTTGATTGATGTTTATAAATTGAATTCCCTATGAATTCAGATGTTATGGCGCCTTGTTTAAAAACGCTTTTAGGTTTTTTAGCTTTCATTTGATGAAATATTTTGTAATTCTTTTATATGTTCAATAATATCTGTTGCTCCTTCTTTTATGCTAAAGCAATTGTCGATATTGTTTATATGTAATAGTTTAACAGCATGTAAACTTCTAATTCCAGATTGACAAAAAAGTGCTTTCTTTTTAGAATCACTTATTTTATCTAGATTATTTTCTAAATTACTCAATGGAATAAGTGATACATTTAAACCGTTAACTTTAGGTTGTTCATGTGATTCTCTTACGTCAATAAATTGGATGTTTTCTTCAATAATATTGTCCTTAATTGAAATTTCTAAGTATTCTAACTCACAATTAAAATCAGAAAGTTTTTCATTAAAGCTAGAAGCATCATTTACTACAGATTCAATAATCGCGTCATTTCTTTTAATTTGAAGAACTGTATTCTGTAGTGTCAATGCATTATAGCACAATAGTTTTCCTGTTAGCACTTTACCAATGCCTAATATAATCTTAAGTACCTCATTGGCTTGCATACTACCAATTATTCCAGGAAGTACGCCTAAAACACCAATTTCTGAGCAATTAGGAACTGTACCTTCCTTTGGAGCATTTAGAAATAGACATCGGTAACTAGGTCCATTTTTGTAGTTGAATACAGAAACCTGACCTTCGAACTTATAAATAGCTCCAAAAACAAGTGGTTTGTTTGTGAGAATACAAGCATCATTTATCAAATACCTTGATTCAAAATTATCTGTTCCATCAACAATAATGTCGTATTGCTTAAATAAATCTATAGCATTTTTATGCGTCAACTTTTCTGGATAAGCGAAAATTGAGATATTCTCGTTTAAATCTTTTAATCGTTGTTTCGCTGCTTTTGCTTTGTTTTTTCCTAAAGAGGATGTGCCAAATAATACTTGTCGTTGTAAATTAGAAATTTCAACAATATCAAAATCGACAATTCCAATGGTTCCTACACCTGCTGCAGTTAAATATTGCAAAACAGGGCAACCCAAGCCACCAGCTCCAATGACAAGTACTTTAGCGTTAAAAAGTTTGTTTTGACCAGCTTGTCCGATTTCCGAAAGAATGATATGTCTATTGTATCTACTCATTTTAATCAACCGCCTGCAAAAGGTGGTAATAATGCGATTTCATTTCCAGTTAATTTTGTTTCAATTGAAACTAATTCTTGATTTTGGGCAACTTGAAAATCTTTAGTTTTTAGTAAACCATATTTGGAATAAAGATCATCCAATAAATCCGAAATTAAGGTTCCTGTAAACTCTAAAGACTCTTCTTCTTTACTTGTTACTTCAGCTATTTGTCCAAAATATTTAACGGTTATATTCATTTTCAACTGCTTTAAGTTCTTTTTTTGTATTTACATTCATAGTACATATTTCATGTTCATTTTTTAATACTATGCTTTTAGAATTACACGTTTTTATCGCTACACGAAGACGTCTTTCATTTTCTTTTAATAATTTATTAAATGAGTCTTTAACTTGTTTTTTGTATAACGCTATGAGCGGCATCGTTTTACCTTTGCTTTCTACTTGAATAATTTCAGATGTGTCATCTATGGCATTAATTAAGTTTTTCAATATTTCTGTATTAATCAAAGGAATATCACAACTTAATACCAAATTGTATTCAGTAGACGAAGCTTCTAATCCAGAGCATATACCAGCTACAGGACCTGCATCTTTTGTTATATCTGTAACACGTTTTAATCCAAATGAATCATAATTAGGATTATCAGAAACGATGATAATTTCAGATACTAGAGGTTTTAAAGCATCAATGCTATACTGAATAAATGGTTTTTCATTTAATAAAAGAAAACCTTTGTCTGTTCCCATTCTGGCACTTTTTCCTCCTGATAAAATAATACCTGTTATGTTTTTTTTATTTTCCATTTAAGTAAAAAATAATTTAGCACAAGCAATGCTCAATACAAATGCTAAAATGTATCGTAGCTTTTGGTTGTTAATTTTTTTGCTTCCATAATAACCACCTAAAACACCTCCAATAAGAGCTATAATTACTAGTAAAAATGATTCTTTTTCTAGTGTCACTCCTATACTGAATTGTCCGATAAGTGCAGCGGCTGAATTCACCCAAATAAAAAGAGCAGAGACTGCAGCAGCTTCTTTCATTTTTCCCCAATGAAATAATAGGATAAGTGGAGTTAATATAATTCCTCCTCCAATGCCAATAAGTCCTGAGAAGAATCCAATTATAGTGCCAACAAGAAGCCCTTGCCAAAGTTTTACTTGTTTGATTTTGTTACTTTCTTTTCCAAATACATTTAGCATTTTTAAAATTGCAAACACTAGTAAAACAGCTAGTATTTTTTTGTAAAGAGAGGCATCAATATCAATTCGGCCACCAAGTAAAGAGAATGGGATAGAGGTAATGGCAAACGCAAAAAATAGTTTCTTATTAAAAAATCCTTCTTTAAAATAGTAGTAAAATGAAATTCCCGCAACGAATAAGTTTAGTAATAGGGCAGTGGGTTTCATAGTTTCTGGTGCAAATGAGAATAATGCCATAAGTGCTAAGTAACCACTTGCTCCTCCATGCCCTACACTTGAGTATAGGAATGCAACTATTGGAAGAATACATAAGAATATATATATGTTATCTATTTGCAGCATATTTATAATTCCTTAATCTTCTCTAGTTGTTGATCTAAAAATGACCAACAATTTTTATTAATATCATCAAAAATCATAACAAGAGATTTACCGTGTTCGGTTAGTTGTGCTCCACCACCACCTTTACCACCAATATTGTTAATGGTTACTGGTTTTTCAGCTGATTTATTTACGGAATCTAACATTTGCCATGCCTTTTTGTAAGATATATTTAGGGATTTAGCCGCTTTAGACAATGAGCCTGTTTTGTCAATAGCCTTTAATAAATGCACACGTCCTTCTCCTAAAAGAACTTTATCATTAGATTCTATCCATATTCTACTTTTTATTTTGTAGCTCATAATACTTAGTTTAAGATGGGAGTAAAATAACTTCTACATTGTCATTTAGCGAAATTTTAGAAACTGTATCTGGCATAAAAACCAATGCGTTTGAAAGTGCAAATGTTTGTAGCATTGATGAATTCTGACCTTCTAAAATTTCTACTTCACCATTGTTGTGTATTGCTTTCAAAAATTGTGGTCTATCTCCTCTTTTTTCAAAATTTGAAATTGACTTAGCTATAATTCTTGGTAATTCAAGTACTTCTCGATTCATCATTTTCTGTAATGCGATATATACATAACTATAAAAACAACTAAGTGCGGCTGCAGGATTTCCTGGTAAAGCAAAAATGAGTGTTTCTTCTTTTTTTCCAAAGAATAAAGGCTTTCCTGGTTTTTGTTTCACCTTATAAAAAATCTCTTCAACCTCTAGCTCTATGAGTGCTTTTCCAACAAAATCATAGTCTCCAACAGAAATTCCTCCAGTAACAATTACTAAATCGTTTTGAGCTATAACAGAATGAAGTTCAGTTTTCGTTTTTTCGTAATCATCAACAATCTTATGTATAGTAACATCATGAAAATCTAAATTGTATAATGCATTTTGAAGCATTATAGAATTACTCTCATATATTTTTCCATAACTTAATGGTTGTCCAGCTTTTACCAGTTCATTTCCAGTGGTAACTATTGCTATTGATGGTTTTTTGTAAACTGAAACCTCAGTAATTCCTAAAGATGTTAAGTAGCCAATGGCTGCAGGTGTTAGTTTTGTACCTTTCTTTAAAGCAACAGCTCCTTTTTTTACTTGCTCACCTAAAGGTCGGATATTGTGCTCCTCAGTCAAATTAAACTCTATAACAATCTTATCATCAGTAGCATTAACTTTTTCTTGCATCATTACAGCATTTGCGCTATCAGGTACTGGAGCTCCAGTAAAAATTCTAACAGCTTCACCTTTCTTCAGGATCATTTGATGATTATCTCCAGCTTTTATTTCTCCAATAAGGTGGTATTTTAAATCTTTATGCATATTTAATGCATAACCGTCCATTGCTGATTGTCTAAACGGAGGCATGTCAATAGGCGAAAAAATATCTTGTGATAAAACATAACCGATAGATTTTTCAACTTTTAAATCTGTTTCCTTTAGCAACGGATTACACGCATTCTTTATAGCTAATATGGCTTGATCAATAGAAATCATTTTATTTTCGTTATGTCTTAACAAATATAACGAAACTGTAATTATTAAAACATGAAGTTTGTTGTTATTTGAAGAAAAACTTATGATAACACAATTTGTGTATTTTGGTTACTGATTATTTTGTAGCCAACCATATGCTTCATAGTGCGCTTTTAACATTTAGCTCACATATAATTTCCTGCTTTTGACGAAATATTAAAATGCAATGAAATCAAAATTACTCTTATTACTTACAGTATTTTATATTATAAATTCACTGCACAAATAGAGTTTACCGAAAATGTTGTTGTAGACTTTTCATTATACTTAAAATCACACAAGGGTTGTTTTCAACTGATTTAGATGGTGATGGTGATAAGGACGTGCTAGCATCTTCTTATTTTGATAACAAATTAGTTTGGTTCGAAAACTTAGATGGTGTTGCTGTTGATTTTGAAAACACGCAACAAGTCATTTCCACACAGGGCAAACGCATCATAAATTGAGTATTTTCAATAGATAATCATTGCTTATTGCCGCTTTGAGTCTTCTACTTTTGACACCAACCTTTGCTTTAGTA